>Ga0335079_10001075_pt1 | contig 31104 bp, 30 predicted proteins | sample Lox_Sample_33_FD_206719 | JGI IMG/M metagenome (GOLD analysis project Ga0335079, IMG submission 206719) | Soil microbial communities from Loxahatchee National Wildlife Refuge, Florida, United States - Lox_Sample_3.3 | ecosystem: Environmental > Terrestrial > Soil > Wetlands | place: USA...
GATGTCGAGGCCGATCGCGCCCACGACGGCGATCAGCACCAGGTTGAGCAGCGTCATCAGATAGGGGCTGAAGACCAGCGGCACGACGAACAGGAACAGCAGCGCGATCCCGGCGATCGCCCAGCGCGCCACCGGCAGCGGGAAGAGCGCCATATCGGCCGCGTAGCTCGTCTTGAAGACGCCGGTCTCGCTGTGGAACATCGTTTCAGCCTCTCGCCGGCGCCGCCGCCGGCATGTTCAGACCCGCTCGATCCGTCGCCGGCCGAAGATCCCCTCGGGCCGCACCATCAACACGGCAATCATCAGCAGATAGGGTATGAAATCCTTGGTGCCGCCGCCGACCAGCGGATCGAGAAAGCCGGCGGAGAGACTCTCGACGACGCCGACGATCAGCCCGCCGACCACGGCACCGAGGATCGAGTCGAGCCCGCCCAGGATCATCACGGGGAATACCTTGAGGCCGACCAGCGCCAATTGATTGTCGACGCCGAGCATCGCTCCCCACAGCACGCCGCCGAGCGCCGAGACGACTCCGGCCAAGGCCCAGGCCAGCGCAAAATAGCGCCGTACGTTGATTCCCATCGCCATCGCCACCTGCTGGCTGTCGGCGACCGCACGCATCGCCACACCGATGCGGCTCTTCAGGAAGAACCAGCCGAAGATACCCAGGAACGCCAGGCTCACGCCGGCACCGACGAGCTGGATGGGCGGCAGGATCAGAGGACCGAGGAGAATCGGCTCATCGCCGACGGGCAAGGGAATGGTCTGCGTGCCGCCGCCAAAAGCCAGCGTCGCGACGCCGCGGAGCACGAAGCCGAGGCCCAGCGTCGCCATGATCACGGCGATGATCGGCCGGCCCAGCAGCGGTCTCAGCACGACGCGCTCGAGGCCGAAGGCAAAGACGACCATGCCGAGGACCGCGAGGAGCGCGCTGATCCACCAGGGGAAACCGGCGAGATGCGTGGCGCCGGCGGCGAGAAAGCCGGCGAACATCACGAACTCGCCCTGGGCAAAGTTGATCGCGTCCGTCGCCTTGTAGATCAGGACGAAACCGAGCGCGACGAGCGCGTACATCGAGCCGACCAGGAGCCCATTGGCGAGCAGGATCGCGATGAAGCGCCAGGGCAGATCAAGCATAGGCCGGCTCCGCTTGCGCTACGGCCAACGGTTCCACGGTGACGATGGCGAGCGTCGATTCCAGCATCGCCTTGCGGCCATCCTCGTAGGTGATCTCGGCGCTGAGCGCGACTTCGTCGCGCCCGGCATAAAGCCCCTCGATCACCGCGGCGTATTTCTCGCCGACGAAGCGGCGGCGGATTTTGCGGGTGCGCGTGATCTCGTCGTCGTCGGCGTCGAATTCCTTGTTGAGTACGACGAAGCGACGAATGTGCGTCGCGGGCGGGAGGGCGGCGTTGCAGCGCTCGATCTCGCCGCGGATCAGCTCGCGCACTTCCGGCCGCGCGCTCAGATCCCGGAACGAGGTATAAGGGATCTGCCGCCGCTCCGCCCAATTGCCGACCGTCGCCGGATCGATCGCGACGATGGCGGCGACGAAGGGCCGGCGATCGCCGAACACCACGGCCTCGCCGATATAGGGGCTGAATTTGAGCTTGTTCTCGAGGAATTGCGGGGCCAGCACAGTGCCGTCGGCAAGCTTGCCGACATCCTTGGCGCGATCGATGATGACGAGGTGGCCGCGCTGATCGACGAAGCCGGCATCGCCCGTCCTGAGCCATCCCTCCGCGGTGACCGCCTCGCGCGTTGCCTCGGGCTGCTTGTAGTAGCCCTTGAACACGCCGGGGCAGCGGATCAGCACCTCGCCCTCGGGCGTCGTCATCACCTCGCAGCCGGGAAGCACCGGCCCGACGGTATCGGGGTGGGCCGCGTGGTCCGGCTGCAAGGAGCAGAGCCCGGCGAGCTCGGTCGCGCCATAGATCTGCTTCAGATTGACGCCGAAGGCGCGGAAGAAACGGAAGGTGTCGGCACCCAACGCGGCGCCGCCGGTATAGGCCCAGCGCGCGCGGCTGAGCCCGAGCTGGTCGCGCACCGGGCGGTAGACCAGGATCTCGCCGAGAAGAAGCCCGGCGCGCAGCCATGCCGGAACGGTCTCGCCACCGGCTCTCAGCGTCTCTCCGCGCTCGGCAAGCCGCCGGAAGAAGTCGAAGCACAGGCGCTTGGCGCGCGAGGCATCGGCCGCGCGCACCGTAATGGCGGTGAGCAGATTCTCCCAGTAGCGCGGCGGCGCGAGCGCCGCGGTTGGGCCCAGCTCGCGCGCATCGCGCTGCAAGCTCTCGGGCCGTTCCGGATAGTTGCAGGTGAAGCCGACCAGCAGATGCAACGCGATCGAGAACAGCGAATTGCCGATCCACGCCATCGGCAGATAAGCGAGCCACTCGTCGGTCGGGCGCACATCCTCTGCCGCAAGCATCGACGACGCCGAAAAGAGCAGATTGGCATGCGACAGCATCGTGCCCTTAGGCGCCGAGGTCGTCCCCGAGGTGTAGGAGAAGAGCGTCACGTCGTCGGGCGCCGCCTGGTCGATCTCCGTCTCGACGTAGAGGGGATGGGTCTTGCCGAATTCGCGCCCCGCCGCCTGCACGGCATCGAAGGAGCGGACGAGCGGCGATGAATAGTCGTTCAAGCCGCGCGGATCGTCATAGACAATGAGCCGCAAATGAGGGAGCTGTGCCTTCAGCGAGAGGACCTTGTCGACCTGCTCCTGATCCTCTGCGACCACCACGGACGTCTCGGCATGGTCGAGGACGTAGGCGAGCTCGCTGGCGATCGCGTCCTGATAGACCGGCACCGCAATGCCACCCAGGCATTGCGCGGCGAGCTGCGCCCAATAAAGCCGCGGCCGGTTCTCGCCGATGACCGAAAGCTTGTCGCCCCGCGCAAAGCCGGCGGCGGCGAGGCCCAGCGCGAAATCGCGCGTCTCTTCCCAGTAGCGGCGCCAGCTATAGGTCTGCCAGATCCCGCGATTTTTTTCCCGCATTGCCGTGCGCCGCGGCATGCGCTCGGCGTTCTGCCGCAGCAAGCGCGGCAGCGTGATCTCGATCGGCGCCGGCGCACTCATTCGGCCGCCTCCGCCCGAGCCTGGCGGGTGCCGAGATAGGCGCTGATGACGGCGGGGTCACCTTGCACCTCGCGCGGCGTGCCCTCGGCGATCTTGCGGCCGCGCGCGAACACCGCGACCCGGTCGGAAATATCCATGACGACCGCCATGTCGTGCTCGATGAGGACAATGGTCGTGCCCCACTGTTCATTGACGTCGAGGATGTAGCGGGCCATGTCCTCCTTTTCTTCCTGGTTCATCCCGCCCATCGGCTCGTCGAGCAGCAGCACCGTGGGGTCGAGGGCGAGCGCGCGGGCCAATTCGACCCGCTTGCGCAAGCCGTAAGCGAGGGCGCTGGTCGGCTGCTTGCGCAGATCCTGCAGCCGCAGGAATTCGATCAGCTCCTCGACGCGCGCGCGATGCGCTACCTCCTCGCGCTGCGCCAAGCCCCAATAGACGAAGCAGGCGAGGATCCCCGACTTCATGCGCACATGCCGGCCGAGCATGATGTTGTCGAGCACGGTCATGCCGCCGAAGAGCGCGATGTTCTGAAACGTGCGCGCCACCCCGAGAGCGGCGATCTGCGCCGGCGTCGAACGGGTGATATCGCGGCCCTCGAGCGCGATCGTGCCGGTATCGGGCTTGTAGAAGCCGCTGATCATGTTGACGAGCGACGTCTTGCCGGCGCCGTTCGGACCGATGATCGAGGTGATCGACCCGGCCGCCACCGACAGCGAAATGTCCTCGACGGCGCGCACCCCGCCGAAGTGCTTCGATACGCCAGAGACCGCGAGCTGCACGCGGCGCGGTCCGTGCGTCAGCCTCTCGATGGCCTCCCTTGCCATGGCGGCGACTCCTCCCACTCAATCGCTTGTACATGCGATTTTTTCATATCTGATATGAATAGGATGATAGTACCGGCTAACGAGCGCAAGAGAATCTCGATTACAAGCCCGAAAGGTGGATGACCGGAGAGCGAACGTCCCACCCGTTCTGCACTAATGAATATGTCCCCCGCAAGCCGCTCCCCGATAACGGGCGGACCGGGAGCTGCGGGACGTCGTCCGCGCTACAGCATCACCGTGCCGCCATCGACAGCGACGGTCTGGCCGGTGACGAAGGCGGCTTGATCGGAAGCGAGCCAGAGCACGGCGCCGGCAACGTCCTTGGGCTGCAGATTGCGCTGGATCGCCTGGCCGGCAGCGATGACCTGGAGCGCCCTTTCGTGCTTCTCGCCGAAGAACTCGCGGGTGCCTTCGGTCAGCACCGCCGAAGGGGCGATGCAGTTGACGCGGATATTGTCGCGTCCGAGCTCGCGCGCGAGGCCTCGGGTGAGCCCGATCACCGCGGCTTTCGACACGGTGTAATGCAGCGCGAAGGGCGTGCCGTAGAGCGCGGCGAGCGATGCCATGTTGATGACGCTGCCGCCGCCGAGCTTGCGCATTTCGGGCACCACCGCCTTGCAGCACTGCCAGATGCCCTTGACGTTGACGCGCATGGCATCGTCCCATGCCGCCTCGTCGATGGCATCGAAGCGACCGCCCTTGAGCGTGCCGTAGAGCGCCGCGTTATTGACCAGGATGTCGACGCGGCCGAAGCGCTGGACCGTGCGCGCGGCCATGCTGCGCAGCGATTCCATATCGGCGACGTCGGCCCTGTCGGCGACGACGTTGGCGCCGGCGAGCGCTGCCGTCTCCGTGCAGTCGCGGAGATCGGCGGCGGCGACCTTGGCGCCGGCCGCGGCAAGGACGCGGACAAAATCGCGCCCAAGACCGCGCGCCGCGCCGGTGACGATAGCGACTTTGCCTTCCAGCATGCGTTGGTCCTTCTCTTCGGGTAACGCGGTATCCCGCTTCAAGCGCGGCCGTGATCCTCCTTCACCTTGGCGCGATCGACGAGGCCGTTCGCGCCGCGCGGCAAGGCGGCGACGAAGACGACGTGCTTCGGCTTCTTGTAGCGGGCGATACGGCCGCCCACGAAGTCGATCAGCGCCGCGGCCGTCAGCGTCGTTCCGGGCCGGCAGACGCAGACCGCCTTCACCGCCTCGCCCCATTGCGTGTCGGGCACGCCGATCACCGCGACATCGGCAATCGCCGGGTGCTCGCGGATCGTCCGTTCGACCTCGGCGGGGTAGACGTTTTCGCCGCCGGGCTTGATCAGCTCCTTGGCCGGCGAGCGGCCGGCATACCAGAGATAGCCGTCGGCATCGATGCGTCCGAGATCGCCGGTATGGTGCCAATCGTTGCGCCAGACGATCGCATTGTCGGCCTCACGCCGCCAATAGCCCTGAAAAACCAGGGGGCCGCGCACGACGATCTCGCCCGTCTCGTTCGCCGGCAAAGCACCGTCGAGCTCGTCCATCACCGCGACGAGACTGAAATGGGTCGCGCGTCCGGCCGAACCCGGGCGTTCGCGCCAGGGCGACAGCGTGACGTACCCTGAGACTTCGGACTGGCCGTAGCCTGCCCAGAACCGCGCCGCCGGGCAGGCAGCCTCGAAGCGGGCAATGGTCTCGGGCGTGTCGAGGCCGCTGACGACGCGCAGGCTCGACAGGCTGGCGCTGGCCTCCGCCGCTTTGTCGAGCAGTGAGCCCAGCATCGGCGCGAATTCGACAAAGATCGTCGCCCGCTCCGACGCGACGAGGCGCGCCGCGGTTTCGGGGTCGAATTTCGGCACGATGATCGATGAGCCGCCGGCGAGCTGCACGCCGAGCAGCAGACCGAGCCCGGCGATGTGAAAGAGCGGCAGCGCGACGAGCCCGACATCGCGTTCGTCGAGGTTCCAGGATGCCGTCATCTGCGAGGCGGCAGACACGAGATTCGCCTGGGACAGGAGCGCACCGCGCGAGCGACCGTCGACCGCGGCGGTGTGGATGATCACGGCGCCGTCATTGCCGCCGGATGCCGGCTCCGGTGGCCGGGCCGAGCAATCGGCAAGCTCCGCGAACGGCCGAAACGGCGCGGCCGCGCCGCCGAGACCGTAATAAACGGCGACAGAGGGAAGCGAATTTGCCAGCGCGGCGATGCCGGGCTGATCGTCACGATCGACGATCGCCACCTTCGGCGCGCCGTCGGCGAGAACATAGGCGATTTCATTGGGCGAAAGCCGCCAATTCACCGGCAGCAGGATGGCGCCAAGCCACGCCGCGGCGCCGTAAAGATCGGCGAATTCGAGGGCATTGCGCGCCAGCACGGCGACGCGGTCGCCGACGCCAACGCCGGCTTGCGCCAGCCCTGCCGCGAGCCGTTCGACGCGGCCGAGGTGCTCGCGGTGCGTGACGCGCGTTCCTGCGCAGATGAAGGCGGTGCGGTCGCCGAAGGCCGCCGCGTTGCGGCGGAGGATGTCCGGGATCGAGATGCTGCGGAGGCTCATTTGCGCCACCTCCTTCTCCGACGCTAGCGGTCGGCCGTCGCCAGCGCGTCCTTGATCGATTTATGAAAGTGCTGCAGCGCCGGCTCGTTGCGGCCGAAGATGACCTCTTGCTGCGCGCCGGAATAAAAGCCGCGCTGCATGCCTTCGGACAGCGGAAAGTCCTCCTTTTCCACCGTCGCCATCAGCAGGTCCATATTGCGGTCCCAATGGCGCCGGGCGCTGTCGGTGAGGGCGGGCTCGGGCGTATAGAGCGAAGCGTACATCACCGATTCATCGACGCCGTTCCCCGCCGGAAAGATATGCCACGTCTCGAGATGATCGCCTTGCATGATGAAGACGGTATTGGGAAAGAGCACGCAGACGATCGCGCTGTGGCGGATCAGGTCCCATTCCGCCTCGGGGGTTTCCCTGAGCGTGCCGATGCTGCGCCGCGCGCCGATCATACGTAGATTGCGCCCGAAGGCGTCGAAGGTCGCGAGATTGGTATAGAGGATCGGCCCCACGGTGCGCGGGTGCAGCACGCTCAAGTGATAGAGCTCGAGGAAGGTGTCGACGGCGACCTTCCAGTTGATGCGCCGCTGCAGCACCCGCGTTTCGTAGTGGTGGTAGGAGTCGAGATGATAGGCGGCGAGATCGCGCTCGAGCCCGGCAAGCAGCGGCGCGATGTCGAAGCCGGCTCCCGGCGTCGGGCTGACCCAGACCATGCCGTGTTTCTCGACCAGCGGGAGCGCGCGCAGGCCGCGCGATGCTTTGTCGATCTCGGCGAAGGAGAACTCGTCAGGTCGCGTCAGCAAGGTGCCGTCGAGCCCGTAGCACCAACCGTGATAAGGACAGGAGAAGTCGCGCGCTGCGGCCCCCCGTCCCTCCGCTACGCGCGCTCCGCGGTGACGGCAGACATTGAGCAAGGCGCGCAGGGCACGGTCTTGCTGCCGCACCAGCAGGATCGGGACCCCGGCGTAGTCATGCGTGAGGAAATCGCCGGGCTGCGGCAGGAGACAGCTCAACCCGATGCAGAACGGCCCGCGCTGGAAGAACAAGTCGCGCTCGCGACCGGCCTGTTCGGGACAGGTGTAGTCGCTCACGGGATTGCGATAGACGCCGTCGGCCAAGGCCGTGGTCCGGCCTTGGAGATAGGCCAGCAGCTTCCGGCCCTGTTCCACCTGATCCTGGTGCAGCAACCCTTAGCCTCCCTTGGCGCGTGGCGCGGGCAGCCGGCCTGCCCGCTCATCATAAACCCGTCTGCAGGGCGATCAAAAGGATCGCCGCCGGACCCGCAGAAAGTGGCTCGCGGCGCGCGCCGCGCTACTTGACCCGCTTCGCCGCATCCTTTGCCAAGTCGAGGGCGGCGTATTTGTCGACATCGAAGGCGGTGGCAAGGAACCCCAAGCTGTGCTGCAGGTTGACATTCGCCTGCAGCGCTTCGAGATCGGGCAGCCCGTCGGGATCGCGGTAGTAGTCCTTGTTGGTGAAGAGCCAGCCCTCGAAGCGCTCCGGCGGCAGCTTGGTGGCCTTAGAGACGATCGCCACAGCTTCGGCATGATTGGCAGGATCGAGATAGAAGTGCCGCGCGCGCAACGCGTCCTCCATGAAGTCGGCCAGCGCCGCGCGGTTCTTGTCGAGGAAGCCGGCACGCGCCGCCCAAAGAATCATCTGCGTCCGGCCGACCGCGTCCTTCTGCGTGAAGAGCGTGCGCGCCATCGCGCGCAGGCCCGGATCCCACGAAAAGGGCGTTACGGCGCAGATGAGGTCGGCCTTCTTCTCGCTCAGCACCGCCTTCATGTTGGGCAGGCCGATCTCGATGAAGGTGACGTCCTTGCGGTCGTCGAGCCCATGCTTGCGCAACATCGCGCGCAAGGACATGTCGACCGCGCTGCCGGCGCCGTTGGTCGCGACCACCTTGCCCTTGAGGTCGGCGACGGTTTTGATCGGACTGTCCTTCAGCACCATGTATTCATCGGTGTAGTAGCCGGGAACGCCATCCTGGAACTCGTCGGCGATGATGCGCAGATCCGACATCTTCGCGTTCTCGATCGCCAGGGCGAAGGAGGAATAGGCGAGCGTGGCGATGTCGAGATCGCCGGTGGCGAGCGCGCTGATCATCTCCGGCGTGCCGGAGAAATGCATGCCCTCCATCTCGTAGCTCCGCCCCTGATAGTGGGCGATCCCCGGCTTGTCGAACAGGATCGAGGCGAGGTTGGCGCCGGCGACGACCCAGGAAATGCGGATCTTGAGCGGCTCGGCCGCAGCGCGCGCGAGCGGGCTCCCCAGCAGCGGCAAAGCGCCGGCGCCGGCCAGCAGGCGACGTCTGGAAACGCGCATGTTCAATCCTCCCTGTCGGCCGCCTCTATCGGAGCCTCAGAGGGCTTGGGCGGCGCTTGCCGCAAGTCTAACCCGGGGGCACGCGCCGCGCTCGACTTTTCCCGGAACTGGGTCACCATGGAGGCGGGAGGGACGTCATGCTCGAAGGCACGCATCGCTATTTCCTGCAGGAGCGGGTGATCTATGGCCGGCCGGCCGCCGAGGCCGTCGCGGCGGAAGCGGCGGCGCTGGGCGCGAGCCGCGTCTTCCTCACCACCACGCGCTCGCTCGCCGGCGAGGACGGGCTCGCCGCCGCGATCGCCCGCGCCTTGGGCGAGCGCCATGCCGGCAGCTTCGCCGGCATCAGCGCGCATTCGCCGCGCGACGCCGTCATCGCCGGCGCCGGCCTCGCGCGCGCGGCGCGCGCCGATCTCCTCGTCGCCGTTGGCGGCGGCTCGGTCATCGACGCGACCAAAGTGATGCTGCTCTGCCTCTGGCACGGGCTGCAATCGGTCGACGCGCTCGATGACTATCGCGGCGCGCGCGGCGTCGATCCGAGCCGGCGGCCGCCGGGCCTCGACCACGCCATCCGCATGCTGGCCGTGCCGACGACCTACTCCGCGGCGGAGTTCACCTATATGGCCGGCGTCAGCGATACAAGGCGGCGGGTCAAGGAGCTTTACGGCCATGCCCTGTTCACGCCGCAAGCCGTGGTGCTCGATCCGGCCGCGACGCTGAAAACGCCGCTCGAGCTATTGCTGTCCACCGGCATGAAAGCGGTCGACCACGCCGTCGAGCGGCTCTCTATGCTCACGACCAACCCCTATTCCGACGCCACCGCCGCCGAGGCGCTGAGCCTCTTGACCAAAGCCCTGCCGGCGATCCGGCGCGCGCCAGACGCGCTCGAGCCGCGCCTCGAGGGACAGCTCGGCATGTGGCTGTCGATCACCGGCGCCGCTTCGGGCGTCGGCACCGCGGCGAGCCATGCCATCGGCCACACGCTCGGCGGCTCCTACGGGGTGCCGCACGGCATCACTTCATGCCTCACCTTGCCGTCGGTGCTGCGCTGGAACCGCCCCGTCAATGCCGAGCGGCAGCGCCGGGTGAGCGCGCTGATGGGGGCGCCCGACCGGCCGGCCGCCGATCTCGTCGCGGAGCTCGTCGCCAGCCTCGGCCTCCCCGGGCGGCTGCGCGATGTCGGCATCAAACGCGAGGATCTCCGCCCCATCGCCGAGCACACCCTGCACGACCCGCCGATCCGCGCCAATCCCCGCCCGATCAAGGCGCCGGAGGACATCCTCGAGATTCTCGAGCTGGCGTGGTAGCGGCGGCGCGGCGACATCAGCCGATGAGCGGACACTCGACCGCCACCTCGGCGAGCCCCTGCTGTCGATAGCCGAGCCGAGTTGCGGCGGCTTTCGACAGATCGATGATCCGGCCGGGGATATAGGGGCCGCGATCGTTCACCCAAACCCAGGCCGAGCGCTTGGTTGCGAGATCCGTCACCTTGGCCCAGTGATCGAGCGGCAAGCGGCGCGACGCGGCGGTCATCTCGTGCATGTCGAAGCGGGCGCCGGTGGCGGTGCGGCGCCCCTGGAATCCCGGCCCGTACCAGCTCGCCACGCCGACTTCGCGAATCGCGCGTGCGGCGAAAGCCGGTGCGGCGCCTGATCCGAGCGTGATCAAAACCAGCACCGCACCCGCCCATAGGGTCTCGCGACACATCTGCGCCTTCCCCGAAGCATCGCCCTACTCGGGAAACGCACGACAGAGCGGCATTGTTTCGGCGATTGTCAGGTCGCGGGTTGCGTTACTCGCGCGGCGCGTCCGGTGTGTGGTCCTCGATGTCGTCGACGGTTTGCTCGAAGCCGCTTTCGCCGCTTTTCGGCAGCGAAACGGTGGACCCATAGTCGTCCGCCACCGCGGGCGGCGCGGCATCGAGGTCGGGAGGCTCCTCGGCGAGAACGGGCGATGCGAACCCGCCAAGCCACGCGATCGCCAGGATGCGCCAAAGGTTCGCCACGGCTCCCTCCGAGTTGCGCCGCGAAAGGCTAGGCGCGTGGCTCGGAGCGCTCAAATTAAATCGGCGCAACAAGCAGGTGGCCAATCCGTCGCTCACCCCACCTCACCCCAACCCTCTCCGCCCCACGGGGGCGGAGAGGGAGGGACCCGCGCAGCGGAAGGGTGAGGTGGGGTGCCGATTACTGACCCACTGTCAGCCGATAGGCCTCGCCGTCGCGCAGCACGCGGCCCGCCGTGGCGCCGGCGAAATGCGTGCCGATGACCAGGGTGGGGGTGCCGGCGAGGTCGGCGAAAACCTGGCGCCGCGTCTCGGCGGCGCGCAGCGGGTCGTGATCCACCGCCGACGACCAGTCGAGCTGCGCCATCTGGCAGGGATGGTGGAGGAAGTCGCCGGTGATGAGCGCCTCTTCGCCGCGCGAGCGGATGCAGAGGCTGACATGGCCCGGCGTGTGGCCGAGCGTCGGAACCAGGCTCAGCTCGTCGCAGATCCGATGATCGGTGTCGACAAGATCGACGAGCCCGGCATCGAAGACCGGCGCCACGGAATCGGCGAAGACGGCAGCCGCGACCGTCTCTCGCGTCGCGCGCCAATGCTCGAACTCGATCCGCCCCATGAGATAGCGCGCCTTGGGAAAGGTCGGGACCCAACGCCCGTCGAGCAGCATCGTATTCCAGCCGACATGATCGACATGAAGATGGGTGCAGAGGACCGTGTCGATCGATTCGCGGGGATAGCCGGCAGCGGCGAGATCCTCGAGAAAGGCGGTGCGCAGCCCGTTCCAGGCGGGAATGGCGCGCTGCTGCTTGTCGTTGCCGATGCAGGTATCGACAATGACGCGGCGGCTCGGCGTGTCGACGACGAGGGCGTGCACGCTCATCTTGAGCCGGCCTTCGGCATCGGCGAAATGCGGCCTCAGCCAGGCGATCGGCAGCACCGCCTCGCGCGTCGCTTGCGGCAGGATGAAGCGGCTGCCGCCGACCGCTTCGAGCTCGACGATCTTGGTGACCGTGACCTCGCCGATCCGCCATCGCATCATGGGGCGCCTCCCGCGAAGAGCTTAGCAGCTTTGGCGGCGGCGGCGCTTGCCTTCAGCTCCGCTCGACCTCGCCCGCGGCGCGGTCGAGGATCTCGGTGACGTGGCGGACCTCCTCGGCGGCGAGCGGGCCGCGGCCAAGGCGGATGCGCAGCGCCAGGCGGAGATTATGCATGGCGCGCAAGATTTCCGGCGCCGGGCCGCCGCCGAAGGCTTGCGCTGCCTCGGCGAGACGCGCCAGCACTTGCTCGACCTCGGCGCGGTGCTCGGCCAGGAAGGCGGTGCCGGCCTCGGTGACGGCATAGGCCTTCTTGCTGCCGTCGCCGTCGGCGGGACGGATGTAGCCGAGCTCCTCGAGCAAGGTCAGGGTCGGATAGATGACCCCGGGGCTCGGGCTGTACATGCCGCCGAGCTGCTCCTCGATCGCCTTGATCAGCTCATAGCCGTGGCGCGGCTTCTCGGCGATGAGATGCAGCAGGAGGTACCGGAGATCGCCCTGGTCGAAGAAGCGGCGGCGCATGCCATGCCGCCCGTGCCGGCCAAAACCGCCGCCAAAGCCCCGCGCGAAGCGACGCTCGCCCCAGCCGCCCATTCTGTCGTGTCGATGAAACATGTGAACCTCGATAGAGTTAAGATATATCGAACGTAAGATATATCGAAGCTATGTCGGTTTGCAAGGGCCTCCGGGAAAAAATGTTGACGCGGCTGCGGGATCCGGCCGGAATCAGCGCGCCAGGGAGGGAGCGATGGAGCTGAAGCTGACGGGGAGAACGGCGCTGGTCACCGGCGCCAGCATGGGGATCGGCCGCGCCATCGCCCGGGGGCTCGCCGCCGAAGGCGCGCGGCTCGCGATAGTGGCGCGGCGGCGCGAGCTGCTTGAGACGCTGGCGGCGGAGACCGAGAAGGCGGGCGGCGCGCGGCCGGCGATCATCGTCCAGGACTTCATGGCAGAGGACGCCGCCCAGCGCATCGCGGGCGCCGCGCTCGAGGCGCTGGGTCAGGTCGAGATCCTCGTCAACTGCGCCGGCGGCAGCCGGCCGATGCCGCTCGACGCGCCGGAAGAGCGCTGGGAAGAGGCGCTGACGCTCAACTTCACCCGCCAGCGCCAGCTCACCCATGCGCTGCTGCCGCAGATGATGGCGCGCCAATGGGGCCGCATCATCAACATCACCGGCAAATCGGAGCCCGACAAGCTCAACGCCGCTTTCGCCGCCAAGGCGGCGATCCATTCCTGGGCGAAGGGTCTGTCGCGCGATGTCGGCCGGCACGGCATCACCGTCAACTCGATCGCGCCCGGCCGCATCATCAGCGAGCAGATCCTGCGCAATTATCCGCCCGAGGACCGCAAGCGCTTCTCCGAAACCGAGATCCCCGTGGGCGAGTACGGCCAGCCCGAGGATCTGGCGGTGCTCGCCGTGTTCCTCGCCTCGCCGCTCGCACGCTACATCACCGGCACGGTGATTCCCGTCGATGGCGGGCTAAGGCGGTACCAGTTCTAGCTTCCGAAATAGCACCAAGTCGTCGGCGCCCCACCTCACCCCAACCCTCTCCGCCCCTTAGGGGCGGAGAGGGAGGGACCCGCGCAAGCGGGAGGGTGAGGTGGGGCGCCAACGATTCCAAGTCGAGCCTGTTAGAGAAACACCGCGCGCTGCGGCAGCGAGACGAAGAGCGTCGAATCCGCGTGCGCGTCGATGTCGTGCGCTGCGCCGGGCGGCGTGTAGAGATAGTCGCCGGCCTTGAGCCGCTGACCGCCGCAGGTGACCTCGCCGGCGACGACATAGAGCTCCTCGCCGGCGGGATGCAGGTGCATCGGGCCATGCGTGCCCTTGGCCATGCGCACGAAGATCGTGGCGCCGCCGTTTTCTTCGCGCAGCACGGCGTAGTCGATGCCCACGATCCCGGTTGCGATCCAGCGGCTCTGCTCCAGCCCGCCGGTGACGACCTTACCCATGGCCACCTCCCGATATCGGTGATATCTGTATCACCATAGGTGATATGAATATCACTTCCGGTCCGGAAGTCAAGCGCGACGCGGCTCGGCGGCGAGTTGCCGCGCTTGCCCGTCGCGGCTATCACGGCGCCATGGCGAAACGCGCGACACCGAAGCGGAGAGCGCCCGTGGCCGACACCGCGGCGCGGCTCGTCGCCGCGGCGGCGCGCGAGTTCAACCAGCACGGCTTCGACGGCACCGACAGCAACAGGATCGCGCGCCGCGCCGGCTTCGCGCCGCAGACTTTTTACCGCTGGTTCCGCGACAAGACCGCGATCTTCCTTGCCGTCTACCGCGCCTGGGAAGACGAGGAAGAGCGCGTCATCGGCACGCTGCTCGCCGAGCGCGCACCGATGCGCAAGCTGGTGGATGCCGTCCTGGCGCATCATCGCGCCCACCGCCTCTTCCGCCGCAGCTTGCGCGAGCTCGCGCTGGTGAACGAGGCCGTGCGCCAGGCGCGGACGGAGAGCCGCTTGCGCCAGATCGAGGCGACACGACGCTGGGCCGGGCCCGGCGCGCGACCGCCGGCGGAGATCGCCGCGCTGGTGCTGCAGATCGAGCGTCTGTGCGATGCGGTCGCGGAAGGCGAGCTCGCCGAGCTCGGCGCCGACGAAGCCGCGGCGCGCGATGCCATCATTTCCTTGTTGCGTCAGGCGCGCCGCTGAACCGCTGAACCGCAACGCGCAGCACCGCAGCCAAGCTACAACATTGCGGCGAGACTGTGGCCGCAACTCACAATTCCTCCACCAAAATGCCCCGTGACTCCAGCGGCGCGCTGGTTTATCACGCAAGCGAACCTTTGGAACCTGAACGATGCTCGCCGTCTCACGCCTCCTCGCGTTCAGCCTGACGGCCGCGGCGCTTGCCGCCTGCGCGCCGGATTACTCGCCCAACACCTACTCCGCCGCGGCGCTGCAGCACGCGAACAAGGTAGATCGCGGCGTCATCGTGGGTTTTCGTCAGGTGAAAATTTCGGCCGACGGCACGATCGGCGCCGTCACCGGCGGCGCCGCGGGCGGCATTCTCGGCGCGGAGGCCACTCCCGGTACCGGCATCTCCACTGCGCTGGGCGGCGTTGGCGGCACCCTCGTCGGCGGCATCATCGGCACGACGATCGAGCATGCCACCGACGACACCACGGGTTGGGAGTATATCGTCCGCGAGAGCAAAGGTGAGCTGGTATCGGTGGCACAGCGCCAGCCGAAGCCGCTCCCGCTCGGGCAGAAGGTACTGGTGATCACCGGCAACCAGGCGCGCATCGTGCCGGATTATTCGGTCGATGTGCAGGACGACACGAAGGACAAGGACAAGAAAGCGGACGAGAAGAAGGACACGACCGCGCCGGACAAGGACAAAGATCAGAAGAACGCGCCGGCGAACGCCGCGGTGCCGGCGCCGGCGACGGCCGCGTCGAGCCCTACGCCCGCAGCAGCAGCAAGCGCGACCAACACGCCTGCAGCCACGACGACACCGTCGAGCACCACCGCGCCAGCCGCCACGACGGCATCGCCGAGCCCGGCGACCCCGGCCGCTACGACCGCTGCACCCACCGCGCCCGCCGCTTCTGCACAGCCAGCGCCGGCAAGCGCAGCAGCGGCGCCGGCACCGAATGCGTCGCCTGTCGCGACCGACCCGCCCGCGCAAGCGCCGCCCACGCCGCTCACCGCACCGCCGAGCGCCGGCGGCAGCGACGCCGCTACGGCGCCCTCTGCTCCCGCCTCTACTACTTCTTCCACCCCTGCCCCAGCCGCATCGGCTCAGTGAGCCGGAGGGCGGCGCGCGTCGCATCGTCGATCATCCGGCGCCGAAACTCCCACGCGCCGCCGCTACCGGCTAAGATGGCGCACGCGCCGACATGACCGAGGGAGCCGCTCATGTTCAAAGCCTCCGCCAATCTCGTCTTGCCGACCTCGATCACCGGCTCGCTGCCGCGGCCTTCCTGGTATGACGCGGTGCTGGGATCGCGCAGCTTCCTCGAAGCGATGATGCATGCGCGCTATCGCGAGCAGTACGAGGATGCGGTGGCGGTGCATCTCACCGCGCAAGCGACTGCCGGGCTCGACATCTGCACCGACGGCGATGCGCATTTCGACGACGAAGTCGCCGGCATGAGCTGGCAGAGCTATCCGCCACGGCACATGACCGGCTTCGCGCCGGTGGGCGAGATGACCGCCTACAACGTCGCGCAGGCGGCGCATCCGCGCGGCCATATCCTGCACGATTTCCTCGAAGCGCGGGTGCTCCCGCGCATCGTCGGGCCGGTCGGGCGCGGTACGCTGCAATACGCGGCAATGTGGAAAGTGGCGCAGCGGCTCACGCCGAAGCCGGTCAAGTTCGGCACCATCCTGCCGGAGCTGCTCGCGGCCTCGGTCGCGGATGACTACTACAAGGATCCGGTCGAGCGCAGCTGGGTCATCTCCGACGCGCTGCGCGACGAGCTGCAAGACCTCGCCACTGCCGGCTGCCCCGTGCTGCAGCTCGAAGAGCCGCAGATTCACATGGTGCCGGCGCGCGGCAAGACCTTCGGCAAGCTCGATGCGAAGGATCTGGCGTCGCTCTTCAACAACACGGTGAAGGGGCTGCGCGACAAGACCGAGATCTGGTGCCACACCTGCTGGGGCAATCCGGCGCAGCAGCGCATCTTCAAAGAAGTGCAGAGCTATCGCCCGATGCTCGAGGTGCTCAACACGCTCGATGTCGACGCCATCACCTTCGAGACCTGCTCCTCGGGACCGGGCGATCTCGAAGCGATCGGCAAGACGATCACCGACAAGAAGATCGTCATCGGCGTGATCGATCACCACACGCTGCAGGTGGAGCGGCCGGACGAGGTCGCGGCGCTCATCCGCACGGCGCTGAAGCACATCCCGCCGGAGCGCCTCGTCATCTCCTCCGATTGCGGCATGGGGCGCGAAGGCATGAGCCGCCGCCATGCGCAGTACAAGATGGTGGCGATGGTGCTCGGCACCAACATGGTGCGCCGCGAGCTCGGCCTGCCGGAAGCGCCATGCCTCGCCTCCGATCCGCGGTATTCGCTGGCCGCGACGGCGTCGACGTAAGCGCGAGACTCGCTACGGCAGATAGATGCGGCCGTCGAAGAGGCGGCGGCAGGTGCGGTAGAAGGAGCCGCTCAGCGCCTGCCATTGGCCCGCGGCATCGCGCGTCACTTCGGCGGCGACGGTGAGCACGCCGGACGGCATGCCAAGGCGAAGCGGCCCAGAGGCCGGTGCAGAGGGTGATAGCGCTTCCGCCACCAAGGTGCCTTCGATGCGCGCCGCGATCGCGGTGCAGAGCGAGCCGGTGAGCGGCAAGGCGCGATGCGGCTGTCCGTTCGAGATCATGCGCGCCGCCAGCTCGTAGCTCGCCGCGGGCAGGACCTCGCCCGAGAGCGTGCGCGCTTCGGCAGGCGGCGCGACGAAGCCGATGATCGGCACGGTGCGGATGGCGCGCGCGGCTTCGGCCGAGCCGGCAATGCCCATGGCAAGCGAAGCGGCGATGCGGATCGCGGCCAAGCGCTCGAGCAGCTCGGGCCGCGCCTCGAGCTCGCCGGGAAGCTCGATGCCGGTGAGGCCGAGATCGCGCGCGCGCACGAACACCGCGGCATTGGCGGCGTCGACCATCGAGGCTTCGATCGTACCCAGTCCCGGCACCTCGAGCCGGTCGAGCGGCTTTCCCGTCGGCAGCAGCTTGCCCGTAGTGGCGCCGCCCGGGGAAAGAAAGTCGAGCTTGACCGGCGCGCCGGTGCCGGCAACGCCGGGAATGGCGAGATCGCCGTCGTAACGCGTGCGGCCGCCGAGCAGCGGGAAGCTGGCATGAATCAGCTTCGCCGTGTTGGTGTTGAAGATGCGCACCGTCGCGGCGTCGCCGCCGGGCTGCACCAGCCCCTCATCGACGGCGAAAGGCCCCACCGCCGACGACATGTTGCCGCAATTCCCTTTGAAATCGACCGTCGGCACGTGAATCTGCACCTGGGCGAAGGTGTAGTCGATATCGGCATCGTTGCGCGCCGACGGCGCCAGCACGCAGATCTTGGAGAGCGAGGAGATGCCGCCGCCCATGCCGTCGAGCTGCCGGCCATAGGGGTCGGGGCTGCCCATCGCGGCGAGAAAGATCGGATCCCAGGCGGCGCGGTCGGCGGGCAGATCGCGCGCCTGGAACATCACCGCCTTGCTGGTGCCGCCGCGCATGAAGACGGCCGGAAGCGAATGCAGGCTCATGATCCCTCCTCTGACCTCGACCGGCCCCGAAAGGCGGCGCGATCAGGCAGTGTAGCAGCTCGCGCCGGCGCAGCGGTCAAGCCCGCCGTCATGCGTCAGCGGCGCCCGGGAGGAGGGAAGTCCCGGGCGCCGCTGTCGGCTCAGCCTGCCGCGCGGAAGGTCAGTGCTCCCAAACCGGCTTGCCGAGATCGACCGCGCTCGGGCTGGTGGCGACGCCGGTCGCGGCGCCGGCCGCACCGCCGACGAGCGCGACCAGAGCAACGGGCCCACCGAGAAGCGCGGCGCCGACGGCGCCGGCACTGGCGCCGATCGCCGCGCCGCTCAAGCCGCGATCACCGGTGGTGGTGCCGCAGCCGGAAAGCGCGAGGCCGGCGAGAAGCAGCATGATCGTCAGGCGTTTGTTCACGGGACTGCTCCGGAACGTTGCGGTTGCATGCCCCCAATAACGTTCCTTGGGGGGCTATGTCAGGTGACAATTTTGGGGCCGGCTATCGTGCATTCCTGCAATCCCGCACCCCGAGCGGAAACAGGCGCGGCTGGAACCGGGCATTTGACGCAAACCAGCTCGACCGTATGCTGTCGATCTCATGGAACGCGTTCCGACCTTGATCATCGGCGGCGGGATCGGCGGGCTCACCGCCGCGCTCGCCGTGAGCCGCAGCGGACGCCGCGTCCACGTGCTCGAGAAGTCGCCGGAATTCGGCGAGATCGGTGCCGGGCTGCAGCTCGCGCCCAACGCCATGCATGTGCTCGACGAGCTCGGCCTGGCGACGGAGATCGGCAAGAACGCGGTGTTTCCGGCGCGGCTGCAATGGATGGATGCGCTGACCGCGGCACCGATCACCGCCGTCGATCTCGGCGCGGCGTTTCGCCAGCGCTATGGCCAGCCCTACATCGTCATGCATCGCGGCGATCTGCTGGCGACGCTGCTCGAGGCCTGCCGCGCGGAGAAAGGCATCACGCTCGAAGCCGGCCGCGAGGTGGTCGCGATCGAGGATCGCAGCGATGCCGCAAGCGCGCGCTGCGTCGATGGCGCGGTCTACGACGCCGAAGTCCTCATCGGCGCCGACGGGCTGCACTCGCTCGCGCGCCGCAGCCTCAGTGACGACGAGCCGGTCTGCGACGGTCGCGTTGCTTATCGCGGCACGATCCCGGTGGCGCAGCTATCGAGCCACGCCGGCCTCGACAATGTCCTCATGTGGGTCGGGCCGCAGATGCATTTCGTGCAATATCCGCTGCGCCGCGGCGAGCTCTACAACCAGGTGGCTGTGTTCAAGAGCCCGAGCTACGCGCCGGGTGTCGAAGACTGGGGCACCGTGGAAGAGCTCGACGCGCATTACGCGCAGACCTGCGACTATGTCCGCGCCTCCATGCGCCTGATGTGGCGCGACCGGCGCTGGCCGATGTTCGATCGCGAACCGATCGAGCGCTGGGCGCGAAACCGGCTGGCGCTGCTCGGCGACGCGGCGCATCCGATGTACCAATACATCGCGCAGGGCGCCTGTCAGGCGATCGAGGACGGGCTCGCCCTCGCCCGGCATCTGGCGGCGGCGCCGCAGGATCCGGCCGGCGCGCTGCGCGCCTATGAGCGCGCCCGGCTGCTGCGGACCGCGCGCGTCCAGCTGACGGCGCGGGCGATGGGCGCCTTCTTTCATCTCGACGGCGTCGCGGCGTCGGTGCGCAATGCGATGATGGCCGGGCGCCGCACCGATGATTACACCCTGCTCGACTGGCTCTACGGCCATCGGATCTGAGCCGATCGCTCGATTGTCCCGCGAATCCGGGCCGAATCACGGCCATTGGCGGCGGCGCGCGGACTCATAAAGGTCACGGAAATACCTCAACCGGCGCGATCGTGAGCCGCTAAATTTAAGCCAATAAGTTAACACCCGGGGACAAGCTCGACAGGCGAGGCGACGGCCAACCTTGGAGGTGGCGCATGAGCTTGGTTCCTGCCGACGGTCTTTATCGCCGCAGGATTTTCCATTCCGGAAGGAACGCATCGCGCCGGATGATGGCGATGCGGCTCGCAGCCGTGGTTGCGGGCGGCGGCGTTTTTCTTTCCCCGACCCTGCCCACGACCGTCCCCGCCGGCCCGCTGACACTGGCGTCGCCGGGCGCCGCCACCACAGGCGACGCCATCGCCGCAGTGTTGCCCGCACAACCGGCCGTGCCGATAGTGCCGGTATCCCTGCCCGTCTCCGAGCCCAAACCAGTCGAGGAGGTCGCGCCGCTCGCCACGGCGAACAATGCCGCCGCCAGCCCCGCCGTGGACGCGCCAGCGCCCACGTCCCTGCCGGCGCCCATCGTCACAACGGCCGCAGCCGCGGACACGGTTGCGCTGACGCCGCCGGTCGCGGCACAACCAAGCCCGCCCCCGGCGCCGCCGGTCGCAAGGCAGACGCGGCAGCCGCAGACCTTCATGGAGCTCACCTATTATTCCGATCGGGCCTCAGCGCGCCACGGCGCGGTCAGGCTGCGCCGGATGTGGGGGCACGCGCTGGCCGGGATGCCGCTGCAGGTCATGCCGGCCGAAGCGCGCGGCAAGACGATCTGGCGGGTTGTCGCAGGACCGGCGGCGAGCCGCGAGCGCGCGGAGAGGTTCTGCGCCGCCGTGCACCGGGCGGGCCGTACCTGCTCGGTCGCCGCTATCTAGACGCGCCTGCTCAGAGCGGGCGCTTTGCCGGCGCTGAAACAATGCGCAGCGGCACGCGGCTATAGCGATTATTGACCTGCACGAGCTTGGTGAGGAGCGCCATGAAATGGCGGCGCTCGGCCGGCGCGAGCGGCGCGAGAATGCGCTGCTGCGCCCGTTCCACCGCCGTCTCGATGCGCTCCAGCAGCGCTTTGCCGCGCCGAGTAATGCGCAGGCGCTTCACCCGCCGGTCCTTGCCGCCGCTCTTGCGCTGGATCAGCCCCTTGCCTTCGAGCCGGGCCACCACATTGCCGAGGGTCGAGCGATCGAAAGCGATGAGCTGCGACAGCCGGCTCGCATCGATATCGGGCTGCTCGCCGATCGCCACCAGCGCCGCGTATTGCACCGGCGTCACGCCGAAAGCGGCGGTCTCCTCCATGAAGAGCGCGACGGCAATCTGCTGGCTGCGCCGGACGAGATGGCCCGGCATGGCGTAGAGATCGTCGAGCAGCATGTCCGATAATCCAGGCGCTGCGGCCGGCCTCACATATTCGGATAGTTCGGGCCGCCGCCGCCTTCCGGCACGGTCCAGACGATGTTCTGCGGCGGATCCTTGATGTCGCAGGTCTTGCAGTGAACGCAGTTCTGGAAATTGATGACGAAGCGCGGATTGCCGCCCTCGCTGTCGCGCACGACCTCATAGACGCCGGCGGGACAATAGCGCTGCGCCGGCTCGTCGAAGACCGGCAGCGTATAGGTGATGGGAATGGCGGGGTCCTTGAGCTTCAGATGGCAGGGCTGGTCCTCGCGGTGATTGGTGTTGGAGATGAACACCGAGGACAACCGGTCGAAGCTGATGACGCCGTCGGGCTTGGGATAAGCGATGCGCGGCGCTTGCGCGGCTTTCTCGAGGCTGGCGGAATCGGTTTTCTTGTGGTGCAGCGTGTAGGGCAACAGCTTCCCAAGGCCGAGATGATGGAGCCACATCTGCAGCCCGCCATGCAGCGTGCCGAGCTTGGCCCCCCAACGCAGCCCCGGCTTGACGTTCCGCACCTTCCACAGATCCTGATAGGCCCAGCTCTGGCGGAACGCGCTCTCATAGCTTTCGAGCACGTCATGGCCCTCGGAGCCGGCGCTGAGGCGCTGGAACGCGGCTTCGGCGGCGAGCATGCCGGTCTTCATCGCGTTGTGGCTGCCCTTGATGCGCGGCACGTTGACAAAGCCCGCGGCGCAGCCGATGAGCGCGCCGCCGGGAAAGGCCAGTTTCGGCACCGATTGCAGCCCACCTTCGTTGATCGCCCGGGCGCCATAAGCGATGCGCTTGCCGCCTTCGAGATAGGGCTTCACCAGCGGATGATGCTTGAAGCGCTGGAACTCCTCATAAGGCGAGAGATGCGGGTTCCAGTAGTCGAGATTGACGACGAAGCCGAGCGAAACCTGATTGTCCTCGAGATGGTACATGAAGGAGCCGCCGAAGGTCCGGTCGTCGAGCGGCCAGCCCATGGTGTGCACCACGAGGCCCTGTTTGTGCTTCGCCGGATCGATCTGCCACAGCTCCTTGAGGCCGATGCCGTATTTCTGCGGGTCGACGCCGTCGCGCAGATTGAAGCGGCGCATCAGCTGCTCCGACAGGCTGCCGCGCGCGCCTTCGGCGAAGAAGGTGTATTTGCCGTGCAGCTCGACGCCCGGCGTGTAGCGGTCGGTATGCTCGCCCGATTTGCCGAGCCCCATATCGCCGGTGGCGACGCCCTTCACCGAACCATCCTCGTGAAAGAGCACCTCCGCGCCGGCAAAGCCGGCATAGATCTCGACGCCAAGCGCTTCCGCCTGCTGCGCCAGCCAGCGGCAGAGATTGCCGAGGCTGACGGCGTAGCAGCCGTGATTGCTGAGGAGCGGCGGCATCAGCGCCGCCGGGAAGCGCAGCGCGCGGCGCTCGGTCAGGTAATAGAAGCGGTCGTCGGTCACCGGGGCGTTGAGCGGCGCGCCCTTTTCCTTCCAGTCGGGGATCAGCTCGTTGAGGGCGATCGGATCGACCACCGCGCCCGACAGGATATGGGCGCCGATCTCCGAGCCTTTCTCGATGATGCAAACGCCGATCTCGCGGCCCTGCTCGGCCGCCAGCTGCTTCAGCCGGATCGCCGCGGCCAGCCCCGACGGGCCGCCGCCGACGATCACGACGTCGTATTGCATGGAATCGCGTTCCATCCGCCTTTTCCCCCGACCCTTGTCGGCGAGGAATTAGCGCTCGTCCCGGCGCAAGGCAAATCGCGCCGGCGACCGGTCGAGACCCTCGAGATTGGCGAAGACACGCCGCAGAAGGCGTTTCAGCGTCTGCTCCTCCGCTGCGCTAAGCCCGGCCAGGGCCAGCCGCTCGTAGCGCCGCGCCGTCGGTATGATGGCGCGCGTCCGCCCCCGGCCTTTCTCGGTCAGCGCGATGCGCCGCTCGCGCCGGTCGCGATTGCCGTTGAGGCGCGCGACGAGGCCTTGCCGCGCCATGCGGGTGACGAGACGCGACAGCGTCGAGAGATCGATCGAGGTGAGGCCGGCAAGATCGGAAAGCCGCTGCTCGCCGGCGGCGGCGAGCACCGCCAGCACGCGCCATTCCTGCAGCGCGACGCCGGTATCGGCGATGTCGCGAGCGAAACTGACCGCGAGCCGCACGCCGGCGCGGTTGATGAGATAGGGCAGGAACTGGTCGAGATCGAACATGGGGCCGGACTCTACTGCGCGGCGATGCGGCTCCCGGCGAAGGCCGGCATGATCTCGCGGGCGAAGCGGTCCATTTGCTCCGTCACCATGGCGTAGGGCTTGAGCCCATAGTTGAAATAGAGGATGACCTCGGCGATGCCGGCGGCTTCGACCGCTTTGAGATCTTCGATGATCTTTTGCGGGCTGCCGGTGAGAATCGACTTCGCGGTCAGGTTCTCGGCTTTCATGTTCCGCAGGATGTCGACGATCTCGAGGAAGTATTTGAGCGTCGGCGGCACCGTCTTGGCGTCCGACGGAAAAGCCGCGATCAGCGCGTCCTTGAAATAACGCAGCAGCGCCTCGCGGCCGTAATCCTCTTCCACCTTGGTGTCGGCGATGTGGATGAAATAGCTGCACATGGCGCGACGCGGCGCGCGGCGATGACGGAGGCACTCGTTGCGGAAAGCGGCGACGCCTTGCGCCAGGCTGCCATAGACCATGGCGGCGGCAAAGGGCGCGAAGATGATGTTCCAGTCGTTGCGCGCCGCCAGCTCCATCGAGAGCCGCGAGAAGCAGGCGACATAGGGGCGCAGCGGCTTCTGCAGCGGCCGCGGCCGCACTTCGATGTTCTCGAAGGTGTAGTACTTGCCCTTGTGCGACCACTTGCCGGTTTCGGTCCAGGCGCGCCAGACGATCTCGAGCCCCTCGGCGAAGATCTCGGCAGAGTCCTGGAAAGGCGCGCCGAAAGGCGCGTATTCGAGCCGGTCATAACCGCGGCCGGCGGCGAAATCGACGCGGCCGCCGGAGAGCAGATCGAGCGTCGCCCATTCCTCGGCGACGTGGAGCGGATGATGCACCGGCAACAGCACGACCGCGGGGGCAAGGCGAATGCGCCGCGTGGCGCCGGCGATCTGCGCCAGCAGGATGTTGGGGCAGGGATTTACGCCGAGCAGGTTGAAGTGATGCTCGCCGATCCAGGCGGAATGGAGACCGATCTCCTCGGCGTAGAGCGCCTGGCGGTAGATCTCCTGGACGAACTGCTCCGGCGTGCGCGGATTGTCGGGATAGCGGTTGTCCGACAGCGTGAAATAACCGAACTCCATGGCGCCCTCCCGCGATCCTTTATCCGGGCAAGTCTGCGCCTGGATACTTGCAAACGCAAGTTTCTGTTCACGAAAAGAGTCACCACAGAGACGGTGAGGCGGTGAGGAAAAGGATTGGCGCGCTTTGCGCGCGATCTATCCTCTCACCGCCTCATCGCCTCTGTGGTCGTTGACCCTTCAAGGCCTCAGAAGAAGGCGAAGGCGCGCACCTCGATGCTTTCGCGCGGCGGGGCGCCGGCGGGCGTGCTGGGGTCATCGAAGGCGGTATGGACGGAAAGCCGCGCGCGGCCGTCGCGGGCGCTGTCGAAGCATTTGATCAGCAGCACCTCGTCGGCGGTCATGTCAGGGAAATAGACCCAGCGATGGCGCGGGTTCCAGGCGACCGTGTAGATCTCGCCGGTCCGGTCGGGGTAGCGCAGCTCGGTGCGGACGAGATCGGCAGGATCGAGGCTGCGTGCATCGCAGACCGCGAGCGGCGTCCTCTTCACCGGCCCTTTGATCGGCCGCCACACATTGATCTCGGCGAAGCGACGGGCGAGACGCGCCTCGGCCGCTTCGGGCGGCAGCAGGTCGCGCACGCGCTGCGGCGCCGAATCCTCGGTGTAGTCGTTGTGGACGCGCGCCGCCGGCCCGCGCACGCGGCGGCCGCTCTGCTGCTCGGGCGCGGTGTTGCGCACGGTGTGATCGAAGATCACGATCTCGGCGGCGCCGGTCGCGGCCTTGAGCAGCCGCTCGATTTCCGGGTAATAGACGCGCTTCACCGCCTCGGGATCGTAGAAATCGGGCACCTCCGTCCCGACGCGGCGCAGCTCGAAGCCCTCGCCGTCCAGCGTGGTCTCGAGCCCGCGCCCATTCGATATCGCAACCGCGTGCGGATCGAGCTCGCCGCTGCGCGCCGGCATGCCCGGCGGCGGCTCGGAGGTGTAGGTGAAGGGCGTCCCCTCGCCGGGCAAGATATAGTTGAGCGGCGCCCGGACGCCGTCGATCACCGTCGCATTTCCTTCCATGGACTCCCTCCTCCGCTGCCGTTCAGTCGCGCCAGAACGGCTTGCTGGTTTCGTAGCGAGCTTGCGCCGGCGAAACGCCGATGTCACGCAGCGAGCGCTCGTCGAAACGCGCCAGCTCGGTGCGCTCGCGTATCCGCCGGCGCCACCGGCGGAGCGTCGCGCGCAACCGCGCCAGCACGCCAGGACCTTGAGAAATTGTCAGGCTTCCGCAATTGATATCGACCATGGCAGCACCCGATCAATAGCCTATCGGCCAAACAAGTAGGCTTGTCCCAGCCCCGGAACAAAGGATGCTTTCTCAGCCTTGACATGAGAAAATGTCATCTTATTCTCGATCCGCATGAACGGCCTTCCCTCGCTCAACGGCCTGCGCGCCTTCGAAGCGGCGGCGCGGCATTTGAGCTTCACCCGGGCCGCGGCCGAGCTGAACGTGACGCAGACGGCGATCAGCCATCAGATCCGCCGGCTCGAGGCGCAGCTCGGCTTGCGGCTGTTCTTGCGCAAGAACCGCAGCCTGCGCCTCACGCGCGAGGCGCAGGACTACCTGCCGGCGGTGCGCGCGGCGTTCGAGGATCTGCGGCTCGCCACCGACCGCATGCTGAAAGGCGGCCGCGACCAGCTCCTCATCGTCAGCACCATGGCCTCGCTCGCTGCCAAATGGCTGCTGCCGCGCCTAGCCGCATTCCAGGAGCAGCATCCCGGCATCGAGGTGCGCATCAGCAGCTCCTCCCACCTCGTCGATTTCCGCCGCGAGGAGGTCGATCTCGCCATCCGCTATGGCCGCGGCAGCTGGCCCGGCCTCAGCGCCCATTGGCTCATGGCCGAGGATATTTTCCCGGTCTGCAGCCCGGCGCTGCTCAAGGGACCGAAGCCGCTGCGGCGGCCGCAGGATCTCGTCAACCACACGCTCATCCATGGCAGTCTGTCGCGCGAGGATTGGCAGGTCTGGCTCACCGCGGCGGGGCTGCCCAAAGCGCTGGCGCTGAGGCCCGGCCTCAGCTTCGATCTCAGCCTGATGGCGCTGCAAGCGGCGATCGACGGGCTCGGCGTCGCGCTCGGCCGCAGCGCCTTCGTCGAAGGCGACATCGCCGCCGGGCGGCTGGTGGTGCCGTTCGAGATGAAGCTGCCCGCCGAGGCCGGCTATTACGTCGTCGCCCCCGAGGAGACCGCCGACACGCCCAAGATCGCCCTCTTCCGCGACTGGCTCATCGCCAATGCGGCGGCGAAGAGCCTGGCGGGCTTGGAGGAACCGAGGCCAAGGACTGCATGAAGGTTGTGCAGCTTTAGCTAGTGCCGTCGCTGCAGCGCCGCGCGCAGCAGCGGCAGGCGGTCATTGCCGAAATACATGTCGCCCTGATCGAGGAACAAGGTCGGCGTGCCGAAGCCGCCGCGGCGCATCAGTTCTTCCGTATTGGCGCGGAGCTGATCCTTGACGCGCGGCTCGGCGATGCCGGCGAAGAAGCGCGCGGCGTCGATTTCGAGCCGCTGGCAGAGCTCGCTCAGCACCGCATCCTGAGAGATGTCGAGATCGCGGCCCCAATAGGCTTCGAAGACCGCGCGGGCGAACGGGACGAGCTTGCCCTCGGGCTCGAGCCAGATACAGCCGCGCATCGCCTTGACGCTGTTGACGGGAAAGACGCGTGGCGGGAAGACGATCGCGAGCCCGGCGAGGCGCGCCCAATCGGCGAGATCCTTGCGCATATAGGCCTGCTTCGCCGGCACCGGATTGTCGCGCGAGGCATAGACGCTGGGATTGACGGTGTTGAAGATGCCGCCGACCAGGATCGGCCGCCAGACGAGGCGCGCGCCGAATTCCTCGGCCAGGCCTTCGATTTGGCTGAAGGCGAGATAGGTCCAGGGACTCGAGCAATCGAAGAAGAACTCGATGACGGGCTCGGACATCCTCCCCTCCGCCGGTTATTTCTTGCGCAAATCCTTGACCCGTTTCGCCTTGAACTCGGTCTTGGGCAGGCTGCCGGGACGCAGCACCTCGACATCGACGCGGACCTCGCAGCGCGAACGGATCTCGCCGGCGATGCGCTCCGAGAGGGTCTCGCCGAGATGGAAGTCGATATGCTCGACGCGCACGGTCATCACGTCCATGCCGGCCGCATCGGCGGCGAGCACGATCTCGAACTCGTCGCCGGTGCCATGCACCGAGCGCACCGCCTCTTCGATCTGCACCGGGAACATCTTGATGCCGCGGAGATTGATGAGGTCGTCGGAGCGCCCGGCGAAAGAGCCGATGGCGCGCTGATGCGTGCGGCCGCAGGCGCAGGGCGCGCGGTCGAGCCGGGCGTAGTCGCCGACGAGAAAGCGGAGCTGGGGCGAGCCCTCCGAGTTGAGATTGGTGCAGACCGTGAGGCCGCGCTCGCCCTCCAGCGTCGGCGCGCGCGTCAGCGGATCGACGGTCTCCCAGAGCTGCACATCCTCCATGAGATGCGTCGCCACCGGCCCGCCATCGGTATGCGAAGCCGCGCACGAATATCCTCCGGCCGACGGCGCCGCTTCGGTGCAGCCGTAGAACTCGACGGTGCGCGCGTTCCAGAGCTGCTCGATGCGCTCGCGCGTCGCCGCGACGCTGATGCCGGGCTCGCCGGCGACGAAGAGCAGCCGGACGGCGCTGGCGGCGGGGTCCGCGCCCATCTCCTGCATGACGCGGCCCAGATGAAGCGCATAAGAGGGCGTGCAAAGGATGATGGTTGGCTTGAAGCGCTGCACGATATGGGCGCGCGCCTTCGCATCCATGCCGCCGCCGGGAATGGTGGGCAGCCCCATCTTGAAGAGGGCCACCTGCACGCCCCAAGCCCAGACATGGGGACCATAGCCGGTGATCATGAAGACGGTATCCCCCTTGCGGAACTCCATGGCGTGGAGCGCCCGCGCGTTCGACCAGGCCCAGAGCTCGCGGTCGATCTGGGAATAGCGGAAGACGCGCGGCGTGCCGGTACTCCCCGAGGAAGAGAACATCATCCAGCCGCGCTCGGCCCAGACCTCATCGGTGATGGTGGTGTAAGTGCCGTAGGGCGGGTGCGCCTTGGCGTCCTCGCCCATCTCGAGCTTGTCCACCACCGGCCATTTGGCGGTGAGATCGTCGAGGCTGCGGATATCGGAGGGGAGGAGGCCGAGCCGGTCGAAGCGGCGGCGGTAGAAAGGGCTGTTCTCGTAAAGGAAGGGCAGGACGGAAGCGAGCTTTGCCTCCTGGATGGCGCGCAGCTCGTCGCGCGACGCGGTGTCGAGACGCGGCGACCAGTAACGTTCCGAGCCCGGCGCGTCGCGGTCCTGGCGAAAGCGCTCGATCGTCTCGAGCCAAACCTTCCGCGTCGCTTCGGCGCGATCCGAGCTCCGCGTCATTCCTTCCTCCCTCGCTCCGCCGCCCGACGCGGCAGCCTATACCAGCAAGCCCTTCACGCGCCTGCCCTTTTTTGGGGTGCACCGCCCCGTCGCAGTTGCGCTTGCCTCCGGGCGAATAGAGGGGTACACCAATAATCAGCGACAGAAACAATGCGACAGGCTTACGGTCATGGCAAGGCTTCTGACGCTGATCCTTAACGGCCGCCGCCGCACCGATGCCGTCGGCGACAATCTGCTGCTGCTCGACTATCTCCGCGAGGTGCTGCGCCTCACCGGCACCAAGACCGGCTGCGATGGCGGCGAATGCGGCGCCTGCACCGTGCTGGTCGATGACCGGCCGCGGCTCTCCTGCCTGACCTTGGCCGCGAGCTGCGAGGGAAAGCGCGTCGACACCGTGGAATCCCTGGCGGCGGACGGGCGGCTCTCGCCGGTGCAGCAGGGCTTCCACGAGAAGCTCGGGTCGCAATGCGGCTATTGCACGCCCGGCCTCATCATGGCGTCGGAGGGGCTGCTGCGGCACAACCCGCGCCCGGACGAGGCGGCGATCCGCGAGGCGCTGGGCAGCAACATCTGCCGCTGCACCGGCTATGTCAAAATCATCGAGGCGGTGCAGCACGCCGCGCGGCTCCGCGCCGCGGGAGCGACGCCATGAGCGAGATCGCGCCCACCCATACGATCGGCGGCTATGTCCCGATGGTCGACGGGCCGGAGAAGGTGTCGGGCCGCGCCAAATATACCGCCGACTTCATCGAGCCCGGGACTTTGGCGGGCCGCATCTTCCGCAGCCCCTATGCCCATGCCGAGATCCTCGCGGTCGATGTCTCGGAAGCGGCGGCGCTGCCCGGTGTCGTCGCCATCGTCACCGGCGAAGATTGCGACAAGACTTTCGGCGTGCTGCCGGTCGCGCGCACCGAGCATCCGCTGGCGCGCGAGCGCGTGCGCTATCGCGGCGAGCCGGTCGCGGCGGTGGCGGCGGTGGACGATGCGACCGCAGCCCGGGCGGTGAAGCTCATCAAGATGCGGGTGAAGGAGCTGCCCGCCTATTTCACCGCGCGCGAGGCGGCGGCGCCGGACGCGGTCGAGCTCCATCCCCATCGCAAGGGCAATATCGAGCGCGACGTCTTCTTCGAGCTGGGCGAGGTCGAGGCCGGCTTTGCCGAGGCGGCGCTGGTGCGCGAGCGCAGCTTCCACTGCGCCGAGGTGTGCCAGAATCAAATGGAGATGCATGCCGCGCTCGCCGATTACGATGCGGTGCGCGACCGCCTCACCGTCCACGCCAGCACGCAGGTGCCGTATTACGTGCATCTCATGCTGGCGCAGATCCTCGACATGGAGATGTCGCGCATCCGCGTGGTGAAGCCGCATGTCGGCGGCGGCTTCGGCTGCCGCACCGAGACGCTCAATGTCGAGCTGATCGCCGCGCTGCTGGCGCGCAGAGCGCGCGGCCGCGTGCGCATCGTCGTCAACCGCGAGGAGACCTTCATCACCCATCGCGGCCGGCCGGAGACCGAAATCAAGCTCAAGATCGGCCTCGCCAAAGACGGCCGGATCACCGCCGTCGATTGCGCGTGCTGGCAGCGCGGCGGCGCGCATAGCGGTTATGGCATCGTCACCATCCTCTATGCGGGTTCGATGCTCTACGCGCTCTACGATCTCCATCGCGTGCGCTATGTCGGCAAGCGCGTCCTCACCAACACGCCGCCCTGCGGCGCTTTCCGCGGCCATGGCACGGTCGATATCCGCTTCGCCTTCGAGGCGCTGCTCGACGAGATGGCCGAGGCGATGGGCCTCGATCCCTTCGCCGTGCGGCGCGCCAATTATCTCCACGCCCCGACCTTCACCGACAACGATCTGATGGTGAACAGCTACGGTCTGCCGGAATGCGTCGATTGGGTCGAGCGCGAGAGCGGCTGGCGCCGGCGCAAGGGCGCCCTGCCCAAGGGCAAAGGGCTCGGCATGGCCTGCTCGCATTACATCAGCGGCGCCTCCAAGCCGGTCAACTGGACCGGCGAGCCGCACGCGACGGTGAAGCTGAAGCTCGATTTCGACGGCTCGATTGTGCTGCTGACCGGCGCGGCCGAGATCGGCCAGGGCTCCTCCACCATCCTGGTGCAGAGCGTCGCCGAAGTGCTGGGCCTCGACCTCTCGCGGCTGCGCATCGTCACCGGCGACAGCGATATCGTGCCCAAGGACAACGGCTCCTATTCCTCGCGCGTCACCTTCATGGTCGGCAATGCCGCGATCGACGCGGCGCAGAACCTCAAGACGCTGCTGCTGGCCGCGGCGGCGCGCAAGCTCGATTGCCGGGCGGAGGATGTGGAGTGCCTGG
>Ga0335079_10001077_pt1 | contig 31081 bp, 16 predicted proteins | sample Lox_Sample_33_FD_206719 | JGI IMG/M metagenome (GOLD analysis project Ga0335079, IMG submission 206719) | Soil microbial communities from Loxahatchee National Wildlife Refuge, Florida, United States - Lox_Sample_3.3 | ecosystem: Environmental > Terrestrial > Soil > Wetlands | place: USA...
AACTACACGCTTCGCATTCGGCCCGGGCAAAGCCGTGACTAGCCGGGGCAGCTTGATTTCGCTCGCTGTGATCATTTTCCTCTCCTCGGTGGAAGCGTCTGAAAGCATGCGCGTCAGTCCGCGGCCTCAGGCGGCAGGAGTTGCTGTGGATGGGTGAAGTGCCACAGGGCAGGTCGATTTGCGTACACCCGGACGGACTACGAGCGGGAACGCCCTGCCAGGAAGAGGAGTACTTAGTCTACGCCGAACAAATTGGGACGGAGTTCTTGCGGAGAGGAAGTGCACGGGAAACGATGGAGATTTGCGTTTTTCATTTGCGTTTCCAGCGGACGGTGCCGTCGCGCGAATCTTCTAAAAGTATACCACGGTCGGCGAGTTCTTTGCGGACGCGATCCGCGGTAGTAAAGTCCCGCCGCTTGCGCGCGGCCTCGCGCTCAGCGATCAGTTTTTCGATTTCCGCATCCGAGGGGCCGGTCTCGCCGCCAAATCCCAAGGCTCGCAGCTTTTGCGCGTCGTTGTCTTCCATCACCGCAAAGACCCGATCGAACACGGTGAGAAACTCCTGTACCGGAACGGCCGCCGCCTCGCGGAATTCCCCTTTATCCATGACGATGTTCACTTCTCTCACCAGATCGAACACGGCGGCCAGCGCTCGCGCCGTATTCAGATCGTCGGCAAGCCCGGCATCGAACTCGTCCGTAGCTTCGGCGATGCGCCCCGCCAACAGGGGATTTCGGCCCGCCGGGAATTTTCCTTGCGCCAGCCGCGCCGCAAAATTCCGCAGCCGCTCCACCGAACTTGCTGCCGACTGCAGCCCATCAAACGTGAAATTCAACTGCTTGCGGTAAGGAACGCTGGCCAGCGCGAACCGCAGCGTGGAAGGTTTGTAGCCCTTCGCAAACAAATCGCGGAGCGTAAAAAAGTTGCCCAACGATTTAGACATCTTCTCGCCTTCTACAAGAAGATGCTCGGCGTGCAGCCAATATTTCACGAACGGCTTGCCGGTGGCCCCTTCGCTCTGTGCAATTTCGTTTTCGTGGTGCGGAAACGCCAGGTCCACACCACCGGTATGAATGTCGAGCGTTTCGCCCAAATATTTCATGGCCATCGCTGAACATTCGATGTGCCAGCCCGGCCGGCCCTTGCCGATCGCGGTCTCCCAGAAGTGCTCGCCGGGCTTCGGCGCCTTCCACAGCGCAAAGTCTCGTGCGCTCTCTTTTTCGTAGCGGTCATTGTCTACGCGCGCGCCTGCCTGAATTCCGGTCACGTCGATATTGGAAAGCTGTCCGTACGTCGGAAATTTCGCGATACGGTAGTAAATCGAGCCTTCGCTGGCGTACGTGAACGTTTTTTGCTGCAGCCGTTCGATCAGCGCCACCATGTCCTGAATGTGGTCCGTCGCCCGGATCCAGTGTTCCGGCGCTTCGATGCTTAGCGTCTTGCAATCGTCGAAAAATGCCTGGGCGAATTTTTCGGTGTACTCGCGGATGCTTACGCCCGCCGCGGCCGCGTTCGCGATGATGCGGTCGTCCACGTCGGTCAGGTTCATGACGTGGTTCAGCTGGTAGCCGCGCAGCTTGAGGAAGCGCCGCAGAATGTCCTGAAATACGAACGTCCGGAAATTTCCGATGTGCGCGTAGTCGTAGACCGTCGGCCCGCAGGTGTACATGCGCACGCAATCGTTCTGCTGTGGCGTGAACATCTCCAGCTTATTTCCCAAGGTGTTGTGAAAATGTATTTCGTGCATTGCGGCTCAGCAGGCCTTTTTGCCCCTAAGGACAAGCGTTTGATTGTAGCCGACGCTTGACGGCAGCCGCAACGCGGCCTGCTGGCCCGTTCTTTTATCCCCGCTGTCCTTGCAGTACAGAAAGACTGTCGAAGAGACTCTGCGGCGTTTCGCTAAAAGTAGAATTTCAGCGCCAACTGCACCTGCCGCCCCGGCAGCGCTTCCGTGATTTTTCCAAAGTTAGGCGAGCTGATGTCGTTGTTGGGTAGACGGAAATTCGCGTGGTTGAACACGTCGAAAAATTCCGCCCGGAACTGCAGTGACTTCGTTTCCGTGAGCGGGAACATCTTGAACGCCGAAAAGTCCCAGTTTTGCAGACCCGGCCCTTGCACTACGTTGCGCCCTTCGCTGCCAAACTGGCCCGCCTGCGTCGCGGGATTTAGCGGCTGAAAGGCCGCAGTGTTGAACCACTCCTGCGTGGTACGCGGCCCATTGTTCGGGTTGCCCACCAGGTCCGGTCGGTTACTCGAGAATCCGGAAATTTCCGGCGCGCTGCCCTGTAACGACACGTCGTTGTCGTCATACACCGTAAATGGCGTCCCGCTCATAAACGTTGTGATTCCGTTCAACTGCCAGTCGCCTAGCGCATGCTGGTACCACGTCTGCGGATGCGCCCAGAAGGGCACTTGCCACTGGTAACTCAGCACGAATCGATTCCGCGCATCGAACATAGATCGCCCATGCTCCGCCGCCAAATCAAACGGATTCTGCGCCAGGTCATTCTCTCCGGCGACGCTCTGCGACGCCGATCCGGTGATGTTGAACGACGACACGTCATCCAGCGTCTTCGAGAAGGTATAGGACGCCAAAAACGAAACTCCATGGCTGAATCGCTTCTTCAAGCTCATCTGGAGGCCGTGATACGTGGAATCCGCAATGCCCGCTATCAAACCCACCGACGCAAAGTTGCACGGCGGGCTGCTCGGCGACAGGTCGCAGCCCGAAAACAGCCGCCGGTTGTTCACGTTGTCTTCGGTCGATTCTCCGGGCACAAACACCGTTGGATTTCCTTCAATGAGACGCGGCAGCTTCGTTCCTTTCGTCCCGATATATCCAACTTCCAGCAGCCAGTCATTCCCGAACGACCGCTGGATATTCAAGTTCCAATCCTGCGCGTACGGCAGGCGCAAGTTAGGCGCCAGCGTCAAGAGCGTCATCGGTTGCGCAAATCCGCTCCCGGCGAATGGATTCGCGCCTCCGAAGGGGCTCTGGAAATTCGGAAAGCTCACTTGCGGCGTTTGCAAGAATGGCGGCGCGCTCACCGGCGCCTGCAGCGGCCCGCCTTGCCCGTTGTAATACGGGTCGTAGAAAATGCCGTACGCAGAAGTCACCAGCCACTTTGTGCTTCCCGTAGGATCCCACGCGATTCCCACCCGCGGCGCAAACGCATCCTTCTCGATTGGAATTAGCCCGCGCGAAACGCCGGGATCATCTGGATACACCAGTCCCATTGGCGCGTTCGGCATCACCACTGACTGCGCTCCCGGCTCGAATAAATTCGTCCGGTTCTTCACTTCCGTGTACGGGAACGGCACTTCGTAGCGCAGCCCGAAGTTCACCGTCAGCCGCGAAGAAATCTTGTAGGTATCCTGCGCATATCCGTCCAGATTGTTTCCGCGCAGCCCGCGAGTGGGATCGCCTCCGCCTTGCAGGAACACTACCGGTGTCGCCACGAGGAAATTGGCGAACGCATCCGTAAACGGCGCCGGGGCAAACACAAAAAATCCATTCGTCGCGATGCCAAAGAGCAGGTTCACGGAATCGTGTCCGTACCCGCCGCCAAACTTCAACTCATGCTTGCCGCGAACCCACGTCACGGCGGCCGACAGATCGATCGCATCCTCATACGTATTGCGCGGTCCCGTGATCGGATCGCCCACGGACGCATAGCCGCTCACTTGCAAAAACGGTGGGCCAAGCGCCGCGTCGAGCGACGGCGTGTAGTCAAAACCCAAACTTCCTGGGTCCGTGTGATTAACCGCCTGGTTAAATAAGAACTTATTTCGCAAAAACGACAGCCGCAACACGCCAATGAGCGACGGCGAAAACGTCCGCGTCTCCTGCGCAACAAAGTTCTGCGCCCGTTGGTGTTCTGCTACTGGCCACCCCGGCACATTCGCACCCGCCGTAGACAGAGGATCGACCGTATACCCCTGCGAAAACATGTATCGGAAATTCAGCACGTCGCGCGGCGTCAGATAGTGATCGACGCGCACGCCGAACTGGTCATTATTCTGATCCAGTGTCTGCGTGCTGCTGAATGCGTTCGGTCCCACCGAGGGTTCATTCGGCATCGGAAAGAGTGATGTCAGGCTTGCCGCAAACGGATCAACTCCCGGAAGTTTGTTGAATGGCACTGCTTGCGGAGGCTGGCCAGGCGGTACGAATACATTCAGAAGTTGTCCGTTGGGATTGCTGCACATTCCGGACCCGTCGAACGTTGCGCCAAGCTGAGTGCACAGCAGCCCGAAATCCCCGCCGCGCTCCGCCTGCGTCGGCACCGTCGCGCTCACCGTCTCGCCCTGCCGGTTCCGCAAGCCTTCGTAGTAGCCAAAGAAAAATGTCTTGTCCCGGCGAATCGGCCCGCCAAACGTTCCGCCAAACTGATTCCGCTTCAGCGGCTCTACGTCCTGCGCAAAGAAGCTTTTCGCATCCAGCACGTTGTTGCGCAAAAATTCCCAAGCCGCTCCGTGAAACGCATTCGTTCCCGACCGCGTGACGATATTCGTTGTCGATCCCGTGCTGTGCCCAAACTCCGCGTTCGCCGTATGCGTCAAAATCCGGAATTCGGCGATTGCATCGATCGGCATCTGGATCACCAGGCCTCCGTCGACGGCGTTGTAGTTGTTCGCGCCGTCAATCAGAAAATTGTTCGACTCTGGCCGCTGTCCGTTTACCGCGTACGCCTGCCCATTGCGCAACGAGCCGCCCGCCTCTGCAAGTCCCGGCGTAATCGGAAACACACCCGGCTGCAGCAGTCCCAATTGCGAAAAGTTCCGTCCATTCAGCGGTAGGTCCAAAACATCCCGCTCGCCCACCGTTTTTCCCAAGTTCGTGGAAGTCGTTTCAATCTGCGAGGCGTCTGCGGCTACGTGCACCGACTCCGTTGGCGTCCCTACCGCCAAATGTACGGTCACAGTCGCGGTTTGGTTTACGTCCAACGAGATTCCGTCCTGCACATACTTCTGAAAGCCTTTCGCTTCCGCCTCGATCCGATAATGTCCCACCGGCAGCTCGACGAACACGTAACCGCCCAGCCCGTCCGACGTGGTGCTGCGCACCAGCCCGGTTTCCGTCTGCACCGCCGCCACGCGTGCCCCGCTCACCACCGCACCGGTCGCATCCAGCACTGCTCCGCGAATGCTGCCCGCAATCTCCTGCCCTGCTGCTCGTACCGCCCCGAACAAAGCAAGCGCCAGCAGACACACCCCTACCCTGTAAAAGCTCATCCTTTTTCCCCCGGTTATTTCGCTCGACGGTTCTTTGTTGTTGTATCTGGCGGCAGACCGCAACCCCGGACAAACGCCGCCCCCAAGCAGGCGCTTCACACCAAAAATATCCGCGGATTATAGAAAACGCAGGCCAGGCACGGTCAATAATGCAAAAGAATTAAGGGCACGGGTGCCTCTCGCAAGGCGGGACTTGCTTCAAATAGACCAGCAATTTCTAACGTAGGTACGCTGGGTGATCGTGATCCAGCGCTTGGATTTTTTGCTCCACGCCTAGTGGTTTCGCGCTTAATTGCAGGCGGTTCTACGAGCGAACGTATCGCCGCCGCGGTTTGTATGCTTGCCGTCTTCTAAAATTCCAACTTCAGGCCAATTTGCCCTTCGCGTCCAGGCAACCACTGCGAAGTCGTGCCAAACAGACTGCCGGTGCTCTGCTGGACTTGAATCGCCGCAGGATTGGCATTGTTGAAGAGATTGAAAAATTCGAACAGGCCTTGCACGCGGTAGCGCTCGTGAAACACCCAAGTTCTGGCGATGCGCAGGTCCATATTGACAAAGGGCGGCGCCGTGAACGCGTTGCGGCCCGTCTTCAAGTCGCGGCCGTTGAAGTTCTGGTTGCCGTCCTGATCGAGCGGCACTGCTGCTGCTTCCGTATAGCGGAAGCCACTCTGCGCCCGGAACAAGCTGCTCAGTTGAATTTTCCAGGGCAATTCGACCAATCCGTGTATCTCGAAGGTGTGCCGCAGCGCAAAATCCGAAGGGCCATCGTCGAGCGTCGCGCCGTTGTAGAACTTCCCGGTTTGCGGCACGAAGTTGCCGTTGCACGCAAAGAAGGCCGCCGTTGCGTTGGTCTTGCTCGGGCACGTAACAGCGTGTGTCACCGGATCGGTTGTTCCTGGATCGGTCACAGTCGGTACGATCCCGCGGAAACTGTCCGTCGGAAACCCGTTTCCGCCACCGATGGCGCCGGTGCCGAGACCGGAGTTCAGCGCATCGTCGTTTTCAGAAACGTAGGAATAGCTTCCGCCGAGCGAATACCGCTTATTGAAGCGCTTCTCGAAAGAAAAAATTCCCGCGTTGTACGTCCCGGCGTACCAGGGGCCGAAGCCGTTCGTTTGAATCAGTCCACCGCCGCTGTTAGCGATGCGCGCGTCAAAGGGCAGGTTGGTTTCGCGAACGCCAAGTATGTTCACGATGTCTTTGTGATAGTAGTCTCCGGAGACCACCCAGTCGTTGGTCAGCTCCCGTTGCACGCCAAAAGTAAACCCACGTGTGTACGGCGTTGCGAAACTGGGGTCAACCGTCACCGGGAAATTGCCCGGCTGCGCCACATTGAACGACAGCGTTCCGAATGGACCCCAGAACCAGAAGCCGGCCGGCGCGCCGATTGCCGCGTCCGCCGCCGTTAGGTAGGCATCCGGAGAGAGACCCGAAAGTTGCTGCACATTGCCTATATTTACCGCCGTATTCGCCGGAATAGGCGTCGTTCCGATGTTATTCAGGTGATCCACCCCGAACTGCGAAGGCTCACCGGGGAACGTCGGACCGAAAGCCTTGGGCGGTATGCAAAAGTCAGGTTGGCCGGCCAGTTGCGCGTCGGTCCTTGTTTGCGACAGGCACAGCCCAAAGAGCGCCGGAGCGATCGTCGGTATGCCATAGAACAAACGCGGGAACGAGAGCGGCTGGCTCTCACGAATGTCCGCGCCGCCGAAAGCCGGAATATCGCGAACCAAGCCCAGCCGGAAGTGGTCATAGAACAGGCCGAAGCTTCCGCGTACAACAGTCTTGGAAGTCGGCGACCATGCAAAGCCGACGCGCGGCGAGACGTTGTCTGCCTTCTGAAATGCCGAGTCATAGTCCCAGCGCACACCGGCGTTCAGCGTGAGATCATGCCGGACTTTCCAATCGTCCTGAATCCAGAGACCGTCGTAGTTGTTGCGCAGCTTAATGTCATTGGCTTGTGGTGTCAGGCCACCCACCGTTGCCAGAAGAAAGAACCCCGCGTTGACCGGGCCAAACTGCTGAAAATCGTCTTGCGTCGTGAAGAGTTGGTCATTCTGGAGGCTCGCTTCGACGCCATCCACATGCGTGCGCTCGAAGTCCCAGCCGAACTTGACGGTGTGGCGAGCGAATGTTTTCGCCAGGTTTGCCCCGAACGTACCGTACTTCTGTTCAAGCGTCGAAGGTGTTAGCGTGGCGCCGTAGCTGAACTGGCCCTCATCGCCAAAAATAGCAAACGGTCCGCTGGGCACGCCGCCGGTGGCGCTGCTAAATCCGCTGAACAGGTTAAAAAGCGTATTGGGGCCAGCCTCGGGATGAGCGGCGCTGGTGAGCGTCGGCTCGTCACGATACTGCCCGCGCAGATTCAGGATGAAGGGGTTCCCTGAGTCTCCAAAGGTCACGACATCGGCAAATCCGAGCAGCAAATTGCGATCGCCGAGATTCGTGCGGGTGGAAGGCAGCGAGGCCGAAGCGGAGAGCGGGTTGGTGCTGTTGACGTGGACGTTCGTATAGTTCATCTGCTCGGTCAGGTGGTGATGCCCGAGCGTCTGGTCAAATTTTGCGAACACGCGGGCTTCGCGGTCGGTCGTAGGTTCGTTGAAGGTTTCTTCGGTGTTCAGCAGGAATTGCGGCGTGTTGGGCGGGGGAACGAAATTGAGCTGGCGGTTCTCGTGAATACCTTCCGCCGACGCGAACCAGAACGCTTTGTCCTTCACCATCGCCCCGCCCGCCGCTGCATCATAGTCCCAACGCAGCAGATAAGGCGGATCTGTCTGGCCAGGGATAGTAGTGGCTGCGGTTTGGCCCGGAATATCCGAACTGTCCAGCGCGCTATTGCGGTGATACACGGATGCCAATCCGTGCATATCGTTTCCACCGGATTTGGTGATGACGTTAACTACGCCACCCGAGGAATGTCCGAACTCGGCCTTATAGCCCGTGGTGATTACCTGAAATTCCGCGACGGTATCTTGATTGAATTGCGAGGAGGCGCCGCCAGCCAGTTCATTTTCGTTGGGCAGCCCGTCAATCAAAAACCCCGTGTTGTTCGCGCGCTCGCCGAGAATCGGCGTCGCGTTGTCGCTGTTCAGGTCCGCCTGCCGGTTGATCGCCACGCCGGGCACGAGTTGCAGCAAATCGAGGTAGTTCCGCCCGTTGATGGGCATGTTCTCAATGTCCTGCGGCAGAACCGTCGAGCCCGTGGACGACGAGCTCGTTTCCAGTAAGGGCAGCTCGCTCGAAACTTTCACCACTTCGGACGCCTGTCCCACATCCAGCACCACGTTGAGCGTCAGCGTGCGGTTCAGGGGTACATCCAGATCTTTGTAGGAGCTGGTCGCGAATCCATCATGCGTTACCGACAGCTTGTAAACGCCGGCCGGCAGATTCGGGAATTGGTAGGCGCCGTTGCCATCGGAGGTCGTGGTGCGATTGATGCCGATCACGTCGCCGGTAAGTTCCAGCTTGGCGCCGCTGACCGTTCCGCCCTGCTTGTCGGTCACCGTGCCTTCAATGGTGGACGTGGTCTGCGCACGACTCGCCGGACAGAACCAGCCGATGAGCGCTGCGAGCAAAACTACCGTCCAAACAGTCCTGTGCGTTCTGAAAATGGCTTGGCCAAGAGGTTCGCGACCCATGAGGATCCCCCTATTTGCGTTTGTGACAGGCTGCAGGTCCGCATCCCTCGACTGACGCGAGGCAGTTGCCTGAAACATTTGTTGCGTTCGTTAGTTGCGAGCGTAAAAAGGGAACTCGTGCCTGTCAAGCATTTTTTTATCGGCGCGGGGCGTCTGCAAATCGGCTCCTCGCCCTTACAGTCTTTCCCGGGTCGCGGCTCTCGCCACGAGGTTCGGAATGGGCTGGCCTTCCGGCCGAGCTACTTCCCCAACCTGAACATGCCTTGCTGTAACAGGCGTTGCCCCTGCGCTCTTTCCCGAAAGTGCGTTTCTCACTATCGAAAACCTCTGCTTGACACCGGCCCCTAATGCGACTAGCCTCGCCTTCCATTGATGCAACAAATGTTGCGTAGGGCCGTTTGGCAGGACGGCTAGCGCCGCGGATTTGCTTTCCGTGCAAAGGGAGGGTTTCCCCATGGCCGCTACTTCGCCTGCTCGCTCTGCCATACAGGGTTCGCTCGTTCGCAGTGGGCACACCGCGAGCGTGCTGTTGCTCTACGTGTTGATTTTTCTTGCTGTGGGCTTTTATCCCACGGCAGCTGTTGCGCAAACTGCCAGCACCGGCGCTCTCGCAGGTGTGGTCACCGACGCTTCCGGTTCCACCATCGCCGGCGCCCAAGTCCAGGTTACGAACGAAGCTTCCGGTGACGTCCGCACCGTCACCAGTGGCCCTGCTGGCAACTACAGCGTCCCGCTGCTGCCGCCTGGCCTGTATACGGTCTATGTAACGAAGTCCGGCTTCCGCAGCACCACGGTTCCGCACGCCCAGGTCATCGTTACGGAAACCAACGCCCTCAATATTCGCCTCGAAGTTGGACAGGTTTCTGAAACGGTCACCGTAAATGAACAAGTCCAGCAGTTGCAGACCGAAGACAGCACGCTCGGCCGCGTCACCAGCGGTGAACAGGTCAATTCTCTGCCACTCGCTATGCGCAACTTCACGCAGATCATCGGCCTCAATCCCGGCGTCTCCACCGAAATGGCCAACGCCGGCGAGCTGGGTCGCGGCGGCGGCGGCAACAACCAGGATCCCACGGTGTCCAGCGGCAATTGGGCTGCCGACAACAACTTTCAGATGAATGGCGTCGGTGTGAACGACATCCAGCAAAGCGGCTACTTCAGCGCTGGCGTGGCGATTCCCAATCCCGACACGATTCAGGAATTCAAAGTTCAGACTGGCCAGTACGACGCTTCCTACGGTCGCAACGCCGGCGCCAACGTCGACGTAGTCACCAAGGGCGGCACCAACCAATTCCACGGCGCTCTGTGGGAGTTCTTCCGCAACGACGACATGAACGCCAACACCTTCTTCCTTAACTCGCACAACCAACCCAGAGCTGTTCTCAAGCAGAATCAATTTGGCGGCGATTTCGGCGGGCCGATCAAAAAGGACAAGCTGCAGTTCTTTACTTCTTATCAGGGCACTCGCCAGCGCAACGGCCTTGATCTCAACTGTTCCTCGACAATCCAGGAAGCTCCTATAACTGACGACCGTTCCGCCGCCGCGTTGGGTGCTCTCTTTGCGGGCCAGACCGGGCTCTTTGGCGGCACGGCCGTCGCCGCAAACGGCTCCAATATCAATCCCGTCGCTCTGGCGCTGCTTAACCTCAAACGGCCCAACGGGCAGTTTTGGATTCCTACGCCGCAGACGTACGACCTCAGCAATCCTAACTTCGATGCCCAGGGTTCCTTGGCTTTTAGTCAGCCTTGCCCGTTCACTGAAGACCAGTTCATGACCAACGCGGACTGGGAAATGTCCGCCAAGAGCAAGCTGACCGGGCGTTTTTTCTTCGCCAACAGCGCCATCTCGCAGACCTTGCCGCAGACTAACCTTACTGGTGGCGGCTCACCTCCAGGCGCTCCCGTGAATCTTACCCAGGATTTTCGGAATTTTTCTCTTACCCACACCTACATCTTCAGTCCCACTCTCGTGAACGAAGCCGAAATCGCCTACCACCGTATCTTTGCTACGTTTGCTCAATCCAAGACGTTCAATTGGTCAGACGTCGGTGTCAACGTCGTGCCCTTCGACGACAGTATTCCCGCGCTGGCTATTGATGCTGGTGGCCCCACGGGTCTCTCCCTTGGCGGCAACGGCCAGAACGTCCTTATCGCCGAGAACACTTTCACCTACCAGGATTCGGTGTCCTGGACCAAAGGCAAGCACACCTTCCGTTTCGGCGCTGGCCTGCAACGCGAGCAAAACAATCAGATCGGCTTCCACTACCTCTCGGGTGAGCTCTTCCTGAGCTGGCCTGACTTTTTGCTGGGTCTGCCCGGCGGATCAACTGCAAGCGGTGGAAACGGCACGCCAATCGGCAGCATGTTCGGCTCCTTGGACCTGTTGGGACTCTTCGATCGCGCCTACCGCGATTGGGAAGTCTGGAGCTACGCTCAGGACGATTTCAAAGTCACCAAGCGTCTCACCTTGAATCTCGGCCTCCGCTATGACCGCATCGGCGACTTTGGCGATGCACTTGGGCGCAACGCCGGCTTCGATCCTTCCCTAGCGGACACGAATCCGCCGGCAGGCGGCACGCTGGCTGGTACCACGGTTCCGAACAACTACTCCGGCACCGTCCCCGCGGGCGTAACGAAACTCGGCAACGACTTCGGTCTCAACGGGGTCGGCCAGAACACCTGGAACCCCCGTCTGGGTTTCGCCTACCAGTTGCCGTGGTTCAGCGATAAAGTCGTCGTTCGCGGCGGTTACGGTGTCTACCACTCCCGATCCACGGGTCAGCCTTTCTTGCAGCTGATTTCTGCTCCTCCTTATGGCGAGTTCCGCGAAGAGCTGCCCAACTCGACCTTCACCGAGCAGCAGCCGTTGCCCTTGAGTCAGCCAACGTTCCCCACGTTCATTCCCTATTCTCCGGCTACGGCTAACGCCATTACGTTCTTCGCACCACAATACCGACCGCCCATGGTCCAGGAATACAGCTTGGGCACACAAACGCAAATCACTCCCAGCCTGGTTCTCGAAGTCGGGTATGCGGGAGCCCGCGGGCTGCACCTCATTGACGAACGTTCGGTCAATCAGGCCGGCTTCGCCAGCGCCGCCAACCCCATCAACGGTCAAACTACCAACACCGATGCCAATATCCAGCAGCGCGTGCCCTTCCTTGGCTTCTCCAGCGCGCAGATGCTGCAGATCGGTTCGGACGCCTCCTCGTGGTACAACGCGCTTCTGGTCAGCCTGAACAAGCGCTTCAGCCATGGCCTGCAGTTCCAGGTGTCCTACACCTGGGCGAAGGATCTTTCGACTTCCTTCGGCGCCACCACTGGTCCCAACGGTGCCACTGCCGTCGGAAATCAGAACAGCCTGGCTCAGGAATATGGCCCCGACAACTTTGTCCGGCCGCAGCGTGTGGTCATCAACTACACCTATCAGCTGCCCAAGCCCCACTCGGACAGTGCCTTCGTTCAGCAGACTCTCGGCGGTTGGTCCGTGCAGGGTGTCACCGTCTTCCAGACCGGCCACTACCTCTCTGTCTTGGATACGAATGCCACCAACGTTTTTGGCATCACCACCGATCGCGCCTCGCTCAGTGGTACGTGCACGCCGGGCCAGTACGTCAACTCCGGCTCGGTCTCCTCAAAGCTCAGCAGCTACCTCAACAAAAGCTGCTTCCAGAATCCAGCGGTCATCGGCGACGATGGCGTCGGCACCGGTTTCGGCAATACCGGCGTCGGCATTCTTCGCGGCCCCAACGAACTCAACTTCGACTTCTCGCTGTTTAAACATTTCCCGCTGCACAAACTCCGCGACACGGCCGATCTCGAGTTCCGGTCGGAGTTCTTCAACATCTTCAACCATCCATTGTTCCAGGATCCCGATACGAACTTCGCGGACGGCACCTTCGGCCAGATTACCAACACCTACGGCAACCCGCGCATCATTCAGATCGCTCTCAAGCTCACGTTCTGAGCCCCTGAGTACAATCGAAACGAATACCCGTAGGGGCGCAGCATGCTGCGCCCCTTTTCAGCAAGACAATTCAGCAATTGCTGCGATTCTTCCTCTGCACTATTTGTCTCTCGCCCCAAACCTGATACCTTGCCTCCTGCAATCGCACGCAACCATCGGCGCTCCCCTGTCGCCATCCGCGACACCGCGCCCTCATCAGGAGCACGCTCATGAAGCATGTAGCGGCAGTCATTGGCGTTGGATTTGTTGGTCGGGCCCACGTGGACGCCTTGCGCCGCCTCGGCATTCCCATTCGCGGCATCCTCGGCAGCACCAAGGAACGCTGCCAAGAATCCGCCAAAGCGCTGGGCATTGAAAAAGCGTACGCCTCGCTTGACGAACTCGCGGCCGATTCTGCGGTCACCTCCGTGCACGTTTGCACGCCCAACAACGTGCACTTCGAGCAGTCCAGCAAACTCCTCCGCGCTGGCAAACACGTCCTTTGCGAAAAGCCGCTGGCGATGGACTCCCGCGAATCCGCCATGCTGGTGCAAATCGCCAAAGAGTCGAATCGCGTCGGCGGCGTCGCCTACAACCTCCGCTACTACCCGCTCTGCCAGCAGGCGCGCTCGATGATTCAGGCCGGCGAAATCGGCACGCCGCATACCGCGCACGGCAGGTTTCTACAGGACTGGCTGCTTTTTCCGACCGACTGGAACTGGCGCCTTGAATCCAATCTCGGCGGCGAACTTCGCGCCGTCTCCGACATCGGCACGCACGCCATGGACCTGCTCATGTTTCTCACCGGCAAAAAAATCACCGAAGTCTGCGCCGACCTCGGCACGGTCGTTCCCGTCCGCCGCAAGCCCCGCGGCCGCGTCGAGACCTTCAAAAAAGCCGACGCGTCCGGCTACGACGAAATGCCCATGACGACGGACGACTACGCCACTATGCTTCTCCACTTTCAGGACGGCATTCGCGGTGTAGTCACCGTCTCGCAAGTCAGCGCCGGCCACAAATGCGGTCTCGGCTTCGGCATCGACGGGACAAAGGGCTCGCTGTGGTGGAACGGCGAAGATCCCAATCTGCTTTTTATTGGCCGCCGCGAAACGCCCAACGGCTCCCTCATCAAAGACCCGTCACTGATGACGCCCGAAGCGCGTACCTACGCCGTTTATCCCGGCGGCCACGCCGAAGGCTACCCCGACACATTCCAACAGCTCTTCCGTGATTTTTACGAATACATCGCCGCCGGCGACTTCAAAGCTCCGCGCAAATTCCCCACGTTCGAAACCGGCCACGACGAAATGCTGCTCTGCGACGCCGTCCTCAAAAGCTCGCAAACCCGCGCCTGGCAACCCATCGACTGGGATTAAGCAACACGCATTTCGTACCGCCGGCTTCTAGCCGCGTTTTCCTGCAAGTTGTGGGACGCCCCTTGTAGGGGCACGATTCCCTGGCCTGAGCCTCGAAGGCATCGTGCCCTCGCTGTTAAGGCAGGATCTTTGGGCCGCGCTGGTAACTTCTGGCTAGGCCGACTACTTCTGCTGGGGGTACCGATAAATCAAACTCGGCGGCAACCGCTCGGACCGCGCCCGCGTGTTGTACTCCAACTCATATCCCAGATGCTGCGCATCGGTCGGAAACTCCTGCCCCGCGGGATACGGGTATGCGATCAACCCATGATGCGGCAACGGTTCCACCGTAAACGCGTGCGCCGCATAAAAATCCAAATCCTTCTCGAACCCATTCGCATAGAAAAAGTAATCGCGCACCCAACCGGATCGCAGCGGCGGTAAGTTGCGCGGATCGAACTCCAGCTTCACCCCTTCGCCCGATCCAAACACCGCAAACCGGTCATCCACCGCGCTAACCAAATCCAGCACATCGCCATACCGCGTGTAATTTCCCGCCGCTCGCGCATACGGCCCGGTCATACTGCGATTCGTAAATGAATACGTCGTATCGCTCGCCGGTTCCAGCCGAATCTCTTTCGGATAACCCAAGAAATCGAGTGATGCCTTCGCGAGCGGAACTTCCGCCGTGCGCACTTCCGGAGCTCCGGAAATTTTGACCTCCGGTGCGCGAGAAATACTGGCCCGCAAGTCCTTAACATCCGGCGTTTGGTCGATGCGAATTTCGTCCCAATAAATCTTCAAATTCGTTACGATACGAATCCGCCGCGTCCATGCCGGCAATTTTCCGGTCAGGTCCGCAATCATGGTGCGCTCGAGTCCCGCGGGCAGCCCCATGTCGTCCACGACGCGCACCCATTTCCCCTTGGCATCCAGCGCATCGACATAGGGCGCGATTACTTTCACTCCCGCCTGATCGGCCGCGTACATCGAAGTGGCCATGAAATAATCCGTATAGCCATCCAGAATGAGGCGCAACGGTTTCGCGGCATCCCACGCTCCGAGATCAAGCTCCAGCCAGTGCAAATTCGCGAACCCTGCAAACGGGAGCGATTCGAACGACGTTACATATTTCCGGTCGCGCTGCGAAATCAGCGGCAGCACATCGTTGCCCCGATCATCCACGGCGGCCACCGGCAAATGCGCATCGCGCACTGCAATTGCGCCAAACTCCGGAAACGGCGGCTCCGAAGCAAACCGTTCATTCGGATACACCTCGTAATTCGCGGGATGATCGACCGCCACCAGTCGTAGCTGATCCACATACACGGTCTCTTCCATAGGCTCCATAAAACGGAAGCTCAGCATCCCGTGCAGAGGCTGCACACTCTTCGCATCCACCTTCAAATATTCGTCGGGGTCCGGAACATCGCGCGCCGCCACGCCATTCTTCCCCGGCCCAACCCAATGCCCCACCACGCCGTTGCCGATCATGTCCGCGATGAATTCATATTCGTGCCCGTTCCACGCAAACAAAACCGGGCACGAACTTCCGCGCCGGTCGAGTTCAGCGATGGATTGAGTTTTTTTAGCGGCGAGATTGATCTCATCCTGCGGCACGCCCGTTGGCCACAGTAGCCGCACCACCTCCGCATTCCTCTCTTCGCCCATGCCGGCCAGAATCGCCGGCGCATTCTGCCCGAGATAGCCGCTGGCTCCCTGCGTCTCCCATTTCTGATAGAGCGTCCCCGCGTACATCTCCACTTTCGTCCCGATGCCTGACTTGTTGTCCGCCAGCGCCTTCAAATCGATGTTCATCCAGTTGTGCTGGTTCGCGCCTTCGCTTTTCAGCAACAGCGGCGGGCCGCCGAGTTGGGTCACCACAAGATCGGGATTGCCGTTGCCGGACAAATCTGCAACCACGATCGCGCGCGGCTGATTCAGTTTTATGGCGTCCAGGCGCGTCTGCTTCGTTACATCCTCCCAGCCTTTCGCGCCAAGATTTCGCAGCAACCGCAACTCGCCCCCGCTTGCTGTTTCGCCCACGGCGATCAAATCCACCCAGCCATCGTTGTCGTAATCCAGCGCAGAAATTCCCCAACCACCTTGCCAGCCGAAATCGGGGAGCGGAACGCGCTCAAGATGCGTCCCATCCACGTTGCGCCACAAACTGATCCCCGGTGCTCCCGCATGCGTAAACGCCAGGTCCATCCACCCATCTTTGTTGAAATCCAGAGCCACCACGCCGACTGCCGGCGGCAGATTTTCTTTCTTGAAATCAATGGCCTGCAGCGGCGTGAATTTGCCTTCGCGCGGATTGAGCAGAATCGAAGCGCCGTCGTCTCCGCCGGCTACCACGAAATCGATGGCCCGATCATTGTTGAAATCCGTCGTCACCACGCCCGCGCCAGTGGCTTCAAAGCCCAGCCCAGTCTCGGCGCTCACGTCCGTAAATGTACTGTTGCCGTTGTTGCGCCAGAGTACGTTGTGCGCCTTACTGCCCGCTGTCCCAGCGGCCGTTGGCTGCATGGTGATGTACAAGTCCAGATCGCCGTCGTGGTCATAATCTACCCACGTCAGGCCCACACAGCCCGGCTCGCGGCGAATGCCAACTTTCTCGGTTACATCGTCAAAATGTTCGCTGCCGTTGTTATGAAAGAGCCGCACGCCATCCGCGTAGCACACCGCCAAATCCGTATGCCCGTCGTTGTCAAAATCGCCCGCAGCGCAGCCGAAACCGGCACCGCCGCCCCCGCCCCCGATTCCCGCCGCCTGCGGCAGAGCGTCAAGTTCTCCGTTGCCTGTGTTGTGGAAGAGGAAGTTCCCTCCCTTGGCGCGGGTACTCACAAGGAAAAGATCGGGTTTGCCGTCGCCGTCGTAATCCAAGAAACAAGCTCCGCCGGACGAAAAATTCACTAATAGCATGGCTGAAGTAAACTGAACGGGAATGGCTGCCGGCGCGTTTTGCGCTGAACTCCGCGGCAATTCCGCCAACGAAAACCGCCCCTGATCCCCGTAGCCCGCGCCAAACGGCGTCCCCAAATGATCCGCGGTGATCTTCTGAAATTTCGCGAGATGCTCTTTCGCCCCATCTGCATTCCCGTTGCGCTGATACGCGCGCGCCAGGCCAAATTCCGCCGACGCATGATACGGAAACAACGCCAGCGCCTTTTGAAACGCGGCGATCGCCTGGTCATACCGCTGCAGTTGCGAATTCAGGTAGCCCACGAAGTACCACGGGTCCGCCTCGTTCGCGATTTGCGTTACATGCGTGAACGCCTCTACGCCCTTTTCCGCATCTCCCAAATCCTTGTACGTCAGCCCCAGGTTGTACCAGGCATACGCATCGCTCGGCAGCTTCGCCGCGGCCGCCGCCAAGGCCGTGCGCGCGGGTTCCAGCTTCTGCTGCGCCAGCAACGAAATTCCCAGATTCAGCCGCGCCACCTCGAAATTCGGATCGGCCGCCAGCGCCTGCGTAAAATATTTCTCGGCGTCTCCCGGCCGCTGCTGGTTCATATACGCCACACCGAGCGTGTTGAACCGGTACGCCTCGCCCGGACTGTGCGACGCAGATTTCTGCGAGGTTGGGCTCGGGCTCTGCGCCGGCGCCTCGTCGGCATCTCCCCATCCGCGTTTCAGAAAGTCAGGGTGACGCGCCGCGGCGAACGCCGCCACGAGAAGCAGAATGAAACATGCGAACATCAAAACGGGGAAACGCCGAAAGGAAACGTGCATGAAGGTCGATTATCCTAAGCGCGCAGCAGATTCACGCCAGTTCGTCCACCGCTCTGCCGCAATGATTCTGTCGTCTGTAACGGCGGCTCGTCAACCTTGGGCCCCCCTACAGCGAGATTGACCTGTATAGCAAAAAATGCCATAAAATGACATTCGAGCCTAGAATGTTAGCGTGCCTGCTTGGAGGCGTCTATATGGCCATGAATATTAGTCTCACTCCCCAACTCGAAGAAATGATCCGCCAGAAAATCGCATCCGGCTCTTACAGCTCTGCCAGCGAGGTAGTCCGCGAGGCACTCCGCCTCATGGAGCTCGAGGACCAAATGCGTGCCCTGAAGCTTCAACGCCTTCGCGAAGAGATACAGAAGGGACTGGAGAGCGGACCTGCCAAGGAGTTTAAGCCGGGCGAAATCAAGCGCCTCGGCCGACGTCTTTTGGCTGGAAGACAAAGGAAGAAGTAGGTGGCCAGGATTCGAATCCGTCCGGCCGCACGAGCCGACCTGCTCGAAATCTGGATACACATCGCCGAAGACAGCGTCGCAAATGCAGACGCTTTCTCTGACCGATTGGATGAAGTAATCGCCATGCTTGGCGGCAGCCCTAGGGCGGGACGGCTCCGCGAAGAACTCGGCGCTGGCATCCGGAGTTTTGGCTGCGGGAACTACGTGATTTTGTATTCTGAAGGCCAGCGGGGCATCGATATACTGCGCGTACTGCACGGAGCGCGGGACATCGAAAGCTTCTTCGACCAAGATTAGATACGACGACTGTTAGCACAAAATCCTGGTCGGGAATATTGGGCGGGCCTAGTCGCTTCGCAACGCGGTCAGTGGGTCCGTCCGCATGGCGCGGCGCGTGGGGACGTAACAGGCCAGCAGCGTCACCGCAAACATCAGCAACGCTACAGCGATATACGTGAGAGGGTCGCTCGGTGATACGCCATACAGTTGGCTTACGAGCAGCCGCGTCAGACCGAACGCCCCGGCGAGCCCAAGCGCCGTGCCCGCAAGCGAGAATTTCGTTCCCTCTTTGAGTACGAGCCAGAGCACATTTCGCCGTTGCGCGCCCAGCGCGAGCCGGATGCCGATTTCCCGCGTACGTCGCGACACCAAATAAGACAGCACGCCATAAATCCCAATCACACCAAGCAGCAGAGCCACGGCGGCAAAGATAATGAAGAGTGTAGTCGTGGAAGCCGGGGCGGCAGCTGCCTCCGAAACAATGACGCCCATCGATTTCACTTCGCTGACCGGAACTTCCTGATTGAGCCCCGCGACCGCTTTGCGAAGCAGGCCAGCGGCCTGTGTATCGTCGAGCGACGTGCGCAGGACCATGGTCATTTCCGCCGGCACGCGTTTGTTTTCCAGCGCAGCCGCGGAATTATAGAGAATGTAAGCTGAACCACGAAAAAACGTCGGCATGCTGCTCTGCAGGCTAAATGCGCGAACATCGGGAATGACTCCAATCACCGTGCGCCACTGCTGCTCAGCCAGCAGACGGATATGCTTGCCAACGGCATTTTGATTTGGAAAATAACGACGCGCCGTTTCCGAAGTGATGATCGCCACCGGAGAGCCTTCGAGATCGCCGGATTCGAAGGCGCGGCCGGCCAGCAGCGGAATGTTCATTACGCGAAAATATTCAAGCGAAACAATATTCATCCAAAAAAGCGGTGCACCTTCGCCGGACGGCGCCACGAAATTCTCGAGCTCGAAGTTGCGCTTGGCCACGCGGCCGTCGAGCGGTAGCGTGTTAATCAACGCTGCGCCGGAAGTGCCGGGGAACGATTGCGTTTGGTCCAGCAAGTTGCGGTAAAACGCGAGGCAGCGCGGCACGCCATCGCAGAACGACTCGCTCGGCGTGATGCGCGCCGTCAGAAGGTGCTCCGCCTGAAACCCCGGGTTCACATGTGAGAGCGCCCAGAAGCTACGAATCATCAAGCCGGCGCCGATCACCAGCAGCACCGCGAACGCCACTTCGCCCGCCACTAGAACGCTCCGCAGTCGCTGCGACACCGAAGCCCCTGCGCCACGCGTGCCGGACTTCAGCGCATCCAATAAAGTTCCGCGCGAGGATTGCAGCGCCGGAGCCAATCCAAACGCGAGTCCCGTGAGAATCGCCAGCACTGTAGCAAACAGCAGAACGCGCCAGTCCATATGCACATCGAGTAGCCGAGGCGTATCGGCGGGCAGAAGGTTTTTCAGCAAGACGAGGCCTTCCGCTGCAACAAGCAAGCCCAGCAGCGCCCCGAAGCAGGCCAGCAACACACTTTCCGTCAGTAACTGGCACACGATGCGGCTGCGCTCCGCGCCCATCGCCGCGCGAATCGCAATTTCTTTTTCCCGGGTCGCTGCGCGCGACAGCGTGAGATTCGCCACATTCGTGCACGCGATCAGCAGCACCAATCCCACCGCGCCCAGCAGCATCAGCAGACGCGCTCGCACGTCGGCTACCATTCCCGTCTGCAAAGGTACGACGCTGATTCCGGCGTTCCACGCCTGCGGCATCTGCCACGGAAAAAGCGCTCCGACCTGCGATTGAAACAACCGCATTTCGGCGCGCGCCTGCGCCAGCGTGATGCCCGGATGCAAACGCCCAATTACGGGCATGTAGTCTCCCGCCCAATAATCCAGCACGCTGCGCGAGTCATTGTGTAAGGGAATCCAGACGTCGTTTTTGTTCGAAGGAAAACGAAAATTCGCCGGCATCACGCCGACGACCTCACGCGAAACGCCTTCCAGGTTGATCGACCGGCCCACGATCGACGAGTCGCTGTGAAAGAGCCGCTGCCACAGAGCGTAGCTGAGAATGACGTAATTATCTCGACCCGCCAGATCTTCGCCGGGGAGAAACGTACGGCCAAGCGCGGGGCGCGCGCCAAGAACCGAGAAAAGCTCGGCGGAAACATAAGTGCCGGACAGGCGAACTGGCTCGCCTTGGCCGGAAAGATTGAAGTCGTGGCCCTCGGCGTAGGCCGCCACGTCCATGGTGCGGACTCGTTCGCGTAAGGCGACGAATGCGCCGCGCGGATAAGTGATTGGATTCGTGCCGCTCAGGCTGATCAGTTGCTCTGGATGTGCGTACGGCAGCGACACCAGGAGAATGCCGTTCACCAGACTAAAAATCGCCGTGTTCGCGCCGATGCCCAGCGCCAGCGTGAGTACAGCAACCACGGTGAAGCCGAGATTCTTCCGCAGCATTCGCGCGCCAAACCGCACGTCTTGCCATAGATTCTCTGTCACGCGCACGCCGCGCGCTTCGCGGCACTCTTCCTTGGAGCGTTCGACAGCCCCGAATTCGAGCCGGGCGCGGCGCAACGCTTCGTCGCGCGGCACGCCGGAACGCATGAGATCGCTGGCGTAAGCCTCGAGATGGAAGCGGACCTCCGTATCCATCTCGTTTTCGAGTCGCGAACGACGAAACGTCGTCCGCAGCCACGATTGCAAACTGGCGAAAAACATCGCTGCTCCCAAATTACCGCAGGAGCTCCGGTGCCTTCGGGTGTGGAGGCACGCGACCAACACCGGAGTCTCCTAGATCGACTAGGAGTGTATCGTGCCTTCTCCTAGACCGTCAAGGAGAGAGACGCTGGGAGGGGCCTTCTGTTTCATCTCGGAGAAAAAAATAACGGAGCCATTTCACGAGGTGCTTCCGGCGCAGTCTTGTTCTGAGTAGCGAAGCAGTTCGGGCATATCCCACCACCCGATCTCTGGCTCGGACTCCGCGCTAGACGCTCGATCCAGCCGGAAATGCTTTCTCAGGTACTGGCGTGCCGTCCGCATCGCTCGCTTCTGAGCGAGTCACCGGCTGTTTCGCGCGCGTATCCACATGCAGCTGGAAAATGTCCGGCCGCGCGTAGTGGCCCACGACATCCAAATCGTATTTGCCGCGCACAATCTGCGCGCGATCAATTTCCGCAACCAAGATCGCTTCGCCTTCGAAATTCGGCCCCGCCAGGAAATTCCCGAAGGGATCCACGATGCAGCTTCCGCCCCGCGTCACCACGGTTTCCGGATCGTCTCCGAACGCCGCAGCGTAATCCGCCGGAAAATCCTTCCGCCGATTGAATTGATTGCAGGACAGGACAAAACATCTTCCCTCTACCGCGATGTGCCGCACCGTCGCCGTCCACGAGCCCCGCGCATCCGCGGTCGGCGCGCAATAAATCTCGATTCTCTGCGCGTACATATTTGCGCGCAGCAGCGGCAGATAATTCTCCCAGCAGATCACCGCGCCGACTTTGCCGAGCGGCGTCGCAAACACCGGCATCGTCGACCCGTCGCCGAATCCCCACACCAGCCGCTCCGACGCCGTGGGCATCACCTTGCGGTGTTTCCCAAGATAGTTCCCGTCCTGCGCGAAAAACAAAACCGTGCAATACAGCGTTCCTTCATCGCGCTCCACCACGCCGACCACCAAGAAAACTCCGTTCTCGCGCGCCGTCTTCGCCAAAATCTCCACGGCAGGCCCTGGAACATCCACGCTGCTTTCCCAATACCGGCGAAAGTCCTCCCGGCCTTTATCCGTCCGCGACCCCACCACCGCGCCAAAATCCAGTCCACGCGGATACGCCGACACGAACGCCTCGGGAAACAGCACCAGTTTCGCTCCCTTCGCCGTCGCTTCGCGCGTAAGCCGCTGCAGCTTTTCCAGTGTTTGCTCGCGATCAAACGCCACCGAGGCCGCCTGCACCACCGCGACCTTGTACTTTCCCTCTGTTTCGCTGACGCTCATGGCGCAGCAACGACCGGCAACTCAATGAACGTGGCGTGATCGCCCGCATGGTAGACGCGCTGCGTAGCCTTCTTATACTCGCCAGGCTTGGCCCAGAAAATATTCGGCACAAACGTTTGCGGATTGCGGTCATACAGCGGAAACCAGCTCGACTGAATCTGCACCATGACGCGATGCCCAGGCAAAAAAACATGATTCGCATTGGGCAAATTAAATTTGTAAACCAGCGGCTGATTCGCCGCGATCGCCTTCGCCGTCTCATACGATTCGCGATACCGCCCGCGAAAAATGTCCGCCGAAATCATCAACTGATACCCGCCCATGTGCGGGTGATCGGCCACTTCATCGGGATAAACGTCAATCAGCTTCACCACCCAGTCCGAATCCGTGCCGCTCGTCGACGCCACCAGATTCGCGATCGGCTGGCCCGAAATTTTCAGCGGCGCGGCCAGCGCGTCCGACGTGTACACCAGCACATCCGTCCGCCCCGAAGCCTCGCGCTGATCATCCACCAGCCATTCGGACCAGGTCATCTCGCCCGTGTACCCCACCGGCTGGCTTGGCCGCGCACGAAACGGCACCGGCTTCGCCGGATCGCTTACGTACTCGTCGTAGGCATCGCCTCCCGCGCTCGCACCTCCGCCTGCAGTTGGCATGGAAAAACTAAGCTTCATCCCGCCATTCAAATACATCGCCGTAGACTTCGCCGCGCAGCCGCTCGCGCACGAAACCGGCCACGCCGGCAACCGCCGCCACGTATTTGTCCCCGTCTCATACGCCGTCACCGGCGCAAGATCCGCCTTCGGCGCGCCATCCTTCAAATACTGCGCCAAAAACGGTCCCAAAACATTCTGCCGAAACCATGTGCCCGTATCGCTGCCCCAGCGAATCGCGCCCAGATGGTCGGCATCTTCAATTTCCTGCCCGTGGTGCCACGGCCCCATCACCAGAAACACTTTGTCGTTGCCGGTATCCTTCGGCTTGATCGCGCGATACACCGCTTGCGCGCCGTAAATATCTTCCTGGTCCCACAAACTGTGTACCAGCAGCACCGGAATTTTCAGCGGCTCCTTCTCCAGAATTTTGTCCATCGCCTGCTGCTGCCAGAAGGCATCGTAGCTCGGATGCGCCAGCAGCTTTTGCCAGAAACCGTTCTGCTCCAGTCCGTGCAGTTTGCCCAGCTCGCCCGCGCTGCCGCTCGCCATGTACACGTCGTAATCGTCGAAGTGATCGGTCCACCATTTCGCCGAATTGTCCCGCGTGCCCACTTGCTCGTAGATGTACGGCATGTTCTGTTCGCGAAACGCGCCGTTGTGGAACCAGTCGTCGCCCATCCAGCCGTCCACCATCGGATTCATCGGCACGGAAACTTTCAGCGCCGGATGCGGATTCACCAGCGCCATCAACGGCGTAAACCCGTCGTACGAAATCCCCAGGATGCCCACTTTGCCGTTCGACTCCGGAATATTTTTCACCAGCCAGTCGATCGTGTCGTACGTATCCGTCGCGTGGTCCACTTGCGTGGGATTCAGCGGACCGCGCAGCGGCCGGTTCATCACGTAATCGCCTTCCGAGCCATACTTCCCGCGCACATCCTGAATCACGCGGATGTACCCGCCCTCCACGATCACGTCGGTCGCGTTGTCGTACCCATACAGCGAAGACGCCAGATGTGCCGAGTTGGCGTTCGCCGTAAGCGCATTCGCGTTGTACGGCGTCCGCGTCAACAGTATCGGCGCCCCATGCGCCCCGCGCGGCACCAGTATCACCGTATGCAAACGCACGCCATCCCGCATCGCAATCATCACTTCTCGTCGCTCGTAGTCAAACGTGGAAGTGGCGGGCCGCAGCTGCCCCGGCGTCTCCGCCGGCAGCCCCTGCGCGTTCTGCGCTCGCACGAATGGTGCACCCACGAGCGCAGGTAGCAGTGCGGAAGTCACGAGCAATCCTTGTCCAAGGCGAGTTGCCAAACTCATGCGAATTCCCCTATATACGGAACTGAAGCGGGCGATTATATACGAGCCGATAGCCGACAGCGCGGAATGGTACGTTTAGCTCGCCGTCAACTCGGCTACAAGGCCGATCAAACTGCTGCTTATTTGCACGGCACCGTACACAGATACTATAATGATGATTCGCTTTTTCTTTGCCAAGGTGAGAACTAGTCGTGGCACTCGGAATTTGCAAGCTCTGCCTCATGGGGAAACGGCTCCAAAACAGCCATCTTATTCCCGCATCGATGTTTCGCATCATCCGGAAAAGCCAAGGATCCGATCCGGTCTTCATGACAGCCAAGCATATCGGCACATCATCGCGCCAGATCAAGGCTCATGAGCTTTGCTGGGACTGCGAGCAGCACGTCCGGAAGAACGGCGAAGACTGGATGGCAGGGCAAGTCTTTCAGGGCGACCGCTTTCCTTTGCTCGATAGGCTCAGGTACGCGATGCCTGACTGGGAGGTTCGAAGCCATGCCGCGTATTCGGCGGTTGCCTGCGGAATCGATATTGATAAGGTCGTGCATTTCGGCGCCGGTGTGCTATGGCGTTCATCACTACGCCGGTGGACGATCGGACCAGCGCAAACCACAACTCTCGACCTGGGTCCACAGCAGGAAAAGCTACGCCGATACGTTCACGGCGAAGCAAACTTTCCTCCTGGCGCCGTCATCGTAACGCTATGCACGGATTTCAATTCGCAGGGATTTTTCTTTACTCCGACAGTGATTCGCGATGGCGTCGCCGCAGGTTATGCTGTAAATCTTCTTGGCGTTTATTATCGCTTCTTCTTTGAGCCAGGCGTACCGCCCGACTTCTACCGATACTCCAGCGTTCATTCAGAACGTAGGCGCATTATCGTCGCCGATCAAGGCCAGCAGTCGATGCACGCCTATGCCCACCTTCGAAAGACCGCGAGTGAGTCCCCGAAGCTCGCCGCATTGACTCATGGGCAAAAGCATCAAGCGTCTTAAAGACACGCTTTGACCCCGCATGGGATCTCCGAAATGGCGTCCACATTCCTTGACCAAAACGCTCTAATTGCACTAGGCCGCAAGGCCCGGCAGCCCGAGTTTCGCAAGAAATTGGACTATGCCCTTGATTCCAAAACGCTGAACGTGGTCACTTCTTCGTGGCATCTCATCGAGACTGCCAACACAACCGATTTAATAAAAGCTCTGGAGCTAGCCGACTTCATCGACAGTCTGAAACCATCCTGGTTACTAGAAAGGCGGGACGTTCAGATGCTGGATACTGAGGAGGACCTCCTCCGCTATCTGAAATTGGAAGTTCCTGTGCGTCCTCGCGTGACAACCCGCTCGGCCGTCTTTGCTGCTTTAAACCGACAAACGGATTCGGCGAAATTCGACATTCCTTCCCGTGACTTCGTGAGGCAATGGATCGAACATCCGGAGCAACTAAAGGTATTGGATAAAGTGTATGCGAATAGTGCGGTAGTCCTGGCTCGGCTGAGAAAGCTGAAAAAGGAAGGGAAGCTCACGGAGGAAATCAGGCACCGAGTCGACCTGTTGCTCATTCGCGGATTGTTACCGAAAGCCACGCCCGCAGGTCTGACGATAGGGCACGAGACAACAATGGGGTATCTCCAACAGGCGAGAGTCGAGAACATCCCATCCCTCGCGATCGAATCTGCAATCTCGGAGCACGAGTGGGCATGCAGTGGAGGCGAAGATCGAAATACGCTAATCGACAAATTCCATCTTATCTCCGCTATGTGTCATGTCGACGAGATCGTTTCGGATGATGCTCTTTTTCGAAGGCTACATCCGGTGGCGCAAAAAACCGGGCACGTAAAGGCCAGTTTGAGCTCTAACGCGAAATTCCTCTCCCGATTCTAAATATTGAGGCAGACGTGATCGGTGCGGGTGCCGGGTGCCCCACGTTCGTTTTTGGAACGTGGGTCTTGGGGTTGACTTTCACGCGCCCTGAACGGAATCGCAAAACTCGGCACCCTCTCAGACTCCAAGTCGTTCGAATCATCTCCTAACCTCAACCATTCACGGGACTTACTATTTATCGCTTGACAAATAGAGGAACCCTATTATAATTTGTTCACCTTCGGCGCGGTCCCCGCCGTGCCACCGTAAGCCATGTACGCCCGCAGAGCCGTCCTTTCTGTTCACACAAGCTACTTCCGTCCCGCAAGCCTTGCCGCGCTAAGTCCTTTGCTTCCAAACATTTCGCAGACCCCGTCTGCTAATTCCTTTCCCTGCACAAATTTCCAAAAAACAGGGGAGGGGTGGGCCGCCTCTACTCACTACTCGCCACTCAGGATTCACTATCTCTTTTCTTTTGATACTGTTCCGAACTCTTTGGCCACTCCGAAAAACGTATCTCTCTTCTTTTCAATCAAATCCGAACTCTTGCCGCAAAACACCGGGGGTGGGGTACCCACGAACGGACAGACTTATCGATCGAGTCGAGACGGCAATCAATATTGTAAGGATTTGACCCTGTTACCCGACCCACTTACTCTCCCAGCCATGGCCTCCGACCAGTTCTGCTACGCCACCATCGCCGAAACCGCGCGCGCCATCCGCGAAAAGAAAATCTCGCCCGTCGAGGTCACCGGCGAGCATCTCGACCGCATCGCCATCACCCACCCCAAACTCAACGCCTTCGTCCACGCCGACGCCGACGAACCCCGCCACCAAGCGCGCGCCGCCGAAGCCGGCGTGATGCGTGGAGATGCACTCGGCGCGCTGCACGGCATACCCGTCACCGTAAAAAGCTGCATCGACGTAGCCGGCTGGCCGGCCGCAGCGGGTTCGCTCCTACGCAAAGACTACATTGCAGGCGCAGATGCGCCGCTGGTAGCGCGGCTGAAAGCCGCAGGCGCGATCATTCTGGGCACCACCAACACGCCGGAATATTTGATGGCGTACGAGACCGACAATTTGCTGAGCGGGAAGACCAGCAATCCCTGGGACTTGACACGATCGTCGGGCGGGTCGAGCGGCGGCGAAGCGGCCGCAATTGCGGCGGGCTGCTCCATGGGCGGAGTGGGCAGCGACGGCGGCGGCTCTGTGCGGGTGCCGGCGCACTTCTGCGGAATTTGCGCTCTGAAGCCCACGCCGGGGCGCATTCCCTCGACGGGACATTTTCCCCCGGGCGGCGGCCCGTTCGGCTGGCTCGGCGTAGTAGGCCCGATGGCGCGCACCATCGCGGATGTTCGCATTTTGTTCGAGGTGCTGGCCGGCCCAGACGCAGGCGAGCCCTGCAGCGCCCCAGTTCCGTTGCGCGCGGTGAGCAAAGAAGAATTGCGCAAAGTCCGCATCGGCGTCCTGGAAATCGACGCCTTTTGTAGCCACGGCCTTCAGGCCGGGGGGTTTTCCCCAACGCCAGCAACAACCGCAGCCGTCGAGCAAGCCGCGAAAATTCTCAGCGAACAAGGCTTTGCGGTCGAAAAGAAAACACTAACCAGCCTCGACCGTGCCCTCGAACTGTGGTGGTACTTCTTCGGCCCCGTAATCGGCGACATGATTCGCCAAGGCGCAACGGGCCAGGAAAAACTGCTCAGCCCGATGCTGCGCGAATTTGTAGCCATCACCACCGCCGAAAAAGAAATGAACTACGACGAATTCGTCTCCGCATGCAACGAACGCGATCGCCTGCGCGCCGACCTGCTGCGCCAAATGGAAGATGTCGACATTCTGCTGTCGCCGGTATCCAGCGGGCCGGCGTTTCGCCACGGCCAAGGAAACTGGCGGCGCGGCGAAAAAGAATGCTATCTGGACACCATGCGCTTTTCGCAGTGGCTCAATCTCGCGGGCTTCCCCGGCGCAACGGTGCCAATAGGCAAATCACCCGAAGGCTTGCCCATCGGCGTGCAAGTGATTGGCCGTCCGTGGGAAGAAGAATTAGTGCTTCCTATCGCGGAAAAAATGGAAATGGCAAGAGGCCCTTGGGAAAGGCCTCCCATGTAGATTTCAACTACGACGAGCCGAACGGAGACTTTTAACACAGAGGGCGCAGGCTTCGCGGAGAATACGGAGGACACTGGGCGAGAAGCAAAGCCAGCAACACGCGGCGAACACATGGAACCAAGCAAAACAAAATTTACCAGCATAGCGGCGGCAGCGGCAGCCGCGGTGATGAGTATCGTCTTGACTGTCCTCGCCACCAACTCTGCGCTGACACAGCAAAGCGTCAAAGTGCATCTGCCGTTCGGCGCGTGGCGCCGCGCTTCCGAGACGCCAATCCTTTCGCCGCAGGGCAGTGGTTGGGAATCGGCTGGAACCTTCAATCCCGCCGCAGTCCTTCTTCCGCCGGATCCCCGCGCCGTCACCGTGAAGCCGCAGCCGGCTGTGTTCCTCCTCTACCGCGCGCAAGACTCCCCAGGAACTTCGCGCCTCGGCTACGCCGAAAGTTCAGACGGCGTTCATTTCACCGCACACGCGGAGCCGATACTCTCGCCCGAAGCTTCCTACGAAAAAGACGGCGGCGTGGAAGACCCACGCCTGCAGAAATTCGGCAAGACCTACTACCTTACCTACACCGGCTACAACAAAAAAGACGCGCAACTGTGCCTGGCCACGTCGACGGATCTGCTGCACTGGGAACGGAAAGGCGTGATTCTGCCGGCCTACCAAGGAAACTGGAATAAAGCGTGGACGAAGTCAGGCGCGATCGTGCCGCAAAAAATCGGCGGACGCTACTGGATGTATTGGCTCGGAACGGCGGCGGACAAAACCGACCAGATGGGGCTTTCGTCTTCGGAAGATTTGCTGCACTGGCGCGAAGAAACGCCAACCCCGGTTTTACCGCGACGCCCCGGAAAATTCGATTCGCGAGTGGTTGAGCCAGGCCCGCCGCCTATCATCACATCCGACGGAATCGTACTGATCTACAGCGGAGCCGACGATAATCTCGTGTACCGCACCGGCGTGGCTGTTTTCGATAGGAACGATCCGCGAAAAGTGATTTACCGAAGCGATGAGCCAATCTTTGCGCCAGAGAAAGAGTGGGAAAAAGTCGGCCAGGTGCCTAACGTCGTGTTTGTGGAAGGCATGGTGCAGCGTGGCGGCAAATTCTTGTTTTACTACGGCGGAGCCGACAAATATGTTGGCGTAGCCGAGGCCGACGATTTGGAAAAATGAACCGGCGATTGTGAAAGCTGAGGGAAGCTAGCTGAAAAACGCAGCGAAGCCCTTTCGGAATCCTCGAGAGAAAAAGTAAGGGAGGCGGCCAACCTGCACCGCCTCCCGAAAACTACAACCGTCTTCTCGACCCCGAGCCTGCGAGCGTTCCGCAGGGAATCCTGGTTTCGCAGGTACGGTCGCTGAACTAACCAGCGGACTCTGTTTTCAACCCTGCAGACCCGCGCCCATCACCGGCGCTTGGGAGGTTTTGGCAGGCTCCAAGGGAAACCCAATCACCCTTCATACCACCTCCCAATATATTGGATGCGGAACAGGGATGGGAGATTCGGCGGAATGCGGTGGGCTTCAGGATGCAGCGCTGCGAGATTGTCGCGGAACAGGTTAATGCAGCTTGGGAGAGAACTCAGTGAGCGTGAGGAAGGTGGAGTCGACTTTGTCGACGAGCGGGGCGTTAGCCTCGGATTCGGATTTGACGCGTTGCCATTCTGGATCATCGCGGAAGGCTTGCCAGTTGGCGGTAGCGGCTTCGCGCGAAGGATGCTCGAGCATGTAGACCAGCGTGTGTCCCTTTTGCGGATCGTCGGTGGGCAGCCAGTACGCGACATTCTTGAGACCGTGCTTTTCGAAAAGTTGCATGGTGTGGTCACGAAATCGCGCCAGCAGCGCCTCGAGTTTGCCCTCGTGAGCGTGATAGATGCGCAGTTCGTAGACGGTCGTGGAGGATTGCGGCAGAGCCGCGAGCGCCTTCGGGAGAAAAGCAGCAGCAGGCAGAGATTGGAGCAGTTGGCGGCGTTTCATGGGCGAGGATTGTAACAGGAAAGTGGTTAGTGGATAGTGCTTGGTGCGTCGCGGGATATCTGGGACGTGTTTCTTGGCCTGAGAAAATAATTTCCAAGAGCGCGCACAACGGAGGGAATGATGCTGAGCGTGGTGGGAAGAGCAATAGTTGTGGTGACGATGTTGGGAGTGATGGCGATGTGCGGGCGGGCGCAAATGATGCCGAATCCGTATGGCCCGAGTGTGACCCTGGAGACGGCGAAGAAGGCGGCGGCGCCGGCGGTGGCGGAAGCCGAGAAGAATCATTGGAACATGGCCATAGCTGTGGTCGATACGAGCGGAAACCTGGTGTATTACGAAAAGATGGACAACACGCAACTTGGAAGCGCGAACGTGGCGATTGATAAGGCGCGCACGGCGGCGTTGTTTAAGCGGCCGTCGAAGGCCTTTGAAGATGCCGTGACGACAGCTCCCGGAGGAACGCGAGTGCTGAGTTTACGCGGTGTAACCGCCATTGAGGGCGGCATTCCGCTGGTAGTGGATG
>Ga0335079_10001078_pt1 | contig 31029 bp, 28 predicted proteins | sample Lox_Sample_33_FD_206719 | JGI IMG/M metagenome (GOLD analysis project Ga0335079, IMG submission 206719) | Soil microbial communities from Loxahatchee National Wildlife Refuge, Florida, United States - Lox_Sample_3.3 | ecosystem: Environmental > Terrestrial > Soil > Wetlands | place: USA...
GATTTGCTGATCCTCACGGCGGACCATGGTTGCGATCCGGATCCGCGGTGGGAGACGACGGATCATTCGCGCGAGTATGTGCCGATTCTGGCGTACACGCCGGGACAGAAGGCGGGACGGAATTTGGGTATTCGAGAAACGCTGGCAGACATGGGGCAGACGGTGGCGGAGAATTTTGGAGGAGAGATTCCGCACGGATGGAGTTTTGGGACCGCGCTAAGGAATTAAGGGTTCCAAATTGGGAATTGGGCAAGGAACGCGCGAAAGGTGGATTTCGAGTTATGTGCGCAATTGAAGGAGTTAGAAGAAACGGGGCGTATAAGTGTGAATTCTGCGGGAGTTATAAGTCCTTCATTTTGCGCAGATGCGCAAGTGTTGTTTCTAAAGTAGTTACCATCGTTAATTTTGTAAGTGCTCATTTAGAAGACTTACTGCGCTACTCACGGGACAATCAGCTTCACGAACTTAGACTTAACTGATTAGTATTATATTGTCAAGGGGAAAGCTGTGAATACGACACAGAATTATGAAGCAATGCTGGGAGTGGCGATTGCGGAAGCTCGCCGTGGATTGGAAGAAGGTGGAATACCGGTGGGCGCAGCAATCTTCAATGAAGGTGGGAAGTTGCTCGGTGCGGGCCACAACCGGCGGGTACAGAATGGGGACCCCTCGGTGCATGGAGAGACGGACGCCTTTCGAAATGCCGGGCGGCAGAAGAGCTACCGCAGGCTGATTATGGTGACGACGCTGGCGCCGTGCTGGTATTGCAGCGGGCTGATCCGGCAATTTGGATTTGGGACGGTGGTGGTGGGCGAGAGCCAGAATTTTCAGGGCGGAATGGAATCGCTGCGGTCGCTGGGCGTGAAGGTGATCGATCTGAATTCGAGCGAGTGCGTGAGGATGATGGCGGAGTATATTCGCGCGAATCCGGAAGTGTGGAACGAGGATATTGGGGAGGAGTGAGAGGGCCAGTAGCGGGCAACACAAAAGTTGAATCTAAACCCGGACCCTTACAAACCAAAGGGTCCGGCACCCGCGGTGGACTGCAAAGCGGCGATAAATCGCCGCACTCCAAAAGAAGAGTTGACCCATCCATTCGCAAACTTCGCAAAAGGATGGGCTTTCGATGCTCAGGGCACGCTGCACCTCAAGATGCGGCCCGCCTCAAAAGCGGACCCCACAAAAACTGTTCAGCCTGCAATGCCCAGTTCGCGGATGGCGTCGCCGGCACCGCTTAGGTTGGCGAGGCGCATCTCGGAATATTTGCGCGACAGAAGGACGCCGGGAGCGCCAGCGTGGAGAGCGGCAGTGACAGCGGCTTTGACGCTTTGCGGCGTGCATTTGCTGTTGCCGGGTTCGGTGGGGATATCGATATCAATCCCGGGCCAGATGAGAGTTTTGGTGCCAGCGACGCCGTCGAGGGCACGCTTGGTTTCGCGAAAGACATAGTCCGGCGAGAGTCCGGTGTGGGGAATCTGATCGTCATTCCCTTCCTTGATGTTCATCACGGCGTAATTGAAATCGAGAAGGGCCTCCTTGGAAAGATCGCGGTACATGGTGGAACCGATATTGTCGACGTAGAGAGCCATGCGCTCGCCACCGCAGTTGTTGTACATGACGACCTTGATGAAGTCGGAGTAATCGGAGAGTTCGTGGAGGTCCTGCTCGGCGCGGTAGATGGGGTTAAAGGAATTGTTGTGCCAGATGTGCCAGCCGACGGGAATGTTGGGATTGGCGGACTTCACGGTTTTGTAAATGGCGGCGTAGGTTTCCCGGAGGCTGTCGGTCCAGAGCATTTCCCAGGCGGCGAGTTCGGGGTAGCGCAAAAGAATGCGCCAGAACTGGACGTAGTAGCCGTCGACGGGACGAGTACCAGTGCGAGAAGCGCGCACGAACTTTTCCAGTTCCAGGAAACCCTGGCGGGCACGGTCAGGATTGATGCCCCGTTGTTTGGCTTTGGCCTGGCAGAATTCGCAGAAGCACGTGACCTGGCCGGGATCGACGGGCGGCACGTCGTGAGTCGCGCCGAGGCTGTCGCAGAGCGCGCCCTGGCGTTCGGAGCCCCACATCAGGCCGTCGATCTCGTAGGAACGGGCATAGTCCTCGACCAGGCCCGTGAGGAAATTGCGGTACTCGGGATTGTTGACGCAGAGGGTTTCGGCGTGGCGGCCGTAGAGATCACGTTCCTGGAGTTTGTCGATATTGGGGAGATCGGTGCGGAAGACGTCTTCGAGCCAGCAGATCGTCTTCATGCCGCGTTTTTTGGCGTGCGGGATGACTTCAGCGAGGATGTCGAGATTGCCATGGTCGGGAGCGCGGGTTTCTTTGAGGACGGTGTTCTTGTAGAACTCGGGATGAGGAGTAGCGAAGTTGCCGCCATGGAAGTTCAGATCGTATTCCTGTTTGCCGTGATCAGGGAGCGGCTGGCCGGGAATCTGGCGGCCAGCGATGCCGCGGCCGTAAGTGAAGACGGCAAGAAAGAGAGTGTTCACACAAGCGCGCTGCTGGAGGGTGTCTAGAACTTTTTCCGTGCCTTCGTCAACAAAGGAAATGGCACCAACCTGGATACCGATCATTTTGGAGTTGACGGCGGGCCGTGCTAGGGGCGGCAGGGCCATGGCGGCGCTTGCTCCAGCGGCGATCTTCAGGAATTCGCGACGATTCACGTCCGGTGTGGGCATTCGTTACTCCCAATCGGTTTGGTAGCCTGGCGATGTGCGCGGCGGCCCATGGTATAGCGGGCGGGCAAATTAAGCTACGGAGCGCGTAGAGTCGAGGACTTACCTGCAGCAGGAATGGCTGTACCACGCGAGGACAGAGCTGGCTATGACCCTTCGTGGCTCAGGGCAGGAGGCCAGCGCTACATGAGCGCCGGAATGAGAAGCGGCTGAATTCGAAGTTGTGCGTACATCGGCGCAGCGGGACTGCGTTCCTGAGCGAGAACGACCCGGATCGGGAGGTGGACGCTGCACAAAAGAAGAGCGCCCCACCCTTTGCGCACGAGATGGCGCTAAGGATGGGGCACTTTCGGGCTCAGGGCAAGCCCTCAAAGTCGAGTAATTAGTCGGCGGCGGTCACTGCTGCCGGGGAGCCGATGGCCGGATCGGAAGTGCTGGGGTGGCCGGTTTCGACGTGGCCAGCAAGCTGGCGCGAAAACGTTAGGTCGGAGTCGACGGTGATCGTCAGGTCGTACCAGCCAGCGGACTTATGCAGGTTGCTGACGAAGGAAGCGCTGTCTTTAGGGTGGAGGTGCTGCGTGTGCGTCTTGCCGGAATAAGCATCGAAGACGCTGACCTTGACCGCGCTGGAGCTGTGATTGCGAAGGATCAACGCAATGCCTTGCGAGTCGTCATCGTAGATGGCGGTGACGCCGACGTTGGCGCCGTTGGACGAGAGACTACCCGCGAACGAACGGAAGAAGCCGTTCGGACCGTAGATCGAATAATCGTAAGAAGTGGCGCCGGTACTGCCGAACGTGTCGGTGGTCGCATCGCCAGCGGCAAGAGTGTGCGTCCATGGACCGGTCTGGCCGTCACCGGAGCGAACCTGAAAAGCAGCACCGGCCCTGCCGGAGTTTCGGAAGTAGAGTTGCACGCCGCCGGAAACCACTTCGCCATAAACATGAAACTCGTAAGGAAGCGCGCGAGCGGGGCGAGTGCCGGGTTCCTGCCCGGGAAGCGCCTGATTTACCGGAGGAGTGGGAACGTAATCGGGATAGCGATCCTGATTCGGGGGCTCATAGGAAGAGGTGTCGGGCAATGCGACGAGGTCGGCGTTGGGCGAGGCAAAGTTGAAGGCGGAAGTGAGATCGCCCGTGACCGTGCGGCGCCACTTGGTGATATTAGGCTCGATAACGCCGAAGCGGCGCTCGAGAAAACGAATCAACGAGGTGTGGTCGAAGACCTGAGAATTGACCCAGCCACCTTTGCTCCACGGCGAAATGACGACCATGGGCACACGTACGCCGAGGCCGTAGGGACCAGGAGTGTTATCGGATGCGGGGTAATACGAGGAGCCGGTGAAAAGTTCGTTGGTTGTGCCGACGGTGGAGATGCCCTGCGCACGCGATTGCGGCGGCGTGGGCGGCACGACGTGGTCGAAGAAGCCGTCGTTTTCGTCGAACATGTAGAGGAGGACGGTCTTGCTCCAGACGTCGGGATTTGCAGTGAGCGCATCGAGCATCTGGGAGACGTACCAGGCACCGTAGTTGGGAGGCCAGTTGCCGTGCTCGGTGTAGGCTTCGGGGGCGACGATCCAGGAGATTTGCGGGAGCTGATTGCTGAGAACGTCCTGACGGAAGGTGTCGAAGAGCGTGCCGCTTTTGAGAATATTGGTGCCGGTGCGGGCGAATTGCGCGAGCGGATCGCCGTCGGGAGCGTTCTGATATTGATGGAAGTAGAGGAGCGAATTGTCGCCATAGTTGCCGATGTAGGCGTTGCCGGTCCAGCCCCAGTAATCGGCCGCGTCGAGACCATCGCCGACGTCTTGATAGATCTTCCAGGTGACTCCGGCTTTTTGCAGACGCTCAGGGTACGTGTGCCAGTCGTAGCCGACTTCGGCGTTGGAGATGACCGGGCCGCCGCCATTGCCGTCGTTGCCAACCCAGCCGGTCCACATGTGATAGCGATTGGGGTCGGTGGGACCGAGGAGCGAACAGTGGTAGGCGTCGCAAACGGTGAAAGCGTCGGCCAGCGCGAAATGATACGGAATATCGTTGCGGGTGAGATAAGCCATCGCCGTGGTGCCCTTGTTGGGAACCCACTGATCGTAGGCGCCGTTGTTCCAGGCAGCGTGGGTACCGTTCCAGTCGTGGGGCGTGTCTTCGATGAAGGTGAGGCCGAGATCGGTCTGATCAGGACGGAAGGGCAAGAGGTAGCCGTCGGGATTGGTGGGATCCGTCTGATGAAAGACGCTTTTGCCGGTGGGAAGCTTGACCGCGCGAGGATCGCGGAAGCCGCGGACACCGCGAAGTGTGCCGAAGTAATGGTCGAAGGAGCGGTTTTCCTGCATGAGGATGACGACGTGCTTGACGTCGTGAATGGAGCCGGTTTCGTTGTTGGCGGGAATGGAGAGAGCGCGGGCAATACTGGCGGGAAAGGCGGAGGCAGCGGCAGCAGTGGACAGAAGCTTGAGAAAATCGCGGCGATGCGTGGTCATGAAATAAATCCCCTCAGTGGAATTCGTTTTTGGCAAAGGCGACGAGAGAGTAACGGGGACGTGTTGCGGGAGAGTGAGGATTCGGTTGCAGATGCGTGAGGATCTTGTTGCGGAGATGTAACTTTCCACAGGACTAAGTGTGGGCTAGTTGTGAATCAATGCTCGGCGGTGCAAGAAGAACTCGGACCAACGTTGCTGGAACAAATGACGAATTTCGCTTGGTCGCCGGGTGTGGACAAGCCGCGGCCCAAGTGGAATAAGGTCCGCCTCGGAAGGCGGACCCTACAAAAACAACGCCAGGCAGATTGCTATTTGCCGGAGGCGGAGGAGCCGCCGCCGGGAGCGTAGTAGCCGTTGCGGGTGCGGGCGGTGAGCTTGCCATGGCCGCGCGGGGGAATGACGTCGACGCGGACGGTGCGGTAACTGCCGTCCTTGGCAGTGTTCGACGGATAGTAGGCAAGCGTGTACTGGTGGCGGATGTCGTGAGCAACCTGCTCGCAGATCGAATGGACGTCTTCGACGTTTTCCGGGAAGTAGGCTACCCCACCGGAGGCTTGCGCGATGGAGACGAGAGCCTTGCGGGCGTTCTTGGCAGACTTCTTGGATTCCTGGCTGAGCAGGCCGATGGTGTAAATGACCGTGTCGGTCTTCTGAATTTCCTTCACAGTCTTCTCGAGCGAGTTACGGCTGGTGTTGTCTTCGCCGTCGGTGACGATGAGGAGGACTTTCTTCTCTTTGTGACCCTTTTTGAGGTGATCGAGCGAGCCGATGATAGCGTCGTAGAGAGCGGTGCTGCCGCGCGCGTCGATGCGCTCAAGGGCTTCCTTCAATTCCGGAATGTTGTTGGTGAAGTCCTTGTCGAGGTCGAGGTAGAAGTCATCGTTGAAATTGACGACGAAAGCTTCGTCCTGGGGATTGCTGTTCTGGACGAGAGTGAGGGCAGCCTCGTTGACGCGGGGGCGCTTGTCGCGCATGCTGCCGCTATTGTCGATGACCAGGCCCATACTGACGGGAATATCTTCGCGCTTGAAGATGGCGAGCTTCTGCTCGACCTTATCTTCGTAGACGCGGAAATTCTCCTGGGTGAGGCCGTCAACGAATTTGCCGCGGTCGTCGAGAACGCTGGTGTGAAGAACGACGAGGTTGACGTCGAGCTTGATTTTGCCACCGGCCTGGGCGGGGGAAACGGCCTGGTCCGGAGGAGGGGGAGGAGTATTCTGAATAGGAATCTGAGCAGACGCACTCTGCCCGAAGAGGACGAGCGCGAGGAGAATGGCGAGAGTGAGATACCTTGCTACGCTCGGAATGACGGAGTTGCAGAACTGGCTAGTGGGCGGGAGCGTAATAGCCGGTCTTAGAGTACACGGAGAGCGGCGGGAGGCCCTTGGGGGCGCGGAGCTTGACCTTAATTTTGCGCCAACGGGCGTCGTGAGTGTGGTTGCTTGGTCTGTATCCGAGCACATATTGGTTACGCAACTCCATGCCGATCTTGGACGCGATGTCCGGCAGATCATTTAGATGCTCAACGGCAAAGACGCGTCCGCCAGTCAATTCCGTCAATTCGGCGAGCAAAGACGGGCCGTTGAGTTCTTCCGGCGTGCGATTGCGATAACCAAGCGGGTCGTAGATACCGATGGCGTAGAGTTGGGTGTCCGCTTCCTTAACCAGGCGCTTGATATCGTTCTCGTTGTACCGACTATGATTATCGCCTCCATCGGAGAGAATCAGCAAGGCGCGTTTGGCGTTATGTGCACCCCTCATCTGGCTTAAACCAAGGTAGATAGCGTCCAAAAGGGCAGTCCTGCCCTTTGGGGCAGTCATCATCATGCGGGATTGCAAATCTTCGACGCTGTTGGTGAAAGCGCTGGTGAGTTCGGCGCGCTCGTTAAAACTGACCAAAAAGAACTCGTCCTGAGGATTGGCGGTTTTGAAGAACTGGAGCGCGGCTTCGCGAGCCTTATCGACTTTGTTGGACATGCTGCCACTGAAGTCGAAGATCACGCCGATAGAGATGGGGACGTCTTCGGCGGAAAAGCTGACAATTTCCTGCTCCACATTGTCTTCGAAGACGCGGAAATTGTCGGGCTCGAGTCCCGTTACCAAGCGGTTGTACGGGTCAGTAACCGTAACATTCACGAGAGCCAAGTCGACGTCGGTGCGGATGACCTTGCCAGGATGAATTTTGACGGAGGGAGTGTCGCGGGTCAGATCGCTGGCGAGTTTGGGCGCCGGAACGGCCGCGGCAGGCGCTAAGGGACTGGAATCGGCAGGCTTATCTTGTGCCGGGAGGGCCGCGACCAGGAAAAGAGAGAACAGGAAGGCGAACAGGCGGAAAATCACGAGAACTGGAACCACGCGAGTCTTGCACCTGTCGCGTCTCACGGCTTCCCCCATCCTCTCGTGTCGGCGAGAGGGCCGCGCGGAGAGTTCATGATAGCACCGGTTTAGAGGAAGGCAAGGGCTTCCGGGGCGGGTGAGGGAGGGGGGCGGATGCGGGAGGAATCGTATGCTAGCATCGGTTGCATGGCGAGTTAATCGGAGCGAAGAACATTATGGCGGACCTGCAAGTTGTCGTGGTGATTCCGGCGCGTTATGGATCTACGCGATTGCCGGGCAAACCGCTGGTTTCATTGGCGGGCAAGCCAATGATCCAGCATGTATTCGAGAGAGCGAAGCAGGCGCAGACGGTGCACCGCGTGATTGTGGCGACGGATGACGCGCGAATAGTGGAGGCGGTGCGAGCGTTCGGGGGAGAAGCGGTGACGACGCGGCCGGATCATCGCACGGGTACGGAACGAGTGGCGGAAGTGGCCGCGCATGAACAAGGGGACGTGTTCGTGAACGTGCAAGGGGATGAGCCGCTGATCGATCCGGTGTCGATCGATACCGCTGTGGGAGCGCTACTGGAAGAGCCGGCGGCGCAGGTAGGAACAGTGGCAACTCCAGTGCGCCACGCGGCAGACATCATGGATCCGAACGTGGTGAAGACGGTGCTGGATTTTGACGGGAATGCGCTGTACTTTTCGCGCGCGCCCATTCCGTGGATCAGGGACACGCAATCGAAGGTGCACGTGAAATACTGGAAGCACCTGGGGTTGTATGTGTTCCAGCGGGATGCGTTGCTGGAGTATCCGACGCTGCCACTGGGCGAACTGGAGCGGGTGGAGCAGCTGGAGCAATTACGGTGGCTGGAGAACGGATGGAAGATTCGAGTGGGCGAAGTGGCGCACGATGCGGTGAGCGTGGATGTGCCTGAAGATGTGGAGCGCGTGGAGAAATTGATGAAGTCCGAGAAATAGCAAACGCCTTCCAGGATAATCCTGTACAACAAAAGAAAAGAAGAGATGCCTTCGGATCAGGGAGCCTGCAGCTTGATGACGCCGGCGGTCGTACGGGTGCTGTCGGCCGTGACCATGAAGGCGGTGCCATTGCTGGAGAAATACACCTGAAAGTGGATGGTGGCAGTGGGTGAACTGTTGACGTTAAAGGTGTACTTGTTGTCAGCGGTGCCATCACCATCGATGAGGAGATTACCGGTGAGATTCACGTTGGTGTAGAGATTATTGGAACTCACGCCAATCTGGGTGTAATCGACCACGCCGTTGACGCTGTTGCTGGTGGCGTTGGCCAAGGTGAATTGACCGATGTAATCCTCGCCGAGGGGCACGGCGGTGGAATTGGCGAGCTGAACGCCGCTCCAATTGAAGACATAATCGCCGGCGAGATTCTGCAGCGAAAAAGGCCCGGAGCCCTGTGAGTACATGGGGCCGGTGGCAATGTATCCCGGACTGGTGTCTTGCACAAAAGCCTGGCTGGCGGAGACCGCGTAAAACGTGAAGCTGTAGGTGCCGGTGCCCGAGTTAGTGAAAGTGAAAGTGCCGCGGCCGCTGCCGGGATGGTTGGCGTCGATGGTGTAGGTCGCGTTGCTCACGTTGGAACCATTCTGAATATGGACATGGCGGCCGTCGTTGTTGTCGTCAGCAGTGACGGCGTTCAAGGCGCCATTGCCGTCGGCGGTGAAACGGCCAACAGTGGCGACCGGTCCCTGGGTGCCGAGGAGGGAAGCTCCCCCGACGAGGAAGATAGAGTTGCCGGCAAACTGCGAGTTTTGCGATGGAGGAGAGACCTGCTTTAGTGCGTCTCCCGAGCTTCCGCCGAGCGCGTCTTCCTCGAGCAGGAGGAAATGCGTGGAATCGACGATGTAGAAAGCGAAGGAGCGGCCAGCGAAGGACATCGTGCCTCGTCCGAAGCTGGAGCCGTTGCCGTTCGTGTCGACCTGATAGGTGCCCGGAGGAACGGGAGTGGCGGCAGAAGGCTGTTGCGCGTTGCCGTCGTTGGTGTCGATGAGGCCGCTGGTGATGGCGCCGTTACCGTCGGAGTTGATTTCGCCAACGATGGAGATGGGGGCGACACTGTTGGCGCCGAAAGAAATTCCCGCGAGGTTGAATGCATATTGGCTGACCAGGCTGCCGTTGGTGAAATCGGCCGGCGTCTGGAGACTGAAAGTGCCAGAGGTAGCGTTGTTCTTATCCGTCTCCAGCAAGAAGCCGGCGGTCGGCGATTGCATATCGAAGTTGAGTTGCAAACCACCGCCGCTCGCCGCTTGCAGAACCAGGACGCCCCGTCCGTTGCTCTGAATGGAATAATTCCCGCCGGTGAAGTTGACGACGGCGGGCTGGCCGGTGGCGAGGGGAAGAACATCTTCGAGGCCGGCGGTAATGTTGCCGGCGCCGTCGGAGATGAAGGAGCCGATGCGGGCGATGTAGGCGCCGGTCGGATCGACACCGTTCATGGAAAAGGCATACTGGCCCTTGAGGCTAGCGAGAGTGAAATTGCCGCCGGGAGGCGGCGGCGTGACACCACCTCCACCACCGCAAGCGGCCAAGAACAAAGCTAACGTTAAGATGACCGCGCCGAGCAAGATTTTCACCGCGTGCCTCCAAGCGTTGCGAGGAGCAGAGCCGATATCCAGGTTGTATCCAGCATAAACAATTTCGCGAGACCTGCAACTTAGGAACGATGGGCGGGCGGGAGCGAAGCCCGGAGGTAATAACCCGGGAGTTGACAGGGGGTTGCGGCGAATGGAGGGCAGGCAGAAAAAATTTTGATAAATGGACGCGAGATTTTCCACGGGAGGAGGCATTGACAGTGCGGGAGGTAGCGAACATAATTCTATGTACGTCAATCCTGTGGAGGGCTAAATCGCTCGAATCTGCGGGCAGCGGATAAGAGCAAGCTGGATGGCGCCAAAATATATATTTGTAACCGGCGGTGTTGTTTCCTCACTTGGCAAGGGCGTAGCGGCATCTTCCATCGGTTGTCTCCTCGAAAGTCGCGGTTTTAAGATCACCATCCAGAAATGCGATCCGTACCTGAACGTGGATCCCGGCACGATGAGCCCGTTCCAGCACGGCGAAGTGTTCGTAACGGACGACGGGGCGGAGACGGACCTGGACCTGGGACATTATGAGAGGTTCACGCACGTCAAGCTGACGCGCGACAACAACTGGACCACCGGCCGCATCTACGAAACGATTCTGGCAAAAGAGCGGCGCGGGGATTACTTGGGGAAGACCGTGCAGGTGATTCCGCACGTGACCGACGAGATCAAGCGCTGCATCAAGAAGGTTTCGGAAGGCGTGGATGTAGTGATTGTGGAGATCGGCGGAACGGTTGGCGACATTGAATCACTTCCCTTCCTGGAAGCGATCCGGCAAATGAGGCTGGAACTGGGCGTGGAGAACACGTTGTTTGTCCACGTGACGCTGGTGCCGTATATCGCGGCGGCCGGCGAACTAAAGACCAAACCGACACAGCACAGCGTAAAGGAAATGTTGGGAATCGGGATTCAGCCGGACATTCTGCTTTGCCGGAGCGAGCGGCACATTTCGGCGGATTTGAAGCGGAAGATTGCGCTGTTCTGCAACATGGCGGAGTCTTGCGTCATTTCCATGGAAGACGTGAAGACGATTTACGAAGTGCCGGTGGAACTGAGTAAAGAAGGATTGGACGCGCAGATCACGCGGCTGCTGCGGCTGGATGACCGGCCGGCGAACATGAAGCCGTGGCTGGATATGTTGCACGGGCTGCACCATCCGAAAGGTGAAGTGCGCATCGGGATTGTCGGGAAGTATGTGCAACTGGAAGACGCGTACAAAAGTCTGCGGGAAGCGCTACTGCACGGCGGACTGGCGCACAATCATAAGACGGTGATCGATTGGATTGAGTCCGAGGAGATCGATTCGCTGGAAGCAGCGGAGAAGCGGCTGAAGGGTTACGACGGGATTCTGGTGCCGGGCGGATTTGGAAAGCGCGGCATACAAGGAATGATCTACACGATTCAGTATGCGCGCGAGAACAAGATTCCTTTCTTCGGGATTTGCCTGGGAATGCAGTGCGCCACGATCGAGTATGCGCGGGATGCCGCGAGATTGACGCAAGCGGACAGCACGGAGTTCGATCCGCAAACACCACATCGCGTGATTTACAAGCTGCGCGAACTGCTGGGCGTGGACGAAATGGGCGGAACAATGCGGCTGGGCGCGTGGCCGTGCAAGCTGGAGCCGGGATCGTTTGCGGCGAAGGCATATGGGAAGACGGAAATCAGCGAGCGTCACCGCCACAGGTATGAATTCAACCGAGAATATGAGAAGACGCTGGTGGCGGCGGGATTGAAGATTACGGGACGGACGCCGGACGAAAATTACGTGGAGATTGTGGAAGCGCCGGAGCATCCGTGGTTCCTAGGATGCCAGTTCCACCCGGAATTCAAGTCGAAACCGCTGGAGCCGCATCCGTTATTTGCAGCGTTCATTGGAGCTTCGCTCGAGCACAAGATTCAGAAATCCCGTCCGACGACAAACGTGACCGCTGGCGAGACGAAGCCGCCGGCGCCGGCTCTGCGTGTGCAGCCGCACGCGACAGCCTAATCGCCTGACCCGCGAACTGTTTTGGCGCGGGTATGCTATCTTCGACTGACGAATGAATCCTACCCGTGAAATATCAATAGGGTCGTTGCGGCTAGGGGGCGGAAATCCGCTCTTTTTGATTGCCGGGCCGTGTGTGATCGAGTCGGAGGGACACGCGCGGACGATGGCAGAGCGCGTGGCGAAGATCGCGTCGGATGCGGGCGTGCCGTACATCTTCAAGGCGTCGTACGACAAGGCCAACCGGTCGTCGGTGAAGGCGTTTCGCGGGCCCGGGTTGAAGGAAGGGCTGCGGATTCTGGGGAAGATCAAAAGCGATCTGCGGCTGCCGATCCTGACGGACATTCATGACGCATCGCAGGCGGGACCAGCGGCGGAAGTGGCGGATATCCTGCAGATTCCCGCGTTTCTGGCGCGGCAGACGGATTTGTTGCTGGCGGCGGCGAAGACGGGACGCATCATTAATATAAAGAAGGCGCAGTTTCTGTCGCCGTGGGACATGGGCAACGTGGCAGAGAAGGTGGCGTCGTCGGGGAATGACAAGATTATTCTGACGGAACGCGGCGCGTCGTTTGGGTACAACAACCTCGTGGTAGATATGCGGACGTTTCTGGTGCTGAAGAAATTCGGATATCCCGTGGCGTACGACGTGACCCACTCGGTGCAATTACCCGGCGGGCAAGGGCACGCAAGCGGCGGTCAACCGGAGTTCATTGAGCCGCTGGCGCGAGCGGGAGTGGCGGCGGGAGTGGACGGAATTTTTCTGGAGACACACGACAATCCGGCGGCGGCACTTTCGGACGGCGCCAATGCCCTGCCCCTTTCGGAGCTGCCGCGACTGCTGGGGCGACTCAAGGCGCTGTCGGAATTGGTTCGCCCGTGGAGTAACGCATGAGTCTCGACATCGCGCGGCGAGTGTTGGGGATTGAAGCGCAGGCGATAGCGGACTTGCAGACGCGGCTGGATAGGTCGTTCGAACGCGCAGTGGATCTGCTGTTTTCGTGCAAGGGACGCGTGGTTGTTACGGGAATGGGCAAGTCCGGGCTGATCGGACGAAAGATTTCCGCGACATTTTCGAGCACGGGGACACCATCGTTTTTCTTGCATCCAGCAGAGGCGCTGCACGGCGATCTGGGGATGCTGGCGCGCGGGGATGCGCTGTTGGCAATCACCTATGGCGGGGAAACGGCGGAGATTCTGAATCTGCTGGAGACGCTGAAGCGGCTGGAAATGCCGATCGTGACGATGACGGGAAATCCGAAGTCGACACTGGCTGCGGCAAGCGACGTAGTGCTGGACGTGAGCGTGAAAGAAGAAGCGTGCTCGCTGAATCTGGCGCCAACGGCAAGTACCACCGTGGCCATGGCACTGGGCGATGCGCTGGCAATTGCGCTGCTGGAGCGGCGCGGATTCCGGCCAGACGACTTTGCCGCGTTGCATCCCGCCGGAAGACTGGGGAAGAAATTGCTGCGCGTCGAACACCTGATGCACTCGGGAGATGCGATTCCTCGGGTGCACCGGGATACACCGATGCCAAAAACGTTTCACGAGATGAGCGCGAAAAAGTTGGGCATGACGACGGTGACGAGCGCGGACGGGAAGCTGCTGGGGATTTTGACGGACGGAGATTTGCGGCGACTGATGGAGAAGCATGGCGGAGCGACGCTGGAGATGACGGCGGGGGATTGCATGGTACAGAAGCCACAGACGATCGGGCCGCAAGTGCTGGCCAGCGAAGCGCTGAATTTGATGGAGAAGAAGAAGATCACATCGGTGGTGGTGGTTGACGGGGCGCAGAGAGTATTGGGCGTAGTGCACCTGCATGATCTGTGGACGCTGGAATTGATTTGAACGCAATGCGGCGGCCCAAGATCCCGGACTGAAGACCGGCGCCGCGAAGATGGGTGAGCGTCTGAAGCAGGATGTCAGACCTTGAAAGTGGCGATAAATCGCCGCGCTCCAAAGAAATAAGAGAGCCCTCGCGAAATTATATCGCGAGGGCCGATTTGTTTTAGCGGAGTCAGTGAAAGGCGCGAACGATGAAGCGTGTCAGGCAAGAGGCTACGCTGCGAAGATGCCAGGCAAACAGCAGTGCCGCGCGCGCCAGGAGAATGTTTCCGGCGCCAGACCTAAGATTTGTACGCGCGGAACACCTTGACCATGTAATCGTGGAGTTCGGGACGTACGAAGCGAGCGGCTTCATCGTTTTTTGGCCAATTGGCGGAGTCCGCCCACATCGCGTTGACGCCCTTCTGGATTTCCGGGTCGCCGCCGGTGAACTGTTCGACAAGGCTTTTCCATCGACCGGCCAGAGCCTGAGCTCTGGGACTCGCGGGGTCTTCGCCCAAGCAGGCTTCGACATCGGCGTAAAGTTCGGTCCAGTCCCTCGCGGTTTTGGCTTGCAGTTCCGGGGACCAGAGTTTCTGGCGTTCCCGGACGTTGACTTTGGCGTTGTCGCTGAAGTACTTCCCTTTCCAGTCGGCATTGTTTTGCATTTCGAACTCCTTGACGATGAGTTGAAACAGTTTCCAATCAGGATCGCCGTCGGAATCAAGCGCACGCTGGGCGTTATTGATCGCGGCGATGGCCTTGATGGCGCTTCGCGAACAAGGTATCGCGTTGTTTGCGCAAGACGTCCTTGAGCCTGGCGTCAGGCTCGAGCAACCTTCGGATCTGTTTCAGAGGAATGCCGAGGAATTTGAGAACCACGATCTGCTCGAGGCGCGCGAAATCGTTGGCGGAATAGAGGCGGTAACCGGAGCGAGAACGCTGCCTGGGGCGCAGGAGCCCCAGTTGATCGTAGTGGTGCAGCGCACGCACGGTGACACCGGCGAGCTTGGCAAATTCGCTGGCCTGGAAGAGTCGCTTGGTTCCTTGATTCACGGCTGACCTCGCAGACATGGTCGGGCCTGACGTAACGTCAGGGTCAACAACTATTTTGCACGGCGACAGGGTGGGGGCCAATCCTCTCGTTATTCCTGCTAAACTCAATCTTTTCAAGTTTGAAAGCGGAGGCCAACTTGGCTAAGACGGTGAAAATCGCGCCAGGACTGAAGAGGCGGGCGGCGCGCATCAAGGTGCTGCTCATGGATGTGGACGGGACGATGACGGATGGCGGGGTGACTCTTCTGTCGCAACCGGACGGGACGGCGCTGGAGATCAAGAGGTTTGACGCACACGACGGGCAGGGATTGACGCTGGCGAATACGGCGGGTGTGCGGACGGGATGCATCACGGGACGGGAAAGTGCGGCGCTGCTGAGGCGCGCGCACGAGATGAGGATGGAATTTATCTACATGAAGCAGCCGACGAAGATTCCGGCGTACGAAGAGATTTTGAGGAAGGCCGGCGTGAGCGAAGAAGAAGTGGCGTATGTGGGAGATGACCTGCCGGACTTGCCGGTGATGCGGCGGGTGGGACTGGCGGTGGCGGTGGGCGACGCGGTGCCGGAAGTGAAGAAGGCGGCGCACTTCACGACAAAGTCTGTGGCGGGCCGGGGAGCGATTCGGGACGCGGTGGAACTGATTCTCAAGGCCAAAGGGATTTGGGAAAAGATGATCGAAAAAGCGCGAGCGTAATCATGAGAGAGATCAAGTATTTCGTAGCAAGTTCGCTGGACAATTTCATATCGCGCCCGGATGGGAGCGTGGACTGGCTGTTCGGCGACCAGGACTATGGGATGGCGGAGTTTTTTGCTTCCGTGGACGTAGCGGTGATGGGGCGAAAGACGTTCGAGCGGATGCTGGAGCTTTCGGCGGAATCGCCGTTGTTTCCGGGAATGAAACACTATGTATTCTCGCGAACTCTGGATTCGACGCCGTACAAGCAGGTGGAGCTGGTGCGCGGGGACGCGCCGGGATGGGCGAGCCGGGTGCGCGCGCATTACGGAAAACATATCTGGCTGGTGGGCGGTGGATCGCTGGTGCAAGAGTTTTTGCAGCATAAGCTGGTCAATGAGATTGGGCTGGCGATTCACCCGCGACTGCTGGGCAAAGGAATCCCGCTGTTCACGGCTCCATATCCGGAGATGCAATTGGAACTATTAAGGAGCAAGCAGTATGCTACGGGATTGCTGCAAGCGTTCTATCGCGTGAAGTAGCTTGACATGGATGGGGTGGGGTAGGAGACTCGGCGCAACAACGCCGAGGAGATGTAAAGCGTCACGGCGGTCCCAGGAGAGAAAATTCCGATGCGAACAAACTACGCGGCCGTGGTAGTTGCGGCAATTGCTTACTGGATTCTGGGCGCGATCTGGTATGGAGTGCTGTTCAGCAAGGCGTGGATGGAATTGGAGCATGTCACGGTGGAGCAGGCGGGTGCGAATCCGACGATACCCTACATTGTTTCGTTCTTGTTGGAGCTGTTGATCGCGTATTCGCTGGCACAACTGTGCATCTGGCGGAATGCGAACACGGTTGGGCGGGGCGCATCTGTGGGCGTGCTGGTCTGGATAGGATTCGTTGGGCCGATCGCGCTCATGACATATATGTTCGAGATGAGACCGAAAGCGCTATTCGCGATCAATGAGTTTTATCCGCTGTTTGGACTGGTACTGATGGGAGCGATCCTGGGAGCATGGACGAAGAAAGCAGCTTGAATCACGGGCTAACCGATTCCCGGGCTCTCAGGTGATAATGGGAAGCGTCACTAACGAGAGTGAGGACCATACGGTTGATGCACCCATGGCACGACGTGTCACCCGGCAGAGAGCTGCCGCGTGATTTTCAGGCACTGATCGAGATTCCGCTGGGATCAAACGTGAAATATGAGCTGGATAAGGCATCCGGCCTGTTGCGGGTCGATCGCATTATTCACTCCGCGGTATTTTATCCGGCGAATTACGGCTTCATCCCGCAGACCTATGCGGAAGACAACGATCCTCTGGACGTGCTGGTGTTGTGCCAGGAACCGGTGCAGCCGCTGGCACTGATCAGGGCGCGGGCGATCGGCGTGATGACCATGATTGATTCGGGCGCGAGCGACGATAAGATCATCGCGGTGGCGACGAACGATCCGGAGTTCAGCAGTTATTTGGAAGCACGGGATCTGCCGCCGCACCGGTTGCTGGTACTGAAGCGATTTTTTCAGGACTACAAGCAACTGGAAGGCAAGCAGGTGCAAGTGGAAGACATCAAGCCGGCGTACGCAGCAATGAACGTGATTGAAAAGGCGTTGGCGAGGTACAATGCGCTGCGCGAGCAACTGAGAATGGAGCATCACTGACCTGGACACCATGAATCCCGGACTCAAATGGGGATTGATTGCATTGGCCGGGGTGATCGTGCTGGCCTTCGTGGGACTCTCGATCATGGCGGGGAGCCCGAAGGACGCGATCCAGATGGTGCGGTATGCGCTTCCGTACATGCACCGCGGGGATCTAAAGGTGGGCGACGGCGTGCCGGACATTCAACTGGTGGCGCTGGACGGGCAGTCGCGTTTTCCGTTGCGGGAACGGGTAAAGGGGCGGCCGCTGGTGCTGGTGTTCGGGAGCTTTACTTGACCGCCGTTCCGTCGCCAGGTGGGCGACATCGAAAAGATCTATGACGATTACAAGGATCACGCCGATTTTCTGACCATTTACATCCGCGAAGCGCATCCTCTTGACGAGTGGAGGATGAAATCGAACGAGAAAGACAAGGACGATGTGTGCTATACGCAGCCAAAGACGCTGGAGCAGCGCGTGGCGATCGCGAATGACTTCACGAAGCGGTTCACGTTTACGCTGCCGTTCGGGATCGACGATATGAATAATGCGGCGAATAATGCGTTTGCGGCGTGGCCAGAGCGGCTATACATCGTCGATGAAACGGGCAAGATTTCTTACAAGGGCGGAAACGGACCGTTCCAGTATTACCCCAAGGAAGTGCGGGCATGGCTGACGCAGCGGTACGGAGAAGTGAAAGCACCGGCGGCTGCTCCAGCGACGCCGCCCACTCCGACGGCTCCGGCTGAGAAAAAGAGCTGACGATTCGCTGTTCGGGATAAACTCAGTTCCATCGCAGTGAATTCCAAAGACCAAAAGAAGCGAAACGGTTCGCGTGACAACGCGAAGCGAAGCGGCCTGGCTCGCGCTTTGTCGAAGCTGGGCTACTGCTCGCGTTCGCAGGCGTTCGAACTGATTCGAGACGGGAAAGTCCGCGTAAACGGGCCGGTGGTGCGGAATCCGGAAACACCGGTGCGGCTTGGCAGGGATCGGATTTCCGTGGAGGGAAAACCGCTGGCGGCCGCAGAGAAGATCTACGTGATGATGAACAAGCCGCGCGGGGTGGTGACTACGGCGTCGGATGAAAAGGGACGCGAGACGGTGTATTCGCGGCTGCCGAGGGAGATGCGATGGATCGCGCCGGTGGGCAGGCTGGACTTGGCGTCGGAAGGAATGCTGCTGTTCACGAATGATTCGGAATGGGCAGCGAAAATTACCGACCCGGCGTCGCATCTCGACAAAACGTATCACGTGCAGATTGGGAGGGTGCCGGAAGCGCGGGTGATCGAGGCGTTGGAGCGGGGAGTGGAGACGCCACAGGGAGAGATGCTGAAGGCCAGGGAAGCGCGCGTGCTGCGAGCGGGGCAGAAAAACGCGTGGCTGGAGATCGTGTTGGACGAAGGAAAGAACCGGCAGATCCGACGGATGCTGGATGCGCTAGGGATGGAAGTGTTGCGATTGATTCGCGTGGCGATTGGGCCCGTGCCGCTGGGGGATTTGGCGAAAGGGGCGCATCGCATGTTGCGGGGTGAGGAAAAGGCGGCGCTTGATCGCGCGTTACGGAGGTAATACTAATCGCTGTGGGGAGAGCGGAGCATCTTCCAGCAGAGGATCGCGGGACGGTTGGCCTCCGAAAGCAGACCCTACAAGATCAGGCCAAGCACTTGGGAAAAGCCTCAGGCCTGAAGGCCTGAGCTACAGGTGGTCCCTTTTATTTTGTTTCGGGGAGCTCGCTGGAACCGTTGACGGGTGAATCTTTGGGGATGGGTTCGTTCCAGATGTAGTGATCGAACCAGTCGAGATTGGACTGGAGCAGAGCGCGCTGAGACTTGGGCTTGTTCACACCGTGACCGAAGCCGGTGTAGAGAACCATGCGCGATTCGACGCCCTGATCCTGAAGACCGCGGTACAGCTCGTAGCTGTCGGGAACAGGAACGCGCTTGTCGTTACTTCCCTGCTGGATGAGCGTAGGAGTTTTGGCCTGCTTGATGGTGGTGATGGGAGAAGTTTTGGCATAAATCTCGGGATCGTCCCACGGGGTGGCGTGGAGGTACTGGCGTGTAAATGGGGTGATGTCGGTGTTGACATAGTAGGTCATCCAGTCGCTGATGCCGGCGCCCTCGGAGATGGCCTTGAAACGGTCGGTGTGGGTGGTGAGGAACGAAGAGATGTAGCCGCCCTGTGACCAGCCCATGGCACCCAGCCTGTTGGGATCGGCAATGCCCTGGGCGACGAGGTAATCGACCCCGCTCATAACATCCCACATATCACCGACGCCGAGATTCCGGACGTTGAGCGCGCGGAACGAACCGCCGTAGCCGGCACTGCCGCGATAATTCGGTTCAAGAACGATCGCGCCCTTGGCCAGAAATTGCTGGACGGGATAAGCGTAGGTGACGGGGGAAAGCGTGGGGCGCGAGGTGCCGGTGGGGCCGCCGTGAATTTTCACCAGGAGCGGATATTTGCGCGAAGGATCGTAATTGGCGGGCTTGCGAAGAATGCCTTCGATGACGGCACCGTCCTGACTTTTCCAGGAAATCACTTCGGCCGTGCCGAGATTCCAGTCTTTTACCTGGGCGGTCATATCAGTGAGTTTTTTGGGTGCGAAGGAAGAGACGGTGGATACGAAGAGCTCGTCCATCAGTGTGGGGCTCGAAGCTGTGTAAGCGAGGTGTTTGAAGTCTGGGGAGAGAGAGACCTCGTCGAGGAGCAGCGCGTCTGGAGAAGAAACTCGGATTATGCTGGATGATTGGGGATCGAGGCGGAAGAGATGGACATTCGTTTTTTGCAGGCCAAGGAAATAGATGCCATCGGAGCCCCAGTCGAGCATGTACGGGTCCTCATCGAATTTCGTGGTGAGGTCTTTGACATCGGCGGGTATAGCGGCGGGCTTGTTCAAAACGGCGGATAGTTCGACGACGGCGATGTGGCCGTTCGTGTAGTAGTCATAGGGTTGAGCGAGGGAAGTCTGGAAGGCGAGTTCTTTGCCGTCAGGGGAGAATACCGGATTCGAGTCAGGGCCGACGAGGGCGATGATCTTTTTGAAGGTATTGGCTTTGGAGAGATCGAGAAGATAGATGTCCTGATCGCCGCGGTAGGAGAGGAGAGGATTATTGGTGGCGGCGAAAGCGATTTGCATGGAATCCGGCGACCAGGAGAAGTCGGTGACATTCAGAGTAAGGTCGGTAAAAAGACGCTTGCCGGCGACAGGTAGATAGTTCTTTTCGGCTTCGATGACATCGACAGACCAGAGCTGATTCTGGCGGTAGTCCTTCTCATAAACCTCGTAGTCGGAATATTTTTCCTTGCGATCTTTGCTGGCTTTGGATTCAGGCGCGTTGGCGGAAAAAGCGATGAGTTTGGAGTCTTTGGACCAGTGGAACTCGCTGATCTCCGTTTCCGACTTGGTGAGTTGCCAGGCTTCGCCGCCCTCAGGTGAGATGAGCCAGATCTGAGCGGCGGCGGGTTTGCCGGAGTCGGACTCCTTCTTGCCTTCCTTTTTCTCGTCCTTCTGCTCTTCTTTCTTTTCTTCTTTGGATTCGGCTTTCTCGGCTTCAGACAGAGGCTCGACTGCAGCGGGTTCGCGTTCGGTAATAAAGGCGAGCCAGTGGCCGTCGGGAGACCAGTCAGCGCCACCAGCAGACTTCTTGCCGCGCGTCAGTTGAATGCTTTTGCCGGTTTCGACGTTAACAAGCCAGAGCTGGCGGACGTATTCATTCCCTTTCCAGTCGGCTTGCTGGAGATCGTAGACAACGAAGCGGCCATCCGGTGAAATTTTGGGCGAGCCGATGGATTTGAGACTCAGGGCCTCCGGGATGGTGGGAGTGTGTTTCGTTTGCGCGGGCGCGAATTGCGGAAGCAGCAATCCGGCGAGAAGGAGAGCAGCGGTAACCGGCTTCATGTCGTAATTCCTCCTTACGAGCTGAGCTCGGGCACACCAGCGGACCACTGGGATGGTACGCAATCCTCTCCGTGGATGTTTCATGGCCCTCGACCGCTCGCTTTCGGCAGTTGTGCCGCATGTGACTTTTACACAAGCACACGACGATTTCCCACTGAATTGTCCAGGAAGCTGTTACAGTTAAAAGACGACTATGAGCCTATTTTCCTTTTTGAAGAGCGACAGGACTTTTGCGCAACCAGTAAATTGGGGAGTAACTTCGATCATGATCGGGCTGCACTTGTGCGCCCTGGCATCGGTCTTCTTTTTCACGTGGAAGGCGCTGATTGTATGCGTAGTGATGTGGTGGGTGGCGGGGAGCCTGGGAATCGGCATGGGCTACCACCGTCTGCTGACGCACCGAGGGTACAAGACCCCGAAGTGGATGGAATATTTTCTGACCACCTGCGGCACGCTGGCATTTGAGGGCGGGCCGATCGCATGGGTGGCGACACACCGGATGCATCACCAGAACACAGACAAGGAAGGCGATCCGCACTCGCCAAACGACGGAGGATTCTGGTCACACATGGGATGGATCATCACCGGCCGGGCGATGCATCAGGACCGCAGCGAACTGCTACCATACGTACCGGACCTGCGCAAAGACAAGTTTCATCTGTGGATCAGCAAGTGGCACGTCATTCCTTCAGTGGTAGTGGCGGTGATTTTTTATGCGATTGGCGGGTGGCCGTGGCTGTTCTGGGGAGTGTTCGTGCGGTCGGTGATGAGCCTGCATTTCACATGGCTGGTGAACTCGGCGACGCACATGTGGGGCAGCCAGCGATTCGACACCGGTGACTCGTCGATGAACAGTTTCTGGGTAGCGTTTCTGACGTTCGGCGAGGGATGGCACAACAACCACCACGCACAACCGCAATCGGCGCGGCACGGGTTCGTGTGGTACGAACTGGACGTAAACTGGTACGGAATCTGGATGCTGAGAACGCTGGGGCTGGCGTGGGATATCAAGATGCCAAAACTGGAAGCGGAGACAGCAAGCAGCCAGCTCGCCGCGTAACTTCTTCACCGATTACAATTCCCTTTTCAGTTGGGCGTGAACCGCCGATTCAAGCCGCATGGAATTGGCGATCACCCAGAAACTCGACGCAAAGACCAGCAACGCCGCCGCGAGCGGGTTGATCACTCCCGATACGGCAAAAGCGACGCAAATGGCGGTGCAGGACGTGGCCCAGATGAGATTCTGGCGCACGGTGCGCATGGTTTTCTTGGCCAGAAAAATCACACTCGAAACTTTTGTGAGGTCGTCGTTCATGAGGACGACGGAAGGGGTGCTGACGCCCCAGTCGTTGGCACTGCCAATGGCGATTCCGGCATCGGCGGAGAAGAGCGCGGGAGAATCGTCGATGGCGTGACCGACCATGGCAACGACGGCGCCGCTCTTACGAAGACCATGGATGAGATCCGCCTTGTCACAGGGAAGCAAATCTGAACGGCAACTTTCGGCGCCGAGCTGACGAGCAATGGCTTCGGTGGTGGCGGGGGAATCGCCTGAAAGCAGATGGACGCGGATACCGCGATGCTTGAGGTTGGCGATGATTTCGGCGGCATGGTGACGAAGCTTGTCGCCGAAGGCGAGGCATCCGCGTAAGGCGCCATCCCAGCCAAAGAAAACGACGGTTCTGCCCTCCGATTCCCAGCGACGGGCAACCAGCTCAGTGCGCGCATCGACAAAGATGCAGAGTCCTTCAATCAGCCGACGGCCGCCAACAAACATGCTGCGGCCCTCGACAATACCGGTGATCCCGAGACCCTTGTGAATTTCCGTGCAGCTGGCTTCTTCCAGGGGGATGCCGCGCTCGCAGGCAAAGTTGACAAGTGCGAGGCCGAGCGGATGAGCGGAGCGCTGTTCGGCGGAACCCAGAAGCTCGAAGGTCTGCTCGTAGGAAGGCGCGGCCATGGCGAACGGGAAATCCGAGGGCAAAGAATCGGCATCCGGGTTGGCGGCATTGGCCTGCATCCAGGCAGGCGACGAGCAGAAATCGGGAACGAGCTCGCAACCGAGCAGTTCGAAATTGCCTTCGGTCAGCGTGCCGGTTTTGTCGAACACGACGTGACTGACGCGCTCAAGCGTCTCAAGAACTTTGGCGTCGCGGATGAGTATGCCCTCGCGCGAAGCGGCCCAGAGAGCAGCGTTCACCACAGGCCGGGTGGCCAGGCGGAACGCGAGGGGATACGCAACGAGAGCGATGGACAAGCCACGCAGGAATGAATCCTGGAAGGCGCCAAGACCGCTGGACCAATAGACAAGAAAAATGCCGACGGCGGCGAGGACAACGCCGGGGAAGGCGAGCCGGTTCACGTAATCGACCCAGGAGTCGAGCCCCAAGCGGCTAGCGAAGGCCTGTTCCAGAGTGTCAACCGAACGGCTGAGCGTGGATTCGGAAGGAATGTGAGTCGCGCGAAGGTGGAGCGTGGCTTCCAAGTTGAGAGAGCCTGCAGCAACGATTTCACCGGGTTCCTTGGCGCGTGGAGACGGGTCGCCGGTCCAAATGGATTCGTCAACCTGAGAGCTGCCTTCTTCGATGATGCCGTCAGTTGGGAAGCGCTCGCCGGCTCGGACGATGAAGCTGCCCCCGAGTTGAACTGCGCCAACGTTCTCAAAAGACTCGCGGCCGTCTTGTGAGAGACGAAGGGTAGCTGGGCGCAGCTCTCTTAGCGACGCGAGTTTTCGGGCGATGCGGGTCCTGGATTTGCGTTCGATAGTAGCGGCAGCAAAGGCGGCTGCCACGATCAACAGAACCGTGCCCGAGTAAATCGATGAGGCACTAGAAAGGAACGGAACGGCGGTCAGTAGGTTAAACAAGTGTGTCACCCGTGCTCCGAATATTTCCGATTCGAGATCGAACGAGAACGCGTGAAATAAAAACAACGGACCGCGAATACACCAAGAAGATCACGAGGCCGCGGCGGACCTGGCAGCGTCGGATACCGCACTCCCCTGCGCCGCCAAGAGACGAGCGGTTTCATCCGCCAACTGGGCGATTGAAACGCCACTCAACACTCCGGTGAGAGCTTGCTGGGCTCGTTCCCAGGTGGGGTGGGCTCCGCACCATTCTTTGCGGGAGCAATGGCCAGCGTCCCCGACGCAATGATTCAGTTGCGTGGGGCCTTCGATGGCCTCTACCACATTCAACAAAGTGATCTGGTCGGGGGCTCGATTAAGGACGAAACCACCGCCGCTTCCCCGCTGAGAGATCAGAATGCCCTGATGCACGAGGCGCTGAAGAATCTTGGAGAGGAAGCTTTCCTGGACGCCGGTGGCCACAGCCAATTCATTTAACGGATATTTGCGTCCATGGGGCGCGGAGGCCAGGTGGACCAAAACGCGAACGGCGTAATCTGCTGCTCTAGTGATTTGCATAAGTCGAACCGGACAAAAGCTATCTGCTACGTCCATTAATGAAAGCGCGAAGACGGGTAGAGGGGCAGTGATAGTGGTCACTTGGGATCGCGGAATTTCAGGTTGAGAGTACTGGGACTAGCGAGCGATGACGGGATAGACCGAGCAGGGGAAATGTTGCCTGAGAACGGGCGGAGGCGCGACTTTTTGTGGGGACTTGGGTTGGCGACGGGAGCCGCCGTGCAGTGTCCGAGGGTGTGTGTACGGGAGGCTCCGTTGCAGCGACCGGGATTGCGCCTTTTGCCGCGCGGCCGACGAAATTACATATGGCTTGCATAGAAACTCGCGATGGCTTGCACGACGAGATCCTGTTGTGCATCGGCGAGTTCAGGATAAACCGGCAGCGAAAGGACTTCCTGGCTGGCTTTCTCAGCGATGGGCAATTGGCCGGCGCGATAGCCGAGAGAAGAAAATGCCTGCTGCAGGTGAAGGCAAAGCGGGTAATAGATTTCGGTAGGGATGCCGGCGATGCGGAGCGATTCCTTGAGCTGGTCGCGGCGAGCCGCGCGAATGGTGAATTGATTGTAAACGTGATGATAGTTTGCCGGAGGAACTGACGGGAGCGAGACATGCTTGCCGAGCTTTCTTGCGTCGAAGAGCTGGCGGTAGCGAGCAGCGCGATTCTGGCGCCCGTTCTCCCAGCGCTCGAGGTGGCGCAATTTCACGCGCAAGACGGCGGCCTGAAGTGCGTCGAGGCGGCTGTTGGTGCCAAGAATTTCATGAAAATACTTGGTCTTACTTCCATGCATGCGAAGCATGCGGAGCCGTTCTGCGAAGGCGGCATGGTTTGTGGTGATGAGTCCGCCATCGCCGGCAGCGCCCAGATTCTTCGAGGGAAAAAAGCTGAAGCAGCCGAAATCGCCGAGTGTGCCGATGAAGCGGTCGTGATAACGCGAGCCGATGGCTTGCGCAGCGTCTTCGACGACGAGCAGTTTTCGCGCATTGGCAATTTCGAGGATCGCCTCCATATCGGCAGGCAGGCCGAAGAGATGAACCGGCATGATGGCGCGGGTTTGCGGCGTAATGGCGGCGGCGATTTTCCGGTGATCAATGTTGAAAGTGGCGGGATCGATGTCGACAAAGACCGGTTTTGCACCGACCCAGGCGATGGAACCTGCCGTGGCGATAAAACTGAATGGAGTGGTGATTACTTCGTGGCCGGGACCGATACCCGCGGCCATGAGAGCGAGGATCAGAGCGTCGGTACCTGAGGCGCAAGCGACGGCATATTTGGCACCGAGTTTGGCGGCGATTTCCTGCTCGAGGTGGTCGACTTCCGGGCCAAGAATGAAGTACTGGCTTTCGACGACGCGAGTGATGGCGGCCATGACCTCGTCGCGGATGGGGGCGAACTGAGCGCGAAGATCCAGGAAGTCGAAGAGCGGCTTCAGTGGAGCAGGTTGTTGTTTATCGACTGCGGATGGGGTCATCGTTTTATTCGCCCTGAAAAAACGGGTGCAGTTTCAGTGTCTATTGTAAGCCAGGGTGAACGATTTTCGTGCGGGCCGCGAATCGGGCCATGCAGGCCAAAGTGGTGCGGGCTTAATCGATGAAATCGAGGGTCATGCCTTCATGGCGGTAGAGGAAGCCAACGAACTTGCCATAGTTCGGAGAGGTCACGTTGTTGTAGACAGTGCTGAAATTGCCGTGGTTGGTGACGTTGAGCGAATAGGCGCCGAGGCGGAAGTGATGATCTTTGCCGTTCTTGCCTTTCCAGAAGGGTATCCGGAACGTGCGGTACGCTTTGAGGTCCAGGGAGAAAAATGTGGGGAAGCGTTGGCCGTTTGGGGTGCCGACATATTGTTGCGTAACGTCGATGGGAGACCACGGGAAACCGGTGTGAACGTCGACCAGCGGACTGAAGGTGATTTTCCAAGGAAACGCGATGATTCCCCAAGCGATGAAGCGATTGGGAATGTCGGAGCCCAAAATGCCGTACACATCGGGACGGAGCACCGGCGCGGCAAAAGGGATCATCACGTTGGAGAGATTGTTGAGGTCCCCGCGAGAATGGCTCCAAATGTAGGAGGCCTTGATCTGATCGCTGGTGCGGAACGAGTAGTTCACTGAAGTCTCGAGCTCCTCATAGTGAGAGGAACCGGTGTTGGTGAGTCCCATGAAGGACTCGTTGGTGGGCACGGCCGCGGCGAAAGGCTGCACAACAAAAAGATAGGTAGTGTGGCTGTTAAGGTAGCCCACATTGAGCTGCATATTTTTGCGCAACTCGCGGACCACGCCGGCATTCCAGGTTAAGTTGCGAGGTGTGGTGCCTGGCTGGGCGGGCAAAGCCGGGGAAAGCAGCGGATTGAGGCCTGCAGTGTAAACGTTGGTATAGGTGACGGGAAGGCCGACAGGCAATCCGGAAGCGTCGAATTGCGTGATCGTTCGCGCCGGGTTATCCGCCCAATTCGCCGCGAGCAAAGGAAGCACGCCATAGAAAAGGCCAGCGCCGGCGCGGATGACAGTCTTTTCGTCAGAGCCCGGGGAGTATGCCAAGCCGACGCGCGGCGCGAGACCCGCGGGCCAACCGGTGGTTTCGGTGCTGAGGCGGAGTCCAAGGTCGGCGCTGAGATGCGGGGTGAGCAGCCAGTGATCCTGGACAAACTCGGCGAAAATGCTATCGGAAGGGGTTTGCGCAGGCACGGAGCTGAAATTGACCATTTCGGCGAGGATATTGTCGCCCGTCAGGATTTGAATGGGATGGGATTCGGTGGTTCCGAAGTAGCTACGCCAGTCAATATCGACGCCGACGCGCAGTTCGTGCGAGCCAAGCCACTGTTTCTTCGCAAACTCGTAGGTGGAGAGAAGTTGAAACTCCTTGCCGCGACGCGACCAGGTGTTGAAGTAATTGCCGCCATAGCCTTCAGGGGTGATCAGCATATCCTCGGGGCCGTAGCCGTGGGCATTGCTGTCGAAGCGCGTGTATTGCGCGATGGTGGAGAGCACGTCGTGGGAAGCAAACTCGTAGTGATCGGACAGGGCGATGGCGGCACCGCTCTGATTCAGACTATTGGAAGCGGGCTGCGGGATGAGAGCGCTGATGTCGATGTGGTCAGTGCGCAGCGGGAAGGCATTCACCGTCAAAGTGAGCAAATGGTTGGGCGCCAGAATCGCCTCGAGCGTGGTGTAGGAATTGAATCCTTGCTTCTTGCTGATATCGTCTGGCCAGGGGAGGCCTTCGACGGTGGTCTTCTTCATCTGGTACTGGAAGACTTCCGAGAGGAGCAGCTTGTGTGGGATTAAAGGGCCGTCGAAGGTGATGGCCGGATTTGCGCCACCGAGCCCGGAGATATGGCCGTTCTTCCCCAATACGGTGATCCCGAGTTTCGTCAGATTGAAATCGAAGTTGTCGGTGGGAGGCTTTGTGGCGATGGTCGTCAACCCACCGGAGAAACTTCCCAGACTCGCGTCATAGGGCGTCTTGTAGACCGCAAACGACTCGACCGCGTCGGTCGGCACGGTGATACCAAAGCTTCCGGTGACCGGGTCAGTGTTGCGCGTGGAATTGATGATCAGCAGGCTCTGATTCTCGTCCGAACCTTTAAAAACAAGTTTGCTATCGAGGGTCCGCACAACGCCGGGGGTCACGGGAATCACTTCCTTCACTTGCTCCTGCTGAGTGGGAAGGGTGACGAGCTGAGAATTGGTGACGACGGACACGGGGGCGGATGAGCTTTCGGTGGAAATCACCGTGGCCATTCCCGTCACCTGCACGGTTTCCGCGACCGTCTCGACATCGAGGCCGATGTCCTGTACGCTCTGCTCGCCCTCTTTCAGTTCGACCGCTTTTTCTATTTTTTTGAACCCGACGGCCTCGACGGAGATGGAGTAGCTTCCCGGCCCAAGGTTGTGAAATTCATAGTTGCCGTTCTCATCGGTTTCAGCGGTCAATGGAGTGCCGGAGGGTTTCTTGACGAGTTTGACGGTCACACCGATGAGCGTGTCACCGTTTACGGCGCTAATGGTTCCCTTGAGAGAGCCCGCGGAAGTGCGGGCGGGTTTGGGCGTTTTCTGGCCAATCGCAGCGGTGGGCGCAAGCAACAGGACCAAGGCGGCGGCCAAGCGCAACACTCGAGGCCATCGCCGAGGCCATGGCGACACCCCTCCCCGGGCAAGCGTATGCCCTGTGGGGCGCCAGAAATCCAAAGACTGATTCATCATTGGGCTCAATCAGAAAATCAGGATAAGCCGAAAAACACATGATTCTTACCGATGCAGCACACAGCGGTACTTTAATAGGATACCGTAAGTTGGAAAAAGGTTCCTTGCTGACAGGCGTTTGTGTACCCGTCTGTAGACAAAATACAAAGGGTGGCCGTGTAGCAGAATTCAAGAGCCCGGAGATGATTTGAAAATCAAATCCAATCTTCTCAGGATATAAGATTGCCATCACGGGCGACCCAAACGAGTCTGGGCCCGGGCCACCCGTGTGACAACCTGCGTGACGTTAACGCTAAACCCGCACCTTTCACAAACCACACCCGAAAAGTGCGGCATCACCGCTCAGTCTGTGGCCCATCCGGCTGGCGACGCAACAGCAAATAAAATGCGGCGACGTGCGTGATCATCAGCAAGGGCACGTAGATGACCGGGATCACATATGCGGCGCCCAACTGCCCCGCCATAGCGGGAAGGCCGATCTGCGTGGCATGGTAATAGTCGAGGATCAGGTCGACCATCCCCACCACATTGAAAGTGACGACGAACAGCAAAAAGAGAGGACGGATCCTTACCGTCATCAGCGCAAGCATTGCCAGCACCCCGGTGGCGAGGTCCCAGTAGGCTGCGAACGTGGCGAAGTGAACGGGCAGATTCGGGCCCACGACACCGGGAAGAATGAACACCAGCCCGAAGAATCGGAAGCTGTGCAGAGTAGCAATCGCGCGTTGCGCAGCCATCAGGTCCATCGACTTGAGTCTGGGCATGGCGTACGCGCCGAAACAAAGCCCCCACGCGACATAACCTAAAACCAGATGTAAATTGAAGACTGTTTCCGCCGACATATAGCCTCCTATCGATAAATCATCGCCCGGGCTTACCCGTTGGTTTGGCCATCCCTCAATAAGATCCCGAGCGGCAAGAGTGGCCCGACCGGAATGAACTGCTCGTCGACGAGGTTTTCCTTGGAGAGAGGCAGGCTTTCGATCAGGGCCCGAGCCTCCGCCAGGTCCTTGTAGTTCAATATGAAGATGACGCCGCGGCCGTCGCCGCGCGTGAACCACTGCTGAATCTTGCCGTCGAGATACAGAGGAACAGTCGCACGAATTTCAGCGGGCATGATTTTGATGATTTGCTCGAAAGTAACGCGTGGTTTTGGCGAAAGCATCGCCAGCACTCCGGTGGTCTTGGGTTGCGGTGGCATTTCAATTTTCATTTGTCAGCTCCTTGGAACGCTCACGGAATTCGGATGTTGCTGTGGTACCGCTGGGTACCATACGCTAGTTTAGATGGGCGTGTGGAGAAAAGGTTACCGCGTGGAGCAAAAAAGTCCCGCAAAGATCCTCTGAGTTCAGGGAGAAGGTGGTACTATACGGTACCAGCACCCGCAAGGAGAGTGCGCCGGCTATGGCATCGACGTCAAAACGCCGCCGGGCAGGCGGCGAGGAAACCGCGGTGCGCGAGCGCATCCTCGGTGCGGCTTTTGCGGCGTTCATGAAGAGCGGCTACGTAGCAGCCAGCATGCTGGAGATCGCGACGCGCGCCCGCGTTTCGAAGCGAGAGCTTTACGCACTCGTTGGCAACAAACAGGAAATGCTGATCGCTTGCATCAGCGCGCGCGCCAAGCGACTGAAGGTGCCCGCCGACCTGCCGGTGCTGCGCGACCGCGAAACCCTGGCGCAGGTGCTGGCTTCTTTCGGGACCAAACTCGTCCGCGAGATAAGCGATCCCAAGGTCATCGCGGTATTCCGGCTTGCCATCTCGGAGGTGCTCCAAGCCCCCGAAGTGGCACGTGCGCTTCACTCTATAGGACGCGAGACCAGCCGCGCCGCCCTGCGTAAAATCATGACCCAGGCCCAGGCGTCCGGACTGCTCACGGGCCGTTCCGCTGAACTCGCCGAGCAGTTCGCCGGCCTGCTGTGGCGCGATTTGATGGTCAGCCTGCTGCTCGGCGTTGTCGAGCGACCGACGTGGCGCGAAATCGCGGGACGTGCCCGCGGCGCCGCAGCCGCCTTCCTGCAACTTCATCCGCTACCCGATGACAGCCAGTAGGAGCCGATTTCCAACCGTAATTGTCATGGTCGCGGGAGATTTCTCTTCAGGTGAATTGAACTGGAAGTAGGTGTAGGGAATGAGCGGATTCTGGAGCGGGCGATGGGAATCGAACCCACGTCCGAAGCTTGGGAAGCTTCTATACTGCCATTGTACGACGCCCGCTCAC
>Ga0335079_10001080_pt1 | contig 31009 bp, 24 predicted proteins | sample Lox_Sample_33_FD_206719 | JGI IMG/M metagenome (GOLD analysis project Ga0335079, IMG submission 206719) | Soil microbial communities from Loxahatchee National Wildlife Refuge, Florida, United States - Lox_Sample_3.3 | ecosystem: Environmental > Terrestrial > Soil > Wetlands | place: USA...
CGACTTCGTCGCGCTGATAATGCGACCGGTACAAAATACCGAAGTCCGACCACTTGCATTTGAGCTTTCGGCGCGCCTCGCACAATTCGCTCACAACGTCGCCCGCTTCCGAACCGCGCTCCTTCAGCACGATAGCCAGAACCGGGACGTTTGTCGGAGGCGGACCAGCCTTTGAAGCCTCTTCATCGCGGGCCGACACGAGCGGAGCGCGGCGGTAGGCGAGCGCGCCATCGGAATGTTTCGCGAAGACCGGTGGGTTCTGGTCAATTACCGCAAACGCCGTGCGGAGGATCGGAGTCGTCGAACGTCGATTCTTATCAAGCACGACCATCTTCGCGGCCGGGAAGTTCCGATGGAACAGTTCAAACGCCTCGCTCGATGCGCCACGAAATCGGTAGATCGACTGATCCGGATCGCCGACCGAGAACAGGTTCCCTTCTGGCCCAGCGAGCTTCGCCAGGATCTTGATCTGCGCGAAGTTGGCGTCCTGAAATTCATCGGCGAGAATAAAGCGGGCGCGGCTGCGGGCTTGCGCGAGAATGGACTCATCGGTGTGGAGCACCGTGTGCGCCCGGCTGATCATGTGGCTGAAGGTTCCGAGATTCTCCTCTTCCAGCCAACGTTCCATCATCGAGAACACTCGTGCAATTTCGCGGCAACGCCCGAGAACTTCTTCGTCGGTGAGCGCCGTCTTTGATTTCACAACGCGGGGGATGGGGACCTCGCCACGCTCGAGGCGCTTGACGTAGTCCTCATACTTCGCGGGCGTGACAAGCTCGTCGTGGCAGCGACTGACGAAGTCAAGCAGATCGTTCAGAAACTGTCCTATATTCGCTGCGCGGATGTAGTGCTCGAGACGCAACTCGCGAATCCGGCGCCGGAGGAATATCCAGAGATCCTTGTCATCCAATACACCGAAATCCTTCCCGACGCCTTTCAGCAATTGCAGGCAGTAGTCATGAAACGTTGTCGCCTGCACCGTTTTGCCGCCGAGAAGTTTGCCCACACGGTCGCGCATCTCATCCGCCGCATTGACTGTGTAGGTAAGCGCCAGAATCTCGTGCGGCTGCGCATGCCCCTCGCGGACCAGATGCTCCACGCGATGGGTGAGAACGGAAGTTTTCCCGGTTCCGGCCCCCGCCACAACGAGCATGGGGCCTTCGACATGCTCAATGGCCGCGCGCTGGCGGTCGTCGGGAACGAACGGCGCAGGACGGGCATTGGACTTCGACACAGCCATTGCGGCTCAGGATATCACCGCCCGAGATGAGGAAATCTGTGGGGAGATAGGAAAACGCGGAGAAACTGAGCAAAACCAGATCATTTGTTTTTTGCGAACTCTGTTTTGATGACCGCGGACTTTAGGCTGCGTCAAGAAGGGTTCTCAAGCGCAATCTGGCAATCTACTCGTTCAAGAGAGACATGGCGAGTACCGTCGCCGCAATGGCAGCCGTCTCAGCACGCAAGATCGTTGGCCCGAGGGTGGAAGAGGCCCAACCGTTGTTCGAAAACAATTCCAACTCGTCCTGTGTCCAACCTCCTTCGGGACCGATGGCGAGAAGCGTTTCGGCAACTGCGCCGGGATGGATCAGGTCGCGCAAACGCGTCTCCTGCTCGGATTCTGCGAGCACGATCCGCGGATTGCCGGGCAGGACAACCGCCTGGCGGAGTTTGATTGGATCAGCAATCTCGGGAGGACTCATACGCCGCGACTGCTCGGCTGCCTGCATCGCAATTCGCCGCCAGCGCTCAATGCGCTTCGCCGCCGCAGAGGTGAGGTGAGACTCTGTTCGTCGAGCGATGAGGGGAAATATCCTTGAGACGCCCAGTTCTGTACATTTCTCGATTGCCCATTCCATTCGGTCGAACTTGAATATCGAGAGGATCAGCGTAATGTTCGCTGTGGTTGAAGACGGGATTTCCTCTCCAAGTTCGAATTCGACGCGTCCCTCGGCGATACTCGCGATGCGTCCAAGACGCGCGATGCCCCTCGTGACGATATCGAATTCCTGTCCTACGCGGGCACGCAAGACGCGAACGAGGTGATCTGCGTGATCACCCGTCAGGAAGGCGCGGTTGTCGGAGACTTCGTCAGCGATCCATCGGCGGCGCGTCATGGAATATTCAGGGAGTTCTGCGGTAGCTGGGAGCGCAAACCTCAGGCGCTAAAGCGCTGGTCTAGGGGCGCCGTTATGGCACGACTGAAGTCGTGCCCTTCCCAAAAGCCCCCTCATGGTAGTGCGACCGAGGTCGTTGCTCCTGCATCAGCTCACCAATCACGCCACTACTGGAACATGTCCTTCATCTTGCCCAGCAGCGACCGCAGCAACGGCTGATTGTCTACCTTCGAGATCGCATCCAGCTCGGCCAACAATTCTTTCTGCCGTTTGTTCAGCTTCGTCGGGACCTGCACGCGGACCTCGACGTACAAGTCGCCTTTTCCGTGACCATTCAGCACTGGAACGCCCTTGTTGCGGATACGGAATACCGTCCCCGGTTGCGTCCCATCAGGAATCTTCAGGGTATGTTCGCCTTCCATCGTCGGAACGCGAATTTCCGCACCCATTGCCGCCTGCGGTACAGAAATCGGCACCACACAATGCAGATCGTTGCCTTCGCGAGCGAAGAAGGGATGATCCTTTACGTGCAGGACGACGTAAAGATCGCCAGCCGGCCCGCCAAATTGGCCAACTTCTCCGGCTCCTGCAAAACGGATCCGCGTTCCGTCCTCGACTCCCGGGGGAACCTTCGCATCAACCGTCCGCTGCCGAAGCAAACGCCCTTCCCCTCTGCATTTTGGGCAGGGATCAGTGATCACGTTTCCCGACCCCTGACAGGTCGGACAAGTTCTGGCGATGCTGAAGAATCCCTGCTGATATCGAACCTGTCCCCGCCCACTGCACGATCGGCAGGTCGTCGGACCTTTGCCCGGGGCCGATCCCGACCCATGGCACTCTTCGCAGGCTTCATGCCGCCGTACAGTAACCTTTGTTTCGGTTCCGAAATACGCTTCTTCGAACTCCAGAGTCAGATCTTCACGGAGATCAGCGCCGCGTTGAGTGCGGCTGCGGCGGCGTCCCGCGCCGCCGAACATGTCGCCGAAGCCGAAGAACTCTCCAAAGATATCGCTGAAATCCTGGAAGACCGTCGGGTCGAACCCTGCGCCCTGGCTCGCTGCCCCGTTGACCCCAGCGTGTCCGTACCGGTCATAAATCGCCCGCTTCTCTGAATCCGCCAGGACCGCATAGGCCTCGCTGACTTCTTTGAACTTCTCTTCCGCGTCAGGATTGTTCGGATTACGGTCCGGATGGTACTGCAGCGCGAGCTTGCGATAGGCGCTCTTCAATTCAACTTCAGTGACGGTGCGGCTGACGCCCAGCACCTCGTAAAAATCTCGTTTTGCGTTCGTCGTCAAATCAACCTTTCCTCAAGCCGCCAACTCTCGGGCGATTCGCTCATCTTCCGTTGACTCAATCTTCTATTTCGTCTGCCGAAGGTCGAAACGTGCCAAATGTCCAAGGGTGCCCCTCGAGATCGACTACGTGATACTCCCGCGAGCCAAAATCTGTGTTGTACGGCGGCGCCAGAATTCTGGCTCCCGCAGACTGCGCCCGCGCAAAGTGAGCGTCCGGATCTTCCACGTAGACGGCCAGCATCTGCGTTGCTGCGCCTAGACTTTGAGGACTTGCAATGCCGTCGTCCGGACGAACCGATCCCACCATGATCAGGCTCTGTCCCAACCGAAGCCGGGCATGCCGAACGTACTCCCCCTGCTCGGGGACACTAAATACCAGCGAGAATCCGAATGCCTCGCACAACCAGCGAATCGACGCTCGCGCATCGCGATAGCGCAGGATGGGGAAGATCGTCTGCATGGCCTTCCAACGCACAGGGGCGGAATAGTCTAGATCAGTTCCCCGGATTCTTCGCTACACGCACCATCGCCGGACGCAGCAACCGGTCTTTGTACTTGTATCCGCGCTGCCACTCGTCGACAACTTCATGATCGGGAGCATCGGACGTCTCCACCATCTCGATGGCCTCGTGGAAGCGCGGATCGAACTGCTGTCCCTTGGCGGGAATCGGTTGCACTCCGAGTTTCGCCAGCACATCCTGCAGCTGCTTGTAGATCAACTCGACGCCAGTGCGGAGGTCAGACCCCTCAGACTTCGCCTGCAGTGCGCGTTCAAGATTGTCTACCACGGGCAGCATTGTTTTGATGGTGTCCACCAGCGCGAAGTCGCGGAAATCCTGCTGCTCCTTCGCCGCCCGCTTGCGGGCGTTGTCGAACTCGGCCTGCATTCGGGCAAGGCGGTCGACGTACATGTCGCGTTCCGCTTTCAATTTCTGGATGTCAACATCCGGACCTGCGCTTTCCGCAGGCGCAGTCGCGCCCGATCCTGAAGTGGGCTGATCGCTATCTCCCGCCGGAAGCTCATGCTCCAAGTCGAGTCCCTCTACTTCTGGTTTTCCGTTTGATTTCCCCATGACTGCGGTATTACTCCGATTCATTCAAGATTTTGTCGAAGAGGCGCGCAATGTAAGACACCGCGGTGATCGTATGCTGATAATCCATGCGCGTCGGCCCGATCACGGCCAGCGATCCCATGACTTCGTTCCCGGCATGCGCCGGCGCTCCGATCAGCACGAAATTCTGCATCGAAGGCAGCGCCTGGTCGAGTCCGATCACGACCCGCACCGCTTCCTGTTTTACATCGAGATATGCGCCGAGCAACTGGACAACCTTTTCCTTCTCCTCGAGCGTTTTCAGGAGATCCTGCAACCGCTGGCGATCCTGATCAGCGGCGAGCAAGTTCGACGCTCCTTCGACGAAGACCACCTGCGTTCCCTGCTCCGCGGCAAGCGCGCCCTGCTTGTACAGGGCCTCGATCGAATTCATCAGCCGGTCATACTCGCTGCGCTCCTTTTCGATGCGGCGCGACAGCTCCGAGCGCATCGCTTCCATGGTCCAGCCGCGAAAATTCTCGTTGATGTACCGCGCTGCCAGATCGAGATCAGCTTGCGGCAGATCCATTCGCAGAACGCGGTCCCGAACCAGCCCGGATCGCGTGACCAGCACGGCAAGAACTTTCTGATCTCCCAGGCGCGAGAAGTACACATGCTCCAGCGCGTTCCTCGGGCCGCTGGTCGCAACGGTGACGCCCACGTTGCGCGAAATCAGCGACAGCACGTGAGATGTCCGCTCCATGAACTCCTGCACATCGGTGATTCCGGCAAGCGAATCCGAAATCATCGTTTCTTCCTGCGGCGCCAAGCGCGCTTCCCCTGAGATCTGCTCGACGTAGTAGCGATAGGCTGAGGTCGTTGGAATCCGTCCCGCGGATGCATGCGGCTGCTCGAGGAACCCGGCATCCGACAAGTCTGCCATCACATTGCGAATTGACGCCGGACTCAGGCCTTCGCGATTTGACCGGGCCAGCGTTCGTGAGCCGACCGGCTCTCCCGTGGAGATAAAGGTCTCCACGAGCGCAGTCAGAATCTCGCGTTCGCGACTCCCGATATTGGGTTCAGCGGGCATAGATCTCGATGTCTATTGTCTCAAATCGGGCGGCAAGCCCCGAGGGGAGAAAAGCCTCAGCATCCATTCCTTAACTATTTTAGATGCAGAAGCTTAGGTTTTGGATCAAACTCCCGATCCCGTCTGGATTCTAGGAACGGCGCGGAATACTGTCAAGAAGCGGGATGAACAAGGTTTCAAGGTTTCAAGGTTTCAAGGTTTCAAGGTTTCAAGGTTCGCGGCCGCTGTCTGCGCCCCGCGCCGTGATTCGCAAGGCAATCATGCGCAGGCCTCACGTTGAAACTCTGAAACCCTGAACCTTTGAAACCTGCATTTTGCTATTCTCACTCCTTCATGAAAGCCAAACAACACGTCGCAGTGATCGGCGCTGGGTCATTCGGTGGATGGACTGCGCTCAATCTTCTGGAACGCGGCGCACGCGTCACCCTAATCGACGCCTGGGGTCCCGGCAATTCCCGTTCGTCTTCCGGTGGGGAGACCCGCGTCATGCGTGGCACCTACGGCCCGGAACAACCCTATACCGAAATGGCCGCGCGGGCTCTCAAGCTTTGGACTAAGTACGAACGCAAATGGAACCGGCAGTTTCTCCATCGTTGCGGCGTCCTCTGGATGGCCTCCTCGCGCGACGATGACTTCGAGCGCGGGTCCGTCAAGATGCTCCGCGCCGCCAAGATCAAGTACCAGGAACTCTCCGTTCCACAAATGCGGAAGCGATGGCCGCAGATCAACTTCGAAGGCATCGAGTGGGGCATCCTCGAGCCCGAATGCGGGTACCTCGACGCTCGCGCCAGTTGCGCCGCTGTGGTCGATGATTTCATCCAGTCAGGGGGAAAATACCGTCAAGCCGCAGTGGCGATAGACGAAAAAGAAGTTTTCTTTCAAAAATCAACTATCAAAACTCAAGAATTGCTCAACCTCACAGACGGCTCTCGACTGAACGCGGACATCTACGTGTTCGCCTGCGGGCCTTGGCTGGGCCAACTATTTCCGCAAACGATCGGCAATCTGGTCAGAGCTACGAAACAAGACATTTTCTTCTTTGGTCCACGCGAGGGAGACGGGCGATTCAGCGATCCCAATCTCCCTGTCTGGGCCGACCATCACGGCAAGTTCCGCTACGGAATTCCCGGCAGCGACCGCCGCGGCTTCAAAATCGCCGATGATACACGCGGCCCTGATTTCGATCCTACCAACGGCGAACGCATCGTCAATCCCGAGACGTTGAAAGAAATCCGGGAGTACGTCGCCTTCCGATTCCCTGCCCTTAAAGACGCCCCGTTGGTGGAGACCCGAGTCTGCCAATACGAGCAGACGCCCGATGGCCATTTCATCGTCGACCGTCATCCCGAACACGAAAATGTCTGGCTGTTAGGAGGAGGCTCAGGCCACGGTTTCAAACACGGCCCCGCCATCGGAGAGATGATGGCCAATCTGATCCTCAAAGAGGGCGAACCAAATGCGACTTGGCGCCTAAGAAGATTCCGCCAGAGTTCACCGTGAACTCTGTGCTCTCTGGGGTGAGTGATCTTCTACTGGATCTGAATAACACTCCCTGGAGAACTCGCTTTGATCTCATCGACCCGCTCAACCACCTTACGCGCGAATTCGTAGATCGATTTTGCATGTGGAGAGTTCTCGCCCTCAAGCACTACCGGCTTCCCGCCGTCGCCCGACTTCCGCACTTCGGGATCCAGGGCAATGCTTCCGAGGAACGGCACTTCAAAACGCTTCGCCATCAACTCCGCTCCGCCCCGCGAGAAGATGTCAATCTCGTGCGAGCAATGCGGGCAGACAAAATAACTCATGTTTTCCACCACGCCCGCGACATCGACTTTCATCTGGCGAAACATCTCAATCGCCTTGCGCGCATCCTGCAGCGATACGTCCGACGGCGTCGATACCACCACCGCGCCGGTAAGCGGCACTGTCTGCACCAGTGACAGGGCCACGTCGCCCGTGCCCGGAGGAAGGTCCACCACCATGTAGTCCAGATGCCCCCATTCCACCAGCCCAAGGAACTGACGGATGATCTGGTGCAACATCGGCCCGCGCCAGATCACGGGCTTGTCGCCGGGATTCAGAAATCCCACCGAAATCACCTTTAGACCAAACGCCTCGATGGGCTCGATGCGGTTTTCGCCCACCATGCGGGGCTGTGCATTCACGCCGAGCATCAGTGGGACGTTCGGCCCATACACATCCGCATCCAGCAATCCGACTTTGTGGCCCATTTTCGCGAGCGCGACGGCCAGATTGACTGAGAGCGTGGTCTTACCCACGCCTCCCTTGCCTGACCCAACGGCGATGATTGCGTCTACTCCCGGCAAAGGTTGCGGCCCCTGCTGCGCGGGACCATGCTGATGCGGCATATGTGCGTTCAAGGAAATCGGCTCCTGATACGGATTAGGACTGCTTTGAGGAAGTTGCTGCAGAACCCCAAAAGTCGATTATACAAGCGCGCAGCACCGATATTGGGGTGGCCGGTTGCTATCGTTTTGATTAAGGAAACTCACTGGATGCTGCGACTCAGTATCCATCTCCTTCGAGCCGCACCTTTCCACGGAACATGCGGAATACGTGGAAGAAGTATCCGAACACAAGAATCATGCCCAGAATCCACCACGCGAATCCGACCGCGAGGCCGTGATGGCCCGCCGCCGCGTTATAGATAGTGATGTTGCGCGCCGGATCGGTGCTCGCCGGCAGCACGACCGGATATAGCCCGAAAGCCGCACCCACAAGCATCCCGACGATGTACGCCGCCGAAGCCACGAAGGCCATCTTGTCGGACCGTCTCAGCATGCCGTGCATCATTACGGCAAGCGCTCCGAAGACCAGCACCGGGATCACAAATCCGATGGCGTGATGCTTGTAGTTGTCGAGCACCGAAGGGCGGACTGAGACGGTGGCGATTAATCCCACCGCGGTCAGCAGCAGTTGCACCGGCCAGGCCGACAACGCGGTCTTGCGGGCGCGCTGATTGAGGTCACCTTCGGTTTTGGTTGCGATATAGAGAGCCCCATGGGTAGTGAGCGTGATCAAAGCAATCACTCCCGTTAGAACCGTGTACCAGTCGAGGATCCCGTCGTCGGTTCCGACGCGGAAGTTCGTCCACAAGGGCTCGAAGAAATATTGGTCCGGACCGAGAGGCACGCCTCGCACAACGTTGCCCAGGGCCGCGCCGAAGAAAATCGTCAGCAGAGCGCTCGATCCGCAGAAAACGAAGTCAAAGAAACCGCGCCACACGGGATTATCCATGTGAGTGCGGAGTTCGATCCCAATTCCTCGCAGCATAAGGAGCCAGAGCACCATCATCAATGGCAGATAGAATCCGCTGAAGCTCGAAGCGTAGAGCAACGGAAAGGCAAAGTAGAGGGTGCCTCCGGCAGCCAGCAGCCAGACCTCATTTCCGTCCCACACTGGACCGATCGCGCGCATGATCATCTGTCGCTCCGCCGCCGTGCGCGCAGCCGTCAGATATATGACGCCTGCGCCAAGATCAAATCCATCCAGCACGACGTACGCCGCGATCATGAACGCCACAACTATGAACCAGAGCGTCTCCATCTACTATCCTCAAATTCCTTTAGTCGTATTTCGCATCCGATTGTCATTCCGAGCGCGGCGAGGAATCCGCTGTCTGCAGGCAGCACCGCTAATGTCCGGCTTCCACTTCCGCCTCGGGCCCGCGCTCGATCTCGCGCCGAATCAGGAACAGAAACAGAATCCCAAGCACGGTATACATCCCCATAAATCCGATTAACGTAAAAAGTCCATTTCCTGCCGAAACCGTCTTCGAGTAGCCATCGACCGTCCGCATCAGGGAATACACCAGCCACGGCTGCCGTCCCAACTCGGCGGTCATCCATCCTGCGGTATTGGCGATGTAGGGGAACGGCAGCGTGAGAAGCAGAATCCACAACATCCAGCGGCTCGTAAACAATTTGCCGGCCCAGATCAGAAACGTTGCGACCACAGCGATGGCAATGAAGATTGTCCCCAACCCCACCATGATGTGATAGCTGTAGTAGAGCAGTTCGATGTTGGTCGGCCACTGATCCTGCGGGAAAGCATTCAGTCCTTTCACTTCGGCTTTCCAGGCGCGATACGTCAGGAAGCTCAGCGCTCTCGGAACTTCCACCGGGTTGTCGATCGTGTGCTTGTCAACATCAGGTTGACCGATCAGCACGATCGGCGCCCCTGGCCGGCTCTCGAAGAGCGCTTCCATCGCCGCGAGCGTGGCCGGCTGGTTCTCGGCGATCAATCGTCCTTGGCCATCGCCTGTGGGGAAGACCTGCAGAACGCTGGAGGTCAACGCGGCTACGACTCCGACACGCACAAAGATGCGCCCCCATTGCTCGAACTTGCCCCACAGCAGATAAAACGCTCCGACCGATGCCATGACGAATGCGCCCGTAATCACCGCGCCGCTCATGTTATGGGCGTATTGCCACCAGGCCCACGGATTGAGCAGGAGAGCCCAGAAACTCGACAATTGCGCCGACCCGTCTGATCCCTGGGTGTAGCCGACGGGGTGCTGCATCCACGCGTCGGTCACGATGATGAAGAATCCGCTCAGCCATGATCCGAGGAATACGGCTACTGCCGACCACCAATGGCCGCGAGGACCGAGCCGCTTTTCACCGTACAGAAACAATCCGAGAAACGCCGACTCGAGGAAGAAAGCGAAAACGCCTTCCATCGCCAGCGTTTGGCCAATCACTCCCCCGGCGAAACGGGAGAAGTGCGACCAGTTCGTGCCGAACTGAAATTCCATCGGGATGCCGGTCACGACTCCAAGTACGAAATTGATTCCGAAGATCCGCGCCCAGAAACGCGCCGCTTGATTGTAGGTCTCATCGTTCCGGCGGAGCGCCAGGGTTTTGAGCACGACGATGAGCGGCGCAAGGCCCATCGTGAGCTGCGGAAATAAATAGTGGAATGTGATGGTGAATGCGAAATGAAGACGATGCACCAGCAGCGCACTGTTCATGATGAAATTCGATGCCCCACTCGATGAAAAACCAATGGTCCGGATACGCAGTCCGCGGATTCAGCGCGCTTTGCGCCGCCGATCAAGTTCCGTGCGTCGGATGTCACGTCTCCGTCCGGCGTCGTCGTAGCGTCGGCGTTGCTCTTCCGTTTCCGGAATCACAGCCGGAACCGCCAAACGCTTGCCGTCTGCATCAATCGCGACAAAGGTGAGGTGCGCCGAAGCGACGTGCTGCGCCGTGTCTTTTATGTAATTCTCCACAAATACCTTTACGCCGACTTCCATCGAGGTGTGAAACACCCGATTCACTGACGATCGCAAGATGACAAGATCGCCCACGCGCACAGGCACCAGGAAATCGATGTGGTCGACCGAGGCAGTTACGACGTGATTCCGCGAGTGGCGATGCGCAGCCATTGCGCCGGCAAGGTCGATCCAGTGCATCAGTCGTCCGCCGAGCAGGGCGCCAAGCGGGTTGGCATCGTTCGGAAGAACGATCTCAGCCATTTCAGACTGCGAATCGCGAACCGGCCGGGGAGTCAACGCTTCATCGATCATTCGTTCTCACGCTTTCTTCCGCAGATAGTTTTCGAGAAAACATTCCGCCATCCGTTGCACACGCGCATCCTCATGCCGCGTCACCCATGCCGCCTGCGACAGATCAAATTGCAACTCACCGCTGCCGGCCGGAAGGTGATCGTGCTCGCAGGTATAGATCAGCCGCAGTACGCGCGTCGGAGTTTCCGACGCTTGAGAGTTTTGCGCTTTTTCGTCGGCGGGAGCCGCTACGGCGAATCTGACAGCATCCCACACCCGTTGAACTGGAGCCCATGCGCAAGCGCTTGCGTAGCCAAGATTGCAGGAACTCTCGACGACTTCGTTCGCCGGAACCTGGCCTTCGTGGCCGGGAGCGGTGCAGTGTCCGGTCCATCCACAGCCAAGGGGCAGGCGACCGGGATGAGGCCAGCTGCCGTTCTCCAACTTCTGCACCGGCATGAAAAAGGGACAGGACAACTGGAACCTCGGAGCTGAGATTTTCAGGGACTGATCATTGTAATCACAGCAGATAGCTCTGGCCAGTTTCGATAGCAGTACTTTGTAGTAGTCTCAGTGCAGGGACGAACAGCATGGACCGGATCGCAGCTCTCAACGAAATCCTCACGGAAAATCCGAAAGACGCCTTCGCGCGTTACGGTCTCGCGATGGAATACTCGAAGCAAGGAGACTTCGATCGCGCGCTGGCGGAATTTTCGATCCTTATCGAAAACAATCCGGACTACACGGCGGGATATTTCATGGCGGCGCAGACGCTCGCCCGCGCCGACCGATCAGACGACGCGAAGAAGATGCTGCACGATGGCATTGCATCCGCCAAGCGGACTGGGAATCTGCACGCGCAATCCGAAATGGAAGCCATGCTGGCGGAATTGAGTTAAGTCTACTTAGCCATCTGTCCCATCCCCCACTCCACCACACCAGGAAACAGCTGATAAAGCTTGACCGGCACGTGCATCGTCCACGGCACGATGATCTCCCGCTTCTTCTTCAGGTATCCCTGCAGCGTCGCACGAGCCACGCGCTCCGGAGTGATGCCGCGGATCTTATCGGGGCGTACCTTCTTCAGTTCCGCGCCGCGCACCGCATTTTCGCTGAAAGCAGTACGCACATATCCTGGACAGACCGTGAGCACCTGAATATTGTCTTTCTTCAACTCCACACCCGCTGCTTTGCCCAGGGCATTCAACGCAAACTTGCTGGCGCTGTAGTTCGCGTGAAACGGCAATGGAATGTGACCTGCAACGCTCGAAATATTGATGATGGCACCGCAGCCCTGCTGGCGCATGACTGGGATGACGGCCTGCATCGCCGACAGCGCCCCGAACAAATTCGTCTCGAATAGATCATGGACGCCGTGCATATCCACCTGCGCGACAGAATCGAGCAGACCGTGACCAGCGTTGTTGATCCATACATCGATGCGCTTGAAGTGGTGAAGCGTGAGGGCAAGAACGCGGTCGATTTCTTCCGAGTGGCGCACATCGCACGCCAGCGCGACGGTCCGGTCGGGAAACCCGATGCGGCTTCGCGCCGCCTCGGCTCGGGCCTGGTCACGGGACAGCATCACCACGCCTGCTCCTTTTGCGGCGAATTCCTTCGAAATGGCTTCCCCGATGCCCATAGAGGCCCCGGTAACTACGACAACCGTTCCGTCGAGTTCCATGTTCGCGTTGTATTCCGTGTAGCGCGGCAAGTCAAGGTGACGAAGCGGTGTCGTACAATCGAAAAGAGTTCGATCCTGCACTGGAGACTGCGTGCCCCTTCTTCCCCTCTTCCCGCTGGACCTCGTACTGCTCCCCGGCACTCCGCTCCCGCTACACATTTTTGAGCCGCGATACAAAGAAATGATCGGCGAGTGCCTGACCAACGACGCACCGTTTGGAATCGTTCGTGCGCTCAGCGAAGGCATCGCGGACATTGGCTGCACGGCCGAAATCATAACGGTGACGAAGCAGTATCCGGACGGCCGGCTCGACATCGTGGTGGAAGGACGTAAGCGATTCGAAGTGCTGGAGGTAAATGAGGAGCGATCCTTTCTGCGTGCTGATGTTTTACTGATGCCCGACGAGCCGGGCAGTGCTCCAGAAAAAGAAAAAGTGCGGGCAGTGCAACTGCATCTGGAGGTTTTGGCGCTGGCCGGAGCCGTACAGGATTTATCCGCGGCCGATCAGAATCAGCTTTCGTTCTACCTCGCAGGATCTCTGCCGCTCGATCTCGACTTCAAGCAGAAACTGCTCACAATCCTCTCAGAAAGCGAACGTATCCGTGTTGTCACGGACTATCTAGAAACTCTTCTGCCGCGGCTCCATCGAGTCGCCCGCACACGAGAAAAGGCAGGCGGCAACGGCCACGTTCACTAAGTTGATCGCTAGTTGTGCGCAAGACCTTCGAGCAGCTTTTGAAATCCGGGATCGCCCTTCAGCAGTTGCAAGCTCGGATCGGATTCGATCACCGTCGCGTCATTGAGCCCAAGCCGCACCGCCTCCTGTAAATCCTTGATGGCCTGTTTCTTGTTTCCGGCTGCGGCGTGAGTGTCAGCAAGCAGCAAGACCGGCCAGGGATCTTTTCTCACCTGGCTCATCAACTCAAAGCACGCTTCCGCTTTGTCGAAATGGCGCGACTCGAGTTCCTGCTGGCCGCCTTCAATTCCCGAAATCCATAGATCGGTGAACGCGCGGCTGGCCACTTGGCGTTTAGTTTCGTTCTTGTCGTGTTGAGCTTGATCGTTCAACCGCCCCATGCCTTGCAGAATCTCGGTGCGGAGCGCCGCAGGGTCCGATTCTGACCCGTCACTGTAGGTTCGGATTTTCGGCCCAATTTCACCGACTAGTGCGAACTGTTCGGAGATTTGCTCGCGCTCACTTTTCAACGCAGTTTTGAATGATCCCGACTGCTTGAGTTCGGTTAGCTTTCTGGAGAACTCGCTTACGTCTTTGAATGAGGAAAAATCCGACGCCAACGACCGGAGTGCCCCGAGTTGCCGAAGCGCGTCGTTTGCGGCTTGTGCTTCAGAGGCTTCCGCTTGCCGTCGCTGAAAAAGGCGATCCACGAAAGCCTGATCGCGGGGCTGATCACCAGACTGCATCGACTTCAGCATCAGCCAGGTGATCGCATCTTCCATGACGTCGGCGGGAGCCCATTGATGGGGGCCATCGAAGATGTGCGCCCGGTAAGGAAGACCCTGCTCTTCGCGTTCGTAGCGAATGTTCATGACCTCGGGCCAATTGAAATCTCGGTTGCCAACAGCGAAAAAGTAAAGCAGTTTGTCGACGCCCGTCGGCTTGCCGCTCGGATAGCCTGCGCCATGCGCGATCACGCCGGCGATCTGGCACTGCACACAACTCGTTGCCATCGCTCCGGCGACACGCGCTCCGCCCGAAAAGCCGCTCGTGTAGGTCCGGCGTTCATCGAGCGCGAGGCGCGCATGCGTGTCATCCCAGATCGCTTTGAGATCTTTCGCGATTTCGCTTCCGAAGTTACGAGAATTGTTGGAGCCGGCAAGGATGAATCCGTACTTCTCGGCTAGATCTCTATAGAGCTCGACAGGACGGCGACCGCGGCCGCCCGGATCAAAGAGATAGATGACCGGCCACTTCTTCGATGCCGGGTAGGTCGAAGGGAGGTAGAGAGCGTAACTCTCGCTCGCATCAGGACAGACGATGTTTGCGATTTGTCCAGGAGCCAACTGCTGCGAGTCGGACGCGAAAGCGAAAGCAGGCGCGGCGATCAGGAACGACAAGCAACTTATCGCGATGCGCAATGGCGAAAAGCCGATTTTGCAGATCATTCATAGTGATTTTCAGCGGAGATGGAACGTCGATGCAACTGGAAAGGCGGGCGTATAATCAAACCACTGTAGCACCTGGGGGTTCCATTCATGAGTCTTCCGCGCACACTGGGCGACTTGCGCCGCAGCGCCTTCTCCGAACAGAGTCTAAACACACGGCGAGTCAAGGATGAGCTCCGCGACAATCTGGTCGCGCGATTGCGAGAGAAGAGCGACGCTGCCGTATTTCCGGGGATCGTAGGATATGACGACACGGTAGTGCCGCAGATCATTAATGCGATCTTGTCGCGGCACAATTTCATTCTGCTGGGGCTGCGCGGGCAGGCGAAGAGCCGCATTCTGCGAGCACTGACGACATTGCTCGATCCGCAGATGCCGTATCTCGCAGGATGCGAAATCCATGACAGTCCTTACGCTCCAATCTGCAAGCGCTGCCGCGATGAGGTCGCGCGGCTCGGAGATGCAGCGCCCATCGCATATTTGACGCCGGATGATCGCTACGTCGAGAAGCTAGCGACACCAGATGTGACGATTGCGGACCTGATTGGCGACATTGATCCGATCAAGGCGGCCCGCGGCGGGCATGAGTTGTCGAGCGAGTTAACGGTTCACTACGGATTGCTGCCTCGCGCCAATCGCGGGATTTTCGCGATTAACGAATTGCCTGACCTCGCAGGAAAGATTCAAGTCGGCCTCTTTAACATCATGCAGGAAGGCGACGTGCAGATTAAGGGTTATCCAATCCGTCTGCCGCTGGACGTGGCACTGGTGTTTAGTGCGAATCCAGAAGACTATACGGCACGCGGGAAGATCATCACGCCTCTCAAAGACCGCATCGGCTCTGAGATTCGGACGCATTACCCCGCGACCGTGGAAGAAGGAATTGCAATCACGGCGCAGGAGGCCTGGACGAGGCGCAATGGGAATTCGTTACATATCCCGAGCTACGTGCAGGAAGTGATCGAGCGCATTGCCTTCTCCGCGCGCGAAGACAAGAAAATCGACAAGCGTTCAGGAGTCAGCCAAAGACTTCCGATCTCCGCGATGGAAAATGTGATCTCAAATGCCGAAAGGCGGGCGATCCGCAATAACGAAAAGTTCATAGTGCCACGGATCAGCGACGTCTATGCGGCCCTTCCGGCGATTACGGGCAAACTCGAACTCGAGTACGAAGGCGAGATGAAGGGCGCTGACCACGTGGGACGCGAATTAATTCGGGCCGCAATCGCCAAAACCTATGATCAGTACTATACGGGAGCCAACGTGCAGCAGATCGTACAGTGGTTCGATCTGGGCGGAGAGATTCAACTGGAAGACTCGTTGGCCGCCTCGGAAGCTCTCGAGAACCTTCGCGGGATTCAGGGATTGTCGGACAAACTCGGCCCGCTCGGGGTGTCGCAGAAGGATAGCGCAGAGCAACAGGTCTCGGCCGCAGAATTCATCCTCGAAGGACTGCATGCTCACAAGCGCATTGGGCGCAGTGAGGAGCGCATCTTCAAGGCTGGAGAAAAACGGCCTGATCCCGTGCGGGAGAAGTCGTTCGAGCAGGAAGAGCGGCCATATCGACAACGCCGGCAATTTAACTAGAACCGTCGTTGGCCTTCTGTCGTTGGTCGTAGGCCTGACCGGGGATTGCTAAGGACCAACGACCACCGACTCTCTTATGAAGCGCATCCGTTACTCCAAATACGTTCCCGATCCGGCGGGCGAGATGAGCATGGAGGACCTGCTCGGTGCGCTGTCGGACTACCTGCTGCAAAGCGGGTTCCAGGATTCCATGTGGTACGAGATGCCACAGGGAGAGCACACTCTCGAAGATCTGAAACGTGCCATCGAGAACGCGCTGCTCGACGGCGAGATGTTCGATGAGAATCTGCGGCAACAGATCGAGCAGATGATGGCCGACGGGAAGTTCGAGGAAATGATTGAACAACTCATCGAGCGCATGCAGCAGGAAGATTACATCTCGGTGGACGAACCTCACGACCCGTCGCGGAAATCGAGCGTAGGCGGGCAAACCGGCGAGGCGCAGCAAGCTCGGTTTGAGATCACCGATAAAAGTCTCGACTTTCTAGGGTTCAAATCGCTGCGAAACCTGCTGGGATCGCTGGGGAAATCCAGCTTTGGACGACACGACACGCGTGATCTCGCCACAGGCATTGAGGCCAGCGGCTCGTCGAAGACCTACGAGTTTGGCGACACGTTGAATCTCGACATCACTGCTACCCTCTCGAATGCAATTCAGCGAGAAGGCCTGGGTCTGCCGCTGAATATCGAGTATTCCGATCTGCAGGTACATCAGTGCGAGTACCAGTCGTCATGTGCGACGGTGTTGATGCTGGATTGCTCGCATTCGATGATCCTTTATGGTGAGGACCGCTTCACGCCAGCCAAGAAAGTCGCGATGGCATTGTCGCATCTGATCCGGACACAATATCCCGGAGACTCGCTGTCGCTGGTGCTCTTTCATGACTCTGCGGAGGAGATTCCGCTTTCGCAATTGGCGCGGGTAAAGGTTGGGCCGTATTACACCAACACGCGCGAGGGATTGCGTTTGGCCCAGAGAATTCTGCAGCGGCAGCGCAAGGACATGAAGCAGATCGTGATGATCACCGACGGCAAACCTTCCGCACTGACCCTGGAAGATGGAAGAATTTATAAGAATGCGTTCGGATTGGATCCCCTGGTCGTGAGCCAGACGCTCGAGGAAGTGTCCAAGTGCAAGCGTGCGGGCGTGCTGATCAATACGTTTATGCTGGCATCGGATTACGGACTAGTGCAGTTTGTCCAGAAGGTCACCGAGATGTGCCGCGGCAAGGCGTATTTCACGACTCCATACACTCTGGGGCAATATTTGCTGATGGACTACATGTCGCGCAAGACCAAGACCATTCACTAGCGCCGGCCTACAAGAATCTTTAACCACGAAGGGCACGAAGGTTCACGAAGGAAATCTCCTCGTGAACACTCGTGATGTTCTCAGTGCTCTCCTGATACTCTTTAGACAACAACATGGCGAACTGTACTCGATGCGGGAGGCAATTGCCTCCTTTCAGCTTCAAGAAGATCTGCCAGTGGTGCGTGCAGCACGAGGCGGCCAGCAACGGTGAGGACGACGAGAAGCAAGTCGTGCTGCCTGCGCCGTGGGTGCGGAAGACCGAGAGCACAATATCTCTGACGCAGGTTCTGTTCGGGGTAAACATCGCGGTCTTCATCGCAATGGCGCTCGCCAGTGGAACGATTGCAAATGATTTCCCCGGCAATGTTCTGGTGGAATTCCAAGCAAATTGGGGACCGAAAACCCTTTCAGGACAGTGGTGGCGGATCTTCACCTACATGTTTCTACACGGTGGGATTTGGCACATCGTGTTCAATATGTGGTGTCTTTGGGACTTGGGTGCGCTGTGCGAACAACTGTACGGACGCTGGACCTACCTTTGCATCTACTTGCTGACTGGGATCGCGGGAGGGTTGACAAGCGTCGCGTGGAATCCCGACGTACTGAGTGTCGGCGCCTCTGGCGCGATTTTTGGGCTGGCGGGAGCGCTGGCGGCCTCGTTTTATCTTGGCGAGTTTTCGATTCCGCGCTTTGCGATTCAACACACGTTGCGAAGCCTGGTCTTCTTCATTGGCTTCAACGTCCTCTTCGGTGTTGGCTACAACCTCTTTACCGGCAGCAATGCAGGCGGAATCGACAATGCTTGCCATGCTGGCGGACTTGTCAGTGGTGCGATCTTGGGAGCTCTGGTCGCACGACTGGCCGCTCACTCTCCATCAAGGCGAATCGCTGTAATGGGAGTGGTGACGCTCGTGATGGTGGCATGCGGTTTTGGAGTGCGCGAATGGCGCGGGCGCCCCATGCGCATTGCGATGGCGCTCGACAATATCCAGGAACACGGCGGAGACGCCGTTGCACAACTGAAGGAACTCGCGAGGCAGGAACCGAATTCTCCGCAGGCCCATGCGGAATTAGCACAGGCTTATTTCGAGAAGCAGCAGTTCGATGACGCGGCCGCCGAGTTCAAGCGGGTGGTTGAATTGCTTCCGCAGAACACAGGAGCAAGATTCAATCTTGGACTGGCGTATCTCAGCGAGAACCACCTGGATGAGGCAAAGGCAGCGTTCACCGAACTCCTTCGACAAGACGGCAACAACTCGCGGGGACACTACGGACTTGGCCTAACGCTGCTGGAGCAGGGGCAATATCAGGAAGCGCTCGACGAGTTCAAGAAAGTAGACCAGTCCGGTAAACCGGTCAGCGGCCTTTATTACGAAATGGGCCGCAGTTACTCGAAGCTGAAAATGTACGAGGACGCGATCGCCGCGTATGGGAAAGAGCAGGAACGGGACGGAGATGATCCCGATCTCGAGAATGCCATGGCGGAGGCCTATGAGGCGAAGGGGATGAAGCAACAGGCGGACCAGGCTAGGACCAAGGCTGTTCAGTTGAGGAGTGGCGGCGCACACTAGAGTCGTCTCGACAAGCAACAGCAGATTCCTCACCGGCTGTCTCCGGTTCGAAATGACAAGAGGGCCGCGACTGCCCCCGGGTGTTAGGTTTTCACAATCTCGCCGATTGCCCGGTATGCCTGGTTGATCGCCTCATCTGTGTAGGCGTAGGCACCCGCATCCGAGTTGGCGATTGCGATCCGGCCGTGCGGTTTGCGGGCGATTTCACACGGTGTCTCTCCACCGTTCAGCCAGAAATCATCAAAGAGCGAGTTGTACTCATAAGCGTATCCATGCGGCCAGCGATTGACAGTGATCGCAGCGATATCGCGCGCGGGATCGAAACCTCCGGGCGAAAGAGTGCGAGCAAGTTGCTCGCGGATATTTCGCTCGATGGTCTCGAATGTTGTGCCGTAGAGTTCGATCCGTCCCATGCTGTGTTGTTGGCGCGCGGGCAGTCCCGGCTGGCATGCAGCCTTCATCATGTGAACGATGATCGGATCAGTTGGCTTATGCGGGCATTTGTATCCATCGATGCTGACTGGCAGATCGAGGTTCAGCGTCGAATGATACATGCTGGGCGCATAGATCGAGTTCGCCCCAATCTTCTGAAATGACGTCCAATTGCGTAGAGCAACGTTGGTATAGAGCAGCGGGACTTTTTGGGCCCGGGCGAGCGCTGCTTTCTGTGTCTCAGGAAGTTCGTCACAGATGTACGGAATGACCACGTGCCAGCAGGCGAGCACCACATTCTTCGCGCGAACGGTGTAGACCTTCCCTGCCTGCGCATATGCTACTTCGACTTCTTTCGCGGCACCGGCATCGCCGACGTGTTTTACTCGAACCGCTGTGCTGTTCAATCGGATGCGAACCGGCGAACCGTCCTGATCGAGCTTGGCATAGTTTGCTTTCGCCAACACGACGTCCGAACTGGAATGGCCGGGAATTGCATCGGGAATCAGCTTTCGAACGAGCAGCCGCGCGATCGTGGCGTTCCCGTCCGGAAAGTGGAAAAAATATTTCTCAGCTTCGTCGTTAGGAATGGCGTCGCGGTTCATTCCCTTGCCGGGCGTGGAATCGAGTTTGAGTCCGTGAAAGCCGGGCAGATCAAAGCCCCAGGCATCCTGCGCCGAAACCGCATCGATTCCCAAACCGAAGAGTCCGTGCGGCAACGTCTGATACAGCTTGATGATGTCTTCGTGAACACCGGCCACCTTCTTCAGATAGTCGGCGTAGCTGATACGGGCCAGCTTGGCTTTCTTCTCGTCCGACGTTGACCCGGGGTAATAGTCTTTGGGTGAATCGTAGAGACCGAGGAGATCGCTTTTCGCCTGTTCGGCGATGGGAGCTTCGGCGAGGAACTCTTTCAGGCGCTTGGGCGATTCGGTTTCGCTGTCTTCGCTTTCGCCTCCGCCTCGCGGACTGAAGTTGATCACCAGTTTGTCGGAGCCGAAGGTTTCTTTGTCAAAGAAGATCTTCGGTCGCAGTCCGCGCGAGTGATACAGCTTGTTGTTTACATGCTTGTGGTAGGACGGAACATCGATGCCGAGCTCTTCAATGACGCTTTTAGCAATGGAACTGTAGGGAGCAGGGCTCTCGATCGAGAATGTTCCCCCATAACCGAGGCGGAAAGCGTTGTTGACGCGGAACTCGTTCCGCTTCGCGTGACCGCCGAAGTCGTCGTGATTTTCGAGAATCAAAATACGAGCGTTGTTGCCAACTGCCTTGCGGAAGAAGTGGGCAGCGGCGAGTCCGCTGATACCGCCGCCGACAATGATAAGGTCGTAATTTTCCTTGGTGTCTTCGGGTTGGCCGGCTGTGTCCCAGAAGGTTCCGTCGCGGAGCGCGTGAGCGGCGTCGAACGATCCTGGATGCGATCCACGCATCCCCGTCAGGGCAGGAGGATAATAGCCCGCGGAACTCTGCGGTTCTGTGCTTTCCGCCAACAAGTGCCAGGGCATCATGGCAGCTGCGGCGGTAACGGCCACGCCGTTCATGAAATCCCGGCGCGTGATCTTGCGGTACATCCCCAGCTCTCGGTCCCGTGGATCCACGATCTCCTCCGCAATCCGTGAAGCCTGTGCTCGGAATCAGTGCTTCGACGGTTGGAGCAAACCTCAGGCGCTAAAACGTGTTGTTCAGGGCGCATGGCGGCACGACTGAAGTCGTGCCCTCCTTGGATGTCCGGCGGCTTCTACGACTGGCCTTCGTCCGCTTTCTTCACGGCCAGTTCGGCGGCCTGGAAACCGATGCGGCTGTGGGTTCCGTCGCAGAACGGCTTATTCACCGAGCCACCGCAGCGGCAGAGCGAGAACGCGGTCTTTCCCGTGAGATCGTATTGATTCCCATTGATATCGACCAATTCAATTGCGCCCTCTGGAGCTTCAACACGAAACGGACCATTCGGCCGGACTGTAATCTTTACTTGCGCCATAGAACCCCAATTCCTCCAACCTTACCGGTTTTCAGTAAGCCTTAGAAAGATACCACCGGACCCCTGTTGATGTCTCGCTAGCGGGAAGAGCTGCGGCAAGACGCAGGATACAACCACTGGCAATTTGAGGAACTGCGCCGAGGCTGATGCTAAGTCATTCCATGCGCAGCGCTTGCATGGGAGCGATCGATGCCGCTTGCCTGGCAGGCAGAAGACTCGCGCCGAGCGAAACGAGAACAACCAGAACCAGCGCGCCGGCGAACGTGATCGGATCTCGAGGCTTGAGACCGAACAAGAGCGACTCCATCCATCCGGCGGAGATCAAGGCCAGTATCAATCCGAACGCAAGCCCAATTGCAGTCACTTGCATGCTTTCCTTCAGCAGCATGCCCAGTACTTGGCGACGTCGGGCGCCAAGAGCCATTCGAACACCGATCTCGGCGGTGCGGCGAGCCAATCGGTAGGCGAGCGTCCCATACAGGCCGACCGCAACCAACAGCGAAGCCAGCAGTCCGAAAAATGCGGAGAGCCGCGAGAACATTCTTTGTTGAGCGTAGGACTGCTCGAATACTTCGAGTTGTGTCATGGGATTCTCGAGCGGCAGGTTCGGATCCAGGGCACGCACTACCGCCGCGATCGAAGGCATCATCGCATTTGTATTTCCCCGCACTCTTACTTCTACTTCCAGATGAGACACACCCTTAGCCTGGGCGTACGGGTAATAGGCCATGGGCAAGGGCTCCTCGTCAACGCGGGTGTATTTGCTGTCCTTTACCACGCCAACGATGGTCCGGCGGAACTTGTCACCGAGTTGATGCCCAATCGGGTTTACGCCGGGCATGAGGCGTGTTGCAAACGTCTCATTGACTACGGCTACGCGCGGCGAAGCCTCGGTGTCATTGTCATTGAGATCGCGTCCATTTATCACGGGCACACCCATGACGTGGAAGAAATCCGGACCAACATTGTTGGAGCGCAAAGGAGCCTGCGAAAAAGGCAGCAGCACTCCATCAATCATCGCGGGATTGTTGTCGCTCCAGCCGCCTCCCGGCCGATTCCCGGCGAAGCTGACAGAATCCACTCCAGGCAGACTCCGCAGTCGATCCAGTAACGCACGGTAAAACTCCAGGGTCTGGGCTGCCGTCGACGTTTTCTGTGGCGTGATGCCGAAGACTATGACGCCTTGAGCATTCATTCCAAGGCTTGTGGACTTGTAATTCTCAAGCGTACGCAGCAGCAGGCCCGCCGCGACCAGAAGAACAAAGCAAAACGTCATCTGCACGGCCATCACGGCGTTGCCCGCCCACTTTGTGGAACGGCTGCGATATGCGGTCGAAGCGGACGTTTTCATGGACCCCGCCACCGGAGCGCGCAAGGCGCTGAACCATGGTGTAAGGCCGAACACAAGCGTGGCGACGGCGCACAGCACGAACGTGAAAAGAAGCACTCTGCCGTCAGGCGTAAGGCCACTCTCGATTTGCGACCACGCCGCGAGCGCGCGCGTTGCGCTCAACGCGAAGAGCCATCCCAGCGCAGCACCCGTGGTAACGAGCATCGCGCTCTCCAGAAGAAGTTGCCTGAGGATTTGCCAGCGGGTGGCGCCCAGAGCAAGGCGCAGGCTGAACTCCCGCTGCCGGGCACTTTTTTTCGCGACCAGCAGCATCGCCACATTGGCGCAAGCGATCACCAGCACGAGACTGACCAGAGCCATCAGCATGGTCACACCCGCGCGGTACGTGCTTCCAGTGTCGAGACCTTCGATGCCTCGCGCGCTTTGAAACGCGAGCGTAACTTTCTGAGCCTTGGGATCGGGAGCACTCAATCCGGTGTAGGCAACCCGCTGGAATCTTGGCGTCACCTCCGCGAGAGCCTGACTTAGTGACACACCCGGCGCCACGCGGGCCATCATTGGCAACGACCACCATGTTGGGGAGCCGTAGAGCGTGTTGTCATTCGGGGGCGTTCCCCAGGCGTTCAGATCAGGCCGATTCTGGAGAGGGATCCAGATGTCGGTAGATTGACCGGGCTCAACACCGAAAAATCCTTCCGGTCCTACACCAAGAATGGTGAACGCATTTCCCTTGACGAACAGCGTTTGCCCCAGAACAGAGGGATTCCGGGAGAAACGCCGAGTCCAATAGGCGTAGCTGAGAACGACGACAGGGGAATGAGTGCGTTCATCGTCAACAGTGAAAGCTCGGCCACGCGCCAGCGTGATACCAAGGCCGGAGAAGAAATTGCCGCTGACCATATCGCCTTCGACTTCTTCTGGAATGTCGCCGTACCGCACTGCTACTTTGCCGATCGCGAGAGGAACGAACGCGATCAAATCGGCGAAGGCTTTGTGATCCTGACGCAGATCTTCAAATATGGGTTCGGAAAAAGAAGTAGTCGAATCGCCAGTATTCGATGCTCCATCGGGCTGTCCGCTGGGCACATGGAGATACACCAGTTCTTGCGGGTTGGGCACAGGCAGATCGCGGAGCAGGACGGCATTCATGACGCTGAAAATGGCGGTGTTCGCACCAATTCCAAGAGCTAACGTCAAAACAATCGTCATGGTGAACCAGGGAGACTTATACAACTGGCGTGCCGAATAGCGTAAGTCCTGAGATGCGATCATGATTGCCGCCTCGCTGACAGATGGAAGGACGTTTGTCTCGCGGAAAAGTGAGCGAATCGGAAGCCAGCCTATGCGGCTTCGACACGCGCGGCAGTCAGACTCCGATAAAGCTGCAGGAATTGATCAATCATGCGCTTGGTTGTGAAGCGCTCGCGGGCTCGTGTGTATGCGAGTTCCGCATAGGCGCGGCGCATGGCCCGGTCTTCGTTGAGCAGGCGGATGTTCTCGGCGAGGCTCTCGGCGTCGTTGGTGCGGAAGTAAAGCGCGGCGTCTCCCCAGATCTCACGATAGCTCGGAATGTCATTCGCCACGATGGCACAGCGCGAAAACGCCGCTTCCAAAGCAGTCATGCCCAGCGGCTCGTATCGCGAAGTTGCGGCATAAATAGCGGCGCGACTGTAGAGCGCTCGCAGCTGCGCGTCAGTCTGCGGGCCGCGGATCGCGACCGATGTCGTTTCGGTCGCGACTTTAACATCTGCTCGGATCGGAATGCGCGGAGTTGGGACGGTCTGTTCCGCGCCAACGATGCAGACGGGTAACGGATGCTGCTGCTGGGTGAGCAGAAAAACCTGCTTGCTGGCGTCGACGAGGCGGCCTACGGCGAGCACGCAATCGTCTTTGCTGACGTAGGGATTAAAGAAAATCGGGTTGCGTCCCGGATAGACCACTTCTGCGCGGCGGGGACGCGCATAGGACGAACTGATGCGATCGAGCATCCAGGCCGAAGGAGCCACAACGGCATCCGCTCCCATTAGTCCATTCAGAACAGTCTGGCGATACCAGTTCAGGTAACGCGGTGGCTGCGCCGGCTTTTCGTGAACCGCTTGCGCAAACGTGAGCAGATCCCCGTTCGCCATGACAACGCGCGGGACATCCACCGGAAGGTTGCCGTAGCAAAAGTGGTTGAGATGAAGAACGTGCGGGCGGAGTTCCTTCACTAATGACATCAGAAAGGCTGAAGATTCCGGGACATCTTCCTCAGCTTCCTGCATCCATTCCAGGCGAAATCCGGTGGGACGGTACTCCAGTCCGTGGAGATGATCCATCCAGGAGGTTTGGTGAGGTAGAGGAATCTCGCCGAAGCTCACCAGTGTGACGCGAATACCACGAGTCACGAGTCCAGTCACGAGTTCACGGGCATAAGTCCATGATCCCGACAACGAGTCGGCTGTGACAAGGACGTGCACTGAACCTCCGGGAGAGGAGCGCGAAGGCCGCGCAGAGCGCGGGATTCCGCTCCAAGTGGCTCCCATTCTAGTGGGTGCAGGGCGCAACGTGAAGCGTTTTCACGCCGAAAGCGTGCAAAAAGTTGCACCCTCAGAACCGGGCGGGCCTTTCCCGCGACCCGCCCGGACCCTGCCTAGAAGTTGAACTTCAGCGCCAACTGGATCAACCGTGGATCCTGAGCATCGAGAATCTGGTCGAATGTCGGAGAACTGATGTCACTATCCGGCAAGCGGAAGTTGGCATGGTTGAGGAAGTTGAAGAATTCCGCTCGGAACTGGAATGCCTTCCCTTCTGTGATCGGAATGTTCTTGAAAATGGAAAAGTCCCAATTGGCGTATCCTGGGCCCTGAGCAATGTTGCGGCCCGCTGTGCCGAACTGCTGCACGGGAGAGTTCGGATCGGGCGTAATCCGTTGGAAAGCCGCGGCATTCAGCCAGGCCGTAGGCTTCTTGGGTCCGCTGTTTGGATTCTGCCCTGGGACGAGGTTTGGACGGTTGGCGGAGAATCCGGTGATTTCTGGCGCGCCTCCCTGCTCCGACACGTCATTTGAATCGAACACCGTAAACGGCGTACCGCTCATCACGGTCACGATGCCATTTACCTGCCACGCGCCCAGGATCTGCTGATACCACCCGTGAGGCTGTCTCCAGAGTGGCAGCGCCCATTGATAACTCAAGACCAAACGGTGACGGGAGTCGAAGAGCGAGCGACCGCGCTCGGCGGCCAGATCAAATGGATTTTGCGCCAGGTCGTTTTCTCCAGCGACAGGCTTAGCCGCTGATCCGGTCATGTTGAACGAGGATGCATCGTCAACCGTCTTCGAGAACGTATAGGAGGCGAGGAAAGCCATTCCGTGGCTGAAGCGCTTGCGGAGGCTGGCTTCCAGCGCGTTGTAGGAAGAATTTGCGATGCCGGTGATCAGGCCTGTGGACGAGTAGACGCAACTGCTGGGCGGATCCGACAGCGTGCAACCGGAGTAGAGACGCCGCTGATCGGCGTTTCCGGAGGTCGAGAGCGGCGTCCCGCTGCTGTCTACACCTGGTATGTAGATCGCGGGATTACCTTCTATGAATCGGGGCAGCTTGGTTCCCTTCGTCCCGACGTATCCGACTTCGAGCAACAGATCGGTACCGAACGAGCGCTGAACGTTGAGATCCCAATCCTGCGAATAAGGCAGCGGAAGATTGGCTGCAAGCGTGAGGTTGGTGAGCGGTGTCGCGAAAGTTCCGAGCGGAGGCGGATTGCCGTTGAACGGATCGTTGAAATTCGGGACGCTAACCTGCTCCGTCTGTAGATAAGGAGGCGCGCTGATCGGCGATTGCAGCGGCCCTCCCTGCCCGGTGTAATACGGTTCGTAGAAGATGCCGAACGCCGACGTTATCAACCACTTGCCTTTTCCGGTGGGATCAAGCGCGAAGCCGATGCGGGGAGCGAATCCTTTCTTGAATGTCGGAATCAATCCGGCCGGAACACCGGGATCTCCGGGGTAGAGCAAATCGGCAGGGGCGTTGGGCATGACGACGGACTGGCGGCCCGGAACAAACAGCGTCTGGCGATTGTGTATCTCCGTGTAGGGGAATGGCAGTTCGTAGCGGAGACCCATATTCACAGTCAGGCGGGAGTTTACTTTGTACGTGTCCTGGCCATATCCGTTGAGCGAGTTGCCGCGAATTCCGCGGGAGAAATCTCCGCGGCCCTGCAGGAAGAAAACCGGTTGGCCGAAAAGGAATGCTGCAAAGCCATCGCCTAAAATCGGGAAGCCGGGATCGAAGACGAAAAAGCCATTGGTGGCAATTCCCTGCAGCACGCTGAAATTCAAATGCTGGTAGCCGACGCCGAATTTCAGCTCATGTTTGCCGTGGATGTAGCTCAACGAACCGGAGTAATCAAAAGCATTCTCGTAGGTGTTGCGCGGTCCCGTAATCGGGTCGCCTACGGTCGTATATCCGTTGACCTGTATGAAGGGCGGGCCTTGTGCCGACGGGAGGCTCGAGGTGTATCCGAAACCCAGGTCGGTAGGGCTCTGATGGTTCAGGTGTTGATCGACAAGAAACTTGTTCCGGAGATAAGAAAAGCGGAAGACGCCGATCATTGCAGGAGAGAACGAGTGCGTGTCTTGCGCCACGAAGTTCTGCGCTCGATGATCTTCTCCCACCGGGAATCCGGGCACGCTCGCGCCTGAGGGCGAGAAGGGATCGAACCGAGAACCGTTGCTGTACATGTACCGAAAATTGAGTCTGTCCGTTTCGGAAAGATAGTGATCGACCTTGATTCCGAATTGATCGGTGTTGTCCCGCAGCGTCTGAGTCGCAGTATAGACGTTAGTTCCGCTATTCGGCTGCGGAAACAAGCCCAAGAGATTCTGCGAGAACGGATTGATAAAGCCCTGAATCTGATTGTAAGGAATCGGGAAGGGCGGATTTCCGAAGAGGAAAACCAGTTGGTGCTGCGGGTTGCTGCAGAAGCCGGCGCCGTTGAACGATTCGCCCTGGCTGGCGTCGCACAACTGGCTGAAGTCTCCGCCCCGCTCCGCCACTGAGGGTACGGTGCTTCCCTGTGTTTCACCCTGCCGGTTGCGGAATCCTTCGTAGTATCCGAAGAAGAACGTCTTGTCTTTAACGATGGGGCCGCCGAAAGTTCCGCCAAACTGATTCTGCTTCAAAGGTTCGGTTTGAGCTGCGAAATAGTTCGTGGCGTCAAACGCGTCATTGCGCAGGAACTCCCAGAGCGCTCCGTGATAATTGTTCGTGCCGGAGCGGGTGATGATGTTTGTGGTAGAGCCGAGGCTGTCGCCGAATTCGGCATTGGCGTTGTGAGTGAGGATTTTGAATTCCGTAATCGCATCAAGCGGAGGCTCGAGGACGAAACCGCCGTCAACGCCATTGAAATTGTTGGCACCGTCGATCAGAAAGTTGTTCGATTCAGGACGCTGGCCATTCACGGCGTAAGGCTGCCCTTGGCGCAGAATTCCTCCCGCTTGCGAGAGTCCCGGCGTCATTGGAGCGACTCCTGGCTGCAGCAGGCCGAGTTGCGAAAAGTTGCGCCCGTTGAGCGGAAGTTCGAGAACATCCCTCTCCGTAACGGTCTTGCCAAGACTCGTTACGGTGGTCTGAATCAACTGCGCATCCGCCTGGACTTCGATCTTCTCGGTTTCGGAACCGACGGCGAGTCGAATTGGGATCGTTGGAGTGTCGTTAACATCGAGGACGATTCCGCGCTGGATATAAGTCTGGAACCCCTTCGCCTCGACCTGTAGCGAGTAATGCCCCACCGGAAGTTCGAGGAGAACGTAGGCTCCGGAGTGGTCTGTCCTGGCCTTGCGCGGCAATCCGGTTTCCGTCTGCGTCGCAGTAATCGTTGCACTCTGGACGGACGCTCCACTCGGGTCCGAGACAGTGCCGAGGATGCTGCCGGTAATCTGCTGAGCAGAGGCTTGAAGTGAAAACAAAACGACCAACAAGGCACAGAAGGAAAAGTGGAAAGCAGAAGTGTACCTACTCACGCATCCCCCTCGCTTGAACCTGATATGACGATTCCATGAGACACACGTATCGTGTGTCACTTCGAATCGTGACGAAAACATTGCGTCGGATTTCCGGGAACCCCAAGTCCTCGGAATGAAGAGCAGCGAAAACTTAAAAGAGTGCGCGAGCACGCACAATAACGGAAAGATATTACTGAGCGTAAATTCGGATCAATTCACCTCAAGGCGCAAGCGCAGCTCGCGTGCCAGCAGGTCGACCGTTCGAATCTTCTCCGTCGCAAATTGAGGAAGCCCCGGCACCGCCATAGCCAGCTCGCACGAAAGGAGCATGGCGGTGAGAGTTTCGCGCACCTCACTCTGCATCTGGGCGGCAACGGCGCGCCGTGCCGCCAACTCTTCCCGCTTGCGGCGGTGGAGGGCTGAGCGAACATCGCGCAACACTCGCTCCTCGTTGCTGATTCCGAAATTGACGTATACGGGGAACGCGGTGCCAAGGTGCTCGATCATCTGATCACTTTCCTCGGGCTCCGTCTCAAGCAGGAACTGATCGACGACAGCGGCGGAATACGTCTGTTCGCGCAAGCGAGTGGAGGCTTCCTGCAGATCGTGCGCCCAGTGAACGTCCTGGCTCGTGGCAGATCGGATCGAGTCGGCGCACTTTGCGCCGCCAGCAGATGGGGTGATGAGTAAGATCATGTCCTTTCCTTATGCACGCTGAACTCCACGGCGCGCACGCTGAAAACAATGGCAATAGCTCGGGAACCGCAAGCGGCTTTCCCGTAGTGGGTCTCTTCCGGGGATCGCGAGTTCAGAATCGGAACTGACGGATCATGCTCCTTGTGCTGCGAACTCCTTGAGTTTCCTGTATAGAGTTGTTTTTCCAATGCCCAGCAATCTCGCGGCTTGAAGTTTGTCGCCATTCAACTCGGTCAGAGCGCGCAAGATCGTCTGCTTTTCCAGTTCGGCGATGGGAATGATTTTCGAGTTGCCGTTTCCATTTCCGTTTGAAGATTCGGGGACTGCAACGTTTGCAATCTCGCGAGGCAGGTCCGTCGCGTGAATAACGGGCCCCGTAGTAAACGCATAACTTCTTTCCAGACAGTTTTCCAGTTCGCGCACATTGCCCGGCCAATCGTAGGCGAGCATGGATTTCATTGCATCGTCGCTGAGAAGCTTTTCCTGCCCGGATGCACGCTCCATGCGATCCAGAAAATGCCCGATGAGCAGCGGTATATCCTGCCGGCGCTCACGCAAAGCAGGGATCCGCAGGCTGAGAACGTTAAGACGAAAATACAGATCGCGACGGAATGTGCCTTGCATCACGGCCTGCTCCAGATCGCGGTTGGTGGCAGCTAGGATCCGAACGTTGATCGGGATGCGGCGTGTACTGCCGACCGGACGGATTTCCTTTTCCTGAATGGCACGCAGCATCTTGGCCTGGAGATCCACCGGAAGTTCGCCCACTTCGTCCAGGAAGATAGTTCCGCCTTCGGCCATCGCCATGAGGCCTTCTTTGTTCTGATTGGCTCCCGTAAACGCGCCTTTGACGTACCCAAATAGTTCGCTCTCGATTAACGTGGGAACGAGGGATCCGCAATCCACTGGAATGAATGGCTTGTCGCGGTAGGGGCCGGAATAGTGGATCGAGCGGGCGACCATTTCCTTTCCTGTTCCACTCTCGCCGAGAATCAGTACGGGATGAATGCTGTTGGCGGCTTTTGCAATGATGCGATAAAGCTTCTCCATTTCGGGAGCACGGCCGATCATTCCGCCGAATCCCTGTTTGGATTTCACTTTTTCTTGCAGCAGGCGGTTTTCAGACTTCAGCTTGAGATGGTTGCCGACACGCTCGAGCAGCAGTTTGAGTTCGTCCACACTGAATGGCTTCGTAACATAGTCATAGGCGCCGTTCTTC
>Ga0335079_10001081_pt1 | contig 31009 bp, 27 predicted proteins | sample Lox_Sample_33_FD_206719 | JGI IMG/M metagenome (GOLD analysis project Ga0335079, IMG submission 206719) | Soil microbial communities from Loxahatchee National Wildlife Refuge, Florida, United States - Lox_Sample_3.3 | ecosystem: Environmental > Terrestrial > Soil > Wetlands | place: USA...
TTACGGCATCGCGTGATACTCAAGCCTGAGGCTGAACTCGAAGGATTCGACGCCGATCGCGTGTTGTCTGATGTGATCGCGGCGGTACCGGTTCCACGGACATGATTTCTCCGCAATTCCATCCCGACGAGGTTCGCGCGCAATGCGAGCCGCGAGGCAAATGGGGCTTCGGGCTCACAGCCCGGACGATGGTTTTAATGGTTGCAGGATTCCTGTTTCTGATTCCGGGCCTGTGGGAATCGCGATTGAGCTATGCGATGCTGGCGTGGGACGGACTGGTACTGCTTGCGGCGCTGCTCGATGGGCTGCGACTACCGAACGCCGCGAGCTTGACAGCGGCCCGAAGATGGTCGAATGCGCCTTCGCTCGACAGCCAGACGGAGATCGAAGTCAGCATCGAGAACGCCGGCGCGGTGATCATTGAATGTCGCCTCACCGATGATCTGCCCGCGGCGCTGATGGATCCGACAGCGTATGCAGAGCCGATACGGGTGACGGCCTTCCCGCGAGTTCCTGCATCGGTACGGTATCGCATCGAACCGCAGGAGCGTGGCGATACAACAACGGGATCGCTTTACGTCCGTTATCGCTCGCCGCTGGGGCTTTCTGAACGATGGGCAAGGGCGCCGCTTTCGCAAACGGTCCGTGTCTATCCGGTGTTGCGCACCGGCGAGGAGCAGCAAATCTTCCTTGCGCGGAGCCGCCAGATCGATCTGCAGTTACGCCAGACGCGGCAGCGGGGACTGGGCCGCGACTTTGAGAGCCTGCGCGACTATCGAGAGGGCGATGACTTGCGCGATATCTGCTGGACGGCGAGCGCGCGGCGGGGAAGCCTGATCACCAGGCAGTATCAGACCGAGAGAAGCCAGTCCGTTTGGATCGTGATTGACTGCGGCCGCCTCATGCGTTCGCGCGTGGTTGCCGCTCCTCGTGTCGATAGCACTCTACCGCTGGCGGCGGGAAGTCTTCGTGCGCATTCGAAGCTCGATCATGCGTGTTCGGCGGCGGTGGCTCTGGCGCAACTGGCATTGTTTTCGGGGGACCGCGTGGGATTGTTGGCCTATGGGCAGACGATTCAGCAACGGCTCCTGCCGGGACGCGGAGCGGCGCATCTGCGGCAGATGATCGAGCTGCTCGCGCAACTTCGGGCGGAGTCGAGCGAGGGCGATCATCTGCGGGCAACCGCGCTGCTGGGGCGGCTGCAACCGCGGCGTTCACTGATCCTGTGGATCACGGATCTGGCCGAGACAGCGATGCGGCCGGAGGTGATCGACGGAGCAATGCAACTGCTACGGCGGCATGTGCTGCTGTTCGTCGCAATGGCGCAGCCGGAGGTGGATGCGATCGCGCAGCAGCGTCCGAAGAATGTGGAACAGATGTTCCGCGCCGCGGCTGCGCAGGAGATGGCGGGGCGACGCGAGCTGCTGATCGCACGCCTGCACGAGCAGGGAGCGCTTACGTTGGACCTCAATCCCGAGGCAGTGACGTCGTCGGTGCTGAATCAGTACCTGATGGTGAAAGAGCGCGCGATGATATAGCGGAGCGGCTCGTGTTGGCGGGCCTCTAAATTCGTTTGGTGGTTGCCAACCAGGCCGGCGCGCCATTCTGGTGGAATCGCGAGTGAATCCGGTCCGGCTCGACGGAGACGAGATTCCAACCATCAGCGGAGTTGAAGGTCGATCGTAACTCTTCCTGCCGTACAGGGCGCGGGCCGGTTTCGGGACCCTTATCGCTGAAGCAGAGCACTTAGACAGTTCCATTTGGCTTGGTCACCGAAGCCAGACTTGCTGCATAGCGTGGGCGTTCGTCGGCGTCGCAGGTGTGAAACAAGCCGCAATCCAGCACTGTGTCGAAACTGCGTCGAAGACGCTCCAGCTGATATGCATCCGCCGCGACAAATTCGGCCGCGATCTCACGTTTGGCCACTTTCTCGCGGGCGATTGCCAGTGCCGATTCCGCCACATCAATGCCCAGAACCCGAAGCCAAGCGAAGCAACGTGGAGAGCGTTCTCTCCGGTACTGCAGCCTGCATCGAGCACAGCGCCGGAAAATCCGCCCTCGGACGCCAGGCGCACTACTGCGGGTTGGGGCCTGCCTATGTCCCATGGTGGAGGACCGTTATGGTACGACGCATCCCAGGACAGCCCGGTCATTCGTTCGTGGCTGGTCGGGGGCCGATCACGAAGTGGATCATCAGCAGGGGTCCTAGATTGCTCCGACATCTTCTCCTCTGAGTGGCTCCCAGCGCATGTAGAACTTGTACTGGTCCTCGTGCGTTACATGGAATCCCAGGCGTTCGTACAGGTGAATTGCAGGATTGATCTTCATCACGGCAAGAGTCAATGAACTCGAAGAACGTCTGCACTGAGCGATCAATTTTCGGACAACGTGCGTACCTATGCCGAGACGTTGCATTTCAGGTTTCACGTAAAGCGAACCGAGAAAGACCTCATGGTTGTCTGTACGGGTTTGCATCCAGCCGACATCGCGTCCATCAGCCACAATGATTCCGGTTTCCAGAAGATCGAACCACTCGGCGAAGCTCTCTTCCTGGCGGTGTTGATCCCAACCGAACGCAGATTCAATCATGACGCGCATCGTCTCGAAATAGAGCGAACGAGCGAAATCCACATCAGCAGAGCGTGCTTCGCGTACGTGGATCTCCATGTGGGAAGGCTATCAGGTAACTGCTTCGGACCCGAGGCTGGATAGCCTCGCTCCAGCACTCATAAAAGGCACAGTCCAGAGAGGGCTCCGGAGCGCGATTGCCCGCAAAATCGCCAATGGACGCGCCGAGCTTCAGAGGCAGACTCCGAGGGGGCACCTCGGCTATTTGAAGGCAGTCAACTCTCCGGGAGTTTGTTCGGCGGCCTGCACCGGCTGCACACGCCTGGCCAGCGCCCACTTGAGTTCATCGATGCCCTGGCCGGTGACGGCCGAGATGGCGTGGAACTCGATCTTGCGGCGCTTGGAGTAGGTAGTCAGTTTTTTGAGCTTCTCAGGGTTCGCGACATCGATCTTCGTGGCGACAACGATCATCGGCTTTTCAGAGAGCGGGTTCCCGCCGGCTTTGTTGCCAAACCTGGCAAGCTCGTTGTTGATCACCTTGAAGTCTTCCACTGGATCAGGTCGGCCGGAGGAGTCCGATACGTCGACGAGATGCGCCAGCACGCGCGTGCGTTCAATGTGGCGCAGGAACTGCGCTCCGAGCCCAGAGCCGAGGTGTGCGCCTTCGATCAAGCCCGGAACGTCGGCGACGACGAACGATTGCTGGTTCGGTTCCTCGCCGACGGTAACGACGCCGAGGTTTGGTTCGAGAGTCGTGAAAGGGTAGTCGGCGATTTTGGGCTTGGCTGCCGAGATGACGGAGATCAGCGTCGATTTTCCTGCATTCGGATAGCCCACCAGGCCGACGTCGGCCAGTAATTTCAGCTCTAGCCGGTAAAGCCGTTCCTCGCCCGGACGGCCCAGCTCGTGTTCCCGGGGAGCCTGGTGGGTGGAAGTGGCGAAGTGCTGATTGCCGCGTCCACCGCGCCCGCCTTTGGCGATAATGAGGCGCTCGTCGGGCTCGGAGAAGTCGTGAACGAGCTCGCCAGTCTCCTGATCGTAGAGCGAAGTTCCTACCGGCACTTGCAGGATGATCGACTTGCCGTCGAGGCCGGTGCAGTTTGAGCCCATGCCGTGCTCGCCGCGCTGTGCCTTGTGTTCCGGGTTGTAGCGGAAGTGGATGAGGGTGTTGTGGCGCTGCGACGATTCCATGACGACGTCGCCCCCACGGCCTCCGTCGCCGCCGGAGGGACCACCACGGGGGACGAATTTCTCGCGGCGAAAGGCCATGCAGCCGTTGCCGCCGTCGCCTGCCTTGACACGGATTTTTGCTTCGTCAATGAACATACTTGCTTGGAATCAGCGGATTACGAGCTATGGCAGTCGCCATCTGCGGTCGACCTTCTCTCCAGTCTATCGAATCCTGCCCCGCTTCCCAAGGAATCCGAAGGAATCGGCGATCTCGTTTTCGACCAGCGGCCTGTGCTTCAAAGCACGGCGAGAGGGAACCATGAGACACGTTGAGCGCGAAGCGCAGGAACTCCGCACAAGACGGCAACGAGAGCAAGTGCGATCAGGAGGTACGAGGGACGCAGCCAGAGATAAAGCGCGACGACAACACCCAGCGCGAACAGCCACGCCGCGTGGAAGAGCGGGACGCCGACTGCGAAGCTTTCGTCGCGCCGGAACGCAGCTGGCCCGTGGTGGTTCTCTTCAGCTTTCATCAGGCCCGAAATCTAAGAATTATCTATGCGCGCAAGGTTATCAGGATCGCTGCAATTCGACCACTGTCTCGAGGTGAAAGGTCTGCGGGAAGAGATCCGCGAGCGTAATCGACACAATGGAATAGCCCGAATCGAGAAGCGCGCGGAGATCGCGGGCGAGCGTGGCTGGATCGCAGGAGACGTACAGGATGTTCGGTGCCGCGATCTCGCCGAGGAGCGTTGTCGTTTCGGGGCCGAGTCCTGCGCGCGGCGGGTCGACCAGGATCAGGTCGGGCCGTAGGTCGCATCCTGGATCTTTGAGGAAGGAGAGAGTATCCGAGTCGACGCTTCTCGCCGACGTGCCTTCGAGGTTGGCAGTGAGAGCCCGGTTCGCTTGCGGAGATGATTCGACGGCAATCACCTCGGAGAATCGATCGGCAAGATGCCGCGAGAACAAGCCGACTCCCGCGAAAAGGTCCCATGCCAGCGTTCCTTGGCGGTCAGCGATCACGCGCTGCACGAAATCGTCGAGAAGCCAGCGGTTCACCTGAAAGAAAGCCCGGTGATCGACCCGGTAATTGCTGCCGCCGGCGCGATAAGTGATTGAACTCCCGCCCCATCGGGCGATCTGTTTCGATTCATGGTTGGGGCGGCCTTCTGTCACAACCTCGACGCCGACTAGCGCCGGACAGCGCTCCTTCCATGCGATTGAGAACTGCTCGAATTCCCGCTTCGCGGAGGACTGTACGAAGATGCTTGCCAGTAATTGCGTTTCATCTGCGTCGCAGAAGAGTGAGATCTCGGTTGGCAGAAACGCTGGTTTCGTGGATTGCAGGGTCTCTGCTGCTGTGAGCGCGGCCTTCAACAGCAGAGGAGCTGCGATCGTACATTCGCGAATCGGAACTATGTCGCGCGAACGGCGGCCGCGATATCCTGCACGTCGTTCTTGATCGATTGCGATGCGAATACGATTGCGGTAGTGCCAGGGATTCGCACTGAGGATAGAGATATTGTCGGGAACGAGTACGCCGCCGCGCTGCAAGGTTTCGCGCAGAACCTGCCGCTTCCATGCAAGCTGGGTGTCATAATCTGCATGCTGATAATTGCATCCGCCACACACCCCGAAATGCGGACATGGGGGCTCGATGCGATTGGCTGAGGCCTTGAGGATCTCTTCCGGTTCCGCAGTTGCGTAGCTTCGTTTCTCCTCTACGATGCGTACGCGCGCCTCTTCGCCGGGCACGGTGAGAGGAACAAAGGTCGCCTTGCCGTCAACGCGTGCCAGAAACGATCCGCCGTAGATCGGCTTCTCAATCTGCACCAGCGAGCCTTTCGTTGGCGGAACAGGACGTTTGTGAGGCATCGCACGCTTCATTGCTGGCTCATGTAGAAGAGGCTGAGCCGGGGCAGGCTGTAGTGCACGAGCAGCTGCTTCTGTACGAACTGGTGTTCGACCTGGCGAAGTTGCACCGCGCCCATGCGGCTGCGATACGGAGCCAACTCACGCGCGGCGTGTTCCTTCAGCGCGACGAGGATATCTTCGGGCGCGGCAGCGGTGAGTGCGGCGAAGAGCTTTTCTTCGAGGACAGTCAGGATGCGTTCGAAGGCTTCCATCTCGTGGGCGGCGGTAGTGGAGGACTTTGCTGCCCGTGCCTCAGCGGCGAGTTCGCGCAATCGAATTGCGGTCGCGGTGCAGGCTTGGTGCGCGATGTTGGATGCCTCAAGCGCGGTGGCTGCGGATTCAAGATGCGAAGCGACGCGTTCATGCTCGAAGCCGGTGTCGGTTTCGCTCTGTGCGTCGGGTGCGGTCGTGGTTCCAGCGCTCGCCTCGCGCAACTCCTCGGCAGCTTTGATTACGGACTGCGTACACCATGCCAATCCGTTGATCGATCGCATTCGCCCGCGCTTCTGTCGCGATTCGTACTTGTCGAAGGCGCTGTCGATGCCACGCAGGACGGCTTCGAGGGGGATGCCTGCGTCACGCCAGGTTTCGATCAGGGCCCAGTCGAGTGTGGACAGCAGCAGGATCGCACCGCGGCGCTGTTGAAAGCGCTCCTCGATCTCGGTGAAGTAGTTGAAGTAGTTACGCACGGCAATATCAGTGCGCGCGACCGCGGGGCCGCGTATGGCGGTTGCGTTCGAAGAGGATGCGAAGGCCGTCGAGGGTGAGCAGGTCATCGATGTCGCTGATGTAGTGCGAGTCGGCAGCGACCATGCGTGCCAGGCCGCCGGTGGCGATCACTCGCGGTTTCTGGCCGAGCTCGGCGAAGATGCGCTCCAGCACCCCGTCTACCAGGCCGATGTACCCGTAGTAAAGGCCGCTCTGCAGGTGGCCGACGGTGTTGGTGCCGATGACCTTTGCCGGACGCTTGATATCCACGCGGCTCAGGCGTGCGGCTCGCGAGAAGAGGGCCTCGGCGCTCAATCCCAGTCCCGGGGCGATCGCGCCGCCGAGATATTCGCCCTTCTCTGAAATCACTTCGAACTTGGTGGCGGTTCCGAAGTCAACGACGATGCATGGGCCGCCGTAGCGCTCGATGGCGGCGATGCAATCGGCGAGGCGATCGGCGCCAAGCTCTGTGGGGTTGTCCACGAGCACCGGCATTCCGGTCTTGATACCCGGCTCGACGAACAGCGGTTCCTGGTGGAAGTAGGTCTGGCACACCTGGTGGAGAGTCGAGTCGAGTGGCGGCACCACGGAGGAGATGATGATGTGCGTGACCTGGCTCGGCGACAAGCCGTGCATCTCAAAAAGCTTCACGAAAAATACGCCGTATTCGTCGACCGTCTGCGTGCGATGGGTCGTGATGCGCCAATGCGCGGTGAGGTCGAACCTCTCTTTTGTCGGGACGGCCGCGCCCTTGGGCGGAAGACCGGCTTCCGCGTCGAGCCGGAATAGGCCCAGCACTGTATTTGTATTTCCGACATCAACAGCCAGCAGCATTGTCTTCCTTCTAGAGTGTCTTCGCGTCGCGAATTCCGCCCGTCTGGACGGTCACCAGGCCGTCATCCGTTTGCACGAGCAGAAATCCATTTGGATCCAGTCCCCGCGTGGTGCCGAGGCATGCCTGCGGACCGTGAACCTCGACGTGGCGGTTCCAGAGCCACGTGGACATTAATGCGATGCGCGCCGGAACTGCCTTCAGAATGGCGCGGTCATGAAGCGCGAGTGTTTCTTCCTGCAGCGATTCTAGCAGGGCAATCAGCAGCGCCTGACGGCTGATATCGCGGCCGGTTTCGAGGTCGAGAGAACTTGCTGGAGTCGATAAATCCGGATCGAAGCTGCGCTGATGAACGTTGATGCCGATGCCGATGACGACGAATGCGACTTGTTCGCGCTCGGTCTTTGATTCGACGAGTATTCCGCCGCATTTGCGATCGCCAATGAGGAGATCATTGGGCCAGCGGAGATCGGCCCTGAGGCCTGCGCCGCGGTATACCGCATTCGCAGCAGCAATCCCTGCGAGCAGCGGCACCACCGGCAGGTCTTCCATCATCATCCGGGGGCGGAGCAGTACGCTGACATACAAGCCCTCGCCGGCCTGCGACTGCCATCTGTGATCGCCGCGCCCACGGCCCGCGGTTTGCTCGTCGCTCAAGAACATTGACCCGTGCGGAGAGCCATTACGGCCGCCAGCCACAGCGTCGGTGTTGGTCGAGCCTGTAGTGCGGGAAAAATGCAGCTTGCCGGCGAAGATGGTTCCAGCAAGTGCCGTTTCGAGGGCCGCTAGATCGTACACGATTATGCTGGCTCCGCAACGATACTCATGGAGATGTCGGCTGCCTTGGCGGAGTGAGTGAGTGCACCGACGCTGATGAAGTCGGGACCGGCGTCGGCGTAGGCGCGGACGTTGTCGAGGACAATGCCGCCAGAGGCTTCGATGGGAATCCAGCGGTCTTCCTTGCGAATGCGCTCGACGGCTGACTTAACCTGCGCGGGTGTCATGTTGTCGAGCAGGATGGCTTCTGCGCCCATTTCAAGAGCTTCGTCGAGTTCTTTTTGCGTGCGCACTTCAACCTGGACGCGATTGCCGGGCTTGCGCCTGGCGAGTGCATTGGAGAGAGCGGTGCGCAGTCCGCCCCCGAGGGAGATGTGGTTGTTCTTGATGAGGATCCCGGAGGCGAGGTCGAGGCGGTGATTGGTGCCGCCGCCGCAGAGGACGGCGTATTTCTCGAGGGCGCGAAGGCCGGGGACCGTCTTGCGGGTGTCGAGGATGTGCGCCCTGGTGCCCTGGATGGCATCGACGTACTGCCGTGTTAGAGTAGCGATGCCGCTGAGATGCTGCATGAGGTTGAGGATGACGCGCTCGCAACTGAGGAGCGCGCGCGCATTATGACGGATGACGGCGAGGACCTGACCTTTGTGCACGCGCACGCCGTCGAAGATTTCGGGGTGGCTGACGACTTCATAGCGAGTATGCGCGGCGTGGCGGGTGTCGAGGCGGGCAAAGATCTCGAGGAAGCGGGGAACCGCTCCGAGGCCGGCGACGACGAGTTCCTGGCGGGCGATGATGGAGGCCGAGGCCCGGAGGTTGGGATCGATGGTCACGTTGGTCGTGGCATCACTGACGGCCTGATCTTCAACCAGGGCCTGTTCAAGCACTGCCTCGATGCGGTGGCTTTTCCAGTCCATGCGTTCTTCTTTCGATGACTCAGGATTGCGTTTCGGACTTCATTTGCCGAAGAAAGTTATAAATAACTTTCTTGATCCTGTCATCTGGCTGTTCGATCAGTTCCCGAAAGAATTTCCCACCCAGGTGCTCGATCCGTAAAGAATACTGCTGGGTTTGTCCGGTAACTCTGGCGGCAAGTTTTTGCCAGGCTCCGGCTTTCTCTTTTTTCCGGAGATCGGTCAGCGTGATTTCGCCAAGATCCGAGTACCAAATGACGTGAAGAATGTCCGTAGCATCGCGGATGTACATCTTGTGGTCGGTGAGGAGAATGTAGCGGGTAATCCGCGATCTGCCCTGGAACAGGTCGATGAACCCCACAGGCTTCTCCGTGCTGTCGAGGCGCGTGGCCGTAATCCACTTTTGAACTTCGGCGGGAAAGTGGGGAGCGGTGAAACAGCCAGGGGCATCGTCGCCAAAGAAGATGGTGGGAATGCGGCGCCTCTGGTGCTGCGCGGGTATAGGGGATTCCGGTTGCCGGGCGGCGCGTTGCGGATGTTCGTGATGTTCGCAGAGTTCGCGGTAGGCGACCTGAATGCGCTTGAAGCGTTCTTCGGCTTCGAGGCGCTTGCCCTGGTTGTTCTCGTAGCGATCGGGGTGCCAGAGCTTGGCGGCGGCGCGATAGGCCTTGTGGATTGCCGCTTTCGTGGAAAGCGAATACTCAGCGCCGAGCGTGCGGGCATGGTGCTGACACGAACTGCAGGCACAGGGCATGGATTGGGTCCACTCAACAGCCCAGGGAGTCGCGATCGCCGCGCAGCTTGTCGAGCAGGTGTTGTGCTTCGTCGCGCTGCTTCTTCAGGCCTTCAACGATGTGTGCGGGAGCCTTGGTGGTGAAAGCGGGGTTGTTCAACTGGCGATGGGCGTTGGCGGCGATTTTCTCCTGTTTGGCGATTTCCTTGTTGACCTTTTCGCACTCGGAGGCGAGGTCGATCTTGCGTTCGTAAACGACAGCTACGTCGAATTGCGGCGTGGCGTGCTTGGCGAGGCCGGCGGAGATCTGCGGGACGAAGCGAAGCTCGCTGACGCGGGCCAGACGCTCGATGATGGCGAGATTCCCGCCGATCACGGGCTTCAACTGCTCGTCGATGCGGAGCTCGATGGGGACGGTCACTTTCTCTTCCGCGCCGATCTCCTTACGTATAGCCCGAACTTCCGTTATGAGACTCTGAATCAGTGTCATTTCGCTTTCAGCGTCAGGGTCTGAAGGATAGTCCTGCGGGCATGGGTAGCGTGCTAGGGCAATCGACTTCGGCTTCTCTTTCTTCATCACCAGTACAGCGAACGCCGGATGCGATTGCCATATCTCTTCCGTGATAAACGGCATGAACGGGCTCAAAAGCCGTAATGCTGCCTCATAGACTCCGAAGCTATTGAGCAAGTTGTTGAGAGCTGCGGTCTGCTGCTCCTTGCTGCCGCTTACGTTCAGACGAATCTTGGTAAGTTCCAGATACCAGTCACAGAACTCTCCCCAGAAAAATCGGTAAATCGCGTTTGCGGCCTCGTCGAAGCGGTAGTCAGTAAGATTGCGCTCGACTTCGGCAGTTACATTATTGAGACGGGACACAATCCAGCGGTTCTCTATCGAGGATTGATTAGAGATCCCCCACTGCGGTCCGAAATCGACATCTTCATCATCGAGGTAGTCGTAAAGTCCGCAGCCCCAAGTGCTCTCAATCGCTTGCTCTTGCATAAACAGGAACCGTGCAGCGTTCCATATCTTGTTGGCGAAGGCGCGATAGCCTTCGGTACGGGCGACGTTGAAGGCGATGTCGGTGCCGGGCGATGCCATTGAGGCCAGCGTGAACCGTACGGCATCAGTGCCGTACTGCTTCACGATCTCGATCGGATCGATGACGTTGCCTTTCGTCTTCGACATCTTCTCGCGGTTGGCGTCGCGAACGAGGGCATGGATGTAGACCTCTCGAAAGGGAACGGAACCGGCGAGCGAACGCGGGGAGCCGTCGGGCATGGGGACGTCGAGCGAGAACCAGCAGCCCATCATGATCATGCGGGCTACCCAGAAGAAGAGGATGTCGAAGCCGGTGACGAGGAGGCTGGTGGGATAGAAGGTGTCGAAATCTGTCCGGTTCTCATGGGTGATGTTGGGCCAGCCGAAGACGGAGACGGGCAGAAGGCCGGAAGAGAACCAGGTGTCGAGGACGTCGGTGGACTGCTCGATTTTGTCGGAGCCGCAATGGGCACAATTTGTGGGATCGGTGCGGCCGACTGTGGTTTTGTGGCAGACAGAGCAGTGCCACGCAGGGATGCGGTGTCCCCACCAGAGTTGCCGCGAGATGCACCAGTCGTGGATGTTCTCCATCCAGTTCAGGTAGGTCTTCGCGTACATCTCGGGCGTGAACTTGATGTGGCCTTCCTTCACCGCGGCGATGGCCTTGTCGGCAAGAGGCTGGATCTTCACGAACCACTGGAGCGAGAGACGCGGCTCCACGACTGTCTTGCAGCGATCGCAGTGGCCCACGTTGTTGATGTGATCCTTGATGCCGGCTAAGAGTCCCTGAGCTTCGAGGTCGGCGACAACCCCCTTGCGCGCAACGAAGCGATCGAGGCCGGCGTATTTGCCGCCCTCGGCGTTGATGTGGGCGGTGTCGTCCATTACGTTGATCGAGGGCAGATTGTGCCGCTGGCCGAGCGCGAAGTCATTGGGATCGTGCGCAGGCGTGACTTTGACGGCACCGGTGCCGAATTCGCGGCTGACCCACTCGTCGGTGATCACCGGGATTTCACGGTCCATCAGAGGCAGGCGCAGTTTTTTGCCACGGAGGTGCGTGTACCGTTCGTCCTCAGGATGGATGGCAACAGCAACGTCGCCCAGCATGGTTTCGGGCCGGGTGGTGGCAACGGTCAGGAACTCGCCGGAATCTTTTCCGTCTTCGCCGATAACCGGGTAGCGAATCTCCCACAAGTGTCCTTTGTGCTCGTCGTAGACCACTTCGAGGTCGCTGATTGCGGTCTGGCACCTAGGGCACCAGTTCACGATGTAGGCTCCGCGATAGATCAGGCCCTGCTCGTAGAGGCGAACGAAGGCTTCGCGGACGGCGGCCGATAGGCGCTCATCCATGGTGAAGTATTCACGATCCCAATCGACCGAGGCGCCGAGGCGCTTCATCTGGTTCAGAATTGTCCCGCCATAGTGCTCGCGCCATTGCCAGACGCGCGCGATGAAGGCGTCGCGTCCCATTTTCTGCCGCGTATTGCCTTCGCTCACCACCTGGCGTTCGACGAGCATCTGGGTTGCGATGCCCGCGTGGTCCGTGCCCGGAATCCAAAGCACCCGTTCACCGCGCATACGATGCCAGCGCATCAGGATGTCGCTCTCGGTGTGTTCGAACATGTGGCCCATATGGAGATTGCCGGTCACGTTGGGCGGTGGCAGCAGAATGTCGAAGGAGGACCGGTCGTCCAGACCCTTGTCTTTGGGGGTTGACTGGGCGAACAGCTTCTCGCGCACCCAGTACTCAGCCCAGTGGTCTTCAATGGCCGTCGGGTCGTAAGCTTTGGGCAAATCGTGAGCCATGGGGGTTGTCAACGTGCCCCCAAGAGAGTGCCGGAAACCTAGCTGAGACAAGGATTTCAAGCGAAGGGGACTACTCCTCAACTTTAGCAGATTGAGCGATGATCTCTGATGGCGACTGTTGTCCGCGCACAGCAAAAGCGAAGGCCGCACCCACTGGGGATGCGGCCTTCGCAATTTCACGATCGGGTTGTTTCTAGAACGGGTTGAGCTTGCCCAGGCCCTTCTTCTTTTTCTTCTTGCTCGAGGATTCCTCGTCGAGGTTGACCTTGGGCTTCTTCTGCTGGTCCTCGGCGGCGGTCGCCTGCTGGGCCGTCCCCGGCCGGATGTCGTTGACCTGGTCTGGGGCCTCCGCTGGCTTTTCGGCGGGAGGAAGGCTCGTGTCCGTCGGCCCAACCGACTTCACGAGGGGGGATGCATTTCCGTTTTCCGCTGGCGTTCCTGTCCCGGCGGCCGGTGCCGCAGTATCACCGCTGGGCGCATTCACAATCGAGACGCCGACGCCAGTGCCGCCCGCTGGAGCTGAAAGCTGCAGCGGGGCTGTAGAAGGCTGATCGGAGCGCGGCGGCTCGTTGGGGCCAGTCGGCGTCACTGCGGCCGGTTCTGCTGGTTTCCCGGCATTGACCGCCTCGTTGAACAGCTGGATGTTTTCCTTGGTGATCTCCGGGGCAAGCGTACGCTTGGGATCATCCAGCGAGGGTTCGCCAACGTGAGCGGCTTCCACGACGGTTGGCCCACGCTTGATTAGTCCAAGGATGTTGTCGGTGAAGTGGATAGGGCGCTGGCTCTTTTGTTCAGCGTCGCTCTCGGCCACGGCAGCGTCGGTTGGTTCGGGCACAGGGCGGTTCATGGCTACCAGGCGGTCGCGGGCGTCTTCAACGTGCGGCGTCATCGGATACCGTGTAATCACCTTGGCGTAGGCGGCTGCCGCCTTGTCCTGGTACATTGCGCGCAGCCGCTCGCGGACTGCTCCGTTCAGGCCGGGAGCAACGGTGACGGCATGGGCTTCACCCGCGTAGGCGTCTCCAATCGCAATCAGGGTCTGGTCGCTCTTGGAGTAGAGCGGATAGGTGTCAGCCACGGTTTGCAGCCGGGCGATCGAGGCGGGCCAATTTTCTTTGGCCAGATAATAGAGGCCGATCTGTGTCTCGCGCTCGGCAAGAACTTCCTGCACATCGCGCAGCTTCTGCTTGGCGCGCGGAATCAACGGAGAGTCAGGGAACATGTTGATCATGTTCCGGTATTCCCTCTCGGCATTCTCGGCGTTGTTGAAGTCGCGATCGGGCTTTTCCATCTGCTGGTAGTAGATGTCGCCCACTTTCATCTGTGCCTCGGCAGCCTCTGGGGCATTGGGGAAGAAGGTGATGAAGTCTTTGTATTCTGCCTCGGCCTGGGTAAGGGCAGCGGTGCCGCCTTCTTTGAACCAGCTGTCGCCGACGGCGAGCTTGGCGCGCATCCGGTACTCGGAGTCCGGATAGGTGTTCAGCATGGTCTGCAGGTCGAGCCGGGCCACGTCATACTTGCCCTTCTTCAGGGCAATCATGGCCTTGTCGAAGAGTTCCTTGTCAGGCTGTTTGGAGTTCACGTTGGCCAGCGGATTCGCGCTCAAATCCTGGTTCTTCTTGTGCTTGGGCTGTTTCTCCTTAGCCTGGGAGGTAACCCCCGACAGCACCAGCGATGCCAGCGCCAACGCAGCAAAACTTCTCGACAACCGGTTCATACCACCTCAATTGCGACAGGGGGAAAGCTGCCGCGGTCTACGTATTCTGAAGAACCTGCTCACCAGCGGCTTCGCGAGCCGCGGCCAGCAGGGCGCGGGCATCGTGTTCGGCCTGCCCGGCGCCGAAGACTGCGTTGCCGGCCACCAGCAGCTCCGCACCTGCTTGGACGACCCGGGCGACCGTGTCGTGAGCCACCCCGCCGTCAACTTCGATTCTAAATGCCAGTCCCAGTTCTGCGCGCAACCGGACCAGTTCACGGATCTTGTCCAGGGAGAAGGGAATAAAGCTCTGACCGCCGAAACCCGGGTTCACGCTCATGATGAGCACGTGATGCACCATGGGCAGAATGTCGCGAATCAGCTCGACCCGCGTGGCCGGGTTCAGGACAACTCCGGGCTTCATCCCGTGGTCGGCAATATGCATCAAGGAGCGGTGCAGGTGAGGGCAAGTCTCGTAGTGGACGCTCACCCAGTTTGCACCGGCTTCGGCGAAGGCAGGGATGAATTCATCAGGATTCTCGATCATCAGGTGACAGTCGAGGGGCAACTTTGTGGCTTTTCGAAGGCTGGCGACCACCGGCGGGCCGATGGTGATGTTGGGAACGAAATGACCATCCATGATGTCGACATGGATGACGGTGCCACCGCCGCGCTCAGCCGCGGCAACCTCGTCCGCCAGTCGGGCAAAGTCCGCCGAGAGAATAGATGGGAGTAATTCAACCATGTGCAGACTGAAGCAGCTAACCCATACCCCGCCTCAGGCCCTCAGTGTATCAGTCGAACATATGAATGGAACTGCGGTTTTGCCGCTTCTGCCGAGTGCATTCGATCTCCTTCAAAAGGATCCGGCTCCGTGCCCGCATTGCGGGTGTCCCCGAACGGCCGGCGACCCGCAGGAGATCGAGCACATCGGGCAACGACTCTTGGTCCTGGCGGGTTAAGTCGGCCATTCCATGCAGGGCAGCTGTCTTAACAATCGAACTCGGGTCATCCAGGTAGGAACGAAGGACGCTGGAGACTCGGCGGCACTCCGGCACGGCGAGCTTGAGGCGCGGAATGACGAGTGCCAGGTTCCAGCGAAGCTTCTTCTCGGTGGCCTCCGCCATCAATCCCAGCAGCTCGTCCTTCCAGCGCTGGGCGCGTGCTGGACGATCGCGGGTTACGCGCTCCAGCGCATCTGCTGCACGGCTCGCTACCCCAGGATCATCGTCCCAGAGACACTCGATCACTTGAGCGAGCTTGCCTGGACTCCCCTCGACCAGTTCGACGACTTCCCATGCACGGCCCGCATCGAGGCGCCTGCCCGGCGCGAGCATCTGCCGGATACTTTCTGCTTTCGACATAAAGTCGCGGACATTCTCTCACTGCGGCTTCGCGTTCGCCACCCTCTTTGCCGCGATGCGCCCGGCGCTGCGCAGAAGCGACTTGATGGGCCAGTTCCCTTCCGCGTCGGGGAAAACGATCTCGCCTTCGCGCTTCACTTCAGGCCGGTAATACCACCGCTTGAGCAAGGCGAGGTGTCCCTGCCTTACGACTGCGCTTGGGGGCTCCGCGAGCTTCTTCAAATTATCAAGAACAGCCTCCATGCGCGCCTCCAGCATCGTCCGGGGAATCTTCGCCGGTGCCCCTGATCCGTTATCCCTGATCTCTGAGCCCATCCCGCTGTTCCCTGTTTGCTGCTCCCTGAGTCCCATTTCTTCCGGCACCGGTTCGAGCGCCATCGGTTGCGCGAAAAGCGAGCTCGATCCGGACTGCTCGTTCTGGATGCGCATGCCAATCGTCGAGAACCCTACCGGCCCGCGCAGCTTCCCGGTCTCGAAGAGGAACACTGCCACCTCGTCGGGATTTGCCGAAGCTTGAAGGATGATTGTTTTCAGCCTGCTCACCGGCTGTACAAGTTCCGGAGCCAATGCGCGGACCGCCTCAACCCTCTGCACCTGCGTGTGGAGAGCGGCAGCCTTTTCAAAGGCGAGGTTTTCTGAAGCCGCGTCGCGCTCGCTACGCAGGACCACAAGTCGGCTATCGCCGCGGGTCGCGAGAAAGTCCTGCACCGCGCCGGACTCTTCGGCGTAGCGCTCGTCTGTGCAGCCCTTGTAACAGGGAGCGAGACACATCTTCATCTCGGAGTAGACACACCCGGGGTGGTTCGGATCCGGGTTCAGATCGTCCGTGCAACGCCTGAGCAGAAAGAGTTTCAGCATCTCCTCGGCAAAGCGCTCAGCAGCAGCGCGGGAAGCAAACGGGCCGTATGCCCAATCGGCTTCGCGCTGACTGGGCTTGTTTGTCACGACGACACGCGGATACGGATTGTGCCCGAGGAAGCGCACAAAGGCCGGAGCGCGAAGGTGCATGCGCTCTAATGCCTTCGGTCCATACACCTCTTCCAGCATCGAAAACTGGGTCAGCAACGACTCGAAATCCGATCCGCTTAGCCGGTAGGCAATTCGCCGCACCCGCCCAGCCAGTTGCAGCCGGCGCGGATGCTTTGCCGAGGGCTGCAGGAGCCGCTCCAGCCGCCCGCGAAGATTCGGGGTTCGCGCGATGTAAGGCTCGTCTTTGGCGCTGGCTCCATAGAGGGCAAACACGGCCGGAGCCGTCGGCAATAGGTTCAGCGCGACCTTCGCTTCGGCCGGATCGAATGGAACGGACTGCAATTCGACGTTCACGCGTCGCTCCGTTCAGGCGCCTGCGATGGTCATCCCGTCAATCCGCAGTGTTGGTGAGGCCACTGATCCGCGGAATACCAGGTCGTTGCCGATTGCCGTCACGTTTCTGAGCATCTCGCCGAGTTTCCCTGCGATGGTGATCTCTTCCACCGCATGCGTCAGCTGGCCATTTTCGATCCACAGGCCCGCGGCGCCGCGAGAGTAGTCGCCGGTCACGATGTTGGTTCCGAAGCCCATGAGGCTCGTCACGTACAAGCCAGCATTCACCTCGCGGATGATCTCCTCGGGTGTCTGCGTTCCTGGCTCGAGATACAGGTTGCCGCAACCGATTCCCGGCGCCCCAGCGAGCCCGCGCGAGGCGTTGTGCGTCGATTTCATGCCCAGCTTGCGCGCTGCGTAGGTATTCAGCATGTAGTTGCGCAGCACGCCATTCTCAACCACGACGGTTCGCCGCGAAGGGAGTCCTTCACCGTCAAATGGCGACGTGCCGAAGCCTCCTACGCCGGTCTGCAACAACATGGTGTTGTCGTCGATGATGTTCAGCGTTGAGGCGCCGATCTGATCACCCAGTTTGCCCGCCAGAAAAGACGCATGCCGCCAGATCGCGTCGCCGGAAGCAGCATCGAATACCGAGCCGATCAGGGACCTCGCCACCTCCGGCGCAAAGACAATTGGCACACGCTGGGTCGGAACCCGCCGCGCTCCCAGCCGCCTCACAGTGCGGCGCGCAGCCTCAGCCCCAACCGCCTCAGGGGATTCGAGGTGCGCGAAGCACCGCGCGCTCGACCACCACCCGTCCCGCTGCATCTGCCCGTTGTTATCCACCGCCAGCGGGGCCGCCGATACGCCCGCGTAGCTGGAGCGATAGCTTCCTACGAATCCCCGCGAATTGGCCAGCACCTTCATTCCAGTCGCCGCGTCGAAACTGCCACCGTCCGAGTTCGAGATGCGTTTGTCCGCCGCCAGGGCCGCTGCCTCGGCCCGCCGCGCCCACTCGATGCGCTCCGGGCCCGGCAGCGAGTAGACATCGTCGAAGTAGAGATGCAGATCGTCTTTGATCGTGCCGAACTCATCTGTTTCGGGGAGTCCGGCAAAGGGATCCTCCTCCGTCACTTTCGACAGCGCGATCGCTCCATCGACGAGTTGCCGGATTCCATCCGCCGTCAAATCGCTGGTCGAGGCTGAGGCTGTCCGCTTTCCCTGGTAGACCCGCAATCCCAGCGCTCGCGATCCCGACTCTTTCAGCGTCTCAACCTGCCCCATGCGCACGTTGACGCTGAACTCATCACCTTCACGGATCACGGCTTCGGCATCGCTGGCGCCAGCCTTCCTTGCCATCCCTACGACGTCGGTTGCGAGGGTCTCAAGATCGACAGAGGGAACTTCCTGGACCGAAACAGCTTCAGGCATGCGTCCACCTTAACAAAACCGCACAGTGCGCTGCACCCCCGCGCCGCGCTAAGGTTCTGAATGCCCGAGATCACAAACGCGGCCCACTCGATTTTGCTATGTTGAGGAGTTCGCACCAGAGGGATCATGAGGCTTCTGCAACTACTTCTTTCATCCGCTCTTCTCGCCGTGGTGGTCCTGCCTGCTTCAGCTCAGAAGAGAGGCATTGACCCCGGTCTACTCAACAAGGCAAATTCCGGCGACGCCCAGGCGCAGTTTGCCATTGGTCAGGCCTATGCGGGTGGAATCGCGGTAGTACAGGACTACACTCAAGCAGCTTCCTGGCTGCAGAAAGCCGCCGATCATGGGCTCGCCGAAGCTCAGGACCAGCTCGGCACGCTTTATCAGGCGGGCAATGGCGTACAGCAGGATGATGGGAAGGCTGCCACCTGGTACCGACGCGCGGCCGATCAGGGGCTGGCTTCCGCTCAGCTTCATATCGGGCTGCTCTACAACGCCGGCACGGGCGTCCCGCAGGATTATACCCAGGCCGCCGCCTGGTATCACAAGGCAGCTTTGCAGGGACTTCCCGAAGCACTGTACAACCTCGGCACATTCTTCGAGCGCGGCGTCGGTGTTCCGCAGGACTACACCCAGGCCGCCGACCTCTATCGCCGGGCCGCTGAGAAAGGCGACGCAGCAGCCCAATTCAATCTTGGCATTCTGTACGACAATGGCACCGGCGTGAACAAGGATTACGCGCAGGCTGCCGCCTGGTATCGCAAAGCCGCCGATCAGGGACTGCCTCGCGCCCAGTACAACCTCGGCTCAATGTATGCAAATGGGCAGGGGGTGCCGGTAAATCTCGTCGAATCGTACGTGTGGCTCGACCTGGCCTCGAAGACCTGGAGCGGATCGCGCCAGGAAGAAGCGGTTCACGCCCGCGATCTGGTTGCGCAACATCTTAGCGCCGACGATCTGGCCGCGGCTCAGCAGCGATCCCAGAAATGGCTGGCAGACCATCAAAAATGACGGACTTACCGCCCCGTTCCGCCCACCGTCATCCGGTCGAGCTTGATGGTCGGCATACCGACACCCACAGGAACGCTCTGGCCGTCCTTGCCACAAGTTCCGATGCCCTCATCGAGCTTGAGATCGTTGCCGACCATAGAGACGTATTTCAGCGCCTCCGGGCCGTTTCCGATCAGGGTGGCATCCTTCACCGGTGCCGTAATTTTCCCGTCTTCGATCAGGTAGGCTTCTGATGCCGAGAAGACGAACTTACCGTTGGTGATGTCCACCTGCCCGCCGCCGAAGTTTACGGCATAAAGCCCGCGCTTGACCGAGCGCAAAATGTCGTCCGGGGAATCTTCGCCTGCCAGCATGTAGGTGTTGGTCATCCGCGGCATCGGGATGCAGTGATAGCTCTCGCGCCGCCCCGAGCCGGTGTTTGCCGTTCCCATTAACAATGCGGAGAGCTTATCGGTCAGATAACCCTTCAGTACGCCGCCCTCGATCAGCACGGTCTCCTGCGTTGGAGATCCTTCATCGTCGACGTTGAGCGACCCGCGCCGGCCGGCCATTGTGCCATTGTCTACGACCGTGACCTTCTCGCTGGCCACGGGCCGTCCGATCAGCCCTGTAAAAGCTGACGTTCCCTTGCGGTTGAAATCGGCCTCAAGTCCATGCCCTACTGCTTCATGCAGCAGGATGCCCGGCCAACCCGGGCCAAGCACCACCTGCATCTCGCCCGCCGGGGCTGGAATGGCCCCAAGCTGCAGGATCGCGCCGCGCGCAGCCTCCTGGGCCAGGTGCTCCGGGCTCTTGCTCCCGGCGAACTGCTCGAGTCCCGCGCGTCCGCCGCCACCCGCCGAGCCTCTGGTCGTGGTCTGTCCGTCCCGGGCGATTACAAACACATTGAGTCGGCACAACGGCTGGGTATCGCTGGCAAAGGCACCGTCCGATCCCGCTATCAGGATGCGCCGCAGTTCCTCGCTGTATCCGGCCCTTACCTGCACGATCCGGTTGTCAAAGACCCGTGCTGCCCGGTCAGCGCGCAGAATCAGCTCCAGCCGCGCCGTGATGTCGAGGTCAAATCCGCCAAAGGGGATGGGATAGAGGTCTGCCGCGGGCGTTTCCGTGAAGCCCTGCACTGGCTGCTTGGCCGGTCCTGAAGCGATCAATGCAGCCGTTTTGGCCGCATGCAGCAGCCTCTCCGGGCTCAGATTATCCGTGTAGGCGTACCCCGTCCGCTCGCCGGAAAGAACGCGAATGCCGCAGCCGGCGCTGGTTCCTGTGCTGGCCGATTTCACAATCTGTTCGTCCACACCCAACGACGTCGAGGTCACCGATTCGAAGTAGAGGTCGGCAAAGTCTCCCCCGGCGGACAGGGCCTCGCCCAGGCAGCGCTCCAACAAGCGCTCGGTGATCCCGAATTTCTCAAAAAAGTAACGTCTGTGGGTGTGCGGAGGGGAAGGAACGGGCAGGTTCATCGGTGTCTCCAGTTTACGCCTCTCGGGGGCTCTCCGCGTGACAGGATAAAATCGCTTCCACGCATGATCCACGCGGCCTCAGCATGTCCAACTGCAATTCGCACTGTGTTATATTCAGCCCATGAAAAAGTTGCTTGCTGCTGTGCTCCTGGTCATGGTTTTCGCCGCTCCGGCCTTCGCCGCGATGCATCACCATCACCATCACCACCATCACCATCACCACGCGGCCGCCTGATTTCGGGTCCTTTTCAGACAGGTTCGTAATCCGGCCTGCAAGTCCTGTCTGGGCTCTTGGCAAGGTTTGCGATGGCATTGCCCGGTGCCGCTCCTGGTGCCAAACGTGGCTGGTGACCTCCGGTACTATCCCCATATCTGTTCTCGTGCTACATTCCTGCCATGAGGAAATTTGCAGTTGCCGTGCTGTTGCTGGTGATGTGTGCCGCCCCGGCATTCGCTGTCTGGCCCTTCAGCAAAAAGAATCATGCTCCCAAGGACCCTCGTTTCACCGAGCATCCCAAGGCCTATCACCAGAAGAACCAGCACTATAAGGAGGCGACCAAGCACAAGGCGCCCAAACATCCCAAATAGATAGAGCAAGACGAGGCCTGTGACTCACTTTCAGCGCACGATCCTGCCAGGTAAACGCAATGCCGGAATTGGAAGATCCTCGTTACCCGATCGGCCGTTTCACCCCGCCCGCCTCAACTGACCCTGCCGTTCGCGCCGAGCACATTACTATCCTGCGCTTGCTACCAGGCACGCTTCAGGCCGCCGTCAGTGGGCTGAACCACATTCAACTCGACACACCCTACCGGGAAGGCGGCTGGTCCGTCCGCCAGCTCACACATCACGTCGCCGACAGCCACGCCAATGCCTATATCCGCACCAAACTCGCGCTGACTGAAGATTGGCCTACGATCAAGCCTTATGATCAGGCGGCGTGGGCGCGTCTGGCTGACAGCAATTTGCCCATTGATGGGTCGATTGCAATGATCTCCGCGATCCATGAGCGCTGGGTTGCGCTGCTTGAATCGCTCTCCGGCGCAGATTTTCAGCGCGGCTATCACCACCCGGAAAACGGCCGTCAGGATCTGGCCACCGTCCTTGCGATTTACGCCTGGCACTCCCGGCATCACACCGCGCACATCACGGGCCTCCGCTCAAGGCAGAACTGGTAGCTGTGAACGTGCCGTCGGGCCCCGAAAATCTTTCCGCTCGAAAGCTCGCCGAAACCCTCGAAGAGTATCTGGCCTCCGCCGAGGTTGCGCTTCTGTTGCACGGCCTCGAATTCGCCCGCGTCCGCCACAGTGCTTCCGCGCGCTCTTTTGCCAGACAGGAGGAGATCACCTTCGGCGCCGGCGCAAATGAGACGCCTCTGACGCCGGAAACTGAGGACCTATGCCGTGAACTCTGCGCGCGTCTTTTGTAAGTCGTCATCGCGGGGGAACGCATAAGGATGCACTCTTTCGCATGCAGCCGGAACGTTGGCTCGAGTCAGAATTTCGTGCAGGGCTCGCCCAACTGCTGCCATTTCTGCGCGATGACGAGCTCTATTCGCAAGTCCCGGCGCTCTCGACAGGCGATCGCGGCATGCTCGACCTGCTTACCCTCGATCGCAGCGGCCGCCTTGTGGTCATCGAACTCAAGGCCGACGAAGATCTGCATCTTCCGTTGCAGGCGCTCGACTACTGGATACGGGTTAGTGCTCTCAACGCGGATCGGCAGCGCACCTCGGGAAGTGACCGTCCTCTCTGCGCGTTCGAGCGTGAAGGCTATTTCCCCGGCGCCGAAGTGTCTGATCACCCACCACGACTGCTGCTGGCCGCTCCCGCGCTGCGCATCCACCCAGCGAATCTGCCGGTGCTGCGTTATCTCTCCCCCGAAGTCGACTGGGAGCTGGTTGCACTCGGCGAACACTGGCGCAACGAACTGAAGATCGTCTTCCGGAAACGAGCGGCAGACTAATTCGATCGACCCGTGTGCGCGGCGCACGCGCACTCCTCCAGGTCAGACAACAACGCGTTCATCTGTTTCACATCCGAATCCCACGCAAACATGATTCGCGCCGCGCCGCCGATGAAGGTGTAGAACTTCCATCCTCGCGCGCGGAGCCCGTCGAGGACTTCATCCGATGCGTTCAGAAAGACGGTGTTCGCGTCGACGTCCGACGCAACACGCACGTTCCGGATCTGCCGTGCACGTTCCGCGAAATACTGTGCGCACTTGTTGGCGTGCTCCGCGTTCTTCAGCCATGCACCGCTCTCCAGCATCCCGACCCACGGAGCCGCCAGAAAACGCATCTTCGAAGCCAGTTGCCCGGCCTGCTTGCAGCGGTAATCGAAATCGGTGGCCAGCGCCTTGTCGAAAAAGATTACCGCTTCTCCAACTGCCATGCCATTTTTCGTTCCGCCGAAACAGAGCACATCCACGCCGCTCTTCCAGCTTAGCTCTGCGGGCGAACAACCGAGGCTCGCGCAGGCATTGGCAAAACGCGCGCCATCCATGTGCAATGAAAGACCATGCTCCTTGCATGCGGCAGAGATGGCCTTCACCTCATCCAGCGAATACACGCGTCCCGTCTCGGTAGGCTGCGTAATGGTCACTACGCGGGGCTTGGGATAGTGAATGTCCTGCCGCTTCGTAGCCAGCTCGCGAATCGAGATGGGAGTCAACTTCCCATCGACTCCGTGAGCGACAAGCAGCTTCGAGCCGTTCGAAAAGAACTCTGGAGCGCCGCACTCATCCGTCTCTACATGCGATGCATCGCAACAGATCACGCTGTGATACGACTGGCACAGAGAAGCCAGCGCCAGCGAATTCGCTGCCGTGCCGTTGAAGACGAAGAAAACCTCGCACTCCGTTTCAAAAAGTTTGCGGAAAGCGTCTGCCGCGCGCACTGTCCACATATCATCGCCATACGCTGACGCATGTCCATGATTCGCACTCTCCATGGCTGCCCACGCTTGAGGGCAGATGCCTGCATAGTTGTCACTGGCAAACTGCTGCGCAAGATCGTCCACTTTCCTCATGCTCATTGTGATCTCTGATCCACGTCTCCTGATCTCCAAACGCACCAGGCCTTCATTGAGAATGATAGTAGTCATCGACTTGCGCCGGTCTCAAAGTGAGGTTTGCTGACCTTCGCAGGCGCATGCTTTCGTTCTTCCCGGTCATAATTCGCGACTTTCGTACCGGCTTTTCCGCAGGAATTCCTGCCTTGTCCATTCATAGCGAGATGACGGAGTGATATAAATCACATACTTCCTGCAGAAGCGGCGGCATGATCATTTCATCCGCCAGGGGCAGTTGGTCCTGAAGGGGTGGGTATGCATCCTCCGGCATATCCCCTTCAGGGGGAGTTTCTGTCGTGCGTGCTCAACCCGTATTTGAATTCCGGCCCATCGCAACAAGATCCTCAGTTGCTTCCACTGAAATCTTCACAGGCGCGAGCGTCGTCTCGATCTGCGACTCCCCCGCATTCTCCCGTAAAGCCAAAGAAGAGTGGCAAGTTGCGAATCAAGATTGCCTTGGGGCTGTGCGCGGCCTTGGCGCGGCCCTGGCCGTGGAAGGTGGAATGGGCCTGCTGATCTATGGAATCTGGCACCTGTGCCACCTTGTCCGCTAGAGCAACACTTCACGAATTGAGCTTTGTTGGATTCTGAGAGCGCCGCCGAGGAAGTTCTCCGGCCTCCCCGCGGTCGGCACTCCTTGGGCTATTCGCGCGAACAGCGCTTGATGGACTCCGCCCCTGCGCTACTTCACAGGCTTCCGCGCGAAGTAGTACAGCGAAAACGCCAGCGCAGCGAACGCGATGACGCTGATCCAGTCATGCTGCAGGAAGGCGGGGTGGAAGCCGATGTAGTTCGGCCAGCCCAGCTTCATCTGGAGGTAGGCGTTGATGACGCCGAGGAGGCCCACGATGCCGCCGGCCGCGATGAGGCCAGAGGCGAAGAGCGACCCGGATGAGGTATCGCCTTCTTCGGCTGCGCCGGCTTTCTTGACAGCCGAATCGACAAGCCAGCGAATAAGGCCGCCGGCAAAGATGGCGCAGGTGGTTCCGATCGAGAGATAGGCGCCGACAGCGAAGGTGAGCGAGCGGATGCCGAGCAACTCAACGCCGATGACAAGGAAGACTCCGACAAGGACCAGTCCCCAGGGAAGCTTGCGCGACAGGATGCCGTTGATCACCGTAGCCATCAAGCGCGCTTGCGGGGCAGCGGCCTTCTCGCTTCCGATACCGGGAATCCACTGTACTTCGATCTGATGGCTCGAGGGCGAGTACAGGTATTTGCCGTCGGCAAGTTCAGAAGATCCCAGGGCGTTGAGGATGACGTACTCGCTCTTGGCGTGGATTGTTGTGGTCCCTGTTTCGGACTTGACGGGGATGTGATCGAGCAGGCCATGGGAATTCCGGAGGACGGTGACTCCCTCGTGAGGGGCGTTGATGTCCCAGGCGTGTGGCGCTTGGCGGAACTCCTGCAGACCCTGATTCATGATGTTGAGCGTCCACCCGATGGCGAGGGTGGAAACGGTGATTCCGATGAAGAAGGCGTAACGCTGCTTGATAGGCGTAGCGCCGATCAGGAAGCCGGTCTTGAGGTCCTGAGAGGTATCGCCGGCCTCGGCGGATGCGATGCACACGACGCCACCAATTGTGATGGCGAGGGCGCCGAAGGCGGGGGCAACCCACCCGCTCACAAGGAAAATCGCGCTGGTGGCCATCAGCGTTGCAATGGTCATACCGGAAATGGGGTTCGCGGATGAGCCGATCAGACCGACGATGCGGGAGCTGACGGTGACGAATAGAAATCCGAAGATGACGACGAGGACAGCAGCGCCGAGATTCGCCAGCATGCCGACCTGCGCACCCGGCACCGGCTTGAGCCAGAGGAATACGAACATGAGGACGATGAGCGCGATGGATCCGAAGACAGCGAAGCTCATGGGCAGGTCGCGATCAGTGCGCCTCACCGCGGCCTGGTCGGTGCCTGTGCCACCACGCATGGTCTTAAAGCCGGAGCGGAGGGCTCCGATAATGGTAGGCAGCGTTTTGCAGAGGGTGATGAGACCTGCGGCGGCAACTGCTCCAGCGCCCATGGGCTTGATGTAGGTCGCCCAGAGGTCTGACGGAGACATCTGGGCGATCGGGACAGTTCCTGGATAGACGGGACCGGGAATATTCTTGCCGAAGAAGTAGAGCAGGGGCATGAGTACGAGCCACGACACGACGCCTCCGGCGAACATGATGCCGGCCGTGCGAGGACCGATGATGTAGCCGACGCCCAGGTATTCGGCGGTGGCATCAGCCTTAACCGAGGAGCCCTTGAGCACATGCGCAGAACCGAAATCGGGGCGGTACTCAGGTGTGCCGGGCCAGGCGCCGATGAGGTTTCCGTTCTGGAAGAGAGCGTAGAGGGCGCCGAGCCCGAGTCCGGCGAAGACGCGGGATGCAGTGGAGCCACCGGTGGCGCCGGCCTTGATGACGTCAGCGCATGCCGTGCCTTCCGGGTACTGCAACACGCCGTGCTCTTCCACGATGAGCGGGCGACGCAGCGGGACCATGAACAGCACACCAAGATAGCCGCCGATCAGTGCAAGCATAAAGATGCGGAAATACTCGAGATCAAAACCAAGGAAGATCAGCGCCGGCAGTGTAAAGATGACGCCCGCGGCGATGGACTGGCCGGCATTGCCGCATGTCTGGGTAACGATGACCTCGAGAACGGAAGGCTTCCCCTTGTAACGGAGAAGACTGATAGAAATTACGGCGATGGGGATGGAAGCGGCTACCGTGAGCCCCGCTCTCAGGCCGACATAAACAGTAACCCCGCCAAAGATAAGGCCGAAGATTGCGCCGAGCAGGACGGCTCGTATCGTAAATTCAGGGCGATTCTCTTCCGGCGAGACAAAGGGGTGAAATTCAGACATGGCGCGGCTCCAGATACTGCGTGCGGATCTAGGTGCAAATTCCTGAAAGCTGGAGTGTAACAGCGCAAGGCCGGGAATAACAGTGCGGACGCACGGCAAGCAGACCAGGTCTGCCTGCCATAGATCGCTGCACGGAATGTGCCGGCGATCAGGCTTTTGTCGGCCAATAACACGATTTTTCAACGCCGGTGTGACTCCAGCTTTCCGGTAACGTACCCTCCCGTAATAGCCGAACACCTCCGACGCTTGCGCTTTTCTCTGGACATCCCTGCTTCGTTCTAGCGAAAATTCACAGTCGTTCCTGCCGTTCCCGGCGCTCGGCCCACAACCAGCTACCTGTTTGAAGGAGATACCCGTGACTTCGAAATCAGGGAAGTTCCTGTCAGTCCTCGCGCTTCTGTTGGCCTCTGCAGCAGGTTGCGTCGCGCAGTCCGTGATGACGCATCACGTGCGCGACCTGGTTCGCAACGGCAAGGCACAGGCCTACGGCCGCTTGCCCAACAACCAGGTCCTTCAGCTTGACCTCGTCCTGCCCTTGCGCGATCCTGCCGGTCTCAAGGCGTTTCTGGCCGACGTCTACAATCCCTCCAGTCCGAATTATCGGCGGTTCCTCACGCCGGCCCAGTTCACCGCCCGATTCGGGCCGACGGCCGAACAATATGAATCCGTCCTGCGCTTCGCCAACACCTACGGCCTTCAGGTGGTGGGGGGCTCCCGCGACGGCATGGATGTCCAGGTCAACGGTACGGTGGCCAACATCGAAGCCGCGTTTCACGTGAACATGCGGACCTACAGTCACCCCACGGAAAACAGGACATTCTATTCTCCTGATCGCGAGCCCACCCTGGATCTGGGCTTCAACCTTTGGCACATTTCGGGCCTCGAGAACTTCTCACTGCCCAAGCCGCTTTACGTAAAGAAAGACCAGTTTGCCGAGGCGCACGGCATCCAGGCTGAGGCGGTTGTTTCGCACGCTACGACCGGCTCGGGCCCGTCCGCCTCGTTCCTCGGCAGCGACATGCGGGCAGCATATTACGGCAGCGGTTCGCTCACCGGCGCCGGCCAGAACCTCGGCCTGCTCGAGTACTACGGCACCAATCTCAACGATGTGAACACGTATTACTCGAATGCCCACCAAACCAACAGCGTGCCCATCACGCTGCTCTCGACCGATGGCACCAAAACCACCTGCAGCTATCCCGCCTGTGACGACACTGAGCAGACACTCGACATTACCCAGGCGCTCGGCATGGCGCCCGGACTGAACAGCCTGGTCGTGTACGTTGGCTCTTCCGACACCGCCATCATCAGTGCCATGACCACCCACAACCCGTTGCCGACGACCATCGGCTGCTCCTGGGGATGGACACCCGCAGACCCAAGCACCCTCGATCCCTACTTCCAGAAGATGGCCGCCCAGGGGCAGAACTTTTTTGCGGCGTCCGGTGACAATTCCACCTGGAAGAAGACCGGCAGTGCCGCGGCGTGGCCGGCCGATGACGCTTACGTCGTTTCCGTCGGAGGCACGGATCTGATCACATCCGGTGCGGCTGGTGCCTGGGCCTCTGAAACTGCCTGGGTCGATAGTGGCGGCGGCATCAGCCCCGACAACATCGCAATCCCTTCATGGCAGAAACTCTCAGGCGTAATCAACTCCAGCAACAAGGGATCGACGACGCTGCGCAACGGTCCTGACGTTGCGGCCAATGCCAACTTCACCTTCTACGTCTGCGCCGATCAGACGACGTGTACCGCCAACGAGTACGGCGGCACCAGTTTTGCTGCTCCCATGTGGGCAGGGTTCATTGCTCTGGCCAACCAGCAATACGCCTCCTCCAACGGAGGCAAGACGATCGGCTTTATCAATCCCACTGTCTACCAGCAGAACGTGACCTCGAGTTACGCAACCAATTTCCACGACGTCACGAGCGGCACTTCGGGCAGCTACTCAGCCGTGACCGGATACGATCTGGTCACTGGGTGGGGCAGCCCGCAGGCCGCGCTGATCGCGGCCCTCACCGGTCCTCCGCCGGCAGGATTCACCATCTTAGCCTCGCCCAGCGCCGTTTCTGTTGCGGCAGGCAGCAACGGATCGACGACGATATCGAGTGCCGTCACGGGAGGGTTCTCCGGATCGATTACGCTGACGGCATCCGGACAACCCTCGGGAGTCACCGTCGGATTCACAACCAACCCGATCTCTGCCGGAAACAGCACCAGCATGACCATCACTGTCGCTTCCGGCACTGCAGCGGGGACTTATCCAATTACGGTGACCGGAACCTCAGGTAGCACTGTTCAAACTACAACCGTGACGCTCACGATCCCCGGCGCTACCCCGAACTTCTCGATCAGCGCTAATCCGACGTCGCTCACCATTAGCCGGGGTTCGGCAAAGAGTTCGACCATCACGACCACAGTGAGCGGGGGATTCAATTCGTCGATCAGGCTTTCAGCTTCGGGAGAAGGATCGAGGGTCACGGTTGGATTTAGCCCTTCGAGCATCACCGGCGCCGGAACGTCGACGATGACCGTAACCGTCAATCGCAGAGCCACCACCGGATCTCGAACCATCACTATCACCGGCACTGGTGGCGGGGTCACGCATACAACCACGGTTAACCTGACTATCCAGTAACCGTTGATTTGTCTATTCGGGAACGCTACACATCGAGAGCCCGGGCTGCAAAGCTCGGGCTCCGCCTTTTGGTGCGCCCAGCATGGGCGCACTCTTACGGGTGCAAGTCCGGTCACAAGCTGGTCACAGCGAGTGAAGAGAAGCGCAAGTGCATGAGGGCGACCGAATGTGGGGAGGAAGCGTGGATCGAAGCTGCGGGCCGATGAACAAGAACCGGATATTCGGCGTTGCCGGGCAGGGCGAGCGGGCCAATGGCCGCGCAGCTCTTGTGACCAAGGCTCGGCGGCGTAGATCCGGCGATCGTGCAGTGAAGGAGTGCGTTCTTACCTGGGGAGATCTCGCCTTATGCCTGAAAGGGCGACGGTGTTGAGCTGGAGGGAGGAGTCAGCCGAGGCCGTATTAGCTCGTCGTGAGGCGGGTGAAGGGCCGAACGGGGAGGAGTGGAATCCGCCATGACGATGCGGGGGGCATTGCGTCAGATGTCCGCGCAAGCGGAGCGGTCGGCCAAGGGGCAGGGTGAAGCCCTGTCTGAGGCGGGCAGCGACGAAGCCCTGCGCCCGCGTCTTGAACCGGAGGACACAGGGCCGGGCCTGCTTGGCGCAGTTCTGGCCAGAGAAAACATGCAGCAGGCATGGAAGCGGGTGCGGGCCAACAAGGGCGCGGCCGGAATCGACGGTCTTGGGATCGACGAGACGGCGAAGCGTCTGATGTGGGAGTGGCCTGCGATCCGCGCACAACTGTTGCGGGGGACGTACCGGCCTCAGCCGGTGGTCGTGTCACGATCCCCAAGCCGGACGGAGGCCAGCGTGAGCTGGGCATCCCGACGGTGACGGATCGGTTGATACAGCAGGCACTGTTGCAGGTGCTGCAACCCCTGCTTGATCCCACCTTCAGCCAGCACAACTACGGGTTCCGCCCGGGGCGCAGTGCGCATCAGGCCGTGCATGCGGCTCAAGCGTATGTGCAGTCGGGACGGCGCGTGGTTGTCGACGTGGACCTGGAGAAGTTCTTCGACCGGGTCAACCACGACATGCTGATCGACCGCTTGCGGAAACGCGTTGCCGACGCTGGAGTGATCCGGCTGGTGCGGGCGTATCTGACCAGCGGCATCATGGATGGCGGGGTGTTAATGGCACGCAGCGAGGGGACGCCGCAAGGCGGTCCGCTGTCTCCGCTGCTGGCTAACGTCCTGCTGGACGAGGTGGACAAGGAACTGGAACGAAGAGGCCACTCGTTCGTGCGCTACGCCGACGATGCGAATGTGTATGTTCGCAGCCGCCGCGCGGGCAAGCGGGCGATGGCTCTGCTGCTGAAGCTCTATGGCCGTTTGCGTCTCAAGGTGAATGAAGCCAAGAGCGCGGTGGCCAGCGTGTTCCAGCGCAGGTTCCTGGGGTACAGCTTTTGGGTAGCCGCAGGCGGCAAGATCAAACGCCGAGTGGCTGACAAGGCGATGACTGCGTTCAAGGCACGGGTGAGGAAACTGACCTGGCGCTCGGGCGGAGGCAGTCTCGAACAGGTGGTGGAACGACTACGCAGTTATGTGCTGGGTTGGAAGGCTTACTTCGGAAAGGCGGAAACTCCAAAGGTCTGGCGCGAACTGGACCAGTGGATACGCCACCGGATGCGGGCCATCCAACTGAAGCAATGGCGGCGTGGCACGACCGCGTATCGAGAGCTTCGGGCAAGAGGTGCAAGGCAGGATGTTGCGCTGATGGTGGCAG
>Ga0335079_10001082_pt1 | contig 30986 bp, 24 predicted proteins | sample Lox_Sample_33_FD_206719 | JGI IMG/M metagenome (GOLD analysis project Ga0335079, IMG submission 206719) | Soil microbial communities from Loxahatchee National Wildlife Refuge, Florida, United States - Lox_Sample_3.3 | ecosystem: Environmental > Terrestrial > Soil > Wetlands | place: USA...
GGAAACCTCCTTTCTATCGGCCGGAGAAGCCGTTGTCTCTTATTCGACGCGGCGTGTCGCCAGCTTTCTGCATATTCCGGGCTACGGTCCGGATGCTAGCAATAGCCGGGGTTTTGCATAATTCTCTTAGTCTTGCCCATGCGCGGAAGTCCTTTCCCTGGCGGCGTGCGGTGCGGCGGGGATCGCCGCTCACCAGCTAGTACATCCCGCTGGCTCGCGGCCGCAAAGACGATAGCGGCTTTGCTGATATCGGCCCGCGCTATAACCGGGCCCAGGACGGGCACCTGGCGTTAAGGGCAACGGCCCGCCTGGCCGTCACCGGCCGCGGCGCACACCGCCGCACCGCAAAGGCCGGGAGTGGCTAGTCGTCATCCGCGGCCAGCCGCCTCTGCAACGCGGGCCGCAGCTACTCTGGCTGCCCGACCGGAAGAGCTGGGCGCTGCGGCGGAGCATGGTCCATGACCACGATCTTGCTGGCTCAGGGGGTCAGCTTGCCGACACCCACTCCAGCGGCTGGCGGCCGACTCGGCCGGACTGGTGGGCCGTGAGACGGCCGGATGACGGAGCGGCAAAAAGGGGTGCCGCGATGAGGCGCTCGGGCTGGCTGGACGTTTTCCGCGGTGGCTGAGCATCGCAGGGATCATGATGACCAGGTCTGGGCGCTGGTCTACCTCGCCGTCAATGGTCATCTACGGGCTCTCTGCCCACTTCAGCGAGCAGACGGCCTGAGAAAGACTCCGTCCGGCCCATCCGTACTCGGGCCACGCACGGATCCGGCCCGTCCGTCCCGGCCCAGACCGTCCTGCCGCGGGCACCGAACCGGCCCGGGTCGTAGGAGTCCGAGGCGGTCTTCGAGTCTCAGCTCATGCTCCGCCAATTCCAGCGCGGCAGCGAATTCGGGCTGTCTTTCCCTGAGCAGCCTGCGCACGTACTCCCGGTTCTCCCGGGCGTGCTGGCAATTGGCCACGGCGACCACCTCCTTTCCCTAACGATTTTTTCGGGCTCATGCGGCCATAGCCGTGATGTAGGCCGGGGGTGAAGGCACGGCTTGACCGTCAGGGAGCAGTTCTCCCATGTCACTGAAGGAGATGACGCCGTTGCACAGCAGGCTCCACCCTTGCTCGGGGTGGTGGGCCACCATCCGGGCGGCCAGGTGATCGGGTGCCGTGGCGTCTGGGCACTGGGGCTGGTGTTCGCACATGTCCCCTCCGGCATTGCAGGGTCTCGGGCTGGTCCGCGTTCGTGCCGGCTGGAGTCTCACGTCGGCGGCCGGCACGAACCCGGATGGGTACTCCCTTACGATCGCGCCCAGGCGTCCCTGGAGTCTGCACGGCAGGCACCCAATGCCGACTACCGGCCAGCAGGAAGGGCGCCATGGCGGCCAGTGGGACACAGCGCCTTGGTCCCGGGCTGCCTGGCGACGGTGGCATCGAGCGGTGGGGGGCCGGCCGCGGGTCGTCAGGCAAGTCGTGCCCGCTGCTGGCGGAACATTCAGCTGGCGGCGTGGGATTTCGAATGTAGGGCCGGCGTCTGTAAGCGGGTAGTTCGAGCAGCCATCAGGAGGTCATTACGAGGAGCAGTTTGAGGGGGAGAACGGTCGGCCCACCCTCGTCAACCCCTATCGCGACTACCTGCGCAAGCGCCGTGCCGAAGAACCAGGCGTCCCGGTCCAGCACCTGCGGCGGGAAATCAGGGAACTCGGCTATCAGGGCGGCGCGAACCTGCGCGTCCGCTACATCACCCAGGGCCACGCTCGTCGGTTGCGCCTCCCTGGGGAATGATGCAAGTGGGTGGCATTAACAGCGTGCCCCCGCTGGAGGGTGTGATGGCGAATCTGAATTCCCTGCTGGCAAGAGCGGCGGTCGGCCATGGAGAGCGCGTGGCGGTGCGCATGGATGACCTGATGCTGACCTATTCGCAGTTCAGGGACGCTGCCAGCCGCGCGACGTCGCTGCTGACGTTCTTGGGGGTAACGCCCGGTGACCGGGTTGGCATCATGCTGCCGAACGTGCCCGCCTTCGCGATCGCCTTCTACGGCGTTCTCGGCGCCGGTGCCACGGCCGTGCCGATGAACCCACTGCTGAAGAACCGTGAGGTCGCCTACTACCTCGGCGATTCCGGCGCCAAGGTGCTCTTCGCCTGGCATGAATCGGCGGTGGAAGCTGCCAAGGGCGCCGCCGGGACGGGCACGCAGGTCCTCGACGTCGACCAGCCCGACATGGGCACGCTGCTCGCCAGGCCCGCGCCGGTGTCCCCGGCGGCGGAGCAGGCCGAGGACGATACCGCCGTGCTCCTCTATACCTCGGGAACCACCGGCAGGCCCAAGGGCGCCGAGCTCACCCACGCAAACCTGACCCGCAACGCCGAGCTCACGGCGACTACCCTGCTGAAGGCCGGCCCAAGCGACGTGACCATGGGCTGCCTGCCGTTGTTCCACGTATTCGGCCTGACCTGCGGCCTGAACGCGACGATTTTCGCTGGCGGCAGCCTCACGCTGCTGCCCAGGTTCGACCCCGGCCGGGCCCTGGAGATCATCGGGCGCGACAAGGTGACGATCTTCCAGGGGGTGCCGACGATGTACGCCGCGATGCTGCACCACCGGGCCCGCTCCAGTGCCGACACCTCATCCCTGCGGACCTGCATGTCCGGCGGCGCCGCGATGCCAGTCGAGATCATGCGCGGATTCGAGCAGACCTTCGGGTGCGTGATCCTGGAGGGCTACGGGCTGTCGGAGACCTCTCCCGTCGCGTCCTTCAACCATCCGGGCCGGGTGCGCAAGCCCGGGTCGATCGGCACGCCGATCGAGGGGGTCGAGATGCGCGTGGTGGACCCGGACGGGCGCGAGGTGCCGGCCGGCGAGGCCGGGCAGATCGCCATCCGGGGACACAACGTCATGAAGGGCTACTGGGGCAAACCTGAGGCCACAGCCGAGGCGATCCCGGATGGCTGGTTCCGTACCGGCGATCTGGCCAAGGTGGACGACGACGGTTACTTCTTCATCGTGGGCCGCATGAAGGACCTGATCATCCGCGGTGGGTACAACGTGTACCCGCGCGAGATCGAAGAGGCCCTGCACGAGCATCAGGCCGTCGCCGAAGTGGCCGTCATCGGCATCCCGCATGTGGAGCTGGGGGAGGAAATAGGCGCCGCCGTCAAGCTCAAGCCGGGCGCGACCACCACCCCGGCGGAACTGCGGGCGTTCGCTAGGGAGCGGGTGGCGGCCTACAAGTACCCGCGGCACATCTGGTTCGTCCGCGAGCTGCCCAAGGGTCCCACCGGCAAGATCCTCCACCGCGAAGTCCAGCCGCCGCAAGACCTCCTCCCGTGACAACCCAGCCGGTAGGCCTGACAGCTCAGGGCGCGGTCCCCGAGCCGGTTCGGCCCTCGCTCGGCTTGCCAGGTGTTCTGTGCCGCTCGTGACTGCGGATTGTGTGATCGGGCTTGGCGCACAGCGATCGGTTTCGAAGCCGGGCGCCTGTTCCATTCCGTGGGGAGCGTGAGGTTGGCGCGGGCCGGTATCAGTCCGCCAGCTGGAACGGCACGCTGGTGACGACGACACCGGGCAGGTTCCGCAGTGCGTGCTGCAGTCTCTCGGCGATGTGTTCGTACAAGGTGCGATGCCACCAGTGCCGGTCCACTAGCTCGGGTACGGCAACCGTCAGGGTCAGGTCCGGGCGCTGGCGGTGCAGCGTCCAGATGTAGTTGACCAGCGGCGCGATCACAGCGCGGTGCGGAGAGACGATGACCTCAAGGGGCAGGTGGTCTCCCCATGCCTGCCAGTAACCGAGGAACCGGTCGGCCTCCGCTGAGGTCGGGCTGATGTGCAGCGCGAACGCGGGCTGGCCGAGTGCGGCGGCATACGCGAGCGCGCGGAGGGAGGCCCGGTCCAGGGCCATGACCGGGACAACGGTGAGCGCGTGAATCTGGGCGGGGGTCTCGGCGGCCCGGGCCTCCGAGTCCAGCGCGCCACCGCCCTCGCTGTCGGGTGTGACAGCCGTGCCGATGTGTGCCCGCGGAGCGATCCGCGTAGATTGTGCGGCTGACGTGGTGGCTTCCCCAGGGCGCAGCGCCAGCTGTCGTGCGGCCACATCGTAGTACCGGTGGATACGCAGGCAGATGACGACTATCGCACCGATGAGGACGATTGAGACCCAGGCGCCGGAGGTGAACTTGGTGACGCCCGCGACGACGAACACGATGCCCGTCATCACCGCGCCGATGGCGTTGAAGGCCAGGCTCCGGCGCCAGCGCGGCTGGTCGCGGTGGTGCCGCCAGTGTATGATCATGCCGGTCTGGGACAGGGTGAACGCGAGGAATACCCCCACCGCGTAAAGGGGCAGCAGCGTTCCGGTCTTGCCGCCGAATCCGATATAGATGGCGGCAGCGGCGGCCGACAGCAGCAGGATGCCGTTGCGGAAGGTGAGCCGGTCGCCGATGTGGAGGAATGAGCGCGGCGCCTGCCGGTCTTGCGCCATCAGGAACAGCACCCGCGGGAAGTCGTTGTAGGACGTGTTGGCGGCCATCAGCAGCACAGCCGCTGTGGCGGCCTGGATGTAGATGTACACCGGGCCATCGCCAAAGTTGAGGTGAGCAAGCTGGGACAGCATGGTCTGGCTTGCCTCCGGCACCACCCCGGAGAGCCGGGCGATCGCGAGCACACCGGCGAACATCCCGATCAGCAGGGCGATCATCCAGCTCAGCGTGACCCGGGCGTTGCGCCATTCGACTGGTTTAAACGACGGCACGGCATTGGAGATGGCCTCGATACCGGTCATGGCCGTGGAGCCGGATGCGAACGCACGCAGCACGAGCAGCACCGTGAGGGCCTGGACAACGGCCAGGTGGCGGGCCGGTACGGGGTGGAACCCGCGGCCTGCGGCATGCACCAGGCCAGCGACGATGACGGTGACCATCGCCGCGATGAACGCGTACGTTGGCACCGCGAACACGGTAGCCGCCTGACGCACCCCGCGCAGGTTCCCGGCTAGCAGGACAATGATCACGCCCACGCCGATCCAGACGGTGTCTGGCCGCAGGGACCCGAACACTGAGGTGATGGCGGCCACGCCGGAGGCGATGGAAACCGCGACCGTCAGGATGTAGTCGATCAGCAGGCCCGCGGCGGCTACCAGACCAGGAATGCGACCGAGTTCCTCGCTGGCCACAATGTAGGAGCCGCCGCCTTGAGGGTAGGCCCGGATCGTCTGGCGGTAGGAAACCCCGACCGCCAGCATCATGAACATGATCGCCCCGCCCACCGGCAGCGAGTACGACAAGCCGGCAGCGCCCGCCACCACCAGGACGGCCAGCATTGCCTCCGGCCCGTAGGCCACCGACGATAGCGCGTCTGCCGACAGCACGGGCAGCGCGACGAGCTTACGCATCCGCTCCACCGCGATCGCGCTGGCCTCCAGCGGCGGCCCTTCGAGCAGCCGTCGCATTGCCTGGCCGAACCGCGCCCCCGGCGTGAGCGGTGTCTCGGCGGCACTGGTGGTCTCGATCGCAGGAAGCTGCCCGTCACGCCCTGAGAGGGCCACGACCCTGGTGAACCGGGCCGGACGGAAGTCACTGTCCCTCGCGTACTCGCCCAGAGCCGGGTCGACCGGCAGCGCCTCCCGCCACACCTGCGGATCAGCGGCCAGCTGGTCCCATCCGCGCCCGATCTCGCGCAGCGCGGCCAGCTGCCCCTCATCAAGAGAGGGCATCATCGCGTCAGGCCGCGGACTGCCTGCATAATCCTCGCCACCAGCCTGCGGGCCGTCCGCTCCAGGCTGCCTGTCCTGCGGCATCGCTGGTCACCTGCTTAAGGGAGGGTCCTCTGAAGAGGCGCTATAACTGGCCGGCGGGGAGCGGGGAGGCCAGGTCCCGGAGGCTGGCCACGACGACCATGCAGGACGCCCCCAACCCGCTGACCTAGTGGTTACAGCATGTAGCCGTCGGCGGGGCGCCAGCACCGGTCAGTCTGCCATCGCCATGCCGGCGACGGGAGTACGGCCGGAGGCGAATCTTCCCCTCGCGGGCCCGCACCGGCCCCGGAAGGCGGTCCCGCAGATCGCCCCTGCCAGCAGGGGCGATCCGCGCCGCCGGAACGCGGGGCACCTGGTTTGCCGGTGGCCTCCTCGGCGGCGACAGCGCGCTCCGCGACGGCAATGTTGTTAGTCCACCAGGCGGTAGCTCTCGCAGCTGCCGCTCTTGACCGCGTGACGGCTGCGTCCTGATCCGCCGCTGCCTTGCTGTCCCGCGCCGGTCTGGAGGAGGCCGAGATGGAGGAGAACTTTGTCTGGATGACAACACGCCGGATCAAGCCAGGCACGCTGGCTGACTCCAAGCGGACCTGGCGGCCCGAGCGTCATCCCGACGGCATGCTGCACGCGTACGCATACTGGTCTGACGACGAACAGGAGATCCTCGCCGTGTCATCGTGGGTCTCCCGGGAGTCATGTTGAAGCAGATTAGCCAGCGGAGGCTAAGGCGGCGGAATTGCTGGGCTGCCCGCCGGGCAGATCAGGCGGGGCTGGTGACGGCGTGCCGGACGTGGCTGATGGCCGAGCGCACCTGGAACGCCAGCGCGATCTCCATGATGCCGTAGATGATCAGCCAGACGCCGAGCACGATGGCCAGGGTGACCAGCGACGGGCCCGGCCACGCGATCACGATGATCCCGGCGACCAGGCTGAGCGCGCCGATGAAGCCCACCCAGCCGCGATGCGGCTGCTCACGGTGGGCGAGCGCGGCGTAGATCTGCGCGATCCCGTAGGCCACCCAGTAGATCCCGATGAGCAGGGCCAGTGCGACCACCGAGACGATGATGTGCCGGACGGCGTACAGCCCGATCACGATGCCCAGCAGCCCGAGTATCACATTCCACACCCGCATCCCGCCGGACTCGTCGGCGGCGAACGCGCCGATGAACGAGAAGATGCCGGACACGATGATCTGGATGCCGAACAGGATGGCCAGGACCACCACGGTCGGCCCGGGCCAGGCGACCGCGGCCACCCCCGCCACCACCATGAGGATGCCGAAGAACAGCAGCCAGCTGCCGATGCGGCCGGTGGCGCCGATCACTGCGGTGGTCATCGTGTCTCCTTCCGGTAAAACTCGTAAACTCCGGCCTGGTCAGCTCCTGACCCAGGGCTGGGCGATCTGGCCGCTGACGATCCGGCTGCGCGGCAACTTCGGGACACGGTGCGGGGATTTCGGACTGTGACGGCGATGAACGGCTGCAATCCGGGGCGTTAGACACCAACTGCCCGGAATTGCGGCCGTTCATCTCATCGATCGTGGGCTGGTGGCTGCGCCGCAGAGCCGTTGCCTGCTGCTGGTGCTGCCGGGCTGCGCTGCGGCGGCCGCGGCAGTCAGGATTTGATGAAGTTGAGCAGGTCGGTGTTGAAGGTGTCCTTGTAGGCGGTGGTCTGGGCCAGGCCGTGCGGGGCGCCTGGGTAGACCTTCAGGGTGGCGTCCTTGACGATCTTTGAGGACAGCAAGGCGGAGTCGGCGATGGGCACGATCTGGTCGTCGTCGCCATGGATGATCAGCATCGGGACGTCGATCTTCTTCAGGTCCTCAGTGAGGTCGGTCTCGGAGAAGGCCTTGATGCAGTCGTAAGCACCCTTCTCGCCCACGCTCATGCTCAGCAGCCAGAACGAGTCGCGCAGCCCCTGGGACACGGTGTTACCGGGCCGGTTGGCGCCGTAGAAGGGCCCGCTAGTGTCCTTGTAGAACTGGGAGCGGTCAGCGGCGAGGCTGGCGCGCAGGCCGTCGAAGACCTCGAGGGGCAGGCCGCCGGGGTTGGCGTCGGTCTTGAGCATCAGCGGCGGGATCGCGCCCACGGTCAGCACCTTGGCGACGCGTGAGCTGCCGTGCCGGCCGATGTACCGGACGACCTCACCGCCACCGGTGGAGTGGCCGACCAGGACCACGTCGTGCAGGTCCAGGGCCTCGATCAGCTCCGCCAGGTCGTCGGCGTAGGTGTCCAGGTCGTTGCCGTTCCAGGGCTGGCCCGAGCGCCCGCCGCCGCGGCGGTCGTGGGCGATGGCGCGGTAGCCGCTGGAGGCGACGAAGAGCAACTGGTCGTCCCAGGCGTCGGCGGTGAGCGGCCAGCCGTGGCTGAACACCACCGGCTGGCCCGTGCCCCAGTCCTTGTAGAAAATCTCGGTCCCGTCCCTGGTGGTGATGGTGCCCATTCGACTTCCCCTTCTGTGGTGGTGCTGGGACCAAGGCTGGTTCCCAGCTGGACGGCGAAAAGCTGACATATGAGGCTCGTGGTCGCTGCGCTGAGGCGGGCTGTGCCGCCGGTTCAGTTCCTGCTCTGAGCCGGCTCGACGGGGGGCGGGAAAGCGCGGGTCTGGTTGGCGTCTGAGGGGTGGGTGAGTGTGGCGGCCTTGCCGTCGGCGACGAGGTGGCGCCAGCTGGTCTGCCAGTCGGGCAGGTCGGGGCGGTCTTGTTCCCAGTCGACGAAGGTGGCCTCGTCGCAGTAGTGATCCAGGCGTCCCTGGATGGTCTGGTGAGGTTGAGTGCCTACGAAGGCCTGCATCGGGCGGTGGCCGGTCCATGCGCTGACGCTCCACCACGCGTTGCCGGCGTCGGCGAGCGCGTCCGCGCCGAGATTGCCGTCGGACTTCTGCGCCTGCTCGATGGCCGCGACGGCGTCGGTGAAGAACTCATCCAGCAGGGCCGGGTCCTTCAGCCGGAGCCGGGTCACCACGATCACTGGCATTACGACCTCCCCTGGGGCCGGTCACTGGCGCGGCTGATGACCAGCGCGTGGCTGATCTTGCTGGCCGCCCACCGCGGCGTCCCAGAATTTCTGGACCGGCGGGTAGATCAGCTCCTGGTCGCGGGACAGTTCGGCTTTGACGGTCCGGCTCCGCTCGTCGGCGAAGACCTCGATCTGGCCGGCCTCGACGGCGTCGAAAACCTGCCGGGCGACGGATCCGGGGCTGTCTTTGGGCACGTCCGCAGCCAGGGCCGCCATGTCGGTGTCGATGAAGCTGGCGTATACCGCGACCACCAGGGTGCCCTGGTGGTGCAGTTCGAGGCGGACGCCGTTGGTCAGCGACCACGCCGCCGCCTTCGAGGCGCCATAAGACGCGTCGAACGGGTTGGTGTAAAAACTGCTGACCGACAGCATGTTGACGATCGCGCCGCCGCCGTTGGCCGCGAGCACCAGTGCGAACGCCCGGCACATGCTCAGCGTGCCGAAGTAGTTGGTCTCCATCTCTAGCCGGGCGGCGTCCAGGCTCGGCGCGCCGGTGAACGTGCTGTACTTCAGTACTCCCGCGTTGTTCACCAGCAGAGTGACGTCCGCGCAGTCCTTGGCGACCTGGGCCACCCGGTCCGGGTCGGTGATGTCGAGGGCCACCGGGGTCAGGCCTGGCTCGGTGACCGCGGCTGGGTCACGCGCGGCCCCGTAGACCCGGGCCGCGCCCCGGCTGACCAGTTCCCGGGCGTACGCCCGGCCCAGCCCGCGGTTGGCCCCGGTGACCAGGGCCACTGATCCATCAATCTTCATGGGTGTCCTCCCGGGACTTGCTGCTGCGGCACCGGCGCCTGAGCTGCTGCTACACCTGGTCGGGAATCCAGTTGCCGTGGAAGCCGAGCGGTATGCGGGCGGGCAGGTGCACGCGGGCGATGGGCTCGGCGGTGAAGTCCTGGGCGGCGAGGATGACCAGGTCGGCGGCGCCCCGGTCGGGATTGTGCACGAACGCCATCACGTAGCCGTCGTCCTCGGCGGCATCAGGTGAGGACGGGGCAAAGACGGCCTCGCCTGCGGTGGCGTCGCGGCCGAACTCGTGCGCCTCGACGGTGCCGCGGGTCAGGTCGTGGCGGAGAATGGCGTTGGTAAACGCGTCGTCGCGGAAGTCGCCGGTGGCGGTGATGGCCCGGGTGACCTCGCCGATGACGGCGCTGTAGCCGTAGCGGTGCGGGCGGGAGATGATCCGGTCGTCGACCCGGGGGAACTCCTGCCCGCGGTCGTCCAGGCGCTGCTGGGTGACTTTGCCGGCCGCCGGGTTGATGGTCCACCGGTCCAGGGTCACTGGCCCGTGCGCGGCCCAGAGGGTGGAGACGTCGAAGGACTGGTTGTACTGGCATAGGTCGACCACGACGTTGCCGTGGTCGTCGTCGTAGGCGTTGAGGCAGTGGAAGACCCAGCAGGGCTCGATCTCGATCCAGCGCATCGGCGAGATGCCGTCGCGGGGAAGCAGGCCGACGCGGGCCTGGTGTGCCGGGTTCCACACGTACGGCAGCTCTTTGCCCGCGGTGACCGCGTTCAGGCTGAAGGTGACCGGGAGGTCCATCAGCACTACATACCTGGCGGTGAGGGCGAAGTCGTGCATCATCGGGCCGTCGGTGACGGCGATGTCGGTGGTGCGGGTGACCTTTCCCGCGGCGTCGACGACGACGTGCTGGACGTGGTCCCAGGCCCAGAAGTAGGCGATGGCGTGCAGTTCGCCGGTGGCGTGGTCGAGCTTGGTGTGCGCGGCGAAGCCGCCGGGCAGCGTGCCACCGAAGTCACAGGGGCCGAGGGTGTCCAGCTCGCCGGTTAGCTCATAGGGCAGCGGGCCGGCCTCGACGGTGGCGAGGGTGCGGCCGCCGTGGCTGATGATGCAGGTGTTGGCGGCGAAGTCCATGTTCTCGTGTACCGGGCCGGCCGGCCAGTGTTCGTGGTGCTGCGCGGCGACGGCCTTGGAGCGGACCCACCGGTTGCGGTACCACTCGGCCTTGCCGCCGCGCAGCCGCACGCCGTGGACCATGCCCGCGCCCAGGAACCAGTGGTAGTTCGGGTCATCCAGGCCCAGCGGGTTCGGCCCGTTGCGCAGGTAGCGGCCGTTCAGCCCGGTGGGCAGGCTGCCGGTGACCGGCAGGTCGAACGCGGTGATCTCCTCGGTCACCGGGGCGAACGCCCCTTCCAGGAAACGGTTCTCGGCCGGCATGACACTCTCTCCTCGGGTGTGTGGTGGTTACCGCGCTGCAGCGGCGGGCCTGAAGTTCTGCCAGGTCCGGGTGGAGAACATCGCGACGACGCCGATTCCGAGCATCCACAGGCTGCCTGGATAACTGGCCAGGCGCTCCGCGCCGCCGACACCTAGCCCCAGGTATAGCGGCGAGCCGGCGAACTCCCCGGCGGTGGACAGGACACTGCCGGCCAGCCCGACCACTGCGACCACGATCCCGATCGTGCTCAGCGCCCGGCTGGTCCGGCGGATAGCCAGGCTGAGCAGCAAGATGGCGACGCTGCCCAGCGGCACGTTCAGCGCCCCCAGCAGGTGCAGGCCGATGTGGGTGTCCTCTGGTACCAGGCCGACGATGATCTTCCCGATCCCGGACAAGATCCACAGTCCCAGCGCCCAGCGGGCCAGGTGCCCGGCCGGCCAGATCCGCCGCAGCAGCAGCGCGCCGGCGATCGTCAGCACCCCCGCCACGGCGAACGAGGCATTCATCAGCCCATGGTCGGGTGAGCATACGTAATACGGCGTGCCGTGCGGTACGTGGAACATCCCGCAGGCGGTGTTGCCCAGATCGCTGATGTAATTGTTCTTCAGGCTGTAGGGCCTGGTCCACGCCGCCGCCGCCACGAGCTGTACCACCGCGTACTGCACGACGCCCACCGCCCAGCAGGCCCCGCCGCCCACCACCGCAGCCCGGCCCGCACCGCGGTCAGCCTCCGCCCGCACCACTTGGCCCTCGATCGCAGTCATTTTCCTGTCCTTCGCTCGGTACAACTTCATTCAGGACTGGACTAACGATCACGCTGTCGTGCCCGCGTGTCATTGCGGCCAGCGCGCTTCTGTCTTTGCGGCCAGCGCGCTTCGTGCGCTGCCGCTACCGGGGGAGAGCTGTTCCTGCTAGCACCAAGAGCCGCGGTGTCTCGCGGCGTGGTGGATCAGCCAGGAAGCCGCGTTCACCCGCGATGTAAGGTTCAGGCATGCCCTCAGCGCCACCCGCGGGGGTCACGCGCCGGGTCGTCGTGGCCGATGACGATGTCCTGCTGCGCGAGGGACTGGTCAGGCTGCTCGGCGAGGCCGGGTACGACGTGATCGAGCGCGCGGGCGACGCCCGGACGCTGGTTGACGCGGTGCGGGCCGGACAGCCCGACCTCGTCGTCGTAGACATCCGGATGCCGCCGACGAATACCTTTGAGGGCATCGACGTCGCTCGTTCGATTCGCAGCGAGTTCCCCCAGATCGGAATCCTGCTCTTGTCGGCGCACATTGAGCTGGAGACCGCGATCGACTTTCTGCAGAGTGGCGAACGCATCGGCTATCTGCTGAAAAGCCGGATCCTGAGGGTCGAGGACCTCATCGACGCCCTTGAACGGATTGCGCTCGGCGGCGCGGTGATCGACCCCGTTCTCGTCCAGGAACTGCTGGGGAAGCAGCGACGCACCGACCCGCTCGCCGTGCTCTCCGCACGAGAGCGGGAGGTTCTGTCTCTGGTGGCCGAAGGCCGCTCGAACGCCGGAATCGCCCATCGGCTGTTCATCAGCGAGGGGGCCGTCGAAAAGCATGTCCGCAGCATCCTGGCCAAGCTCAACCTGCCTGCCACGGACGAGGATCACCGCCGGGTGCTCGCGGTGCTGATGTTCCTCGATGCCCGTTGAGCCGATCTATTAGGTCATGTGTCAGGTGGGCGCGTTGAAGGCCGTCGGTCCGAGCGGCGACTGGCTGCCGGTGGCTGCATCGCCGCGGGTCGGGACCTGCAGCGCGATCAGGTAGAACACGACGCCCGCCACTCCGCCGACGACCCAGGAGATGTCGATCCCGCCGATGGACCCGACCAAGGGGCCGGTATAGAAGCTCTGGTCGATGAAGGGGACCTGGACGCTCACGGCCAGGATGTAGGCGATCAGCCCGCGCCACAGGAAACCGCCGTACCGGCCCTGAGGGGTAAAGAACGACGCGACGTCGTACTCGCCGTGCTTCACGACGTAATAGTCAGTCAGGTTGATGGCGCTCCACGGGATGAATACGTACAGCAGCACGTTGAGGAAGCTGGCCAGATTGTCGACGAAGTGCTTATAACCGAGCAGCGCGCATCCGGTGCCGGCGGCGATCAGCAGCAGCGAGCCGATGACCCGCATCCAGACTGAGCGCCGCACATCCTTGACGCAGCTGACAATGCTGGCCAGGGCGAGCATTCCGGTGTAGGCATTGGCCACGTCGGATCCGACCAGGCTCACCGCCATCACGGGCAGTGCCCACTGGCCCGCGATATCCCCGACGGCGGCCACGGTCGAGGACTCGCGCGGGAGCAGCCCGGTGATGTACGCGCCGAGAATCGCGCAGAAGATCTGGGGGATCGCGCAGCCGAGGACGACCGCCCAGAATGTCCTGGCCTTGCTGACGGTCTCCGGCAGGTAGCGGGAGTAATCAGAGACGTAGGGAGCCCAGCTCACCACGGCGATCACGAACAGACCGGTGGCCCCCATGAAGAGCTCGAACGAGGGGGGACGAGTGCTGGCCGCGGCTCCGGTCAGGCCGCCGCGATTGATCGCCTCGGCGAAGACGATGACGAACGTGATCCCGAGGATGACGGTCATCCAGCGCTGGAAGCGGTGGATCCAGTCGTAACCGTAGATCGTGAGGATGATCACGGGCACGGTGAGGATCGCTATCCAGGCCGGAATGCTGATGGAGCCGACGAGCAGGTTCATCGCATCGGCCTGGATCACGAGCTGGGCGGCGAGGAAGCCGAAGTCCAGGACGATCGAGGCGGCGAACACCAGCACCGCGCCGTAGAAGCCGAACTGCCCGCGGCTCTGGATCATCTGCGGGACGCCGAGCTTCGGCCCCTGGATCGCATGGAAGCCGACCAGGACGAGGCCGATGACGACCCCGACGACGATCGCGATGGACGCCCAGAGGAAGTCCAGGCCCATGAACACCAGCACACCGCCCAGAACGACGGGAAAGATGTTCGCATTCAGGCCGAACCACATGGTGAACTGGTCACGGATCCTGCCGTGGCGTTCCCCAGGCGGGATGTAATCGATCGAGCGGACCTCGATCTGGGCGCGGCTCTCCGGGCGTTGCCGCGTCTGGTCTGCCATAGGCAGCTCTGGCCTTCCCATGGTGGCGCTCCGAATCCCACAGCATCTCAGCTGGCCCACCCCGGCGTCTGTGCCGCCAGCGGGCCATCGGCGCACCTGCTGGCGGGTCGGGCCCCGGTAGTGCTAGCTGGATTGTGCCGCAGCCTACGGCTGGAAGACTGTGAAGGTGAACCTGAGCTGTCTTATTGTCGATGACAGCGAGGAGTTCCTCGTCTCGGCGGCCCGCCTGCTGGCGTTGCAGGGGGTCAGCGTGGTGGGCCAGGCGTCGTCGGCCGGCGAGGCGCTCAGACTCGCCGAGACGCTTAATCCGGACGTCGCCCTGGTGGACGTGGAACTCGGCAACGAGGACGGGATCGAGCTGACCCGGCGGTTGACGTCGGCTGACTCGTCCGCGATCGTGATCCTGATATCGCTACGCGATCGCAACGAGCTCACCGAGCTGATGGCGGGGAGCGGCGCCGTCGGCTTCCTGCGCAAGGACGCGCTCGACGCGCACGCGGTGGCGGACCTGATCGACCAGCGAAGGCAGCGGAATGCAGGGCCAGAGCCTCCGCACGACAGCTGAGGGCACCAGCCGCCTCGAAGAGCTGCAGAGCCTGGCCGAGTCCCAGGGGGCGCTGCGGCGGGTCGCGACGCTAGTCGCGCGGGGGGCGGAGCCCAGGGCGGTGTTCGCCGCGGTCGCGATGGAGGCGTCCGGGATCCTCGGCGTGGGCGCGGTCAGCCTGATCAGCTACGACGCGGGCACGGAGACGTTCACGAAGATCTTCGGGACGCATGGCGAGCGATCCGCGGTACCGGACGGCACGACCTGGCCCGTGGACGACTGCCCCGAGGGAGCCCTGGTCCTGGCGACCGGCGGCCCAGCCCGGATCGACGACTGGACGGCCATCCCGGGGCCAACCGCGGCCCGGCACCGCGAACTGGGGTTCGGGCAGGCGGTTGCGGCGCCGATCATCGTGGACGGTGCGACCTGGGGTCACCTCGCCGCCTACGGCGAAGCCGGCGAGGTCCTCCCGCCCGGGTGCGAGACCCGGCTGGCGGACTTCACCAACCTGATGGCCACCGCCATCTCCAACGTCCAGGCCCATGACCAGCTCCGCACCCTGGCCGAATCCCAGGGCGCGCTACGGCGGGTCGCGACACTGGTGGCGCAGGGCGCCGAACCGCAGACGGTATTCAGGACCGTCGCCGTCGAGGCAGCCCGGATTCTCGGCGTGGGCGCGGTCAGCCTGATCAGCTACGACGCCGATACGGAGATGTTCACCAAGATCTATGGAACGCATGGCGAGCGGTCCCCGGTACCAGACGGAACGACCTGGCCCGTGGATGAATGCCCAGAAGGAGCCTTGGCGGTAAGGACCAGGCGGCCAGCGAGAGTCGACGACTGGACCGCCATTCCCGGGGAAGTCGCGGCTAAGCACCGGGCGGGAGGATTCGGCCAGGCGGTGGCCGCGCCGATCATCGTGGACGGTGCCATCTGGGGGCACATCGCCGCCTACGGCGAAGCCGACGAGATCCTTCCGCCCGGGTGCGAGATCCGGCTAGCCGACTACACCAACCTGATGGCCAGCGCGATATCCAATGCCCAGGCGCGCGACGAACTCCGCGGACTGGCAGAGCAGCAGGGGGCGGCCTTGCGCAGGGTGGCGACCCTCGTGGCCCAGCAGGCCCCGGCGGCCACGATCTTCAACGCGGTGGCCGGGGAAGCGAGCCGGGCCCTCGGGGTTCCCCGGGTCGATGTGGGCCGCTGGCATGAAGACGGGACCGTGACCCTGCTCGGCTCGACGTCGGCGCCCAGCCAGACCAGCGATCACTCGTTCTCCAGGAGCGGCAGATGCGTCGCGCGCAAGGTGATCGCGACCAGGCACGCCGCGCGCATCGACGATTGGACGACGCTGCCCGCCTCCGACGCGAGGGCCGCCAACGAGGAAGGTTTCCGGTCCATCGCCGGCGCACCGATCCACGTGGATGGCGCCCCGTGGGGGGTGATCGTGGTGCTCGCCGCCGACGTCCTGCCGGCCGACGCGGAGACCCGCCTGACTGACTTCACCCACCTGGTCGCCAGTTCTATCTCTAACGTCCAGGCGCGGAACAGCCTGATCGCGTCACGGGCCCGGATCGTTACGGCCAGCGATGAGACCCGGCGGCGGATCGAGCGTAACCTGCACGACGGGATCCAGCAGCGGGTCCTGTCTGTCGCCCTTAGCCTCCGGGCCGTCCGGACCAAGTTCCCGTTGCCGCCCGAGGTCAGGGCGGGGCTGGACGAGGTCGGCCGGGACCTGGAGCACGTGCTCGAGGAAATCCGGGTCTTCTCCCAGGGCCTGCACCCCGCACTGCTGTCCCGCTCGGGGCTGGGCCCGTCCCTGCGGGCGCTGTCTCGCCGGTCGCCGATCCCGGTCACGCTCGAGTTCACCGGCGGCCCCCGGTTCCGCGAGCCGGTCGAGATCGCCGTCTATTACGTCGTGTCCGAGGCGCTGGCGAACGCGGCCAAGCATTCGCGGGCCTCGGAGGTCTCGGTCACGGTCAGCTCCGGCGAGTCGGGGGTGCGGGCCACCGTCACCGACGATGGGTGCGGCGGGGCGGTCCTGGGCCGTAGCTCGGGGCTGACCGGGCTGGTCGACCGGGTCGAGGCGCTCGGCGGCAGGTTCTGGCTGGACAGCCCGCCCGGCCGGGGCACCACGATCTGCATCGAGCTTCCTCTCGACGCCCAGACCCTCGACGAGCGCCCGAACCTCTGACCAGTCCCCACGCCAGGGTCCGGGTGACCGGCCTGACCGGGCTCGTCCGTAAGCCAGCAGCGTCTTCAGTGCTCGCCACCTGGATTAACGGCGCTTTGCGACGTTCAAGAGGTCACTGGCTACGGCAAGGCGGCTTCCGAGAGTACCGAACTCCCTGCGGGCTGCGGAACCTCATCAGTTGCCTGGCGCCACTGGGGCAGCGGTGGTCGTCTGCGGCGTGGGCCTCGGTCATACGGAGGTCCCCGTGCGCGCAACCTGCGTGACGAGTCGGCTCATCCGTCCCGTCGCGCTACCTCTCCCAGGCCCAGTGGCACGCGGTCTCATGACCTCCGGTTCACCTCGGCAGGTGTTGCCGCAGCCAGCACGGTTTCCGCGGAGCGCTCGGTAGCCTCTCGTGCATGATCGATGACGCGTCTGGCGTGCTGCGCCTGGGTTCAAGCACTCGGCGGCGCGTGAATACTGACCCCGGCGTGGCGCCGGCCGCGTGAAGTTTGACATGGCGTTGTTCGACAGGCGAACCGATTACATCGCGGCATCTAGGCCGCTATGTCCGGTGCTGTGCCCCTACAGGTCAGCGCGCTGCTTCGCGCAGTGCGCGGTACAGGACTCGCGCGTCACCGAGTCGGTGCCGCAGGGCGTTCTCCAGGCCGGCTATCGGGACGAGGTTCTGGGGGGCGCGGGAGTCCTTGTAGGCGACGGACGCGTATCGGCACAGCACTGTTTGCGACAGGTTCGCTAGGGCTATTAGCTGCACGCGGGACAGGTCGGTCGCTGCTTCGCAGCGTACGACGCCAGCCCAGGGAGCGCCCGGCACGTCCGGGGTGGACGGGAGCCGCAGGTACCAGGCGTGGCGTTCCCACGTGGTTCCCATCAGGAACACGGGCGTACGTTGCCCGGCGCTAAGCGCTGCGACCACCTGGTTCAGTTCTGGTGCCAGGTACCCGGCCCGGTGCGTCTTGATGAGCCCGATGGCCCGGGGTAGGTGTGCCCGGTTGCGCAGGGGCCCGTCGATGACCAGCAGGTCGTCGCCCGCTCCGTCCTGCCCGCGCGACGAAGAGCCGGTGTGCTCGGCATCGCGGGGGAGCGCAGCGCGGGCGGCGAGGGCAGTAACGACCTCGATCTCCGCGAGCGCCTGCTGCAGCGCGTTGGAGAGAGTCATTGTCAGGGGTATGGCGTCACTGCCCACAGTGTGTCGGGCGTAGTAGGCGCCGGCCCGGGTCTGGATATCCGTGGCATGCGCTGCGGTAGTGAACAGGCCCCGGCGGATCTCGGCAGCGAGAAGGTGGGCCTGCCGCCGCCCGGGCTGTCCGCAGCAGCAGACGACGCCGGCGGCGTAGGACGCGCACACCGCCATCGACGCGGTTACGGCCATGCCAGCAACCAGGACGGCATTCGCGATGCCGGCGGCTGGTGCCGGTGAGTCGTCGATCCAGACGCGGGCGTCGATACGGCGGACGCCGTCGACGAACAGGACTGCGGACGGGTGCGGCACGTCGGCGCGGACAGGGACGGGAGCCCACTGGTCGGCGGGCGTTTCAACGTCGGTCTCGACACGGGCCGCGGAGGCGGGCAGGTCCTCGTCGGCGACGGCGAGCGCAGTGCCATAGGTGACGTCCCAGGCGTCGACGGAGAACCGCATTTCCGGGGCGCTGCTGGCCGTGCTCTGGGTTCCGGGGACCGTCATCCGGTGATCCGTTCAATGTGGGATTTGGCACCGGTGCGAGTGACCTGGAAGCGGACCGGGATCCGGTCGGCGAGAGCAGGGACGTGGGTGATAACGCCGACCATCCGCTCACCTGTCGTGGCCAGATTCTCCAGCGTGGCTGCGACCACATCGAGGCTGGTTTCGTCGAGGGTGCCGAATCCCTCATCGAGCAAGATTGATTCGAGTTTCGCGGCACCGGAGGCGGCGAGGGAGGACACCTGTCGGCTGAGAGCGAGCGCCAGGGCGAGGGAGGCTTGGAACGTTTCCCCGCCAGACAGGGTCCGGACCGGGCGGATCGAGTCGGCATCGTTGTGGTCAACTACTTCGAGGTCCTTGTTACGCGCCCGAAGATCGAACTGTCCAGACGACATGTCGAGGAGAAGCGCGGAAGCATCGGCGACGAGCGACGCAAGAGCGCTTTCCAGGAGCCATGCCTGGAACGCGTCTGAACGGAGCAGGTTGGCGAGGGTGGTGGCGACCTGAGCCTGCTCGGTTGCTTCCGTCTTCTGTTTGTGGAGGCCTTCTCGTTCGCGGAGCCTGTCAATGGCGTGCTCAGCGGCAAGGCGTGCGGCCGCCGTAGCCGACGCAACGTCCCGGGTGACGGCAGTACGGAGTTCGCTGGCTGGGGTGGCACGGTCGGGTAGTGCCAACCTGGCGGGAGTAAGGGCGTCACTGAGTGCTTCGACGGCCGCTTGGTATGCCTTCACTCCTTCGTCGGCAGCGTTGCGGGCCGTTGTTATGTCGCCGCTGAGCGTCTTCTCTTTCGTTCTGGCCCAGTCGTCGATCTGGCTCCAAGCTGCGGCAAGGGTGTCCTCCGCGATAGCCGGTGCGCCGTAGCGGGTGAGCGGGTCCCTCATCGCGGCCAACTGCGCGCGGCTGTCACGGGCCAGCACACCGAGGTCGTTGACCGCCTGCTGCGCGCGGGTGCGCGCCTGCCGTGCTTCGGTGAGTGCTTCGCGTGCCTTTGCGGAAGCTTGCTCGAGGCAGTCGAGTTCGGCGATGAGCTGGGCGACCTGTTCGCCGCTGGGTTGCTGAGTGAGTGCAGCGTTTAGATTCTCCTGGCGGGCTGCCGTCTGGTCTCGGGTCTGGGTGAGCCGGGCGAGATCGGTGGCTGCGGTGTTCTGCTTATCGCGGAGCTGAGTCAGACCGGCGGCTGCCCTGGTGTAATTGGCGCGTGCCGTGTTCGCAGCTGCGGCTGCGTCGGCAGCGGCTTCGCGCAGCGCTGGCAGTTGTGTACTCCGGGCGGAGTGTTCCGCGGTAGCCCAGCGGGTGAGGGTCTCCCAAGCAGTGGTGAGATCAGCGGTATCGGCCACGGGGGCGCCAAGGCTGGCGACGGTGTCTCGTGTTTGCTGGAGTGCTGCGGCCGCAGCGCGGCTGCGCTCACCGAGGTTGAGGGTGTCCCGGTCATAAGCACGGCGTGCGGCGCTGGCGCTGCTGCGACGCTCATCCGCTGCGGCGACAGCACGCTGGAGCGCATGGCGGTGTTCGGCAGCGGATTCGAAGGCGTGGCGGGCTTGTGCTGCGGCAGCGGCCGCCCGGGCAAGGTCGGAACGGATGGCATCAGGGCTGATCGGCGTGCTGAGCGTGTCCAGCATTGTCGTCACATCAGCTTCGCCTGCCACGGTGACGAGGCTAGTAGAACTCTGCAGCGGCGCGGCGGCGCCGTCCTTGCCCGCCGTGCCAGGCTGTAGGTTCCGCAGGGCGGCGCGCAGGTCAGAACGAGCTGCCTCGACGTGCCTCAGGGCTTCGGCGCGGGCAGCGGTCGTGTCCCGGTGGTTGCGGTCGAGGCGGCCATGCTCCTTTGCTGCCTGGTCGTACGCGGATTGCGCGGACGCGAGTTCCTTCGCCGCGGCGGCGACATGGCTGGTGTCGTGCCCTGCCGGGACAGCTTTGACCGGCTGTTCGCAGACCGGGCACGGCTTTCCAGGTTGTAGGTGGGCGCGCAGCGTTCCGGCTTCGTCGGCGAGACGGGCGGCGTCCAGGGACGCGCGGGCTTTTTCGAGCGTGGTGGTTGCGGTGGTGAGCTTGTCGGTGGCTGTGGCGAGCGTGCTGGCGGCCTGGTCCCGGTCCTCCCATGCGGCGAGGTCCGCGGTCAGGCTGTCGTGAACGGTCGCCGCGTGCCGCTGGCCGACGCTGAGCGTGGTTTCCGAAGAGGCGGAATCCAGCGCGTCCTGGGCGGCGCGGTAGGCGTCCTCGGCGGCGTCTGTCTCGGCGTCGAGGGCGGCATGACGTGCACGCAGGGCGGCGAGGGCGGTGGTGAGTTCACCGAGGTCGTCAGGGACGGTAATGGTGGCGAGCGCGGCGTTCTGCTCGGCGGCCGAGGTCTCGGCCTGTTGCGCCTGATCCGCCGTGTCTGTGGCACGTTCGGCGGCCGCTCGCAGCTGTTCCGCCTGTTGTTCGGCGGCTTCGGTCGCCCGCTTCGCCTTAGCGTGCGCGGTCACGGCATTGGTCACGTGTGCTTCGAGGGCGGGAAGGTCGGTGCTGATCTGGGCGAGTTCCTCCCATTGCTGGCGCAGTGTGAGGAGCTCATGTCGGGGTTTGAACGCCCTGACCGCTTGCGCGGTCTGGGTGTCTGTGGCCTCTGCAGCGTCGTGAAGCTTGGTCTCTTCGGAGAGCGTTTTGGTGGCAGCGGCAAGGTCGGCATCGAGGGCGGCGACTCCGGGTGGTACCTGGACGGCGATGAGCGCCTCCTGCTGGGCGGTTAGCTCGCCGAGACGGTCGCCGGTGTCGATAACGGCTTGCGCGGCCTCCTCGAGGTTGGGAAGTCCGGTGCTGGTGAGCCAGGTTTGCAGGTCGTTGAGTCGGTTGGCGTGGCCGGTGAGGTCGCTGACATGCTGCTCGGTTGCGTCCTCGTAGCCGGTAAGAGTCATCTCGAGCGCCTCGCCTGCGGCGCGCTTCTCCCGGGCGAGGGTGTTTGCGCGCGATTGCAGCTCGTCATAGAGCTGGTGGCCGAGCAAGGTGGACAAGATGTCCTGCCGGTCGCTGGGCTTGGCGTGCAGGAATTCGGCGAATTCTCCCTGCGGTAGAGCGACGCATTTCGTGAAGTGGTCGTAGCTAAGGCCGAGGAGGTCCTCGACGGCTTTGGTCACTTCGGAGTCGGCGGCGAGTACGTCGCCTTCGCCGTGGAGGTTGTCTGGGTCGTGCAGGCGCTCCAGACGGGAGGCGTGCATCGACACGCGTGAGGTCCTCCCACCGCTGCGACGCGCTTCGCGTGCGACAGCGTAGCGCTGACCGTCGGCGTCAAAGATGAGCCGGACGACGCCGCGGGCCGCAGTCGGCGCGAGAGCCGGGGTGATCACTCGCTGGTCGTTCCAGCGGGGCACGGTGCCGTAGAGGGCAAAAGTGATCGCGTCGATAACGGTCGACTTTCCGGCGCCTGTGGCGCCGACGAGTGCAAAGTAGTCGGCGTCGGTGAAGTCAAGGACGGTCTTATCCCGGAATGATGCGAACCCGTCCATATCGAGGCGTACAGGGCGCATCAGGAACCGATCCCGGTGATGAGTGCGGAATCGGTGGCGCTGGTGATGGTGTCGTGCAGTTCATCGAACAGGGCTTGAACACGCTTGTCGTCGACGCCGCGCTGCGCACAATAGTCGCCGAATAGCTCGCTTGGCGACCTGTCTGGCCCTGGCGCGGCACGGCCATCACTGGCCGCTATGGCGAACTCCGGGTCGATACGGATCTCAAGCGCGTTCGGCAACGCCTCCAGGACTTCTTCGCGTATCCCGGCACGGGCAGGTTCGGTGACGTAGACCCGCAGGAACGCGTCGCCGACCTCCTCGGCACGCTTCGCGAGGTCGGCCACAGTGCCGCGAACGGTTCGCAGCCGACGGCCGGCTACCACCGGCAGATCGGTGGTTGAAGCTGGGGCGCTCGGTGCGGCATCAACGAGAACGACGACGGGGGTGTTGTCTTGCTCGCCGAAGTCGACGCAGATCGGGGAGCCGGAGTAAGCGACGGGGCAACTGGCGGGCAGTGTCTGGCGGCGGTGCAGGTGGCCAAGGGCGACGTAGTGCGGTTCGGTTCCGAACGCGGACGCGGGCACCCAGTATTCAAAGATGGTCTGCGCGGTGCGTTCTCCGCCGCCGTGGACGGCGCCGGAGACGGTGAGGTGCGCCATGGCAAGGTTAACAGCACCAGGGGTGAACCCGGTTTTGAGGTGGGTAAGCAGTTCCCGGATCTGCTGGTCGTAGCTGCCGGCGGCTTCGGCAGGGGTTTGAGTGAGCAGGTCGGCCGCGCGGATCGCCCAGCGTTGTGACAGGAACGGCAGAACAGCAACGTTGACTGATTCGCCGGTGCTGCGGGCGGTGAAGGTGACGACGCCGCCGCGATCAGCGGCGCGGGGCTGTCCGAGCAGCGTGATGCCAGCGTGTCCAGCCAGCGGCCGGTATGCGTCGAGCATGCTGGCGGAGTCGTGGTTGCCGGCCATGGCGATGACCTGTGCGCCGGTACTCGCGAGCGCCAGGAGGGTCTTGATGAGGATGCGTTGCGCGTCGGCGCTGGGGGCGGCGGCGTCGTACAGGTCGCCGGCGATGAGGATGGCGTCGACCTGATGCTGCTCGGCGAGGCCGACGATCTCGGTCAGGACGGCTTCCTGCTCGGCTAGCCGGCTGTTGCCCTCAAGGGTCTTGCCGACATGCCAGTCGGAAGTATGAAGGAACTTCATAATGACCCTCCCGGGTCCGCTGTTGCTCGTTCTTCAAGTGGTGCGTATGCAGGGTTCTGCGCGCGTTAGTGCCGGCATGGCAGGCGGGGTCAGAACGGGGGCGGGTCGTCGTCGGCGGCGAAGGGGACTCGTGAAAGCATCCGGCCCGGTGCCGCCTCCCCGTCCGATCTGACCGCTCCGCCTGCGGGAGACACTGCGAGGTCGGCTTCGCCTTCGCGGGTCGCCCACGCGGGGAAGGGGAAGTCGACCGCGAGCGGGACCGGGATCTCGGGCTGGGAGATGAACATGGTGCCGGGCTTAGCGATGGTGGCGCGCTGCCGCTGCCCTGCGGGCAGGAATCCGTATTCGGGTCGGGCCGCTTCGGCGGCGTCGAGGCGGCCCACGACCCGGACGGAGGAGTTGGCGATGATGCGCCGTTCGACCTCGCTCGCAGTCTGCTGCGCCCCGATCAGGATTATCCCGAGTGACCGGCCGCGTTCGGCGATGTCGAGCAGGACGTCCTTGATAGGGCTAGCCCCCTCGCGGGGGGCGTACTTGTTCAATTCGTCGATCATCGTGAACAGGAGGCTGCCGGGCCCGGCAGCCTCTTTACGAGCAGTTTCAGCGGCCAGGACGACCCCCACGACGAACCGCTGAGCCCGTTCGGGAAGGTTATGGAGGTCGATCACAGTGACCTGCCGGCCATCAGTGGTGATCTCGCGGCCGCGGACCGCGCCCGCCGGGCCGCTGGTCCCGGACGGGTCAGGCAGGTCCCCGCGGATCAGGCTGGTTAGCGCCCGCTGGCTGGACCGCAGCCGCCGCAAGAACGCGTTGATTGTGCCGACGCCGATCGCGTTGCCGGCCCAGTGAGCCATCGTGGCGTCGTCAGTGACCAGTTCGGTGATCTTGTCGATGAAATCGCCGTAGGTCCGGCAGGTGGCCCCGTCGATGAGGACCGCGCCGTCCTCGCCGGCTGGCTGGGCTTCCCGGGCCAGGCGGCTGGTGACGTTGTGGACGACCATCGTGTACTGCTGCCGGTCGTCTTCGGCGTCGGCGAACACGTAGGGCAGCAGTTCACGGGCACAGAACTCCTGCAGGGTCCACCAGAACGCCGTGACGCCGCTGGTCCTGCCCGTCACGTAGGGTCGTCCGGTCCGGTCTCCGGGGGGTCGGCGGGGCGTAGAACGCGGTGGACGCAAACGGTTCGGCCGGAAGACCGAGGCGGGCATAGCGGCTACGCAGCGTGTCCCCATCCGCGCCGTTCAGGCGCCGGTTTGGGTGATCCAGGAACAGCAGATCCTCGCCCTTAACCGAGAAAATGAGTGCTTTGGCGTTGTGCGAGTCGCGCAGCGCATCACCGCGGAACATGGCATGAAGCAGGAACAGTGCGAACGACGTCTTGGTCGCGACCCCCGAGATGCCAGAGATAGAAATGTGCGCGCCGCGGGTCCCGTCGACGAAATCCATGTTGACGTAGACAGTCTCGCCATCGCGGCCAGCGCCCACCGGGACCTTACGGTCCATCCGGTCGAAGTACAGCGCCTGGGCGCGTTCATCGCCGGTGGCCCGGCGCACCGGCTCGCCCGGCCGCGGCGGCACGTAGAACTCCGGCTCGACCCTGGTCGTTGTAACCTCAGCGACCTCCTGCACCGCGGCCGGCAGGACACCATCGGATATGAGGAAGACGTCGCTGCCGAAACTGGCGCCCTCGTGCCGGGCGCAGACCTCGGTGATGATCCCGGCCGTCGTGACCAGGCCGCGGCCGGGAACGTCGCGGACGGTGACGACGACATCATCGAGTTGTAGGTAAGCGCCGTCCTGGACGGCGACGTGCCACAGCAGCGGGGTGGAGTCCAGAATGCCCTGAACCCTGCCGACGCCGCTTTCCGGCTCGCCCACCGGAGCGCCCATGGGTCCGGTACCAGGTTCCATCAGGTCGAGTCCCCCTTCGCCGTTGCCGGGACCATCCGGCATCGCCGCCCGCGGCCGGCAGCCGCCGGATAAGATACTCGGACCCGGCGACAATCTCGGAGCCTCGGCGGATTTGCTGCCAGTGGTTCTGAAAACGGCGCAGTGCCTCGCCTCCGAGCGAACGAACCGCCTGATGGCTTCTCGCTGTACCGGGGTTCATACTTGCGGGGCAGTTGTGGATGCCATGTCCGGGATTTACAGCTCAGATAGGTGAGCATAGCCGTAAACCGCAGCATGGGTCTCGCGCGTCTTCAGTGTCGGAGCTTCGTGGCATGCTTCCCGGAGCAAGCGGCGGCGCGTCCGCAGAATTGCTGGGGTTGCCGCGCACGGGCCTGGGGGGTGGGAGATGGCGCTTCTGTCAGTCCTCGTCATCGCCGTGATCGTGCTGCTCGCGGCGTGGCGGGGCATGGCAAAGCGACGCTCCGGGGCCTCGGGCCGTCGTTCCGCCTCCCGGCGAGGGACGCATCGCCGCTCAGCGCATCCTTCACCGATGCCTCGGTCGTCCCCGCCTGTTCCCGGTGGCCGCGTAGAGCAAGAGTGGGTGGTACCGGGTGACCCTATGGTGCCCAGGCCGCCCGCCAAACCGCGGCAACAGCCGGCAGTTCCGCCGCCTGCATCCGCAGCGCCATCCGCGCTGAGGCGTCGGCCGGCCAGGGCCCAGATTCCGGTGCCGCCCCGGTCAGTTGCTGCTCAGGGGCCACAGTCGGTGACGCCGGATCCTCACCTGTCATCTCGCCGGGTCCCGTCGCGGGTGACCGGACCCGCTCTTCCTGCCTGTGGCATCGGGCCGCGCTCAGACGGAAACGCGGCGTGGGTTCCCGCCGGCCAGATTGTCCGAGTCGGTGGATGCTCGATCTCCGGCGGGCTCATTTATGTAGGCCGTAAGCTGACTGCCGCCAGAGGTGGAGAGCCAGACCCCGCGCTAATCGATCCGGGGCTGGGCGTTGACCATCGCGCGGCGGATTACACCGGCGCCGGTATGGGGTACTGGCCGTCGTACAGCACGATTGCGCCAGCCTGCCGTGCCGCGTATTTGCAGTGGCTTGCGAATGGTCGGCATGCTCCGAACGTGTACATAGGCTATGTCTTTCTTTACTTCTACGGTCTGGAACGGCGACTGCTTATTGATACGCAACAGTCGGCAGCGGCCAGAGCAGAACGTGAGATGCTCGTGGCGGAAGTCCAGCGGCTTCTCGGGATCTACGGGTCAAACGGTTCGTTCCGCGGCTACGCCGAGGGCCTCCTGGCCTTCGTGGCACCCCCTGATGGGGAGCGGCGGTACCTGTCTCCTCCGCCAACCCGCCGGGACGGCTGGGATATGCCGTTCGAGTTGCGGCTTGGTTTGGGTCAGCTAGCCGCCGATGCCAGGCCTGTCCCTGCTGGCTGGGCGCTGGCCTGGCTGCGCCTGCATCCCGAGGGGTGGCTGCGCACGCCAGCCACCCGCTGCCCTGACGAATTCGGCGAAGTGTTCACGCGCCGGTACCGGGAGCAGTACGGCGACGGCCTGATCCTGGAGCCTGAGGGCGCGATCCTCGGCGAGCCGTACCGTCCGGCGAGCGCCGGGATCTCTGAATCTCAGCTGCCGCCAGGCCGGCAGGTGCCAGACGTCGCCAGTCTGGAGGTTCCACTGGCACGCCTCCGTGCGGTAGCCGGCAAGGCCTGCGACGATCTTGATGTATACAGCCGGTACATCGGCCGACATCCGGACGGTGCCGGGACCGCCGCGGCGCTGGCGCTGCTGCCGCCCGGCATTGAACGGCCGGCGGATGCCGGAACCCAGGCGCTGCTCGCCTGGGCCAAGGACAGCCTCGGCCCCGCTGATCGTGTCCAGGTGGCGGCGTCCGAACTCGTGGCGCGGTGGTCGGTGGCCTCGCCAGGGCGCCGGCCCGGGAAGTCCGACGCGGCCCTCCTGGCACGTGTCCTGGAACAGCACCATCTCGGCCTGGAACCAGATGTCCGTTTCGGTGGCACCGTACTAGCCGGTGAGGCGCCGGCTGTGCTGTTCCGCCGTGCATCTGAGATGGTCAGCGCACCAAGCGCTGGGTACGCAGCTGCTGCCACGCTCCTCCAGCTCGGCGCCGCAGTGGCCAGCGCAGATGGCCGGGTTGCTACCGCGGAGGAGGATTTTCTGGAACAGCGGGTCGTTGCGGCGCTCGGGCTGGCCCAGGATGAACGCCTCCGCCTGCGCGCTCACCTTATGCATACGCTCGCGGCGCCGCCGACACGCGCGGCGCTGCGTAAGCGTGCCAGCCTGCTGCCCGAGAACCAGCGGCGGAGCGCCGGCGAGCTGCTCGTGGCCCTGGCAGCGTCAGACGGCGGCATCGCACCCGCCGAGATCGAGCTGCTGGCCCGGCTGTTCGACCTGCTCGGGCTGGAACAGGCGGACGCATACAGCCAAGTGCACGGGCTCGGCGAGAAGACGCTGACGCGCATGCGCACCGCAGGAGTTCCGGCGGCGGATTACTCCATTCCCGGGCAGCCAAAGCCGGAAGTCAGCCGCAGCGCTGGCGCTGTCGTGCTGGATCCGGACCTGATCAACGCTCGCCGGGCTGAGTCCGCACGGGCAGCGTCCTACCTCGCGGGAATCTTCTCTGACGACGACACGGGGACGTTGGCTGCCGTACCGTCTGGCGTTAGGGCCGACGCGATTGCGAAAGAGCAGGTTGCTGGTCTTGATACGGCGCACAGCGCGCTTCTTGGGCGGCTCGCGGCCCGGCCCAGGTGGACGCGCGACGATTTCAGTCAGATGGCCACGGACCTGGGCTTGCTGCCTGACGGTGCGCTGGAAGCCCTGAACGAAGCCGCCTTCGAGGCCGTCGGAGAGCCGGTCTGCGAAGGCAGCGACCCGATTGACATCAACAGTTACGCCGTTAAGGAGATGCTTTCATGACCGAGCCCGCGCCCGTGACGTCACTGCGGCTCCGGCCGCGTGAACGCGACGCCATCATCGGCTCCTTGCAAGCAGGTGTCGTCCCGCGGCGCGGGTTCGCCCACATCCAGGTAGGCCGGGCCGACGAGGTCACCGCCATCGGCCGTGACCTCGACCGGGTCGCCGATGGCGGCTCGATGCTCCGGTTTGTCATCGGCAACTATGGCGCGGGAAAGACATTTTTCCTGAACCTGGCCGCGTCGATCGCAGCGGAAAAGAAACTCGTCACCGCCGCGGCCGACCTCGCCCCCGACCGCCGCCTGCACGCGACTGGCGGGCAGTCCCGAGGGCTGTACGCCGAGCTGATGCGCAATCTCTCGACCCGCTCCACACCCGACGGCGGAGCGCTTCCCGGAGTAGTGGACCGGTTCGTCACCACCGCTCAGTCCAAAGCGCGCAGCCAGGACGTCAGCGTGGAGTCCGTCATCGCCGACAGGCTGCAGGACCTGTCGCAGATGGTCGGCGGTTACGACTTCGCCCAGGTCATCGGGCAGTACTGGGCCGGGTATGACAGCGGCAACGACCAGCTGATGGCGGATGCCATTCGCTGGCTTCGTGGCGAGTTCACCACCAAGACCGACGCCCGCATTGCGCTCGGCGTCCGGACTATCGTCGACGACTCAAGTGTCTATGACACCCTTAAGCTGATGGCCCGGTTCGTCCGCCTGGCTGGCTTCGCCGGCCTCATCGTGTGTTTCGACGAGATGGTCAACCTGTACAAGCTCGCAAACACCGTCGCTCGTAACGGCAACTACGAGCAGGTGCTGCGCATCGTCAACGACTGCCTCCAGGGACAGGCCGCCGGGCTGGGCGTGCTGTTCGGTGGCACACCCGAACTGCTGATGGACACCAGGCGCGGACTGTACAGCTACGACGCGCTGCGCAGCCGGCTGGCGGAAAACAGCTTCGCGGTGGGCGGCCTCACCGACTACACCGGGCCGGTACTGCGGCTCGCCAACCTCACGCCAGAGGACATGTACGTCCTGCTGGACAAGCTGCGGCACGTCTACGCCAGCGGGGACGCCGCGCACTACCTGGTGCCTGACGAGGCGCTGCCCGCCTTCATGGACCACTGTGCGCATCGGATCGGTGACGGCTACTTCCGCACCCCGCGGACCACAGTCAAGGAATTCCTGAATCTCCTCGCCGTGCTCGAGCAGAATCCCGGCACCGACTGGCGCACGCTCGTCGGCCAGATCGAGCTGGCCACCGAGACGAATTCGGACCTCGAACCATTGCCCGAGGACGCCGCCCCAGCTCTTGCACCCGTGACAGCGCTGCGGCCTGGCCGTAACCCCGACGATGAGCTCAGCACTTTCCGCCTCTAACAGCCCGGATGCCGCAAGCCAGGCGTTCGAGCTGCTCGCCGAGCCGGTCCGCCGCTGGGTCTACGACCAGGGATGGCGGACTCTCCGGGATGCCCAAGAGGCCGCCATACCCGTCCTCCTCGCCGGCACCGAGGACGTTATCATCGCGGCCGCAACCGCGGCCGGGAAGACAGAAGCAGCGTTCCTGCCCATCTGCTCGCGGCTGGAAAGCGATCCGAGCCGGATCCCGGGAGCCCGTGTCCTTTATGTGGCTCCCCTCAAGGCGCTGATCAACGATCAGTACGACCGCCTGTCGGGCTTGTGCGAGAAGCTGGAGATTCCCCTCTATCGCTGGCACGGCGACGTCCTCGCCTCGAAGAAGTCGGCCTTCCTGAAGCGCCCAGGCGGGATCTTGCTCATCACTCCGGAATCGCTCGAAGCGCTGTTCGTCGTCCGCGGCCCAGCAGTCGGCGGCCTGCTGGCGGCCCTGCAGTACGTGATCGTGGACGAATTGCATGCGTTCCTCGGTACCGAGCGTGGCGCGCAGTTGCGCAGTCTCTTGCACCGCGTGGAGCTCGCCATCCGCCGCCGGGTCCCGCGAGTCGGCCTGTCAGCCACCCTCGGCGATATGAGCCTGGCCGCCGAAGCACTCAGGCCAGGCGAGCCGGAGAACGTTCGCTGTATCGTATCCGCCGCTGGTGGACAGGAGCTGTCCGTGCAGGTCCGCGGCTACCTCGCCATGTCATCCAGGAACGATCAGTCTGACGATGAAGCACTGGATCAGCAGCAGATCACCGCCGACCTTTTCCGTGTCCTGCGCGGACAGGATAACCTCGCGTTCGCGAACTCCCGGGCCGATATCGAGCTCTACGCGGCGCGGCTACGTGACATGTGCGAGGCAGCGAGCCTTCCTAATGAGTTCTTCCCGCACCACGGAAGCCTTTCCAAGGAGCTGCGGGAGGAAGTCGAAGCCGCCCTGAAGGACCACGGGCGCCCCGCGACAGCGGTAGCCACGACAACCCTGGAGATGGGCATTGACATCGGCAGCGTCCATTCCGTTGCTCAGCTAGGAGCGCCGCCATCCGTGGCGGCCCTGCGCCAGCGCCTCGGCCGCTCCGGCCGCCGCGGCGAGCCAGCCATTCTGCGCATCTACGTCACCGAGCCGTCGGTTGACCCGCGGACATCACTTGCTGACGAGTTGCGCACCGAACTGGTGCAAACCATGGCGATGCTCGAACTCCTGAGAGCCGGATGGTGCGAACCGCCCGACCAGGACGCACTCCATCTGTCCACCCTGATACAGCAGTTGCTATCAGCAATCGCTCAGCATGGGGGGATAACTGCGGCAGCGGCCTACCGTGCCCTATGCGGGCCGGGCAGCCCCTTTACCGCCCTGACACCGGCCCAGTTCGCGTCGCTGCTCCGCGATCTCGGCGCTGCGGAAGTCCTTGCCCAGGCCGCCGATGGCACCCTGCTTCTCGGCCCGCTCGGCGAGCGCACGGTGAACCACTAGGCGATCCCGTACGGAATCTACGACATCACCCACGACAGCGGCTGGGTGAACGTCGGCACCGACCACGACACCTCGGTCTTCGCAGTGGAGTCCATCCGCCGCTGGTGGCGGGCCCGCGGCCCGGA
>Ga0335079_10001085_pt1 | contig 30952 bp, 31 predicted proteins | sample Lox_Sample_33_FD_206719 | JGI IMG/M metagenome (GOLD analysis project Ga0335079, IMG submission 206719) | Soil microbial communities from Loxahatchee National Wildlife Refuge, Florida, United States - Lox_Sample_3.3 | ecosystem: Environmental > Terrestrial > Soil > Wetlands | place: USA...
TCACGCACCAGAAGCGGACGATGGAGGCCGCGGACGCGCTGTACGGGATCAGCATGCAGAACGACGGTGTGTCCTCGGTCGTGAGCCAGCGGCTGCGGGAGCCCGAGCGCGCCTGAGCGCCGCGGCGATCCCCGGGGTGCGGCGGGGTAGGGAGGCCTGGGCCGCGCCCGCATCTGCGAGACTGGGGCCGTTATGGAATACCTGATCATCGCCATCGCCGTTGTCGTCGTGCTCGCCATCGTGGGCGGCGTCCTGCTCGTGCGCCCGCGGCGGGGAGCGGCCCCACCGGCCCCACCAGCCCCGCCCACGGCCGGCGAGGCCGGGACGGCGCGGGACGCGGGCACCGCGACGGCCGGGCCAGCGGGCACCACGACGGCGGCGCCCGGCCTGCCACCGGTGCAGCCCGGCCCGGCCCCGGCGGCCGAGGCGCCGCCGCCGCTGGCGGGCCGGATGGTGCGGCTGCGCGGCAGGCTCGCGCGCTCGCAGAGCGGGTTCGGCGCGGTGCTGCTCGGGCTGCTCTCCCACGACGGCCTGGACGATCAGGGGTGGGAGGAGATCGAGGACACGCTGATCGGCGCCGACATCGGGGTGACACCCTCCCGGCAGCTGGTGGAGGAACTGCGCACGCAGGTCAAGGTGGAAGGCGCCCGCGGCGACGCGGTCAAGGAGCTGCTGCGGGCCGACCTTGTCGAGGCGGCCGGGGCCGGGCAGGACCGGAGCCTGCGGATCGGCCCGCACGGCGACCGCCCCGCGGTGGTCCTGATCGTCGGCGTCAACGGCACCGGCAAGACGAGCGCCTGCGGCAAGCTCGCCCGCGCGCTGATCGGGGAGGGCCAGACGGTGCTGCTGGGGGCGGCCGACACCTTCCGCGCCGCCGCCGCCGACCAGCTGGAGACCTGGGGGCAGCGGGTCGGCGCCCGGGTCGTCCGGTCCGACCGGGAGGGGGCCGACCCGGCGAGCGTGGCGTTCGAGGCCGTCCGGGAGGGGATCGACGAGCGCGCGGACACGGTCATCGTGGACACCGCCGGGCGCCTGCACACCAAGACCGGGCTGATGGACGAGCTCGGCAAGATCAAGCGGGTGATCGAGCGGCAGGCCACGGTGGACGAGGTCCTGCTCGTGCTCGACGCCACCACCGGGCAGAACGGGCTGCGCCAGGCGCGGGTGTTCGCGGAGGCGGTGGACATCACCGGGATCATCCTGACCAAGCTGGACGGCACCGCCAAGGGCGGCATCGTGGTCGCGGTCCAGCGGGAGCTCGGGGTGCCGGTGAAGCTGGTGGGGCTGGGCGAGGGACCGGACGACCTCGCGCCCTTCGACCCGGCGGCGTTCGTCGACGCCATCCTGGGCGGCTGACGGCGAAATACAACCGTTATTCGCACTTTGACGGCACGGCTAATTGACCCGTGTCGCAAACCTTGGGTCGCGGCGTGCCATTAACGATCTCCTCGCCCACCCCGGGCTGCCAGCGAACTCCTAACGAAGCCTAGTGCGCGCGCGTGCGTTTTATTAGGCAAACACGGGGAAAGGCCCGGGCTTCTCATCTAGGCTCGCCAGTCAGCAAGTCATCCTCCTGTCCTCCCTGCCGGAAGGAGCGGCTTGGACGTCCAGCGTCTCAAGGACTCCTTCGCCCGTGTGGCCATGCACGGCGACGCGGTGCCGCTGTTCTTCTACTCGGATCTGTTCCTGCGGCACCCGGAGACGCGGGAGATGTTCGGTGTCTCGATGGCCGCCCAGCGCGACCGGCTCGTGCACGCGCTGGGCAGGATCGTCTCCAGCGTCGACGACCTCGCCGGCCTCGGCGCCTACCTGCAGGACCTGGGCCGCGAGCACCGCAAGTTCGGCACCGTCGCCGGGCACTACCCGGCCGTGGGCACCAGCCTGCTGGCCACCCTCGCGCACTTCAACGGGCCTGCCTGGACGCCGGAGCTGGCAGCGGACTGGCAGGCCGCCTACGAGCTCGTCGCCCGGGTCATGATCGAGGCGGCGGCCGAGGACGCCGCGTGGCGGCCTCCCTTCTGGGAGGCGACGGTGGTCGCCCACGAACTGCGCCGCTTCGACATCGCCACCTTCCGCGTCGCCACCACCGAGCCGCTGGACTACCTGCCGGGCCAGTCCGTCAGCATCGAGTCACCGGAGCGGCCGCGGCTCTGGCGTTTCTACTCGATGGCGAACGCGCCCCGCGATGACCTGACGATGGACTTCCACGTCCGCATGATCGACGGCGGCGCGCTGAGCATGGTGCTGACCCGGGGACTGACGGTCGGCGCGCGGCTCAAGATCGGGCCGCCGGTCGGCAGCCTCACCTACCAGCCAGGGTCCGGCCGCGACGTGGTGCTCGCCGCCGGCAGCACCGGGCTGGCCCCGCTGAAGGCGGTAGCCGAGCGGATCTCCATGCTCGCCGACCCGCCGCGGGTGCACCTGTTCTTCGGCGCCCGGACCGCCGACGGCCTCTACGACCTCGCTGACCTGGAGAAGATGGCGGCGGGCTGCCCCTGGCTGACGGTCATCCCCGCGGTCTCGGACGAGCCCGGCTTCCCCGGTGAGCGCGGCCTGCTGCAGGACGTGCTGGCGCGTAGTGGCAACTGGCGCGAGCACGACGTCTACCTGTCCGGGCCGACCCCGATGGTCGAAGCGACCGTCACCCAGCTCACGGCGCTGGGCGTCCCCCGGAGCCAGATCCGCGCAGAAGATTTCGGCTGGAGCGAGCCATGACCACCAACCCCCGCAGCGGTGAGCGGCTGACACCCGACCAGGTGCAGTCGGCGACCTTTTCCCCGGCCCGGTTCGGCCGCCGCGGCTACGACGAGGAACAGGTGGGGGTGTTCTGCGAACAGGTCGAGCACGAGATCGTGACCTTGCTGAACGAGAAGGCGGCACTGTGGGAGGAGGTCGACCGGCTGCGCCGGCGCATCATGGGCGGCACTGCCGACGCCCCGGGGACCCGCCCGGAGGACGCCCACGTGCAGGCCGTCCGGATACTGTCCAACGCCCAGCAGACCGCGGACCGCTATGTGGCCGACGCGCAGGAGTACAGCCGCCAGCTCGCCGAAGACGCCCGCCGCCGCCGGGATGAGGTGCTCGCGGAGGCGAAGCTGCACGCGGACCGGGTGCTGGGGGAGGCCCACGCCCAGGCCGCCCGGGCCGCGGAGGCGGTGACAACAGGCCCGGCCCCGCTGAGCAACGGGGAGTGGCGGGACCGCACGGCCGAGCTCGCCTACCTCCGGACGTTCAGCGAGGTGTACCGGACCCACCTGCGGGCCTATCTGGAAACGCTGCTGCACAACGTGGAGGACTGGGAGCAGACGGAGAAGTCCTCGCTGGCGGCGGCCCGGGCCGAGCTGCCCTTTCCATTCCCGTCCCCGTCACCACCGCCGTCCACGTCCCCATCCTCGGCGCCGACCGCGGCCCGGCTGCCGTAATGGCGGCGGTGGCCGCCGGAGAACGGCGCAACCGCCACCGGGCCCATTTCCGGCTGCCATCCGCTGAGTCATAGCTGACGGTCACCGGAGCACCAGGATCCGTCTCAATTAGCAAATCTGCTTTGGACCTATTAAGGGTTCGTGCGGGAGGCGCTGGGTCACCGCGAGTGCGATCCCGCCCGGAACGGCAGCGGAGCGGAACGGCAGCTGGGTGGGGAACGGCCGTGCGGCCGCGCGAGACCAGGCCAGGCCGGCGGGCGCGCCAGGCCGGCCTGGCGGGCGCGTGAGGCCGGACCGGCAGGGTGGCGCTGGCCGGACCGACGGGCGGCGCTGGCCGGCCGGGCAGGCGGCGCTGGCCGGGCGGGCGAAACACGCGTGTAACATGCCGCGCGGGTGTTTCACGGCCCGGAAACACGGCGGGAGGTCGGCCGAAACGCCGCCGGGGGATGGTGTGGGCCAGGCAGGTGCCCTGAGAGGTGGGTCGGATGAAGCTCATCACCGCCGTGATCAAGCCCTTCAAGCTGGATGAGGTGAAGGCTGCGCTGCAGGCCTTCGGCGTGCACGGCATGACAGTCAGCGAGGCGAGCGGGTACGGCCGCCAGCGGGGCCACACCGAGGTGTACCGCGGCGCGGAGTACGAGGTGGACCTTGTCCCCAAGGTCAGGCTGGAGGTGCTCTGCGGCGACGAGGACGCCGACGACCTCATCGACGTCATGGTCAAGGCGGCGCAGACCGGCCGGATCGGGGACGGCAAGGTCTGGTGCGTCCCGGTGGACGTGGTGGTGCGGGTGCGTACCGGCGAGCGTGGCCCGGGGGCGCTCTGAAGGGCAGCCGTCCTGATTCGCGCCGCCGTGCCATACCGGGAGGGCGGGCCGCCACCTTCGGCGCTGACCGTGCCAGGCGCGCTGCCGGGGCAGACCGCTGGCTGGCCTCGCTGCTCGGCAGCGAGGCCGGAGTGGCCCTGGTGGCGGTCGGCGGGTACGGCCGCCGGGAACTGCTGCCCGGCAGCGATCTCGACGTGCTGCTCCTGCACATCGGGCAGCCCGGCGTCTCGGAGCTGGCGGACCGCATCTGGTACCCGATCTGGGACTCCGGCACCCGGCTCGACCACGCGGTGCGCACCCCGCGCGAGGGCCGCGAGGTGGCGCGCGCCGACCTGCGCGCCGCGCTGGGGATGCTCCACGCCAGGCACGTGGCCGGCGACCCCGGCCTCACCGGCGAGCTCCGCCTCGGCGTGCTGGCGGACTGGCGGTCGGCGGCTGGCACCCGGCTGGCCGAGCTCCAGGCCTCCCGCACCGAGCGCGCCGAGCGCAGCGGTGAGCTCGCCTTCCTGCTCGAGCCCGACCTCAAGGAGGCCAGAGGAGGGCTGCGCGACGCTGGCGCGATCCACGCGGTCGCCGCCGCGTGGGTGGCGCCGGGACCGGGGCCGCGCGTGCGCGCCGCGCAGGAGTTCATCCTCGACACCAGGCATGCGCTGCACGAGGTGACCGGCCGCAGCACCGACCGGCTGGTGCTGCAGGAGCAGGACGAGGTGGCGCGGGTGCTCGAGCTGGCCGACGCCGATGTGCTGCTGCGCCGCCTGGCGGGAGCCGGGCGCACCGTCGCTTACGCGCTGGACCAGTCGTTCCGGCAGGCCCAGCGCAGCAGGGGCAGCGGCCCGGGCGCCGGGCGGGCGCGATCCGGGGTGCGCGGTGCTGGCCTGCCCGGTGCTGGCTTGCCCGGTGCTGGCTTGCCCGGTGCTGGCTTGCCCGGTGCTGGCTTGCCCGGTGCTGGCTTGCGCGGTGCCGGCCTGCCGGGTGGCGGGGCCGGCGGGCGGGGCCTTCCCCCGGTCAGCGCCCATCGCCGCCCGCTGGCCGATGGCCTGGTCGAGCAGGACGGCGAGGTGGTGCTGGCCCGGTCCGCCGATCCGGCCCGCGATCCGGTGCTGCCGCTGCGGGCGGCGGCAGCGGCCGCCCAGGCGGGGCTCGCGCTGGCGCCGCGGGTGCTGGCCCGGCTGGCCGGGTGCCCGCCGCTGCCGGTGCCCTGGCCCGGTGAGGCACGGGACGCTCTCGCCGCGCTGCTCGGCGCCGGGCACGCCGCGATCGGCGTCTGGGAGGCGCTGGACCAGGAGGAACTCATCACCCGCCTGCTGCCGGACTGGGAGCGGGTGCGCAACCGCCCGCAGCGCAACCCGCTGCACACCTTCACCGTGGACCGCCACCTGGTCGAGACGGCGGCCCACGCCGCCGCGCTCACCAGGACCGTGGCCAGGCCCGACCTGCTGCTGATCGCCGCCCTGCTGCACGACATCGGCAAGGGCTGGCCCGGCGACCACCGGCTGACCGGTGAGGTGGTCGCGCGGGACACCGCGGCCCGGCTGGGGCTGGCGGAGGCCGACGCGGGCCTGGTCGCCGGGGCGGTGCGCCATCACCTGCTGCTGCCACAGACCGCGACCCGCCGTGACCTCGACGATCCGGTGACGGTCGCGCAGGTGGCGCAGGCCATCGGGAGCCGGCCGCTGCTGGAACTGCTCCACGCGCTGGCGATCGCCGATGGCCAGGCCACCGGCCCGGCCGCCTGGAACGACTGGAAGGCGGGCCTGGTGAGCGAGCTGGTGCGGCGGACCGGCGCGGCGCTGGGCGGCGAGCCGCCACCGGCCCCGCTCCCGCTGCGCGCCGATCAGGCCGGGCTCGCCGCCCGCGGCGAGCCCGCGGTCATGATGAGCGGACCGGAGGTGACGGTGGTCGCGCCCGACCGCCCCGGCCTGCTGTGGCAGGCCGCCGGGGTGCTCGCCTCCCACCGGCTGGCGGTCCGTTCGGCGAACGCGACCTCATGCGGGGATATGGCGGTCACCGCCTTCATCGTTGCGCATCACTATGGTGAACCGCCGGATGCGGCGCTGGTCACCGGTGACCTGCGGCGAGCGCTGGCCGGCCAGCTGGACGTGGCCGGGCGGCTGGCGCAGCGGGAACGGGTGGCGCCCCGGCCCCCGGCCGCGGTGGCGCCGCCCACGGTCACGCTGGTCGACGGCGCCTCCGACACCGCCACCGTGGTGGAGGTGCGGGCGCACGACGCCCCTGGGCTGCTGTGGCGGGTCGGCCGCGCGCTCGGGGAGTGCGGCCTTGACGTCCGCTCGGCCCGGGTGGAGACGCTGGGCGCCGAAGCGGTGGACGTCTTCTACGTGCTGGACGCCAGCGGCCAGCCGGTGAAAGACGCGGGGACCCGCGGCAAGATCGCCGCAGAGGTCCTGAGCGCGCTGGCTGGATAGCACGGGCCGGGCGGCTCTCCTGGGCAGGCAGGCGCGCCGGACCTGGAAGGCACCCCGGCCGGGGTGGGCGCCGGGCAGGAAGGTGCGCCGGGCATGGTCGCGGCATCCCGGGCGCGGGCCCGCACCGGATAGCCTTGTACGCGTGTTCGAGACTCTCTCCGACCGGCTGACCCAGGTCTTCTCCTCGCTGCGCGGACGGGGCAGGCTGTCGGCTGCCGACATCGATGCGACCCTGCGCGAGATCCGCATCGCGCTGCTGGAGGCGGACGTCGCCCTGCCGGTGGCCAGGGAGTTCACCGCCCGGGTGAAAGAGCGCGCCTCCTCGGCCGAGGTGTCCGCGGCGCTCAACCCGGCGCAGCAGGTCATCAAGATCGTCCACGAGGAACTCGTCACCATCCTCGGTGGAGAGGCGCGGCGGCTGCGTTTTGCGAAAAACCCGCCGACGGTCATCATGCTGGCCGGCCTGCAGGGATCGGGTAAGACCACGCTGGCCGCGAAGCTGGCGCGCTGGCTGCGCGAGCAGGGCAACACGCCGCTGCTGGTCGCGGCGGACCTGCAGCGGCCGAACGCGGTACAGCAGCTCCAGGTGGTGGGCGAGCAGGCGGGGGCGCCGGTATTCGCGCCGGAGCCGGGCAACGGCGTCGGCGACCCGGTCGACGTCGCGCGCCGGTCGCTGGAGGAGGCGCGGCACCGCCTGCACAACGTCGTCATCATCGACACCGCCGGGCGGCTGGGCATCGACGAGGAGATGATGCGCCAGGCCGCGGCGATCAGGGACGCGACCGACCCGGACGAGATCCTGTTCGTGGTGGACGCCATGATCGGCCAGGACGCGGTCGCCACCGCCCAGGCCTTCCTCGACGGGGTCGGCTACGACGGGGTCGTGCTGACCAAGCTGGACGGCGACGCCCGCGGCGGTGCCGCGCTGTCCATCGTCCAGCTCACCGACCGCCCGGTGATGTTCGCCTCCACCGGGGAGAAACTCGAGGACTTCGACGTCTTCCATCCCGACCGGATGGCCTCGCGCATCCTCGACATGGGCGACATGCTCACGCTGATCGAGCAGGCGGAGCGGACGTTCGACGAAGAGCAGGCCACGGCCATGGCCGGCAAGCTCGCCTCCGGCGAGGGGTTCACCCTGGAGGACTTCGTCGAGCAGCTGGCCATGGTGCGCAAGCTGGGCCCGATCGGGAACCTGCTCGGCATGCTCCCTGGCGCCGCCCAGAACCGGGAGCTGCTCAGCCAGGTCAGCGACAAGGACCTGGACCGGGCGGAGGCCATCGTCAACTCGATGACCCCGGCCGAACGGCGCAACCCCAAGATTCTCAACGGATCCCGCCGCGCACGCATTGCCCGCGGCTCGGGCACCAGCGTGGGCGAGGTCAACAACCTGGTCATCCGGTTCGCCGAAGGCCAGAAGATGATGCGCCAGATGCTCAGCGGCGGTGGCGTGCCCGGCATGCCGCCGATCCCGGGGATGCGGCGCGCGACCAAGAAGGCCGCCAAGGGCCGGAAGGCGCCGGCGAAGAAGAAGCCCAAGGGCGGGCGCCCCGGTGCGCCCGCGCGCCCGGCTGGCGGCGGTGGCGGTGGTCAGGCTGGCGGCGTGCCCGATGGCCTGCGCGGCGGCGGAAAGGGTGCCCCGGCCCTGGGTGGGCTGCCGGGAGGACTGCCAGGCGGGCTGCCTGCCGGGCTGGCCAAGCCGGGCGCGGGCGACGACCTGGCGGCCAGCCTGGACGCCCTGGCCAGGGGAAACCCTGGTGGCTTCCCGGCAATGCCAGGAGAAGACCCGCCCGGGGCCGCCCCCACGGACCTGCCGGCCGGGTTCGGCCGTTTCCGCCGCGGCAAGCGGGGCGACCGCTAGGACTCTGCCCAGGTGTATCCCGCGCCGGCTCTCCATTCGGCGCGTACTCCCCATCCGGCGCGTGTCCGCCAGCTAGTTCGTGTGCGAAAAGGGTCGCTGCAGCGGCGGTCCTGTCCGCGCCCCCAGGGTTACCGTCGAGCCGACGGCGGGTTTCCGCGGCACAGGAGGGACCATCGTTTGACGAGCCTGTTGCCGGCCGAGAACGAGCGGCGGCGGTCGCGGCGCGAGCGCCTCCGGCCCGGGTTACAGGTGAGAGGTGAGCTCGGTCACGATGTCCGCCGCTGGCTGTGACTTCTTCGCGAGCGCGACGCCCTGTCCGGCCCACATCGAGAGCGCTTCGATGTCACCCGTGGTCCCGGACATCGGCGGTGCTGGCTCGTAGCGCACGATTGGTTCGCCGGAGGCGAAGTGCGCGATCACGTCGCCCGCTCCTGGCCGCTGCGCGAGCGGGGGGCGGCCCGCGGCCTCCCATGCGTCGGCGGTCGAGTTGCGGAGCGCGCGGTGGGGAGAATCGGGCCACCCGACCGAGTACAGGTTGGGGTACCACTGCGCATCGGTCTCGGCCGCGGCTACCAGCCGGCGCCGGTAGTCCTCGTGGATCGGCATCTCCTCGGCCAGCAGGAACCGCGTACCGACCCACGCGGCCTGGGCACCCAGCGCGAGCACTGCGGCGACCCCGCGGGCGTCACCGATCCCGCCAGCCGCGATCACCGGCACCGGCGCCACGGCGTCCACGACCGCTGGCACCAGCGGCAGCGTCGCGACGCGGCCCCACACGTGCCCGCCGGCCTCCCAGCCCTGCGCGACGACCATGTCCACGCCGGACACGACTGCCCGCCGTGCCTCCTCGGCAGTGCCGACCGTGTGCATGACAATCCCCCCGGCGTCGTGGACCTGCTCGATGTAGCCGCTGGGATCACCCAAGAAAAACGACACGATCCGCAAGCCGGCCTCAAGGGCCTGGTCAAGGCGACGGTGACGATCTTCGGTAAGCACGAGGTTGCCGCAAAACGGCCGCGCTGTCAGCGCCGCTGTCTCCCGAACCACGGCTCCGACGTCTTCTGACCATGTCAGCGTCAGCATGCCGAGCGCGCCGGCATTCGAAACAGCCGCAGCCAGTTGGGGAACGGCAACCATGGGCGCCAGGACGATCGGCTGTTCAATCCCAAGCAGCTCGCACACCGGTGTGCGCATCGCGTTCACGCCTTGCTTGGCTCGACATACGAGGTCGGCATCGACCCGGGGGACCGCCGGTCCCATCCGTGAAACTTCGAGTAGTCGTCCGCGTCCCAGGCCTCGCGCAGTCCCGGGGTGCTTAGGTCCCAGTCCGGGCGGATCTCGGCAGTGGCCGCGCGCAGGTCGCGCCACAGGTCGTAGAACGACGGGCGCCCCCAGAACCAGTAGCCGTTGTAGACGCTGTGGATGACCAGGCCCGGCTTGAGCACAAGCGTGTGCGGGATCATCGGGTTGTGCTCGGGGTCGGTGTACTCCTGGATGTCCAGATCCTTTTGGACAATCCGCCCGGGGTCGGACAGGAAAGGCCACTGCGCGCCGACCGAGCTGCGGAACTCCTGCAGCGTGTGATGGTCGTCGGTGGCGATCGTGGCCATCTGGGTATAAGCCACCGCGATCTTCGCGTAGTTCTCGGCCAGCTCCAGGTGCTGCCGGTGCTCTTTCGGGCAGTAGTTGCCGCGCGCGAGCGTGAGGACCAGCGGGTCCCGGCCCTGGATCTCGCTCAGCGTGCGGACGGTGCCGGTATGGTCGGGCAGCGCATAGTCAGGGAAGGTCCCACCGGGGACGATGTCGGAACGCACGGGATAACCGCCTCTCCTCCGGTGCCGCGGGTGCGACCTGGACGGTGCACATGTCTGTGCGCTGTAGGGACCTGGCTATATCTGAAGGCACGTGTGTGCCTGCCGGTAGGCCTGCCCGTCGGCGCTTCTACCCACACTTCCGCCTCGCCAGGAAGCCTCAAGCGCCATGCCACCGGGGCGACCTCCCGCTCGTAACGCTGCGCGAGGTCATCCAGCCGTTCCCCGCCTTCTCCAGGGTCTACGCCGCTGGTCTGCGGGCGCTGCACAACGCGATCATGGCCGAGCGGCGCCCGGCCGGTGCTGGTGCTGGTGCTCGGTGACTCGCGGCGGCGGCGCGTACTTGTGCCCGGAGTGTGATGCCGGTGAATGACTTGCTGCTTCGATGGGCACGCTACCACCGGCGCTGAATCCCGATCATCGCAACGTCGCCTGCAGACCCCGTAAGCGGGGTGTGAGACCAACCAGTGGAGGTGCCAGATGGCCGAGCTCCCACCCCCTCCGGAGGGAATTGTCCTGGCCCACTTCATCGTCTCTGACGATGTCGAGCGGTCCCGGCGCTTCTACACCGAGGTACTGGGTGGCAGGGTGGCCTACTCCGGCCCCGGAGGGCTGACCTACGTCGCACTGGCCAACAGCTGGATCATCATCAATGTCGGGGGAGGCCCGACCGACGACAAGCCGGCGGTCACCCTGGAGGCGCCACGCGATCCCAACCGGGTCAGCAGCTTCCTCAATATCCGGGTCAAAGACATCCACGCCGTGTACGCCGAATGGAGCGCTCGCGGTGCTCAGTTCCTGACGCCGCCCAAACAGCACCAGTACGAGATCCGTTGCTACATCCGCGATCCCGACGGTCATCTGATCGAAGTGGGGCAAACCACGGACCCAGCGGGGGACTGGTCGCCCGCTCACTGGCCGCCGAGTACGCGCGCTGGCGATTCCGGGTGAATGCCGAGGTCACCGGCAACGCCCGCGAGTCGACGGTGGCCGGTCCTCCGGGCGCTGAGCCCCGATCCACCGTGTGACGCTGAGGAGGTTCGGTCATGACCACCGCGATCATCGGCACCGGTGGGATCGGATCGGTCATCGCCCGCCAGCTCGCCTCGGGCGGTGAGACCCTGCGGCTCTCGAGCGCCGGCATTAAGTCGGCGCGAACGCTGGCTGCAGAGATCGGTCGCGCCGCGGTCGCCGTCGACAACCGCGACGCGCTGCGGGACGCCGATGCCGTCATCCTCGCGCTGCGTTTCACCGTGCTGAAGGGCGTCATAGACGAGATCGCCGATCCGCTGACCGGCAAGGTGGTGGTCGTTCCGAGCAACCCGCTCAGCACGGACGCACAAGGTAAGGTCTCACGTCTCCTGCCGGAAGGGCAGTCCTCCGGCGAGGTTGTAGCCGGGTGGTTGCCGGCGGGGGCGCGCCTGGCCATGGCGTTTGGGAGCATGTCGGCCGATCTCTTCGAGTCCGCTAGCAACCGGTCACCGGAGCCGGCGGTCCTGTTCTACGCGACCGACGATGACCGTGCCAGCGAGGAAGTCGAGCGGTTGATCCGAACGGCCGGCTTCGAGCCGGCGAAGGTCGGCGGGATCGAGCAATCGGGTCGGCTCGAGGTGGGCGGCGATCTTCACGATCTCCTGGTCGGCCCCGCAGAGGCGCGGTCATTGATCAGTGGGGCCTCATCGCTTCGCCGCCCTGACCGGGGCACCCCCCCGGTCGGGCCTTCACCCAGACGGTGTTGACGGCGCTGACCTTCGCGATATCGAAGGGCACGGATCGCTTGTCACAGTTGCCGGTCCACTCGATGATCAGGCGCCGGGCCCGGCCGGCGGGCCAGCCGCTCACGGTTCAGATCACGTATACCGCCACAGCCTTTAGCGCACACTTTCCCGTGCCCCGGCCGGTTCTCTGGGCGCGGGGCGACCGGCGGCCAAGCCGCAAGCGATTACACCTGCGGTCGACTCCTCTGGCACAATGACAGGGTTGTTACACATTCCTGGGTCGGCGACGCCCTCTCACGCTCGTCGGCCCTGGTCCGTCCGGGCCATGCCGCCGGTCCTCACCTGGCGTGTTCACCGCCCGCAGCCGAGCTTTCATGGGAGAAGACCGCAGCCGTGGCTGTCAAGATCAAGCTCAAGCGCATGGGGAAAATCCGTGCGCCGTTCTACCGGATCATCGTCGCTGACGCCCGTACCAAGAGAGACGGGCGGGCGATCGAGGAGATCGGCAAGTACCACCCCAAGGCAGACCCCTCGTTCATCGAGGTCAACTCGGACCGGGCGCAGCATTGGCTCTCGGTGGGCGCACAGCCCACCGATCCGGTCCGGCGGATCCTTGAGATCACCGGTGACTGGCAGAAGTTCAAGGGCCTGCCCGGTGCCGAGGGCACGCTGCGGACCGCCGAGGCCAAGCCGGACAAGAAGCAAGCCTTCGCCGCGGCCGTTGCCGAGACGCTGAAGGCTGCCGAGGCCAAGCCGGACAAGGGCAAGGCGCGCAAGCCCGCGGCCGGGGCGGACACCGCGAAGGCCAAGGACACCAAGGCGGCATCAGGCAAGGCGGCCAAGGCGGACGGCAAGCAGGCGGACGGCAAGCGCGCGGGCGCGGGCAAGTCCGCTAAGGGCGCCCAGGCCCGTGCCGCCTCAGCTGACGACGGTGCGGCCGGCGCGGATGCCGCGGCCAAGGACAGCGCGGCGGCCGACGCGGATGCCACAGCCTCCGATGCCAGCACCTCCGCCAAGGATGCCGCTCCAGCCGAGGACGCCGCCTCCGCCAAGGACGCTGCTCCGGCTAAGGATGCCGCTCCAGCCGAGGACGCCGCCCCAGCCGCGGCGGCAGCGGCCGCCGGTGGCAAGCAGGACAGCGAGGCGTGAGAGGTGCTCGAGGAGGCTCTTGAGCACCTGGTGAAGGGCATCGTCGATCATCCCGACGATGTCCAGGTGAACAGCCACGGCCTGCGCCGGGGCCGGGTCCTGGAGGTGCGGGTGCACCCGGACGATCTCGGTAAGGTCATCGGCCGCGGCGGCCGGACGGCCCGAGCCCTGCGGACGGTCATCGGATCGCTGGCGGGCGGGCGTTATGTCCGTGTCGACCTGCTGGATGTGGACGAGGTCCGTTAGCTGAGCAGGCAACTGGATGTCGGCCGGGTGGGCCGGCCGCACGGCATCCGCGGCGAGGTCTCGGTCGAGGTCCGGACCGACGATCCGGACCGGCGTTTCGCCGCGGGCTCGGTACTGGGCACCGATCCCCCGGCGGCCGGGCCGCTGACGGTCGTGTCCGCGCGCTGGCACAGCGGGCGCCTGCTGGTCACCTTCGCTGGGATCGCCGACCGGACCATGGCTGAGCCGCTGCGCGGCGTCTGGCTAACGGTGGACGCCGCGCAGGTCACCGCTCCGGAGGATCCCGACGAGTTCCACGATCACCAGCTGGTCGGGCTCACCGTGGTCACCGCTGCCGGGGAACCGGTCGGCGTCGTCACCGACGTGCGCCATCACGGCCAGGACCTGCTGGTGATCGAGCCGGAGCCCGGCTCGCGCCGCAGCGGCGAGATACTGGTCCCCTTCGTGGCCGCGATCGCAGTGGACGTGGACGTGGCCGGCGGCCGGCTGGTGATCGATCCGCCAGCGGGCCTGCTGGATCTGGCGGTGGCTGGCCCGGCTGCCCCCGCTGACCTGACTGCCCCCGCTGACCCCGCTGACCCTGCTGCCCCCGCTGGCAGGGCTGCCCTGGCTGACCCGGCTGGCCCCGCTGGCCCGGATGGCCGCGCCTCCCGCGAGGGTTCCCCTGGCGGGAGCGCCCGCCCCGGCCGCGGCAGGGGGTGACCTGCGGTGCGCATCGATATCATCACGATCTTCCCCGAGTACTTCGGCCCGCTGCGGGTCTCGCTGCTCGGCAAGGCGGCGGAGCGCGGGATCGTCCAGCTCACCGTGCACGACCTGCGCACATGGGCGCACGACATCCACCGGACCGTGGACGACACGCCCTTTGGCGGCGGGCCTGGGATGGTCATGATGCCCGGCCCCTGGGGTGAGGCGCTCGATGCGGTGACCGGCGCGTCGCCAGGAGCCCGGCTGGTGGTGCCCACTCCGGCCGGCGTCCCCTTCCGGCAGGAGATGGCCACCGCGTACGCGGGGCAGGACCATCTCGTCTTCGCATGTGGCCGGTACGAGGGGATCGACGCCCGGGTCATCGAGGATGCCCGGAGCCGGCTGGCCGTCGACGAGGTCAGCGTGGGCGACTACGTGCTCTCCGGCGGCGAGCCCGCCGCCCTGGTCATGATCGACGCGGTGGCGAGGCTGCTGCCCGGCGTGCTCGGGAACAGCGGGTCCGCGGCCGACGACTCCTTCGGGGCCGGCGCCGGGCCCATGGCCGGCCTGCTGGAAGGCCCCGTCTTCACCAGGCCGCGGGTCTGGCGCGGGCGCGGGATCCCGGACGTCTTGCTGTCCGGGGATCACGGGGCCATCGCGCGCTGGCGGAGGGACGAGGCGCTGCGCCGCACGGCCGCCTACCGCCCCGATCTGGTGGCGGGAATCGACCCCGGCGCCCTGGACACACGCGACCGGCAGGTGCTGGCGGAGGCTGGCTTTCCGGTTTGGGGCGAAGATATGGCACACTGAAACCCGCCCCGTGCTAGCTCACCGAGCGCAAGCTCACCGAGCGGAGCGCTTCCCGGCGCTGCAGGGCCAGGGCTTCAGGATTACCGAAAGACAGCTCAGACCGGACTGCACGCGCCCGCCCGTGCGCGCGTGAAGATCAATTGAGGAACGCCAGTCATGCACACCGTGATCACCGACTTGGAGCAGGCCCAGATCCGCTCCGATATCCCGGACTTCCGGCCGGGAGACACAATCAAGGTGCACGTCCGGGTGGTCGAGGGCAGCCGGTCCAGGATCCAGGTCTTCCAGGGTGTGGTCATCCGGCGCCAGGGCGGCGGGGCGAGGGAGACCTTCACCGTCCGCAAGATCAGCTACGGCGTGGGCGTGGAGCGCACCTTCCCCGTCCACAGCCCGTCGATCGACAAGATCGAGGTGGTCAGCCGCGGCCGGGTGCGCCGGGCCAAGCTCTACTACCTGCGTTCCCTGCGCGGCAAGCGGGCCCGGATCAGGGAGCGGCGCGAGACGCCAGCGCGCTAGCACGCGAGACGCCAGCGCACCAGCAACCGCAGGGTGCAGCGGCGGTCGCGGATGCCCGGCCACGGCGGGAGGTCGCGGATGCCCGGCCACGACGCGACAGATACCGCTGCCCGGGACCAGGACAGCGGGGTGGCGCGCGTCCGGCCCGGGCGCCGGCTGCTGCTCAATCTGCTCCTGCTCACCGCCCTGGCGATCCTGTTCACGGTCCCGACCAGGGCGTTCGTGGCACAGGCGTTCCGGGTCCCCACCGGGTCCATGGCCAACACGCTGCGCCCCGGCGACCGGGTGCTGGTCAGCAGGCTCGTGTATCACCTCAGGGGCATCCACCGGGGGGACATCATCGTGTTCAGCGGCACCGGGTCCTGGGGGCCGTCGCCAGCGCGGATGGGCAGCCCGCTGGACCGCTGGTTCCGTGACACGCTGACGGCGGCTGGCCTGGCGAGCAGCGGGACCGACTACATCAAGCGGGTCATCGGCCTCCCGGGTGACCATGTGGCCTGCTGCAACGCACGCGGGCTCATCACCGTCAACGGGATCCCGCTGCGCGAGGGGGATTACCTGTTCCCCGGCGAGCGGCCGTCCAGCCTGCCCTTCCAGGTAACCGTGCCGCCTGGCCGGCTCTGGGTGATGGGCGACCACCGGGCGGACTCGGAGGACTCGCGCGACCACCCGCAGGACCCCGGGGACGGGACCGTGCCTGAGAGCGCGGTGGTGGGCCGGGCCTTCCTGGTCCTCTGGCCACCCTCCCAGCTGGGCACCCTCCCCATTCCCGGCACCTTCTCCCAGCCGGCCCTGGCGCACCGGAGCCCGGCGCCGGCACCGGGCCGCGTCCGCGTCGCAGCGCTGCGTGCCCGGAGATAGGCTCGTTCCGATGAACGAGGAGCGGGGCACGCGCGACGACCACCGTGCCCAGGCCGATCAGGGCACCGGCCTGGGCGCTCCCGGTGGACACCAGGCCGGCCCGGCTCTGGGGCACGGTGGCGGCGCCCCCGGACTGGCGGGATCCGGCAGCCAGCCGGGCGCCGGCGGCCGGGACGGTGCCGGGGGGATCGGCAGGGCCGCCCCGCCCGGCCAGCGGCCCGCGAAAAAGCGTGCGAAGAGCAGGTCATGGTGGATCGAGCTGCCGGTCCTGCTGGCGTTCGCACTGGTGCTGGCCCTGGTCATCAAGACGTTCGTGGTCCAGGCGTTCTTCATCCCCTCATCGTCGATGGAGAACACCCTCGACATCGGCGACAAGGTGCTCGTCAACAAGATGGTCTACGACTTCCGCCCCATCCACCGGGGCGACATCGTGGTCTTCAACGGGGAGGGCTCCTGGGACCCGGTGACGTCCCAGACCGCGAGCCCGCCGGTGCGGCTGTGGCACGCGATCATCGGCCTGTTCGGCACCGCCCCGGGGGTGCACGACTACATCAAGCGCGTGATCGGGGTACCCGGCGATCATGTGGCGTGCTGTGATGCGCAGGGCCGGGTGACGGTCAACGGCGTGCCGCTGAACGAGAAGTCCTACCTCTATCCGGGCAACGCTCCGTCCACGGTCAGGTTCAGCATCACGGTGCCGCCCGGCCGCCTGTGGGTGATGGGCGATCACCGCAGCGTGTCGTATGACTCCCGCGGGCACATGGCCGATCCGGGCGACGGCACCATCCCGGAGGACCGGGTCGTGGGGCGCGCATTCGTGATCGTCGCCCCGGTCAGCAGGTGGCGGGTGCTGTCGGTCCCGGCCACCTTCGACCAGCCCCGGCTGGCCGCGGCCGGCCCGCCAGCGGCGGCCGGCCCGGCCGCGCTGCCCGTCATGTCCGGCCCGGCGGCCGCGGCCGTGCCGCTGGGGCTGGGGCTGGCGGGCGCGTTCCCGCTCACCTGGTTCCAAGTGAGGGTGCGGCGGCGGGTCGCCAGGTCGCTGCGGGGCTCCCGGCGGCGCGGGAGCGGGTGACGTCATGCTGGTCCCCCCGGTGCGGCATCCTGGCTATACCCCGCGGCGTGCGGCGGGCCTGACCGGGTACGAGCGGGTGCTCGCCCGGGCCGGCTTCGTGCAGGTAGCGGGGATCGACGAGGCGGGCCGCGGTGCCTGCGCCGGCCCCCTGGTGGTAGCGGCCGTCATGCTGGATCCCCGCCGGAGGTCCGTCATCGGCGATATCGCGGACTCCAAGTCGCTGACGGCGGCCGCCCGGGAGGAAGCGTACGAACAGGTGATGGCGCTGGCCCAGGCCTGGCACGTCGTTGTCATACCGCCGGGGGAGATCGACCGGACAGGCCTGCACGTGTGCAACATCGCCGGAATGCGCCGGGCGCTGGCCGGCCTGTGCCCGCAGCCGCAGTACGTGCTCACCGACGGTTTCCCGGTGCGCGGGCTGGGCGTGCCAGCGCTGGCCATGTGGAAGGGGGACGAGGTGGCCGCGTGCGTGGCCGCGGCCTCGGTCGTTGCCAAGGTCACCAGGGACCGGCTCATGCGCGACCTGCACGTGCGCTACCCGGTGTACGGGTTCGCCCGGCACAAGGGATATTCCACACCAAGTCACATGCGGGCGCTCACCGCCCACGGGCCGTGCCCCGAGCACCGGCGCTCCTTCGCTAACGTCGGTGGCCTGGCTCGTGATCTGGCGGGCCCGGAGGCCGGGGAGCCCGTGAGCCCGGAGGCCGGCGAACTGGTAGACCCGGAGACCGGCGATCTGATGGGCCCGGAGGCTGGGGAGCCGGTGAGCCTGGGGACTGGCGATCCGGTGGGCCTGGAGGACAGCGATCCCGTGCGCCTGGAGACCGGTGACCTTACGGACCTGGAGAATTGACCTATGGTTGATCTCATCCGGGCCGTAGCTCCCGTCGCTGCCTGATCGGAGTTGTGCATGAGCGCGGAGGACCTCGAGAAGTACGAAACCGAGATGGAGCTGCAGCTCTATCGCGAGTACCGGGACGTGGTCAAGCTCTTCACCCATGTGGTGGAGACCGAGCGGCGGTTCTACCTGACCAATAACGTCGAGCTGAACGTCCGCACCGCCGACAACGGCGAGGTCTTCTTCGAGGTCACGATGCAGGACGCATGGGTGTGGGACATGTACCGCCCCGCCCGTTTTGTGAAGAACGTCAGGGTCGTCACGTTCAAGGACGTCAACGTGGAGGAGCTGGCCCAGAGCGATCTGGAGCTGCCCGACCCCCAGTAGGCGGCGGCGCAGCGCCGGAGTTGCGGGAACCGCTCCAGATCCGCGGGCGCTGCGTCGGCTCCGTAGCCGCTGGCCGGATCTGCGGGCGTCGTCCCGGTATGCCGGCGACCTGCCCGGTGGCAGCTGGCTGGCCTGCCGTGGCCGGGACCGCACTGGACGCGGCTGCGCGCATCTGCTGATCCCCCAGGCCTGCTGCGCGCGATCCCACGCCTCGTGCGCGCCCGCTGGGGGTCCCGCGCGCTGCCCCCGCCGCTGCCAGGCCGCAGACCCCGTCCATCGATAGCCGCAGACCCCCGTCCCATCAAAGCAAGCGGCAGGGACAAACGGCTCCCGCCGTCCACATCGGGGTCCGGCCTTCCACAGCGGGACAACTGGCCGCGCGGCCCTGCCGTCATCCGGGCAGCGTCGTTGGTGGAGGTGGTGATCCGTGAACGCCAAGGACGACTTGGGACGGCGGGGCGAGCAGGCGGCGGTGGAGTACCTGGAAAGTGCCGGGTTACGGATCCTCGACCGCAACTGGCGGTGCGCGGAAGGCGAGATCGACATCGTGGCCGCCGAGGGCCGGGTGCTGGTGATCTGCGAGGTCAAGACCCGTTCCGGCACCGGCTACGGCAGCCCGCTCGAGGCGATCACCCGGAGCAAGCGCGCCCGGCTGCGGCGGCTGGCGATCCGGTGGCTGGTCGCGCACGGGGTGCTCTTCGACGAAGTGCGCATCGACGTGATCGGACTGGTCCGGGACGAGTCCGGTCATTACCAGCTCGAGCATGTGCGGGGGGTGGGCTAGGTGCCGGTCGCGCGTACCCATTCCATCGCCCTGGTCGGCGTGGAGGGCCATCCGGTCGAGATCGAGAGCGACATCGAGAACGGGCTGCCCGGGCTGCTGCTCGTCGGCCTGCCCGACACCGCGCTGCGCGAGGCGCGCGACCGGATCCGGGCCGCCATCGTCAACAGCGGTGAGCAGTGGCCGCAGCGGCGGATCACGGTCGGGCTCTCCCCGGCCAGCCTCCCGAAACGCGGCAGCGGCTTCGACCTCGGTATAGCTGTTTCAGTCCTTGCCGCCGCCGGCACGGTTCCGGTCGCCGCCATCGAGGGGGTCACCTTCCTGGGTGAGCTAGGGCTGGACGGGCGTCTGCGGCCAGTCTGTGGGGTTCTTCCAGCCGTGGCAGGCGCGGCGGCTGCCGGTTTCCGCAAGGTCGCCGTCCCGGAGGCGAGCGCGCCGGAGGCGGCCCTGGTGCCGGGGCTGGCGGTGCTGGGCTCGCCGACCCTCGGTGCCCTGCTCGCCTGGCTGCGGGGGGAGCGTGAGACGGGGCAAGAGGTCACGGTGCGGATGTCGGGCAATGGCGCTGGGGTTCAGACGGGGCAGCCAGCCAGCCCGGCCGCCGTCGGCCCGTCGCGGACAGCGGGGCCGCCCAGTCCCTCGGGCCAGGTGAGCAGTCGTCCTGACCTGGCCGATGTGCTCGGGCAGCCCGCCGCTCGCCGCGCAGCCGAAATCTGCGCGGCCGGCGGGCACCATCTCTCGCTGCTCGGGCCACCGGGCGTCGGCAAGACCATGCTGGCCGAGCGGATCCCGACCATCATGCCTGGCCTGGACCGCCCGGCCGCGCTCGAAGTCACCGCGATCCACTCCGTGGCGGGGACCTTGCCGCCGGGCAGCCCGCTGATCGCCCAGCCCCCTTACTGCGCGCCCCATCACACAGCGACCAAGGCGGCGATTGTCGGCGGCGGCAGCGGCATCATCCGCCCCGGGGCGGCGTCCCTCGCCCACCGTGGCTGCCTGTTCCTTGACGAAGCGCCCGAATTCGGGCGCGATGTACTGGATGCCCTGCGGCAGCCGCTGGAGTCGGGGGAGGTGGTGGTCGCCCGGCTGGGGCTGACCGCTCGCTTCCCGGCCCGGTTCACACTGGTGCTCGCGGCCAATCCTTGCCCCTGCGCCAAGGGCCCGGGTTCGGCGATGGGCTGTACCTGCTCTTCGACAGAACGGCGGCGCTATCAGGCGCGGCTGTCCGGGCCGCTGCTGGATCGCGTGGACGTCAAGGTCGAGTTCCTGCCGGTGAGCCGCGCCGAGCTGCTCAGTGACCGGGGCTTCGCCGAGCCGAGTTCGGTGGTGGTGAAACGGGTGGAGGCCGCGCGAGGCCGGGCCGCCGCCCGGCTCAGGCACACTCCATGGCGGCTCAACGCGGGGATTCCAGGTAGCGAGCTACGCCGCAGCTTCGCGCCAGGACCAGGGGCGTTGGCCCCGCTGGAACGGGCCATGGACCTCGGTGAGATCAGCGCCCGCGGGGTGGACAGGGTGATCCGGGTCGCCTGGACGCTGGCCGATCTCGCAGGTGTTACCAGGCCCACCGTCGAGGAGACCAGCTACGCGCTGGGCCTGTGGCTGGGGGTGGGGCGGTGAGCGAGGTCAGCGGGGAGGAGCGGCTGGCCCGGGCCGCTCTCACCTGCGTGGCCGAGCCCGGTGATCCGGTCATGGGCGGCCTGCTGCGCGCCTGCACAGCGGCCGAGATCGTGGCCGCGCTCGTCAGGGGACGGATGCCGGTAGCAGCTGCCGGCCGGCCCGCGGCCGCCGGGCCGGACCTCGACTACCTGCCGGGGCTGGGCCGGGACTGCCTGCCGGAACCGGGCGGGGAAGGCCTGCCGCGACTGGGGCGGGCGCTGGCCAGGTGGGCCGGGCGGCTGGGTGAGGCCCCGGCGGAGACCACCCTGGACGCCTGGCGGCGGGAGGGGATCAGGCTGATCTGCCCGGGGGACCCCGAGTGGCCGAGCCAGCTCGACGTGCTGGGCGATGCCCGCCCGTGGGGGCTGTGGGTGCGGGGAAGCGGGGACCTGCGTTACGCGTGCCTGCGCTCGGTGTCGATCGTGGGCACCAGGTCGGTGACCGCCTACGGGTCGCACGTGTGTACCGAGATGACGATGACCCTGGCCGAGCGGGGGTGGACGGTCGTCTCCGGTGGGGCGTTCGGCGTCGACGGCTGCGCACACCGTGCTGCGATGAGGGCCGGCGGGGTGACGGTCGCCGTCTTCGCCTGCGGCGTCGATCGTGACTACCCGGAGGGCCACCACGGGCTCTTCTGCGAGATCCGCGTGAAGGGAACGACCATCAGCGAGTGGCCGCCCGGCCGGATGCCCACCCGTCCCGGTTTCCTGGTCCGCAACCGGGTGATCGCCGCGCTCAGCCGTGGCACCGTCGTGGTGGAGGCGGCGCTGCGTAGCGGCGCGCTGAACACCGCCCGCCACGCCTGTGACCAGGGACGGCCGCTGATGGCGGTGCCGGGGCCTGTGACCTCGGCGGTGTCGGCGGGCTGCCACGAGATCATCCGTGACTGGGGTGCCGTCTGCGTGACCGGCGCCCAGGACGTGATGGAGGTCATCGCGTTCCCCGGTGATGAGCCGCCAGGCCGTGCCCGCGGACCGGTGCTGCCGCGTGACGCGCTCGACCCGGTGACACGCCGGGTGCTGGAAGCGGTCCCTGGCCGGGCCGGGCGCGGCCCGGCCAGGGTCGCGGTGATGGCGGGCGTCGGTTTTGACACGGTCATGCGCTGCCTTGGTGCCCTCGCGGCCGCGGGCTTCGTCGAGCGCTGTGACCGTGGCTGGCGGCTGCGCCGCGGTGGCCCGGCTGGCCAGGTGCGGCGGCCGGGCGGGGACGCGGCACAGCCGTGACCGCTGGTTGCCCGCACGGCTGCCCGCAGGCCCGCGGGCTCTCCTGCCCGGCGGGGTCTCGCAGGACACGCTGGCGCGCGGGCCCGCCTTGCCGTGACCGCACCTTCCGGTGCCGCAAACTGGGTCCATGGAGGTGCCAGAGCGCGGGCCGGGCCGGGTGAGGCCCGAACGCGGGCCGGGCAAGCAGCCGCCGGAGCGCGGGCCGGGCCAGCCGCTGACAGAGCGCGACCCGGGCAAGCAGCGGCCGGAGCGGGGGCCGGGCCAGCCGCTGACAGAGCGCGACCCGGCCGAGCCGCTGCCGGAGCGGATGCAGGCAGCCCTGGATGGATTCGGGCGCCACCTCGCAGCGGAACGCGGGCTGTCCCCGCACACGGTCCGCGCCTATCTCGGCGACGTCCGGTCCCTGCTGGCGCACGCGGCGCGCGGCGGCGTCACCACGCCGGACGGGCTCGACATCACCGTCTTGCGGCGCTGGCTGGCCAGCCAGCATGGCACTGGCCGCGCCCGCGCCACGCTGGCCCGCCGGGCCGCCGCCGCCCGCACGTTCACGGCGTGGGCCTGTACCGGTGGCTGGCTCAGCCGCGATCCCGGCCCGCTGCTCGGGACGGCGAGGATCCGCCGCCGCCTGCCCCAGGTGCCGCGCCAGGATCAGATGGCCGCCGTCCTGGCCGCGGCCGGGGCCGTGCCAGCCAGCGGTGACCGCAGCGGCGGTGACCGCGGCGGCGATGGCAGGGACGGCGGTGCCAACGGCAGCGGCGGCCCGGGCGGCGGGCGCGGGCCGGGGGCGGAACTGGCCCTGCGTGACGCCGCGATCATGGAACTGCTCTATGCGACCGGCATCCGGGTGAGCGAACTCTGTGGCCTCGACATCGACGATCTGGACGAGGGGCGGAACACGGTCCGGGTGTTCGGCAAGGGCGGCCGGGAACGCACGGTGCCCGTCGGGCTGCCGGCGATCCGGGCGGTGGCCGCCTGGCGGCGGGCTGGCCGGCCGGTGCTGGCCGTGCCGGGCAGCGGCCCCGCCCTGTTCCTCGGGGCGCGGGGCGGCCGCCTCGATCCCCGGACCGCCCGGCGGGTCGTGCACGCCCGTCTGGCGGCAGTGGCCGGTGTGCCCGAATCCGGGCCGCACGGGCTGCGGCATGCCGCCGCTACCCACCTGCTGGAAGGTGGCGCCGATCTGCGGAGTGTCCAGGAGATCCTCGGTCATGCCTCCCTGGCGAGCACGCAGATCTACACCCACGTTTCGGTCGAGCGGCTCACAGCCGCCTACCGCCAGGCCCACCCCCGGGCGTAGCCGGCGCTGGGCTGACGGCCCGGCCGCCGGGAACGGGTAGACTGGGGCACGGTCGGGAAGGTCCGTGCGCCGCAGCGCGCGGCCTCCGGCTAAATTCGCGCGTCCGCCTGCCGCAAGGCAGATCCGGCCGGACTTCCGGTGGGCGCACCTCATCGGTCTGCGGGTCCTTTACCGCAGTGAGGGTGCGCACGGGCGCCAGGACCAACCGAGCGCGCTCGTGCCCCGAGGGCATGGCGCACAACAGGAAGGGGACACCGGCATGACACCGGTCGTCACCATGCGGCAGCTTCTTGAGAGCGGCGTCCACTTCGGGCACCAGACCCGTCGCTGGAACCCGAAGATGAAGCGGTTCATCTTCGCCGAGCGCAACGGCATCTACATCATCGACCTGCAGCAGTCGCTGGACTTCATCGACCGCGCCTATGAGTTCATCAGGGAGACGGTCGCCCACGGCGGGACCGTTCTCTACGTCGGCACCAAGAAGCAGGCCCAGGAGGCGATCGCCGAGCAGGCGCGCCGGGTGGGGATGCCGTTCGTCAACCAGCGCTGGCTGGGCGGCATGCTGACCAACTTCGCCACCGTCTACAAGCGGCTGCAGCGTCTCAAGGAGCTCGACGAGCTCGACTTCGAAGACGTGGCGAGCTCCGGCATGACCAAGAAGGAACTCCTGCACCTGCGCCGCGAGCGGGACAAGCTCGACCGTTCCCTCGGTGGCATCAAGGACATGGCACGCACCCCGAGCGCCCTGTGGGTGGTGGACACCAAGAAGGAGCACATCGCCGTCAGCGAGGCACGCAAGCTCGGTATCCCGGTGATCGCCATCCTCGACACCAACTGCGACCCGGACGAGGTCACCTACCCGATCCCCGGCAACGACGACGCGATCCGCAGCGTTTCCCTGCTCACGCGCGTCGTGGCCGACGCCGTCGCGGACGGCCTGATGGCACGGGCCGCGTCCGCGGACGGCGAGGACAAGCCGGCCGCCTCGGCGGGCCCCGGCGAGCTCGGCACCGAGGAACCGCTGGCGGAATGGGAGCGCGAGCTGCTCCAGCATGCCGACAGCGCCGCCCGAGCGGCCGGTCCGGCCCCTGACGCCACCGCCGCCGAGGCAGGTGCCGGGGCCGATGCCACCGCTGAGGCGGCCGGGGCCGGCGCGGAGGCCGGCGGGGTCACCGCTGAGGCAGGTGCCGGGGCCGATGCCATCGCTGAGGCGGCCGGGGCCGGCGCGGAGGCCGGCGGGGTCACCGCTGAGGCAGGTGCCGGGGCCGGCCCAGAGGCCAACGGGGCGGCCGCTGAGGCCGACGGGGCCAGCCCGGAGGCCGCCGCAGATGAGACCGCGGCAGAGGCGGGGACCGAGGCCGGGGCCAGGGCCGGGGAAGCCGGTGACCGCGCATAGCAGGCCGTGGCCGGCGGCCCGCCAGGGAGCCGCCCGGCTCCAGGCCGCTTGCGCACAGACGCGCTGACTGACCAGAAGCGAGAGAAGAGGAAATGGCGAACTTCACCGCCGCGGATGTGAAGCGGCTACGCGACGCGACGGCCGCGGGGATGCTCGACTGCAAGAACGCGCTTGAGGAGGCCGGTGGCGACTTCGACGCCGCGGTCGAGCTCCTGCGCGTGAAGGGCGTCAAGGACGTCGGGAAGCGGGCCGGCCGGACCGCGAGCAACGGGCTTGTCACCGCGGTGCTGGATGGCACCAGCGCAGGGGTCCTCGTCGAGCTGAACTGCGAGACCGACTTCGTGGCCAAGACCGAGCTCTTCCAGCAGGTGGCGGCCGACATCGCCGCCGCCGCGCTGGCGCACCGGCCCGCTGACCGGCTGGCGCTGCTGGGCGTGGAGGTCCGCCCCGGCGCGACGGCCCAGCAGCTCATCGACGAGGCGGGTGCCTCGCTGAAGGAGAAGCTGGAGCTCGGCCGGTATGCCCTGCTCGAGGGCGGCTATGTGGCCAGCTACCTGCACCGTTCCGACCGTTCCCTGCCGCCGACCCTGGGCGTGCTCGTCCAGCTCGACGCTCCGGCCGAGGAGACGGGCAAGGATGTCGCGCAGCAGGTGGCGGCGATGCGCCCGCAGTATGTGACCCGCGACCAGGTGCCCGCCGACGTGGTCGAGCACGAGCGGCGCATCGCGGAGCAGATCACTCGCGAGGAAGGCAAGCCCGAGCAGGCGATCGGCAAGATTGTCGAGGGCAGGCTGGGCGCGTTCTTCAAGGACGTGGTGCTCACCGAGCAGGCGTTCGTGAAGGACCCGAAGAAGACCATCAAGCAGCTGCTGTCGGAGCAGGGCGTCACCGTACAGGCGTTCGCCCGGTTCCAGGTGGGCCAGGCCGGCTGAGGCGCCCCACGGGGGGCAGATGGCTTGCCTGTTGGTGTCTTCGCCGAGGCGGAGAGGGGTAACGTCGTGCGGACGGCGCATGAAAAGCAGGCGCAAGCCAGCCCGCCGGTCCTGCGAGGGCCGGGCTGGGCGGGCAGGAACCCACGGGAGCCACAGTGATAGAGGAGATCCTCTTCGGGGCCGAGGAGAAGATGGAGAAGGCCGTCGCGGTCGCCAAGGAGGAGTTCAGTGTCATCCGGACCGGCCGCGCCCACCCGGCCATGTTCGGCAAGATCACGGCCGAGTACTACGGCACCCAGACCCCGGTCAACCAGCTGGCGTCGTTCCACATCCCCGAGCCGCGGATGGTCGTGATCCAGCCATTCGACAAGTCGTCGCTGGCCGCGATCGAGAAGGCGATCCGCAACAGTGACCTCGGGGTGAACCCGTCGAACGACGGCGCGATCATCCGGGTGGTCTTCCCCGAGCTCTCCGAGGAGCGCAGGCGGGAGTACATCAAGATCGCGCGGCACAAGGCGGAGGACGGCCGGGTGGCGATCCGTAACATCCGCAGGAATACCAAGGACTCACTGGACAAGCTGGTCAAGAGCGGCGACGCGGGTGAGGACGAGGTCCACCGGGCGGAGCGGGAACTCGACGATCTCACCCACACCTACGTGGGGCAGGTGGACGAGCTGCTCAAGCACAAGGAAGCCGAGCTCCTCGAGGTCTGAGGTGCCAGCGGACGGAGCTGCCGACCCGGCGGAGGCGGGGAAGGACGGCACCACGGGCGCCCGCTCCCCGGCCCGGGCCGGCCGGAACCTCCCGGCCGCGGTGGCGGTCGGGCTGCTGCTCGGCGGTCTCGCCATCGTCACCCTGTTCACGCTGAAGGCCACCTTCCTCGTGTACGTGGCCGCCGCGGTCGGGATCGCGCTGTGGGAGCTGTCCCGGGCCCTCGGGACGCGGGACATCCACCTGCCGCTGGTCCCGCTGGCCGCGGGCAGCGCCGCGGCGATCGCGCTGGCGTACTGGTGGAGCGGCCGCGCCCTGGTGGCGGGCCTGGCCCTGACCATGATCGCGATCCTGGCCTGGCGCCTGCCGGGCGGCACGGCCGGCTACCTGCGGGACGTGACCGCCGGTGCCTTCGCGCTCGGTTACCTGTCGCTGATGGCCAGCTTCGTCGCGCTCATGCTCGCCGCGCCCGACGGATCACGGCGCGTCCTGGTCTTCCTCATCCTGGTCGTGTGCAGCGACGTCGGCGGCTACGCCACCGGCGTCCTCATCGGGCGCCACCTGATGGTCCCGGTGATCAGCCCGAAGAAGACCTGGGAGGGGTTCGCGGGCTCGGCGCTGGCCTGCGCGGCGGCCGGTGCCATCATGCTGCCGCTCCTGCTGCACGGAGCGGCCTGGCAGGGGCTCCTGGTGGGCATCGGCGCGCTCCTGGCGGCCACACTCGGGGATCTCACCGAATCGATGATCAAGCGGGACCTGGAGATCAAGGATATGGGCACGGTCCTGCCCGGCCATGGTGGCGTCCTCGACCGGATCGACTCCCTGGCGCTCGCCGCGCCCGTGGTGTGGCTGCTCCTGCTCGTCTTCGTGCCGGTGGCGGGCCACCACTGACCGCTGGCGGCCCACCGCTGAAAGGCAGGTCATCATCGGCATCGTCGTGGCCTGGACCCGCGGCTACATCACCGCCGGCCTGGTCAAGGGCGTGCTCTCCGCCCTGCTGGCGATATTCCTCTGGTTCCTCCCCCTGCTCGGAGTCAGCCTCCACCTGCACTAGGCCGCGGGCTCAGCGCCCAACGACCCAGCTGCGGCGCTGCGCTGCGAGGTGGGTGATCAGGCTGGTGGCGCCGCGCTCCTTGGCCAGCTGCCGCTCCCGCTCGCTGATCGGCAGGATCCACAGCCACCGGACGGGCTCGGAGGCGAAGGAGAACCCGGACAGGTCGGGCACGTCAGGACCGATCAGCTGGCCCGGGTCGTCGAGCAGCAGCACCCCCTCGTTCCCGCCGCCCAGGGGGAAGGTGGCGGGCTCGTGGTACCAGCGGATGCTGTGGCCGGCGCCGAACCAGGTGACGGCCCGCCAGGGGTACTGGGCCAGCCACAGGAAGATGCGGGCCACCTCCGGGCTGGGCAGGGTGGTGGCGATCGCGAGCTCGATCCGCGCGCAGCCGCCGGGATCCTCCATCACCTGCTCGACCACGGGCATGCGCTGGCAGCTCATGCCGATCGTGGACAGCACTGTGTAGGGACGCTGCTCGGTGGGCGGGCGCTCGGAGACCCCTACCACGGGCTGCTTGCCGCCGCCGACATCCCAGTACCGCGCGCCGGGCCCCAGCCGGGCGAGCAGGTGGCCCAGCATGGACTGCTGGAAACCGGCCCACGAATCGTCACGCTGGCGCCAGCGCCAGAACGTCGTCGCCCGGTCGGCCCGTGGCCCCAGCCCTTCCATCGCGTCATCGAGTGACCAGCCGAACGGGCTCTGGCCCAGCACGTCACGGCTGTAGCCGGGCATCCCCCGGGACATGTCGGACCAGCCGGGGATGACGGCCAGCAGCTGGCCGCCCTCGATGATGGCGACCCCGTCGCCCTCCTCGAACCAAAGGGCGCGCAGCGCCCGGGCGTCGATGGGTGGCCTGCCGCCGGGGTGCTTGGTGTGGCCGGCGGGCATGAGCGGCGCCCGGCCGGCGTCGAGCCGCGACAGGTCGGTCATCGCGGGCGCCTGCTGGTGGTTGGCGATCCACGCGGCGCCCACGATGGCGTCGGTATCGTGCAGGTAGGCGGCGGTCGTGGCGCCGTCGTACTCGACCACCACCCGGCGGCTGCCGTAGGGGCTCTCGCTGTCCAGCAGGATTCCCGGCTGTCCGGCGTGCGCGGCCAGCCGGGAGCCGCCTGAGCCCTTGCGCAACGTTGCCATGTGCCGCAATCTACTGACTGGCCGCAGGTCATGACTGCGTGCTGCCAGATATTCTTCAGGTTGTCGCGGCCAGCGCCCAGTCCTGACCCCCGAACGGAGCATCGTTGCCCGGCACCCGAACCCGCCCCCCACGCCACCTGGCCGATCTCGACCCGCCCGCGCGCCGGGCGGCCGCCGCCGAGCTGGGCGGTGAGCCCTTCCGGGGCGACCAGCTCGCCCGCCACTACTTCGCCCGGCTGACCGACGACCCGGACGAGATGACCGACCTGCCCGCGGCCACCCGTGCCGAGCTCGCCGCCGCGTTGCTGCCGCGGCTGCTCACCGCCGAGCGCGAGCAGTCCTGCGACCGCGGGATGACCCGTAAGACCCTGTGGCGCACGTTCGACGGCGCCTATGTGGAGTCGGTCCTCATGCGCTACCCGGGGCGCGTGACCATGTGCGTGTCGTCGCAGGCCGGCTGCGGGATGGCCTGCCCGTTCTGCGCCACCGGCCAGGCCGGGCTGACCAGGAACCTGTCCGCCGCCGAGATCGTCGCGCAGGTGGTGTCGGGGGCGCGGGCGCTGGCCCGGGGCGAGGTTCCCGGCGGGCCCGGCCGGGTCTCCAACGTGGTGTTCATGGGCATGGGCGAGCCGCTCGCGAACTACCCGCAGGTCATCACCGCCCTGCGCCGGCTCACCGAGCCGGTGCCCGATGGGCTGGGCATCTCCCAGCGGTCGGTCACCGTTTCCACCGTCGGCCTGGTCCCGGCCATCCGGCGGCTCACCGCCGAGCGGCTTGGCGTGACCCTGGCGGTGTCGCTGCATGCGCCCGACGATGAGCTTCGCGACGAGCTGGTGCCCGTGAACAGGCGGTGGCCGGTGGCCGAGGTGCTGGGCGCCGCCTGGGAGTACGCGGGCGCCACCGGCCGCCGGGTGTCGATCGAGTATGCGATGATCGGGGACGTCAACGATCAGCTCTGGCGGGCCGGGGCGCTGGCGCGCCTGCTCAGCGGCCGGCTGGCGCACGTCAACCTGATCCCGCTCAACCCGACGCCGGGCTCACGGTGGACCGCCTCCACCCCGGCCGCGACCAGGGACTTCGTGGCGGCGCTTGAGGAACAGCGGATACCGGTGACGGTCCGCGACACCCGCGGCCGCGAGATCGACGGGGCCTGTGGCCAGCTGGCGGCGAACACCAGGAACATGCCGAACGGAACCAGCGGTGTGCTCACCCTCGCGCCGCCGGCGCCGCGGCGGGCCGGCCAGTAGCGTTGCCGGTCATGGCCGGGAAGGACGTCTTCGCGCGGGGCGGCCGCGCGGTGGCCTGGCGGCTGGTGCACCGGCTCTGGCGAGGCGCCCAGTGGGCGGGCACGATCACCGCGGGCACCCCGTCCGCGCGGGCGTTCGCCTCGTTCGGCCCGGGCTCGGTGATCGGTTTCCCCACCGGCGCCCTGTACGGCCAGGGCTGGATCGCGATCGGCGCCAGCACGCTGATCGCCCCGCAGGTCAGCCTCAGCGCCGGGATGGTCCCCGGGCAGGACCTCGGGGAATGGCCGCCGCTGCTGCGGATCGGTGACCGTTGCGTCATCGGCCGGGGCAGCCACATCGTCGCCCATTACTCCATCGTGATCGGGGACGACGTGTTCACCGGCCCCAACGTGTATGTGACCGACCAGAACCACGGGTACGCCGACCCCGACGTGCCGATCGGGCGGCAGCGGCCGTCCAGTACCGCGGTGTCCATCGGCGCGGGAAGCTGGCTCGGCGCGGGAGTGATCGTGCTCCCCGGCGCGCGCATCGGCCGGAACGTGGTGGTCGCGGCCGGCTCGGTGGTCCGCGGCCCGGTACCGGACCGGTGCGTGATCGCCGGGGTGCCCGCGAAGGTCGTCCGGGAGTACGTGACAGGCAACGGGTGGTCACGACCTATGCCGATAGCTGGCGATCATGGCTGATCGGCAGGAAAATGGCTGCCTGTCTGTCACGATGGAGATGACCGCCTTGTGCGGAGCGGCGGGTCCGGCAGGCGGTTGGCGCGGGCCGGGGTGGACGCCGTGCGGCAGCAGGAACGCCGGCAGCGGAGAGGGTACGTGGAGGGACTAGACGGTCTTGTCGCGACCGCGGCATACGAGCCGGAGCCGACGGCTGCCGCTGCGGCACGCCGTTTCGTACGC
>Ga0335079_10001087_pt1 | contig 30907 bp, 23 predicted proteins | sample Lox_Sample_33_FD_206719 | JGI IMG/M metagenome (GOLD analysis project Ga0335079, IMG submission 206719) | Soil microbial communities from Loxahatchee National Wildlife Refuge, Florida, United States - Lox_Sample_3.3 | ecosystem: Environmental > Terrestrial > Soil > Wetlands | place: USA...
GGCGGTCTGGTCGGTGAATGCCAGCCTCCCGGTGGCGACCGTGCGAACGATGCAGGAGGTCTACGATCAATCGCTCGCACGCACCTCTTTCACGCTGATCATGCTTGCCATCGCGGGAGCCATGGCGCTGCTGCTCGGCATCATCGGGATTTACGGCGTGATCTCGTACGGCGTGTCGCAACGCCGGCGCGAAATAGGAATTCGGCTGGCGCTCGGTTCGCCTCTGGGGACTCTCCAACAAATGTTTGTCCGCCACGCCCTGTTGCTGACGGGTATCGGCATGGCAGTCGGGTTCGGCGCGGCTTTGGGCCTGACGCGGTTGATGACTTCGCTGCTGTTCGGTGTTAGTCCGCTCGACCCGGTTACCTATGGTGCGGTGCCGGTGGTTCTCGCCGGAGCGGCGGTGTTGGCCAGCTACCTGCCCGCCCGCCGCGCCGCCGCCGTGGATCCCGTGGAAACGCTGCGAGCCGAATGAACGATAGTTGCGCCGGTTCTTCCGGCCGCGAGCGTCCGCTTACTGCCACAAGAACATGCTGAGCACGACATCCTCCGCGTCCGGCATGCTCGCCGAACGCTGGTCTTGGAACACCGTGCTCTTCAACAGATCGCTCGCCCGGATCGGATGCTTCACCAGCTCACTCGCATTTCTTAGCAACACCTGCAACTCTTCCCGCGGTTTTCCCGTAATCGCACCCTCGGGCTCCAGGGCCTTATCCAGCACTTGTAGCCACGGCCGCAAGTCGCCTTCCACCGCGCCCAGATCCTTTTGCCACCCCTGTCGCATCTGGCGAAATGCGAGCGGCAGAATATTGTCTTTGTCAGTGGTGGTTCGGGACGCCAGCCACCACGACTGGACCTCGTCCATGGGCTTGAACGCGGCAATCCCCAGACGCAAGCTGCCGCGATGACTTGCCGCGAACTCCTTCATATCGGTCGTAATGTAGTCGCCATCGCCCGTCACGTCGTCGGTGTACCATGACACAATCAGGCAGTCGACGTCGTTCTGATTGATCGCCTGCTCCGGCTTCGATTCGCCGTCGTAGTAGCTTTCCTTCACGCGCAGCGAGCCATTATCGTGCCCGACCAGGAGAACCGAACCCGATTTCCCCGTACTGTTGCTCGTGTGGCCGCCATAGTACAGAGTAAACGGCTCGCTCTCCGCCGATTCCTTGTATCCGCGGATTCGCTGAAACTTCACCGTGTACTTCGGACCGAGATACAAAAATGCGGTCGTGATCTGCACGCTCTCCAGTCTCTGTCCGGGAGTGCGGTAGTAGACCCCCCAGAATAGATTCCGTAGCGTTTCCGTTTCGTTCGCGCCCAGAACATCCGCGAAATCGTCCCCGGTCTCGCCTTTCCATGCCGCGTAATCCTTCCATCCGGTCCTTTGCTGGCCTTCCCAGACGTCGTGAGCCAGCCCTTGCAAGGTGGCCTCTTTCGTGAGGTTTACCTCCGGATAGAATCGGGTGAAGATCACAAGGGCCACGATCCAAAGGACCGCCGGCCCCCCGAGCGCCAGGCTCAGCCCCCACATATTGCCGCCGAGGCTGGCTTTCGCGTTAAAAATGAGCGCGGAGACTGTCGAGATCGCGAAGAACAACAGCAGCAAGGTAACGCGGTACACGAACAAATCCCGTGTGGCGCCCGACTGGATCGTGAGATAAACCGCGGTGGCGAGCGCCGCCGCCGCCATCCCGACTGCGATCCAGACCAGTTGCTCGCGCGGTGTACTGGCTCTGGCATGGGCAGTGGCCGTTCCCATACCGCTTTAGTGACACCGCGCCGCCAATCGTTTCACCGGACCCGAATTTCCGGATACGGCGCCAACCGCACGACCGGTTCTGTCTATATCAGGGATTTACCGAAACATAGGCTCGTGTCGGGCGACGAAACATATTCGCCGAATAGGGGAATGCGTCTGTACCCCATCGACTCATACAGCTTGATCGCCGGCGTCAGACGGGTACCGGTCTCCAGCACGATCCTGCTTACGCGGAGTTGCCGCGCCTCGTCCTCAAGGGCTTCAACGACAGCGCGCCCGATGCCTTGACCGCGGGCAGACGGGTCCACGTACATCCGCTTGAGTTCTGCAGTCGCTTCGTCGAGTCGCCGGACTGCACCGCACCCGACCGCCCGGTCGTCGACATAGGCGACAACGAAGGTGCCCTCGTCCAGCTTCACCTGCGCTTCGCTCAGAGAGAAGTGATTTGCGCCTGGCTCGGGAAACATCGCGGTCAGTTCCGCATTCAGTGCCGTGATGAGCCGGACTCCGTCGGGCGCAGCTAGCGTACTGCGGCGAATCTCTACGGCCGGCACACCCCGATTGTATCTGGGCCAGCCCGGGTCGGCGGGCAGGCGGAAGAAGAACCCAGTTCAAGCTATTGCGGCAGACCCACCTTGGAGCAAAGTGCGGAAAAGCGCCTGTCAGAACGTAAGCCGTCGAGCAAGAAGTCAGTCCTTAAGCTGAGCAGGCCGAGATCACGCTCCTGGTAGGCCATATCGAGCCAGCGAAAAGCGCTGTTCGTATCTCCCCTGTTCGCATAAAGTGTGGCGATTTCATAAGGTGACGAGTAGCTTTTCTGGCGCTGCGTCAGCCGGATTTCGAGCGCCTTGCTCATGGCGCCTGTCCAGCCGGACTCACGATAACCCTTCGCCATGGCGGAAGACAAATCCAACTCGTTCTGGTCGACGCTAAGATGACCATACAAACGGAATTCCTCAATGACTTTTGAGTACATGCCTTTGCCCCAATAAGCTTGCGCTAAACAGAGGTGGGCTCCGGCGAAAGTCGGACTCGCCTTTGCCAGTTTTTGACACACAGTCAGCGCCTCATCGTAGCGGCGCGCCGCGTAAAGGACCGTACCCCTTGTCACGGCGGTCAGAGGAGACAGCGGGTCGAGTTCAAAGGCGCGATTCGCTTCGGAAATAGCCTCGCGTTCTCTGCCGCCAATCCGGCTCAGATCCTGCGCGTACCAACGATGAGCCGCGACGTCGTTGGGATCGAGTGCAATGGCTTTCTTATACTCGCCCTCTCCCGCCGCAAAATCCCAGTCGTATTCGATTTTCTTGCTGCCTAAAATGGCGTGCGGGTGGGCGAGCGACGCATCCAATTCCAGAGCTTTACGCGCAGCAGCCTCGGACTTGGGATAGGTTTCTGCAGGATTGCCGCCATAACTAACAAATACGGAATAAGCGTCGGCTAAGCCGGAGTATGCCAGCGCAAAATTGGGATCGTCGGCGATCGCCTGGTTGAAGTAGGAGATGGAACTTTGGATCTCCGACGCCGTTCGTTGATTCCAGTGGTAGCGGCCTTTCAGGTATAAGTCAAATGCGTCCCGATTCTGAGTGGCTTGTCTCGTGATTTGTTCTCTTTGTGAATCGCTGAGACTCGAACGGACCTTGGCGGCGACGTCGCCGGCAATCTCCTGCTGCAACGAGATGATATCGGCGCTGCCACGGCTGTAGTGCTGACCCCAAACTGCAGTGTTATCGCGCACATTGATCATTTCTACTCTGACATCGATCCGGTCGCCGCGAGTCACGACTCGGCCCGTTACGACGGCAGAGACCCCCAATTCCCGCCCGGCATTCCGGACGTCGAGGTCCGTCCCCTTATAGCGGAAAACCGATTGGAGAGACTTTACCTTCAATTCCGGCACGTGAACGAGGCTGTCGATCAGGGATCCGGTCATACCCTCCGTCAGATAGTCGGAATTTGCGTTGCCGGCTGCGTAGGCGAATGGCAGAACTGCAATAGATGGAATCTCGGCAGATCGTTTGAAACCCAGTCCGCCCGTAGCCAGCAGCCCGAGCGCGAGTAGAGCAGCCGCGATCCAGTGGACGCGAATCTTTCGTTTTCTTGGACTCGCTGCCGGCGCTGCCGCCGTGCCCACGGAGTCAGTCTGTCGTTGCAGCCGCTTCAGATCAGCCAGAATATCGCCGGCATGCTGGTAACGGACAGCGCAGTCCTTTTCCAGAGCTTTGTCGATAATCCGTTCCAGCCCGGCGGGTAGGTCCGGATTCAGGCGGCTTGGCGAAACCGGAGTTCGGTTCAGAATGGAGTCAATCGTCACCCCCGATGTCTTGCCGCGGAAAGGCGCCGTGCCGGTTGCCATTTCGTAGAGCACCACTCCAAAAGAAAACAGGTCGCTACGTCCATCGAGTTCGTCGCCCCGCACTTGCTCGGGAGACATGTAGTCCAGAGTTCCCTGAATCGTGCCGGGGTGGGTCAAGGCCCCGGTACTGATCACGCCAGTGGATTCTGCGGAACCAGACGCCGGTGTAAGGACGCGAGGTGCGGTTCGTGTAGGCTTCGCGAGGCCGAAATCCAGGAGCTTTGCGTGCCCGTGCTTCGCTACAACAATATTGGAGGGCTTGATATCGCGGTGCATCACGCCCTTCGCGTGCGCGGCATTCAGGGCTTCACAAATTTGTGTGCCAATCGAAAGAATGGTTTCCAAGTCCAACGGACCTTTCCCAATCCGCTGCTGCAGCGTCACGCCGTCCAGGTATTCCATGACGATGAAACGCTGCCCGCCGTGTTCACCGATTTCGTAGATGGTGCAAATGTTGGGATGATTGTGGGCGGAGCCCGCGAGAGCCTCTCGGCGGAGGCGTTCCACCGCAATCCAGTTATTTGCGATGTCATCGGGCAGGACTTTCAACGCGACGAAGCGGTGAAGTTCGGTATCCTCAGCCTTGTAGACGACGCCCATGCCGCCGGAGCCGAGCTTCGAGACGATCCGGTAGTGTGAGATGGTGCGGCCGATCATGGGATGAGAAGCGAAAATCGCGGGTTCTAGCCAGGTGCGTCTACCAGTTAAGAGTCACGGAATCAGATGTTTGTTTGAGCAACTCCATGAGTTCGGACACCGCCGTGTAAGCTGGAGAATATGGCTATGGGCGCTAGTTCCGCGGCAGCCGCGATTGCGCGGGCGATTAAAGCTTCGGGAGTACTGGTGCGAGTCGCGCCGGATGAATTCGTCAAAATCCTGAGTCGTGCGAAGGAGCCGTTGGTTGTTGTCGCGGAAGGTGGACTGTTTCGCACGAATTATCAATACCTCGCTGGGTACAAAGGCCTGGCATTCTACACCAAATCAGATGCGCCGCTGAATCTGCCCGGCAGTGCCGAACTGGTGAAAGCAAGCCGCATCTGGATACCCGGCTGACGTTCCGGCGCCATGTCACATTCCGCTGCCCCATCCCGTCTCACCGTCGGAGATAGGAGGAGTTGAAATGATCAAATGGATACTACGGAGAGCGATTGGTAAATTCGAGCGAACCTGGAAGTACGACGCCAGTTATATGCGTGACATCATCGACGTGAGTCCGCGCGCCGCCTGGCTGTTCTCCCGCGCTGCCACGTTAGGGCAGTTTCGGCGGGACATCCCCATCGAGCCCTGGTTTGCCGCCGGCATTACTGCCGTGCGTCACGAGGATTGCGGCCCTTGTACGCAGTTGGGCGTCGCGATGGCCGAGCGGGCCGGCGTCAGTCCGGCGGTTGTGCGAGCCGTCCTCACCGACAATCCCGCCGCGATGCCGCCCGACGTCGCTTTGGTGTGGAGATTCACCCGCGCCACGCTGGCACACGATCCCGCTGCCGATGAATATCGCGAGGAGATCGTACAGCGTTGGGGACGCCGCGCCCTAGTCAGTCTGGCATTTGCCATTACCGCGTCGCGCCTCTATCCAACCGTCAAGTACGCCCTGGGCCACGGCAAGGCGTGCATGCGGATCGTGGTTGGCGGCGCGCCGGTGATGTTTGATCACGGCCGCGCGCCGGCGGCTGCGGATGTGGCGGTGCACACGCCGTGAGCTCCGCGGGGCCGCTACCGAATCCGGCCGCGAGCTTCGAGCCGTACCGCCGCCGTTTGCTCGGTCTTGCCTACCGCATGCTGGGGTCGATGGCGGACGCCGAGGACGCGGTGCAGGACACCTACTTGCGCTGGCATGCGGCCGATCGCGGCACAGTCTCGGACCCCAGAGCGTTTCTTATGACCACGACGACGCGGATTTGTCTCGATTTGCTGACGTCGGCGCGCGCGCGGCGCGAAGAATATGTCGGTCCGTGGCTGCCGGAGCCGGTGGTCGACACGGCCGCGCTCGCACCCGACCGCCGCACGGAGCTGGCCGAGGACTTATCCATAGCGCTGCTCTTAACCCTCGACCGGCTCTCGCCGCTGGAACGCGCGGCCTTCCTGCTGCACGACGTGTTCGATTTCTCGTTCGGCGAAGTGGCTGCAGCGTTGGAGCGGAATGAGGCAGCCTGCCGTCAGCTCGCCGCCCGCGCCCGCACGCACGTGCGCGCCGTACGGCCGCGCGGCGTCGCCGAGCCGCCCCCGCGTTCAGGCGAGATCGATGCCAAGCACGCGCAGCTCTTGTCTGCATTCGTCGCGGCCACACGCTCGGGTGACCTCGATGCCCTGACGCACATGCTCGCGACCGATGTGCGCGTCGTGACGGACGGCGGCGGCAAAGCGGCCGCGGCGCTGAACGTGATCGAGGGTGTGGACCACACGGCGCGCTTCCTGGTGGGCGCCACGCGCAAAGGCTGGCGCGACGACTTCACGTTGCGATTCGCGACCATCAACGGCCTGCCCGGCATCATTGTGGACGCGCCGGAGGGCCCGGTGCAGAGTTCCGCCTTCGAGATCGAGAGCGGCGCGATCCGGGCGCTCTACGTGGTTCGCAATCCCGATAAGCTGCGGCATCTGGCCACAACGTCCTAAGCGTATTCGGCGGGTTTGTACTCGGGCTCGAGTGCTGTGGCTTCCGCCGCCTCGCGGCCCAAGATCCGGCTGTGCTTGCGGCCCACGATGTAAATGCAGATCGCAAACACCACGGGACACACTGCCAGCACGGCGTAAATGTTCCGGACGGGCAGGCTGGTGGAAAGAATCACGCCGCCGAGAATCGGCCCCGCCACCGAGCCGATCTTGGCGACCGACGTCGCCCATCCCGCGCCATTGCCGCGATACGCGCTCGGATAGAAGATCCCGCAGATCGAGTGCATCCCGAAATGCCCGCCGATCAGAAAGCCGCCGATGAACGCACTGAGCACGAGAAACGCATCGTGACCGATGGTGACGAATCCCGCAAACAGAAGCAGGGCGGCTGTCGCAATCGGCATCGTAGTGATGGCGATCGCGCCGCGCCGGTCCGTGAACCGCATCAGCAGCAGCCCGCCCAGAGCGCCCATGATCGAATTCATCGACGCGGCCGCGGCGGCATCGTTGCGCGTAAAATGCAGCGCCTCGAAGACGAGCGGCGTCCAGTTCACGATGAAGAATACCGCCATCGAGCTGAAAATGTACGCCACCCAGATGAGCGGCGTAATCGAGCGCAGCTCGCCGCGAAACAGCAGCGACGGCCGGAAGTCTTTCGCGTGGCCGGCTTCGTCGCCGACAACAAAGTGCGCGCCCGCCGGCACCGGCCTCTCCGGGGCGATCCTCCGGATGATGGCCGCGATGCGCTCGGGGTGCTGTCCTTTGCCGGCGAGGAACCGGATCGATTCCGGCAGCACTGCGAACAGCACGGCCGAGCTGGCAATGGCGGCAATGCCGCCGAAAATGAACACCGCCCGCCACCCGAATTTGGGAATCAGCCAGATCGCGACCGGCCCGCCCAGCGCCGTCCCGAGCGAATAACCCATCATGATCACGGTCACGATGGTCGCTCGGTAACGCTTGGGCGCGTACTCAATATTGAGCGCCCAGGCCAGCGGCAGCATGCCGCCGAGCGGAATGCCGTCGGTCAGCCGCAAGGCGAATAGCGATCCGTAGCTGTGGACGAGATAGAACCCGATGGTCAGCACTCCGAATGCGGCGGTCGCGAAAATCACGGCCGGGCGGCGGCCGATGCGGTCGCCGACGTAGCCCAGAATGAAAACGCCGATCAGCGTTCCGAGCAGCCCCATGCTGAAGATGTTGCCGGTCTGCAGCTTGGTCAAATGAAATTCCGACGCGAAGTACGGCGAGGCGAAGCTGATCAGGTTGAAGTCGAGGCCGTCAAAAAAGGTGATGATCCAGGAGATGACGACGAGCCCGATGAGAAACCGCCCGAGCTTCTGCTGCTCGATGATTTCGGAGACGTCGATCGTGGCGCGGGCAGCTATGGCTCTCTCCCGGGTCCCAGTATAATTGAGATGTCTCATGTCCATCCGTTCTCACGCTGAGCTCGAGAAGCTCCGGATCATCGGACGCATTGTGCGTCGCGCGCTGGATGCCGCTGCGGCCGCTGTGCGGGCCGGCATCACAACCCGCGAACTGGATGAGATCGGCGCGCGCGTGCTGCGCGAATCGGGCGCGGAATCGGCGCCGCCCAAAGTCTATGGCTTCCCCGGCGCGCTCTGCATCAGCGTCAACGATGAAGCGATCCATGGGATTCCGGGCGATCGCGTAATCCGCGCGGGCGATCTGGTGAAGCTCGATCTGGTCGCGGAGAAAGACGGCTTCTTTGCCGATGCCGCCGTCACGGTGGCGGCCGGCGAGGCGGGCGAGACGGCCGGAGCGTTGGTGCGCTGCGCCGAAAGCGCCTTCCATCAGGCCGCGCGCGTGGCCCGCGCCGGCAACCGCGTGTCGGAAATCGGCCGTGCCGTCGAGCGTGAAACCCGCCGCTGCGGATTTCACGTGATGCGCGAGCTGTGCGGCCATGGCGTCGGCCGCACGATCCACGAGCCGCCGAGCGTTCCCAATTTTCACGATCCGCGCTCGCGCGTGCGCCTCACTGAAGGCCTGGTGATCACAATCGAGCCGATCATCGCCGCCGGAACCGGCCGTGGCATTTTGCAACCCGACCGCTGGACGATCCGCACCGCCGACGGCAGCCCGTCCGCTCATTTCGAGCACACCATCGTGGTTACCCGGGACGCTCCAATCCTGTTGACTGCCGCCTGAGGATTCTCCGGTGCTGCGCCGCTCGCTCGTCATCGCCATCGCCATCGCCGCGGCCGCGATGCACCCGCTCGCAGCTCCGGCGGCGCACAAGACTCAGAACGTCATCTTCGTGATGACCGACGGCCTGCGCTGGCAGGAAGTGTTCCGCGGAGCCGACGCCGCTCTCACCCCTCCGGACCTGCGCCGCGCCTACTTGCGTGAAACCTCGCAGGAGCGCCGCGAAGCACTCCTGCCGTTCCTGTGGCGCGTGATGGCGGAGACCGGACAGGTTTTCGGGAACCGCGAGCTGGGCAGCGACGCCTCGGTCACCAACGGCTTCAATATTTCCTACCCCGGATACAACGAGGCTCTGACCGGCGCCGCGGATCCGCGCATCCATTCCAATGACGCGATTCCGAATCCGAACCTGACAGTGCTCGAATGGCTGAATCAGAAGCCGGCTTACCAGGGCCGCGTGGCGGCTTTCGCGGGATGGGACACGTTCCGCGCCATCCTCAACGCGCCGCGTGCGAGCTTCCCGGTCAATGCCGGATACGAGCCGCTGGTCCTCGATCCTTCCACCCCGCGGCTCGATCTGTTGAACCAGTTGAAAGCGGAGATGACCCGCACGTTTGAAGCTGTGCCGCTCGATTCGCTGGTCTTTTACACCGCGCTCGAATACCTGAAACAGAAGAAGCCGCGCGTGCTTTTTTTGTCGCTGGGTGAAACCGATGAATGGGCGCACCAGGGCGACTACGGCCGGTATTTGAACGCCGCCCACCACGTCGACGCCTACCTGCGACTTCTCTGGGCGACCCTCCAGTCAATGCCGGAATATAAAGGCTCGACGACGCTGGCCTTTGCCACCGACCACGGCCGCGGCGAGGGCGCCGAAGAGTGGAAGAGCCATGGGGCGCGGCTTCCCGATTCGAAGTACGTCTGGATCGCTTTTCTGGGCCCCGACACCCAGCCGCTCGGAGAGCGCAAACGGATCGCGGTCACGCAGAAGCAAATCGCTGCCACGTTGGCCGCTTTGCTCGGCGAACAGTTCCCGGCGGGAAAGCCGATTCCCGACACCTTGCCCTAACATCGTGGTGCAGGTCTGCCAACGTTTTGCTGTCCAAAGCCGTCTAATGTGCGGGAGGTGACCCGCAGTGCATCTCATCCGAATCTTCACCGTACTCATCTTTGGTCTGCCAGCTGCGCTGGCACAACCCGCGCCGATCTTCGATTTCCACAGCGGATTCTGGGTCAACCTCCATCATTTCCTCTATGAACAGGCGATGAGCAATTCCACCGCCGCCGATCCTGCCGAATGGCGCCGCGCGCTGGATTATTACCGCGCGAACCTGGTGAAGGAGAATCCGCTCGGCCGCGAGATGGAAGCGATCAACAATGCACTTTCGGATCGCGAATCAGCCGAGTCGCTCAAGGGTTCCGGCCTCAAGCCTGAGTTGATCGTCGTGATGCAAGAGGCCGCTCCGGAATATCGGAAACGCTGGTGGCCGGCGCACGATCGCGCCAACCAGGATTGGATCGCCGCCGCGCGGCCGCTGAGCCACCAGCGTAGACAGTAGACGGCGACTGCGGATCCGCTACGATCGCGTTCATGGACGAGCCAGCGAGACCCCGGGCCGCCGTCCAGGTCCCACCTTGATCGAAGCTGGCGAATAGCGCCGTCCCGCTCAGGGCGCCTTGCAACGGATGCATCAAGGGAAAATCCGCTGCGGAAGTCGAGCCTGTTATGTATGCATTGCCGGACGCATCAGCCGCGATTCCGGCCGAGCTCGTTGGCGGTTCGCCGATGCTGTTGCTCACGCCGCCTAACAATGTAGAGTAGATCAGGGTTGCGCCGCGAGAATCCAGTTTGGCGATGAATGCCATTTGTGCACCTGAACTCGACACGGCAAGCGGATTCACTGTGGGAAAATCTCGCGAGACCGTGGTGCCGGTGACATACGCATTGCCGGCGGCATCCACCGCGATCGCCGTACCTGCATCATTGTTAGTGCCACCCAAATACGTCGCATAGATGACCTGAGTTCCCGTGGGATCCAACTTTGCTACGAATGCGTCAGTGCAAGGCGCCAGGTTGTTATGACTGACGAAGCAAGAGCCCGGTTGAAAACCAGGCTGTACGACTCCCGGAGTGACCGGGAGATTCCCTACGGTAGATCCAGTTAGATAGATATTGCCGGATGGGTCCAAGGCTACGTGACCGCCCAGCACCGTGGAGTAACTAATGACTGGGTCGATGACTAAGGGCCTGTTATGCTGGTAACTGCCGAGCCGGAATCGGACTTGCCGATTTCTGTCGAGCGCATATTGCGATCGAATCGAGCGCCGCCCGGTTGCCGACTCTTGGTAGACCACCGGACGCTGGAGCCGGATCGAATCGTCGCCAGCTTCGACAAGCAGGTCCCCACCTTGATCCAGATGTACGTTTCGCGTGCCGCCAATCTGGATGTCAATCGCGGCCGGATTCGCGTGAGGATGAAGAATGATGTCATATTCCAAGTGACCGCGACTGCCGTAATACAAGAGATCGACTCCGGGATAGACTTCGTCACAGCGTGCTTTCTGAAAGTTAGTAACATTCAGATGCCACGCACTTGGATTATTTCCGATCAGAAAATTGCTCTTACTTGGGAGTGTTTCGATTCCGTAACAATGGGCGGCACTGCTTCCGCCCACAAACTCCATCGCGATGCTGCCGGCTCCTGTGTCGAGTGTGACGCCGGTCTGGGTCAAAAATACACGGCGTGCATCGCCTGAAGAAAGCAGCAGGACGTGGGGATCTGCTTGGCCAGAACACCAGATTCATTCCGCCAAGCGACACGTGATCGGTCGGTTGCGTCGGCGCAGCGTGCAAGCGGGTAAGAAGGCAGGCAAGAAAAGGGACAGCGATTGTTCGCATCATCGCATCTGACACCTGGGGTTTCGGGACAATGAGAGCACGCCGGGTTCCAAACGCGCCCAATAAGAGTCGGTCGTTACTTCAAGCTCGCCGGCGGAAAATAGAGCCCTTCTTCCTCGCGGCGCCACCACGCGCGCTCGCCGAAGTGCGTGAAGTGGTAGAGAAAGACGCGCGCACGAACAAAATTCGGTGGCGCATTCGGAAACGGGTTGTACTGCAAGAGCCGCAACACGCGCGGCTCACCCTCGAGCAGCCGGATCATAAAATTGGAAAACCAGCGATTCTCCTGATACGTGCCGAGCGCCGCGAACCACATTTGCCAATCGAGGCGCGGCTGGCGTGGCGCTACCACGGGCGGCGGCCGGTCCACAGGCCCGGGTTTATAGCGGAACTCATACGCGAGCCACTGCTGGCCGTCGTTCGATCCTTCGATTTCGATTTCCGGGCGCATGACGGTCATTACAGTGAACAGCCCATAGGTGTTGACGATGCGCAGCGGGCTGATCGCGTGCAACACGGCTCCGCCGCCCGGCGGCAGTGGCGCCGAAAAAAGGTCGAGCACCAGTAGCAGCGAAGTGATGCCGATCAGCGCTGAGACGACGCCACTTACAACGTGATGCGTCAGGCCCCCCGCGACGCGCTTGGGCTCGACAAACAGGAACAGCGACAGCACAATGGTCAGCAGATTGAAGAACGTGTAATTGCCGGTGATGAGTATGAGTAACTGGAGCGCGATCGTGATCCACGCGCCCACTTGGCGGACGCGCCGCGGCGCGAAAAAAAGGAACGGCACCGCCACTTCCGCCACCAGCACGAATGCCGCGGAAGCCTTCTGAAACGCCATCGGGAGTTGGTACATGTACCACGCCACAGGCGTCGGCAGCGGTTGCGTCTCGTAGTGATAGTTCAGCGCGGTGAGGCCGCGCCAAGACGGATCGCCCGACAGCAGTTTCCCGGCGCCGGAGAAAAACATCAACCGGAAAATGAGCCAGCGGAACAGCCAGACGCGCACCGGCGATTCATCCGCGAACACCGCCAGGAACCCGGCTTCGAGCAGCAGAACGTCCCATTGAAACGAGAGAAAGTCCTGGCCCACGGCGCAGAGCGAAAGCCACAGCACCAGACAAGCGGTGAGAGCCGCTCGCTGAAAATAACCGGCCAGCGCCACCGCTGCGCCGATCGCGCCCAGCACCCAGACGGCGGTCAACGCGCCGTCGTGCCAGTTCAGCCAAAGAACCGTGGGTACATCCCAGTAGGCCGCGCGGCCGAGTGAGGCTTGCGCCGCCCGGAGATAATCGGCAAACGGAAGAATGCCGCGCGAGCCGATCAAGCCGGAAGCCTGTACACCGAAATCGATGAACGCGATCAGGTAGATCAACCCAATGGCGCGCAGCAGCGTGCGGATCACTCCACCAGTCTACGATTGCTATGCGCGCGCGAGCGCCAGGACTGTGAAATCGTCGCCGAACGATTCGCCATCGAGAAACGACGACACGTCGGCCAGGCATCGCGCCACCAGCTCGCGGGGGGACAACCTCACGGACGCCGACAACACGCGCGAGAGCCGCTCGCTGCCGTATTCTTCTTCCTCGCGATTCGCTGCCTCGGTCAGGCCATCGGTGTAAAGGACCAGGGTGTCACCCGCGTTCAGGCGCAGCCGTTCCGCCGGATCACGCTTTCCGGGGCCGGCCGCGATCGCCAGGCCAAGCGGCAGCCCGGCTGCGCCCACATCGTCGATCGAGCCGTCGGCGCGCACTACCAGGGGAGGGTAGTGGCCGGCATTGACGATCTCCACCTCGCCGGAAGCATCGGCGCGGCCGCATACGAGAGTGGCGTAATGGGACGCCAGCGTGCTTTGGGCTAAGAGACGATCGGCCTCCCCCAACGCCTCTTGCGGGGACAATCCGCTCCGCGCGAATCCGCGCAGGGCCGCGTTCAGGTGTGCCATCAACAGCGAGGCCGCGACGCCTTTACCGGAAACGTCACCAATCATGAAATACAAGCCGGCATCGGCATTCGCCACCAGGTCGCAGTAATCTCCGCTCACCGGGCCATGCGGCAGGTACCGGTAATGCGTCTGCCAACCCGCGGCGGTCAGACCGAGCGGCGGCAGCAGCGCCGCCTGAACGTGCCAGGCTAGTTCGAGGTCGCGCTCCAACGCGCGCTGGCGTTCCGGCGTCAACGCGCATAGGCAGTAGGTGGCCATCGGGTTGGCCGCGAGATCGCTCTCCTCGACCCTTTCGTGGCAGACGGCGCACGTTCCAAAGGCCGGTCCATCGATCCGACTGAGCGCGGCATCGACCTCGGTGAGCAGCCGCAGCAGGTCGGGCGGACGATTCAAATCGGAGATTGTGGATTCCAGACGCGAACGGCGGTCGACCAGTTGGCTTCGCAATCTGGTTTGCAGAGCGGTTGCGGGCGAGGCGGAATTCATAAAGCCTCCCGCCCAGTGTATCGCCATGACCGCCGCCGCGTGTCAACGCGAACGCGAGACACGTGGCAGCCCTGCCACATTGCGGTTCCATTCTCAATGTTCTCAACCGGCTGGAAGGCGGCGCGGCGATTGCGACTGTCTGAGGCGGAGGTGCAACCCGATGTTCGACAGTCCTTCCAAACCAAAATCGATTTTTGACAAATGCGCGGCCGATGAGAATTGGACCGCGAAACCGCGGCGGCGCGGCTACCTGGGCGCGGCCTGTGGCGTGCTAGCGCTCGGTCTCGCGGGCGCGGCTTGGTACACGTTCCCCATCCTCAAACGTCACGATGCCATGCTGGCCCAATCCGGCGCCATGAAGCACTCGGTGGAGGCGCTCGGCGGGCGTCTCGACCAGCAGAACGCAAAATTCGCCGAGTCCGCCGGCAGCCTGGAACAACTCCGGCAGCAGATCGCCGACTTGCGGCGTGAGATGCGTTCGCGAATTGCCACAGCCAGGAAGCAGGCCGGGGACGCTGCGTACGAGATGGTCAGCGGGGTGGCGAAACAGGTGAACGGCGAGATCGACGGCATCAAGACCCACGTCGCCCGGTTGGAACTGTCGCGCGATGCCGATCAGGTGCAAATCTCGGACTTGCAAAACGAAGTGATTCAGCTTCGTAAAGAGCTGGCGGCGGAGACGCAGCAGTTTAACGATCGCATCGTGGCCACCAGCGCCGGCGCCGAGCAGAAGATCGCCGGGTTGGTGGCCGTCCAGGAGCAGGAGCGGAAGGACGTCGACGGGCTAGGCCGGAAGCTCTCCCTCCGCCGCGTCGATTTCGAGGTGGATAAGGGGCGCAACGTGGAACTCGCGCCTGGAATCTCGCTCGAGATCACCGACGTCGCTTACCGCCGCGTGAGCGGGTGGATGTGGGTACTGCCGGACCGCCGCACCATCTGGCTGCGAAGCCAAGGCGCGCAGGAGCCGGTCGTGTTTTACAGCAACAGCGATGGCAAAAAACGCGAGCTGGTGATCACCAGCGTCACCGACAAATCGGCCGTGGGCTACCTGCTGCTTCCGGGAGATGAGGTGCCGGTAGAACCAAACACCGCTGCAGAATGAGTCGCTTGGACCAGGCCGGGGCAGCCCTCACGGGGCTGCCCCGGAGCGCCTGAAGATGTCCGGATTGTAACAGTTTCAGTAATTTGGCAGGATCCACCCGGTTCGCCCGGTGATTTCCACAAGCCCGCTCAACCCCCCGATTCCCCCGTTCCACCAGGAAAGTCGCCATTTAATGAAATCCTATTTATTTCAATCGGTTAAACGGGCAAGATGGCCGTAAATTCGGAGTCGTCTAACTATGAGCACTCAGCCTGTCCAACCGAAAGCGACGCCGCCCGAGGGGCTGGTTCAGATCGGGACGTCCATCGAAGATATCATTCAGCAACGGCTTGCCGAGGAGCGCGCGCGGCTGGAACTGGAGGCGGGCCTCGTCAAGCGCGAAGTCCACCAGTTCAAACGGCCGCAGGAACGGCCGTTTACCGCAGCCCAGCGCAGCAGCACCACGCTGCTGTTCGGCGGGCTGACCTGGAAACACGAAAAGCTGGTGCACGGTGCGTTGGAAGGGCTGGGCTACCGCGCCGAGGCGGTGCCAACTCCAAACGTCAAAGCCTTTCAAACGGGAAAAGAATATGGCAACAACGGGCAGTGCAACCCGACGTATTTCACGGTTGGCAACCTCGTCCAGTACCTGCAGACGCTCGAAGAGCAGGGGCTGACCAAGCAGGAAATCATCGACCGTTACGTATTCTTCACGGCGGGCGCCTGCGGCCCGTGCCGCTTCGGCATGTACGAAGCTGAATATCGGCTGGCGCTGCGCAACGCCGGCTTCGACGGTTTCCGCGTGCTGCTGTTCCAGCAATCGGGCGGGCTCAGCCAGAGTGACGCCGAAGCCGGGCTCGAGATGAATCTCGACTTCTTCCTCGGGATTTTGAACGCGCTCAACTGCGGCGACGTGATGAACGAAGTAGCCTACGCGCTGCGTCCGTACGAAGTGAACGCGGGCGAGACGGACCGGATCCTCGATGAGACCATGGACTATCTCCACGAGGTCTTCCGCAAAAAGCAGCCTTGGAAGCTCGAAGGCAACCTGACGAAGTATCTGGGCGGGTTCTCCGATACGGCCGAGTACATCGGCAAGTTCGTCAATCAGCTCAAGGGCGACGAGTACGTCCCGGCGCTCGAGCGCTGCCGCGACCGGTTCAATGAAGTGGAAATCGACCGGCTGCGGGTGAAGCCCATCGTAAAGATTACCGGCGAGTTCTGGGCACAGACCACCGAAGGCGACGGCAATTTCAATATGTTCAACTTCCTGCAGCGCGAAGGCGCGCAGGTGTTGGTCGAGCCGATCGGAACCTGGATCATGTACATGATTCACCAGGTGGTGCAGAAGTACAAAGACTTCAAAGGACTCGATGAAGGCGCGGTGCTGCCGCCGATCTGGAAGCTCGGCTCGCGCACCAAAATCGAATTCAATTACCGCCAGAAGGTGGCCAAACTCAAGCTGGCCGAGGCAATTTTTAAAGGCGAATACCACAAGATCGTGAACGCGCTCGGCGGAATTGCGCATCATCTCGCGGACCAATACGAGCTGCAGCGTCTCGGCCACCCCTTCTACAACTCGCGCGCGGGCGGCGGCGAAGGCCACCTGGAAGTCGCGAAGAACATTTACTACTCGAACAAAGACCTGGCGCACATGGTGCTGTCGCTGAAGCCGTTCGGATGCATGCCGTCGACGCAGTCGGACGGCGCGCAATCGGCCGTTGTTTCGAATTACAAGGATATGATCTACCTGCCTATCGAGACGTCGGGCGAAGGCGAGATCAACGCGCACAGCCGTGTGCAGATGGCGTTGGGCGAAGCCAAGAACAAAGCGAAGAAAGAATTCGCGGAGACGCTGGAGCGGACCGGCCTCACGCTCGATCAGTGCCGCGCGTGGGTTGAGGCGCATCCCGAGACCAAGCGGCCGATGTACGAGGTGCCGCACACCAAGGGTGTGGTTGGGCAGGCGGCGAATTTCGTGATGCACATCGCGGAACGGATGAAGGCGGATCGGAATTGAGAGACAGCCGCCGATGAACGCGGATGGACGCCAATTCATTTTGAATCTGCGTTCATCGATGTGGATTGGCGGCGAATAATCCTATGGAAAAAAACTTTCTCATCGGCATGGACGTCGGCTCGACGACGGTGAAATCCGTCGTCATTGACGCCGCGACCGACCAGATCCTCTGGCACGATTACCAGCGGCACGATACCAAGCAGCCGGAAAAGGTGCTGGAGTTTCTGAAGCGCTTCGAAACCGAGATCGACGGCTTCTCCGCCGACCGCTCGCGCATCTTCATCACGGGCTCTGGCGGCAACGGCATGACCAAGTTCCTGGGCGCGAAGTTCGTCCAGGAAGTCAACGCGGTTTCGCTGGCCGTGGAGAAGATGTATCCGGAGTGCGGCTCGGTGATCGAGTTGGGCGGGCAGGACGCCAAGATCATCATCTTCAAGAAAGATCCCGAGACCGGGCGCAAAAAGAAAATTCCGTCGATGAACGATAAGTGCGCGGGAGGCACCGGCGCGGTCATCGATAAGATCAACGCCAAGCTGCGCATTCCGTCCGAACAGCTTTGCGAAATGGGCTACAAGGGGCTCAAGCTGCACCCGGTGGCCGGCAAGTGCGGCGTGTTCGCGGAGACCGATATCAACGGCCTGCAGAAGATGGGTGTGCCGCCGGATGAGCTGATGGCCTCGCTGTTCGAAGCCATCGTGATGCAGAATCTCTCCGTGTTGACGCGCGGCAATACGCTGCAGCCCGTCGTGCTGCTGCTCGGCGGCCCGAACTGCTACATCAAGGGCATGCGCGATTGCTGGAAGTCGAACATCCCGAAGATCTGGCAGGAGCGCAATACGCCCCTGCCCGAAGGCGTGCCCCCCGAAGACCTCATCAAGACCCCGGACAACGCGCAATACTTCGCCGCCATCGGCGCGGTGGAGTTCGGCAAGACGGAAGACGACGGCGTCGGCCAGTATCTCGGCTGGGATAAGCTCGAGTGGTACGTGAACGTCGGCCGCGATGAAGAGAAGTCGAAGCGCGGCGGCACTGGCGGGCTCGCCAAGGACGAAGCGGACCTCGCCGCTTTCAAAGAGAAGTACCGCACTAAGAAGTTCATTCCCACGACGTTCCAGCCGGGCGATGTGGTGGAGGGCTTCATCGGGATCGACGGCGGCTCGACATCCACCAAGGCGGTCCTGATCTCGAAAGATCACAAGCGGCGCATTCTCGCCAAGACCTATCAGCTATCCAAGGGAAACCCGATCGAAGATACGGTGGAAGTGCTGCAAAAGCTCGACCGCCAGATTCGCGATCAGGGCGCGGAGCTGAAGATCCTGGGCGTCGGCACCACCGGCTACGCGAAGGACATTTTAAAAGATGTAATCGGCGCCGACGCGGCGCTGGTCGAAACTGTCGCGCACACCGAGGCTGGGCTGCACTTCTACGACAACGTGGATGTGATCTGCGACGTCGGCGGGCAGGACATCAAGATCATCATCCTCAAGAACTCGCGCGTGAAAGATTTCAAGCTGAACACGCAGTGCTCGGCGGGCAACGGCTACTTCCTGCAATCCACCGCGCAAGGCTTCAACGTGCCGGTGGAGCAGTACGCCGACACCGCGTTCGGCGCGAAGGGATTTCCATCGTTCGGCTACGGCTGCGCGGTGTTCATGCAGAGTGACATCGTCGATTTCCAGCGCCAGGGCTGGAAGCCGGAAGAAATTATGGCCGGCCTGTGCAACGTGCTGCCGAAGAACATCTGGCTGTACGTGTCGCAGATTCCGAACCTCTCGGCGATCGGCACGCGCTTCCTGCTGCAGGGCGGCACGCAGTACAACCTGGCCGCGGTGAAGGCGCAGGTGGATTTCATCGAGTCGCGCTTCAAGGGCAAAGAGGTGCAAGCCGATGTGATCGTGCACGAGCATTGCGGCGAAGCCGGAGCCATCGGCGCCGCGCTCGAAGCGGGGCGTCTCTGGGACAATGGGCGCAAGTCGACCTTCATCGGCCTCGAAGCCTGCCAGCACATCCAGTACAAAACCACGCGCAACGAATCCACGCGATGCTACTTCTGCAAGAACAAGTGCCTGCGCACGTTCATCGACGTGAAGACGAGCGTCGTGAACATCGACTACAAGCCGCCGGTAAAGACCAAAGTGCCGCTTGAGGTGGGCGCGCAGCGGCTGATCATCGCCACCTGCGAAAAGGGCACGGTAGAGAACATCGACGAGATGCGCAGCATCAAAGGCAATCTCGATCGGATCAAGAAAGAAAATCCGAACTTCGTGGAGATGGCTGCCAAGGCCGTGTTCCGCGTGCCGGATATGCCACTCGTCGCCGACGCGCCGCCGAAATATCAGTTCACCGCCGCGCAGAAGAAGCGCGCCGAGCTGATCAAGAAGCGGGGCAGCCTTCGCATCGGCATGCCGCGCGTGCTCAATATGTACTCGCAGACGCCGGTGTTCACGGGCTATTTCACGGCACTGGGCATCAAGGCCGAGAACATCGTCTATTCCGATTTCACGAGCGAGGAACTGTACAAGGAAGGCGCCAAGCGCGGCGCCATCGACCCCTGCTTCCCCTCCAAGCTCGGTATTCCGCACGTGCACAACCTGCTCTACAAGGTGCACGCGAAGAAGGCGCTGGACATCATTTTCTTCCCGATGATCGATTGCCTGACCAGCGACCTGCACGGTGTGCAGGCCAGCCGCTCGTGCCCGACGGTGGCCACGACGCCGGAAGCGGTGAAGGCGGCGTTCACCAAGGAAGGCGACCTCTTCAAAGAAAAAGGCGTCTTGTTCCTGGACACCTTCGTCAACCTCTCGCAGCCCGACCTGCTGGAGCGGCAGTTGTTCGAGGAGTTCAAAGACATCTTTGGGCTGTCGCCCGAAGAGAACAAGCGGGCGGTGGAAGAAGGGTACCGCGCGCTCGACCTGTTCAACAACGTGACGATGCGCGCCGAAGCGCGCCAGGTGTTGGAAGAGTTGGAGCGCGAAGACAAACTCGGCGTAGTGCTGCTCGGCCGGCCGTATCACAACGACCCTGGCTGCAATCACGAAATTCTGGAAGAGTTCCAGAAGCTCGGCTACCCGGTGTTCACGGAAGACTGCCTGCCGATCGACGACGACATTATCTGGCGCCTGTTCGGCGACGAAGTCGAGGCTGGCGAGATTCCGCATCCGCTCGCGATCACCGATGTCTGGAAGAACTCGTATAGCGAGAACACGAGCCGCAAGGTGTGGGCCGCGAAATATGTCGCGCGGCATCCGAACCTGGTGGCGCTTGAGCTATCGAGCTTCAAGTGCGGCCACGACGCCCCGATCTACACGGTAGTGGAAGAGATCGTGGAGCACTCGGGCACGCCTTACTTCTGCTTCAAGGACATCGACGAGAACAAACCGACGGGCTCGATCAAGATCCGTGTCGAAACCATCGGCTACTTCCTGAAGCGCTACCGCGAAGACATGATCCGCAACAAGCAAAAGGCGAAGACGATCGAGAGCCAGCTCGCGGAATTCGAAGCCCGTCTGCGCCGCGAGATGTTGCGCGACAAACTCGACAAGCTGTCGGCGTCATTCGAAAGCGGCGCGATGCCGCAGATCCACGTGACCATTGGGCAGTTGGCCGCGTCGAAACCGGCAGAGCCGGTCGAGCAGCCGTACGAGACGGTGTCGGGAGATTAGGAATCCGTCGCCCAAACGGGATCGAACACCTTAATGCGGGCTACAGTCTTCGCTAGGCTCGGAGAATTTGCGCACGCGGCACTAACGTTCCAAGACTCGTGAACGAACGCCGCAAGGCAGCCGTTGTAATCTGGTCCCTGCTTAGCGGTACTTCCCGCTCGCGGCACAAGTCTCTCCCGGAGGTCCTTTGCTCGCGATCGGCGCGCCAATTCCACGAGTTTTGCCTTAGGATTATCGAGCATGTCAGGTGCCGTTGGAATAAGCCCCGCGGGGATGCGAACGTAACTAGAGAAGTTAGTGCTATCTGCTAAGAGCCATGATTCAACTTCGCGAACAGCAACGCGAAACGAGAGGTTCGCGTGCTTAGGGACCGTCAACCAACTATTGATCAACGCGGCGGGACAGTTTGCCGTATCGAGGTCAGTGAGCACAACGAAAGGCACGCCCTTGGCGGCCCTATTCCAACCAAGAACCGTACGACGCAGGTAACCGTAGCCCCCTCGGCGATACTGTGTTCCAACGGCATAGCGATTCGTGACTGCGAGGATTTTAAAGAGTACGACCTCACTGAGTTCGTCTTCCGTTGCAAGGTTGATCGGAATAGGAGGCATTAAAACAAATCAAGTTGACCTAGGTTGACAGGTGCTGTTCTAGGGACAACAACATCCGCAACTGTCAGCCCAGCATCCAGCGACTCCCGCACCTCTTCAATCGATGAAGCGACTTCAACAACCGTGCCCTCCTTGTCGGGCGTCAGCATAATCACCTCTTCGCCACCTATGCTCTTCTGCGATAGCAAATCGCCACTGTGCGTACTGACAAAAATTTGCCGTTTGCGTTGTCTCTGTAGGCGGTAGAAGAGAGCCGGCAATTTAGAGACGATCCCCGAATGCAAAGAAAGTTCTGGTTCCTCAAGGAGCAGGGGCGCCTCGCGGCTGAGCGTTGCGGGGCGGGCCGGCTACGAGGCCTTCGCCTCGCGGACTTGTCGCCGTGCGTTGGGCCCGCCCAGTGATTGGAGCCGCATCTTCGGGGGTATTTGCTGGCTGGATGGCCCGCTTGCCCCGACTGATTCGATGCCTGACTCTCCGATATCCCGAGGCGCGGCAATACGAGCTATCCGCCCTCCCCGGGGTGTTATGGAACCAGTTCCAAAGTCTTCCCGCCGACCTCCTCCACGTAGGGGATCCGCCGTACGAGCCTTAACAGCTCTACGGGAAGATCAGTACCACGATTTACGTGTTTGATTCAAATAGCGTTCTGGAGACGATGCGTCACTGTGACAAATGCGGTGACCAATAGTTCTGGACAACCGCCGGTCAATGCCTCAAAATCGCCACATGATTTCCGATCCCGTTGCTGTTGCTCCGATTGAAAATTCCAAGACCACGTCAAGCTGGAGCTGTACCGGTCCAGAGCATCACGTTGGAGCTGCATTGGATTTTGCTTCTTTCTAAACGGCCGTGCGCTTCGTGCCAACGTTCAACCATGTTGCCACGTTTCAGAAGTGTAACCGGAATTCACGTCTATAGTTGGAGACTACGAACCGGTCGAACGCATCTTTGGATACGCCAGCCGTGTGGTTCTGGAAACATGGTCGCGGGAAATCGACATGGCGCTGGGTGTCGCTGTCACCGACAGGCCGCGCGGATACAGAACGATCATGGGCGATATCGGTAGCTTTGCATTAAGCGTCGTGATAGGCTGGCGCAGTGTTTGTTGCTTATCCTAAAGATCCGGTGCTCTCACTTAGAGTGCGGAAGAACTGCCGCTTGCGTGCGGTGTTGATACCCCAGTTCACCGGCGGACACTGATAGCCGTCGGAGTAATCACCCTTGCCCGGATCGAAGTAGCCCCACGATACATACTCGGACAGCGCCGCATTCAAATGGTTGTCGGGCTCGTTGAAGCGAAAATGGTCGTCTTCATTGATCAGCACGGGCATCGGGCGCCAAGTGTCCACATGCCGCGAGGCCTGAATCATTTTGCGGATGCGGGCCGGGTCGTTCGGACCGTTGCCGTGAAGCAGCAGAAAATCTGAGGCCTGGACCACGTTGGCTTCGGCTGGCGTTCCTCCTCCATAACTGGTTCCGACCAGCAGGCGGCGGCCGCCGCGCGTAAGCTCCTTGGCCCGCTCGATCAGCTCATGGACTCGTCGCGGCTTCAGGATCTCGTGATCGTAACTGCGCACGTTGCACTCGTTATCGATCTCAACCAGCACGTTTCGATGGCCCGTATCGAGCAGCCAGTTTGTGGCGTTCGTGACTGCGCGGCGGACGGCGGCCTCGTCTTTCACGCGCTGGTCCTGCCCGAAGTAGAAGTAACCGACAATGGCGACCATGCCCAACTTGTCTGCCCGTTTCAGAATCCGCTCAAAGCGTTGCATATAGGCCGGTCGCAGGTTGCCGTCCGGGTCAATGGCGGAGTTTTCCCAGGGCTGCTCGCGCGAATACCCCTCGGGGCTCCCGCCCTGCAGATTCACCGTAAAGGCCAGCACGCCGTGGCGCCGCCACTCCGGCAGCGCCTCTAGAAACTCGCGAGTGTTGCGCCCGGCATCCCATTTGCGGGTGTCCGGATAAGCCCATCCGGAGCGGGTGGCCGGGTTCAAGTCATCGAAGGCCGCTTGCACTGCGCGAACGTTCATCAACAAACCCTCGATCTTCATTCCCTTGTAGGTGCGGCCCGGGTATGTGGGCATGCCGTTGAGGAAGAACTGGTCCGCCCGGATGGAGACCGTGGTGCCGCTGCTCTGGGCCGTGGTGAACGCCGGAAGCGCGCCCGCCAGTTTCAGAAACGATCGTCGCTCCATAAGAAGCTCCTCAGAGACGGTGAACTTCTTTCCACGGCGTTTATTATGATCACCGCGTGGACTATCCTGCAACAGCATCCGGCAGGGCTGTCTAGCGACGTGTGTTGCGGCAACTATCTGACAGGTATACTCATTCTGAAGGGAGCAGTCTCGATGAACCGGACCGTTCCGCTGCCACTGGCGGCAGCGGCAATACTGATCACTGGAATAGTCGTTTCGATCTCAACCAAACCGGCCAACGTTTTTGCGCAAAGCCGCTCCAGCTACGCAGAGGACCGTGCAGCCATTGAGGACCTCCAGGCGCGGTATCTCTTCGCGCTGGACTTCCACGATCCGGATCTCTACGTCTCCACGTTCACCGAGGATGGCGTGCTCGATTATGGCAGCGGTGCGGTCAAAGGCCGCCAGGCGATCAAAGATGTAATCGCCCGGATGCCGAATCCCAAGCCAGTTGCGGGAAAGCGAGCAGGCGCGGCTCGCCACAACATTTCAAACATTGTCATTAAGGTCGAGGGCAATACGGCAACAAGCCCTTCCTACTGGTTTCACTACTCCAACGACAATCCCGAACGGCATGGCGTCTTCGACGGGTTCGGCCACTACGAGGATGAGTTGGTTAAGGTCAATGGCAACTGGCTTTTTACCAAGCGGAAGATCTATAACGAAGGCCGGGATGAGTGGGCGTATAAGGGCGCCAGAATCCGGGAGTCCACGATGAGCTATTCCAGAAGAAATTTCGGCAAGTTGGCGTTGGCGGCGTTGCCCGCGGCCGCTTCGGCCGCGACCATAAACTCGAGAATCGATGGCGTTCAGATCGGCGTGATCAGCTACAGCTTCCGCGATTTGCCGGTATCCCAGATCGTTCCTGCTATGGTGAAGATCGGCCTGGGAGAAGTGGAATTGATGTCCAACCATGCTGAGGCATTGGCAGGCGCGCCTCCGGCAGGTGCGCGCGGGGACGATGCCGCCCGGCAGGCGCTTAATGAATGGCGCGCCGGCGTTACACCGGATGTCTTCCAGCGGGTCCGCAAGCAGTTCACAGACGCCGGCATAGATCTGCGAATTCTCTACTTCAACATCGGCACGAACGCTACCGATGACGAAATCGATTACTCATTCCGCATGGCGCGTGCATTGGGCGCCCGGGCCATCTCATCCAGCAGCCGTTTGAGCATGGCGAAACGGGTGGCGCCCTTCGCGGAAAAACATAAGATTGCCTGGGGCGCGCACGGCCACGATAATGTCGCCGATCCGGAAGAGTTCGCGACTCCAGAAGTATTCGCCAAAGTGATGGCCCTGAATCGGTACATGTGTGTGAATCTGGATATAGGCCATTTCACCGCTGCCGGCTATGATGCCGTGGCATACATCAGAGAACATCACGACCGCATCACCAACCTCCATCTGAAGGATCGGAAGCGCAACGTTCCTGCCAACAAACAGGGCATTCCGCAAAATAACTGGCCGTGGGGTCAGGGCGACACGCCCATCAAAGCCGTGCTCCAGCTTCTAAAAAGGGAGCGATACGATATCCCGGCGAATATTGAGTACGAGTACGGCATGCACGCGACGGGCGACACCATCACGGAAGTCACGCGTTGCTTCGACTACGCCAAGAAGGCTCTCGAAGGAGCTTAGGCAGTTTTTGGATTTTGCTGCCGCCATTCGTGAATGCCGGGACCCGCTCGTATCGGGAGAGGAGGGTTTTCGAACCCTGGCAGTGGTCGACGCGATCTACCGTTCGTGCCGGAGCCGGCAACAAATTCTGCTCGAGGTCCTCTGAGATGATGCTCCTCGGACATGCGGGTCGCATCGGAGTTGACGCTTATAGTCTGCGGTCGCAGGACTGGACGCCTTTCGAGATACTCGACTACTCCGCACGGCGCGGCGCCCGTGTGGTGCATTTCAGCGAGGTCCGCTTACTGGGCGGTCTCGAACGGGCGCACCTGAAAGCCGTGAAAGCGCATGCCGTCGAGCGAGGAATCGAGGTTGAGATCGGGATGCTGTCGATGTGTTCCTTTTCGAACATCTTCGACGCATCTCAGGGAACGGCCGAGAAGCAGTTGTTGCGTATGATCGCCGCGGCACGCACGATTGATTCTCCGATCATCCGTGCGGTTGTGGGCAACGCCAAAGATCGCCGGTCGCCGGTTCCTTTCATGGACATTTTGAAAGAAGCAGTTCGCGTCCTCCATAGCGTCCGATCATGCGCGCTGGATGAGGGAATAAAAATCGCAATCGAGAACCACTCGGGCGATATGCGGGCGCCCGAGTTGCGGCAACTAATTGAAGAGGCAGGCACGGACTACGTTGGCGCGTGCTTTGATTTCGGAAATCCGCTGATGACTCTGGAAGACCCTCACCTGTCGCTCGAGATTCTCGCGCCCTATGTGCTCACCAGCCATATTCGCGACTCGGCTGTCTGGCTCACTTCCGAAGGCGTTTCCGTGTCATGGGTGCGCATGGGTGAAGGCAACGTTGGGATCGACGAGCTGATTCGCAAATATATTGAACTTTGCCCCGGGAAAGCGCTCGCGATCGAGAGCATCGTGTCGCCGCAACCGAGGACGTTTCCGATTCGCTCGGATGATTTCTGGACCGCGTATCGAGACGTCCCTGCCTGGCAATTCGCTCGGTTTCTTAGCATTGCGGCCGGTGGCACTGCGCCCCTATTTGCGGATCCAACGGAGGATTTAGTCCGGCGGGAGCGCGAAGACTTTGAGGCAAGCTTCGATTACTTGAAATGTCTGCTCGAAGCCGCGGGCCGCTCTCAGCATCAAATGACGCCATGAAAATCGCGCTGGGTAGGCTGCCGGAACCCGTTAGCGGTCCAAGTTCACGCCATGGTATGCGGAACTCACCTCGACTTGCGGCCGGATAACTTCCGCGGCCTTTTGGCATACTACAAGCTGGATGTCGGAAGGATTCGCCGGTACATTCGGTCTGGCGCGAACATCCCAACGTGTTGACCATGGAACAGGTAGATGAGCTGGTCAAAGGCGGAACCCAGCGTGCGCGCGGACGCTGCGCTACGGAGCTCGGAAAAGGCAACTACTTCGCTGGTTGCCCGGTGTGGAGCAAACGGTACTGATCGGCCTACCTACTTGCTAAGGGGCGCTACTCCGATTCCCACCAGCTTGGCGCGGTCGAGCGACGCTTGAACAGCACCGGACGCGATTGCCTCATCGATCAAGCGGTTGAGGTGAGCTGATTTCGCCGTTTCGCCTTTCGCGACGACGATCGATTGCCCGACGGAGGAGAAATTGTCCTTGAGCACGCGCAGGGTGGTAAACTTTTTCGCGGCTGCCTCCGACCTCTCCCGATTCTGTCCGAAGGCGTCGATTTCGCCGCTCTGTAACATGCGAGCCATTTCCGTTTCGGGCGGGGTTTCTTTCATCAAGATCACTTTGGCTCGTTTCAGCGTCTCGCTGAGAAAGATCTGCTGGGTCTGCCCTGTCGTGGCACCCACCTTGGCACCCGGCCGGTCGATGTCGGATGAATTCTGGAACGGGCTGTCCGCGCGTACCAGATAGGCGTTGAACATCAGGTAAAAGGGCGCGGAGAAATCCACTACCCGGGCCCGGGTCTCATCGTAGGCCAGGAATCCAATGTCGGCGGTGTGGCCGTTTACAGCGTCCATCACGGCAGCCGCATTTTCGCCCGGAATCAGTTTATAGGGAACGCCGATCTGTCGCGCGAGCTCCTTCAGCATATCGGGCACGGGACCGCTGTATTCGCTCGTGCCGGCTGTGCGCGTGGCCTGGACCGGATTCCGTCCGAGGAAGATTCCCCGGAGAGTTCCAGTAGGCGCAAGATCGGCCTTAGCATCGGCGGCAAACACGGCCGCAGGAGCGCAGAGAACCCATATTGCCGTCCAAAGCATAGCAATCACGCCAAGCCGGTTCGCCATCCGCATAGGCAGATTATAGGGTAGATCATAAGAGAGTTTGCAGGAAAAACCCGCGCGAACGCGTTTCTATTCTTCCGGGTTCCCCTAGGGACGCGCCCAGGTAAACCGGCGGTTGCTAGTGGATTGCGTAAGCCGCCGTATCAGCACGGATGCTACGGTCTGATACGTCGCACATCGGCCGTCCGCCTCTATCTGTAAACGCGGGAGATGCAGTTGTGTTGTACGTTGTAACGGTAACGCTCTTGAGAGCCTCGCGGCAGTCACGTATACAAGATCGGTGAGCTCCGGCGTGGATATCGGGTAGATGGTCTAAACCTCGTGTATTCTGGAAGACAGTTCGCTGTGCGTAGAGTACGCCCGAAAGGCACTCGCGTGGACACGCTACTAATCCGATGGGCAGGTTTTGCGGGCGCCATCATTGTCGCGGTGGTCAGTCTGCCCGCGCAAAATTCGGGAGTACGCGGAGGCGGGGCTGGCCCCGGGGGTTACGCGTACCCCGTGCGTCCGCCTGGAGATCCGTCTACAATTGCCCGCGGGAAAACGACCTACGACACAAACTGCAGCTTTTGTCACGGAGAGGATGCACGCGGCGGAGCCCAGGGTGGGCCAAACCTCGTTCGATCGGATGTTGTTTTGCGCGACCAGAGTGGCGAACTGGTTGCTCCCGTGGTTCGGAATGGCCGCCCCGACCAAGGGATGCCGAAATTCACGTTGTCGGACGCCCAAATTTCCGACTTGGCTGCATTCCTGCACAGCTTCGGAATCAACAGCCGCGATCCCGCGCGAAAGAGACCGCCGAGCATTGTGGTGGGCGACGCGAAGAAGGGTGAAGCGTACTTCAATGCGAAGTGCGCTTCCTGTCACTCTGTCGCCGGAGATCTGAAGGGCATCGGCGCCAGAATCAGCGACGCTCGAACTCTGCAGCAGACCTGGTTGATGCCGGTGGTTTACGGGTTGCGCGGTGGGGGCGCAAATAGCGCATTCGGCGAGACCAACGTTCCTCCAGTCACCGTCACGGTGACCCAGGCTGACGGAAAGAAAGTGGAAGGTCGCCTGGGCCGCTTCGACGACTTCATCGTTACGCTGACAGAGTCTGACGGCACGACGCGCACTTTTCAGCGGAACGAAGATATGCCAAAGGTTGAGATCCACGATCCAATGGGGCCGCACAAGGAGTTGTTGCGGGTTTACACGGACAAAGACATCCACGATGTGACCGCATACCTGGTGACCGTGAAATGACGGTAAAGAATCACGTTCTGGCGAAACTCGCCTTGGGAATCGTGCCCGCGGTGCTCACCGCCCAGACGATCGACCCGGCGGAACTGCGCAAACCGCTTGGCACGTCGGAGGGGTGGACCACCTATTCGGGAGATTATTCGGGCAAACGGTTTAGTGCGCTCAAGGAGTTCACTCAATCGAATGTCAAAGATTTGAAGCTGGCCTGGAGCAGCAAGCTGGTTGCGGGTTCACAAGGGCGAACGCCCGGGCCCAACCTGATCATCGGTGGAATCGGAACTGCCGAAGCCGGAGCGGCTGCCGGCATCAAGGCATCCATCCTCCAGGTGGAAGGCGTTCTCTATGTATCAACCCCAGACAACGCGTGGGCAGTCGACGCCCGCGATGGACATGAAATTTGGCACTTCGTCTGGAAGACGCGCGGCGGCACTCACATTGGAAATCGGGGCCTGGGCATGTGGCACAACCGCCTGTTTATGGAGACTCCGGACGACGTTCTCATCGCGTTGGATGCGAAATCGGGAAAAGAGATTTGGCACAAGGATATCGCCGATTTCGATCTTCAATATTTTTCAACCACGGCTCCCCTCGTCATCGACAATCACATCATTGTCGGTACCGGGAACGATCTCGACGAGCCCGGAATGCTGCAATCCTTCGATCCCGAAACCGGCGATGTGCAGTGGAAGTATTACCCGGTGCCGATGAAAGCCGGTGACCCTGGCTTGGAAACCTGGAAGAATCTCGACGCCGCCCGGCATGGAGGCGGCAATCTCTGGATTCCGGGCTCGTACGATCCCGAAACTCATCTCTATATTGTCGGCACGGGAAACCCATCCCCAGCGTATACCTCTCAAACCCGCGGCGAGGGAGATAACCTTTTCACGTGTTCCATCGTGGCAATTAATGTGGATACAGGGAAAATGGCATGGTATTACCAGACGTCGCCCCACGATACGCATGATTGGGATTCCGCTCAAACTCCGGTCCTCGCGGATGCGGAATTCAGCGGGAAAATGCGGAAACTTGTGCTGCAGGCAAGCCGAAATGGGTACTACTTCACGCTGGATCGCGTGACCGGAGAGCATCTGGTTACCGCGAAATTTTCGGACACAGTGAATTGGGCAAAAGGTATCAACGCCAAAGGCCAGCCGGTGCGCGATCCGGCAAAAGATTTCGATATCGGCGGTTCACTGGTGTCTTCGGCCAATCAGGGGGCCACCAACTGGCCGCCTCCATCCTTCAGCCCGCAGACCGGTCTTTTCTACGTCCCGGTTCAGGAAAGCTACGCGATGTACTACCTGGCGGAAACTGATCCACGCGGAGCGATGGGACTAGGCGGTAAAGAAGAACTGGCGCTCGGGACCGTCCGAAGCTATCTGGCTGCGATCGACTATCGAACTGGGAACACCGTGTGGCGACACGTATATCCTCAGCTTGGCGGGACTGGGGCCGGCGGCGTACTCTCCACCGCCGGGGGACTCGTGTTCGCCGGCGATGTCTCTGGCAATCTGGTGGCCTACAACGCCACTAACGGCAAACCGCTCTGGCACGCGTATCTCGGCACTCAGGTATCGAATGCTCCCGAAACGTACCTGCTGGATGGTCATCAGTATGTCCTGGTGGCCGCCGGCGACACGATGTATTCGTTCCGCTTAAGTTAAACGACCGCATCCGGTCCTCCGGGGAACGAGCAGGAATTTTCGGTCTCATGGACGACGCATCCCCCACTTCGGTCCGGTGATATAATCCCTGCACTGGAGGGGCAGCGTACGTCGAGTCCAACGGTCGACTCCAATCATTCTTCTAACAATCTCTGGGTTCCGGAGACGGAGGCGGAGAGGAAGGCCATCCGTGAGCAACTGGAACGAGTCCTCGCCAGCCCGTTGTTCAAGAGTAGCAAGCGGTATCCGAGCCTATTGCGCTATGTAGTGGAGCGGTCGTTAGCAGGCTATGCAGAACCTC
>Ga0335079_10001088_pt1 | contig 30875 bp, 34 predicted proteins | sample Lox_Sample_33_FD_206719 | JGI IMG/M metagenome (GOLD analysis project Ga0335079, IMG submission 206719) | Soil microbial communities from Loxahatchee National Wildlife Refuge, Florida, United States - Lox_Sample_3.3 | ecosystem: Environmental > Terrestrial > Soil > Wetlands | place: USA...
AACGCCGACCCGACGGCGCGCGCGGCCTACGAGGCCCGCATCAACGGCGTCCCGGCGGGTCCGGTCGCGGTGGCGACGGAGGCCGAAAAAGACGCGGCGTAGGGTCCGATCGGCGCGGAGAGGGCGGGCGGACTTGCGGTCCTCGCGCCCGATCGCAACCTGCGTAACACGGCAACGGAGCGACGGACCGCGGACCTTGCCGCATAACCCGCGATATACATGCGTAGCTCGGCAAGGTCCGGGAGACGCGCGTCGATTGCCGCGTTCAGCAGGTTCCCGTTCAGCAGGCCCGCGTTCAGCAGGCCCGCGTTCAGCAGGTCCCCCGGGGGCCCACCCAGGTGCCCGCCGTTCGCCGGGGGGCCGAGATCAAGCACCGGAGGTGAGCCACGAGGCGATGAGCGACCCGATCTCCGGGCCGGCGTCCTCCTGGAGGAAATGCGAGGCGCCGGCGATGATGTGGTCGACCGAGCCACCGAGTGCGGCGGCGAACCGCCGGCCCGTCGGCTCCAGCGGCAGCACCGGGTCGGAATCCGCCCACAGGAACAGCTTCGGGCGAGCATCGGACCGCAAGGCGTCGAGGACACGCTGACCGGCCTCGGCGCCCGGGGCGTCGGGCGATAACGGCAGGATCAAGGGAAACGCACGGGCGCCGGCCTTCGACTCCGCGTTCGGGAACGGCGCCTCGTAGGCGGCGATCACTTCGTCGCCGGGGTCGTTCAGGCACGCCCGGCGCACGAGCAACCCGACCGGAAGGTCCTCGGTTCGCTCGACGAACGCGCGGAACGTCATCCACGCTTCGGTCATCGGCTGGTGCCCGGTGAACAGGCCGGTGTCGAGCACCACTATTCGCGCCACGCGGTCCGGCCGCTCGACCGCGACCCGCAGGCCAATCGGGCCGCCCCAGTCGTGCACCACGACGGTGGCGTCGCGGAGATCGAGTTCGTCAAAGAGAGCCGCGACCGAAGCAGTGTGGGCGTCGTAGCTGTACCAGGAGATGTCGATCGGCTTGTCCGAGCGCCCGAACCCGGGCAGGTCGGGCGCAATGCACCGATAGCCGGCGTCGCGGACCGGTCCGATCACCCGACGCCACAGGAACGACCACGTCGGCTCGCCGTGCACGAACACGACGGGCGGCCCCTCGCCGACGTCCACATGGGCGAGCCGGAAGCCGTCGAACTGGCGGTATGAGGGTTCGAACGGGAAGTCGGGCAGGCCGGCGAGCAAGTCGTCTGGGGTGCGGATCGCGTCGGTCATCGCTTGGCGGGGGGATTCCTCTTCAGCCATCCCGAGATCATGCGGCCGATCTGGGCGCCGGCGTCCTCCTGAAGGTAGTGGCCGACTCCCTTGATCACGTGATCGATGTCGGCGCCGATCGCGCGGGCGAACCACCAGCCGGCCTCGACCGGGAGGACCGGGTCGCCCTCGCCCCAGATGATCAGCTTGGGCCGGTCATCGGAGGCGAGCCGCTCGAGAACGCGCTGGCCGGTCGCGGCGCCCTCCATCTGCGGCGTCGTGGGCAGGATCAAGGGAAACGCGCGCGCGCCCGCCTTCGAGGCCGGATTGGGAAACGGCCGCTCGTAGGCGGCGATCACGCTCGGGGCGAGCGGCACCTTGCACCCGGCTCGGATCAGGAACGAGATCGGCAGATCCTCGCTGCGCTGGGCGAGCTCGCGGAATGCCATCCAGGCATCGGTCATCTTCTGGTGTCCGGTGAACAGGCCCGTGTCGAGCACGACCATGCGCCCGACCCATTCCGGGTGCTCGACCGCGACGCGCAGCCCGATCGGCCCGCCCCAGTCGTGGACCACGATCGTCGCGTCACGCAGCTTGAGCTCGGAGAACAGCGTCGCCACGCTGTCGGTGTGGCGGTCGTACGTGTACCACTCGATGTCGATCGGCTTGTCCGAGCGCCCGAAGCCCGGGAGGTCGGGTGCGATGCAGCGGAAGCCCGCGTCCCTTACGGGGGGGATCACCTTGCGCCACAAGAACGACCACGTCGGTTCGCCATGGATGAACACCACCGGCGGCCCCTTTCCGACGTCGACGTGGGCGAGACGCAACCCCTGGAACTTCCGGTACTTCGGCTTGAACGGGAAATCCGGAACGCTCGCGAGGAGGTTGTCGGGGGTCTGGACGATGCCTGGCACGGTGGCGTGAAGCTAGCGCCCCGCGAGGCGATCCGGTGGCGGTTCACGGCCCGTGCACGAGGGCTTGCGAGGCGTTGGAGGCGACCGTGACCTCGATCTCGGACGGGAACCGCTCCCACGCGATCAGATCCAGCGCCTGCAGCCGGTCGAGCATCGCCTGGAAAGCGACCGCCTGCCGGGAATTGACGTACCGGCGGGCGATCGTGAACGACCAGCCGGCGGCGGCCGGCGGGTCCTCCGTCCCGAGCATCTGCTGGTAGCGGAGGTCGCTGACCGCGCTCGTCACCCTGAGCGGCGCCGCGCCGCCCGAGAGCGCGCGCACGCGCGCGGCGAGTGCGACGAGCATGTCGAGCGCGTCCGGGCGCAGGCCGCGGTACAGCGCGGGCGTGACCTTGAGCTGCGACGCCAGCGAGCCAATCCCAGGGTCGTAGGCCAGCCCGAGCGCCCGCGCGTTCGAGGGAAGCGGCAGGATCGTCCGCGCGGCGTAGGCGCGGTCGAGCGCGTCGGGGGTGGCGAAGTCGTGCACGACGTCCGGGGGTTGGAGCACGTAGGCGTTCGAGTCGACCGCGGTCTGAAGCGCGCTCAGCCGCTCGAGCGCGGGCCGGTTGGTGCGGTAGAGGTGCATGATCTGCTTGGCGCCGAGCAGCCGCCAGTAATACAGCGAGGAGTCGTCGCCGAAGCTCGAGATCAGGTCGTAGGCCGTGCGGTTGTGGTCGGGCGCGGTGTCGAAGTAGAGCTGCGGGTAGGGCACGGCGTGGCCACCGTCATACAGGTCGAGCACTCGCTGGAGGTTGCCGATCCCCATGTGGTAGGACTCGAACGCGAGGTCGGAGCGCCCGAGGTCACGCTCGGCGATCTCGAGATAGCGCACGCTGGCCGCCAGGGCCTTCCGGGGGTTGAAGCGGTCGTCGGCTCCCGCCCGCTGGCGCTGCAACCGGGCGACGCGGCCGCCCTGGCCGCGCGCGGCGGCGATGTCGATCTGTGCCGTCAGCCGGCGGCTGCGCGCGAGGTCGATGTGCATCCCGAGCAGGGACTGGCCGGTTGAGGCCAGGATCTGGGTGAGTCCCGAGGCGTCGACCGGGTCGGCGCCCGCGATCACGTTGGGGCGGCCGGCGCTCTCGACGAACACGAGTGCCTCGAGCATGTCCGGGTCGATCCCCGTGCCGCCGACGGCCGCATCGATCATCGGCCGGAACGCCGCCACGCGGGCCGCGGTAGCGAGCGCGCCGCCCGGGCTCTTGACGAACAGAGGATGATCGGTGCCGTCGATCGCCCGGGCCACGAAGTCCGACTCGCGGCTCGCGACGTAGGCGAACGGATCGCCCGGCTTCGCCGGTTGGCCTATCCCCGGAAGCGGGAGCGGCGGCGGCCCGCTCTTGCCGCCCGAGGCCACGAGAACGACGATCAGGACGGCGATGAGGAGGATGAGCGCGGCGCCGGCTATCGCCAGGCGTCTGCGACCAGCCGTCCTGCGCCGGGACCGCACGGCCTCATGAGCCGTGGTAGACGAGCGTCATCTTCTTGCACGCCGCCGCGTGGGCGGGGTCGACGAGGCTCGGGAACACCTTCCACCCGGCGCCGGCGATCGGGTAGATGTTGACCAGCGGGTGCGGGTGCTTGGCGACGTACGAGCGGCTCACGTACAGCACGCCGGTCTTGACGCCGGCGTACCACGCGAACACGCTCTGGTACCCGATCGGGATGTTCGGCTGTCCGCACGCGAACATGTTCGAGGCGCCGAGCGTGTTGACCACACCAGAAAGATGGCCGATCAGGACGGTCCGGGCGCGCTGGGCTCGCAGATCCGTGCGCTCGAGGCGTTCCTGCCGGTGGGCGGCGCCGAGCATCGAGCCGGAGATGATCACGATGACGAGGACGGTGCCCCAGGTGCCGATGGTCGAGGCCAGCCGCGCGGGAACCCCGCGCCCGCCGACCCCCCCGGCGATCCGCTCGGACAACCCGGAGAGAAGGCCGGGGAGCTCATGGACGATCCTCCCGATGAACACGGCGGCAAGGATCCCGACGATCGCGCCGGCCTCGAACATGTAGCGCGGCACCGCGGGGAAGCCGTGGAGCGCGAACGCGATCTCGATCAGGACCCACAGCACCGCGCCACCGGCGACCACGAGGATCGTGATCCGCCGGCGCCAGGCCGCCCAGGCCACGGTCAGCACCGCCAGCACCCAGATCGTGTTCGGGAGCAGTTCGTGGAAGCGCGTGATCACGCCCGTGACCTTGTTGCCGTGGATCTCGCGCGGCGAGTTCTCGGCGACGTTCCCGGCGGTCAGGAGGCTCTTGGAGGTGAGGCCGGGGATTCCGAACCACAGGAAGGCCAGCGCGAACAGGGAGCCGTACAGCCACCACCGATAGCCGGGTTGCTTCCACCACAGCCACACGCCGGCGAGTCCGTAATACGGCCATACCTCGGGTCGCCCGAGGGCGGCCAGCCACCAGATCCAGAACGCCGCCTTGTGGCGGCCGGACAGGTGCAGGTCGACCGCAAGCAGGCAGATCGACACGATCATCGTGTCGGACTCCGCGCTCAGGACGTAATGCGTGTAGTTGAAGTTGCCGACCGGATCCTGCATCGCGAACAGGAAACCCGCCGCGAACAGCCCGGCGACGTAGGAGGCGTAGCGGCGCTCGGGCCGGGAGTAGGTCAGGCGGAAAGCGATCCGCCAGGCGAAGATCAGCCCGCTCAGCGAGATCGCCACCGAGGTCACCATCCAGAGCCACAGCGCGTAGCGGCCGAAGACCGCGTACGGGACCGTGAACAGGTAGGGCAGTGGCTTCCACGACGGAGCGCCGTTGGTGTCGAGCTTCAGATGTAGCGTGAGCTTGCCCCACACGAGCCAGCCGTAGGGGTCATAGCCCGGGCGTGCGCGCGCGTAGAGCACGATCGCGAGCGACACCAGCAGGAGGCCGGCGGCGGTCAGCACCCACCGGTAGCGGTAGGCCAGCGCGCGCCAATCGGCGCCGGTGCGGTGCTCGCGCTCGGGCTCGGGGCTACCCGGGACGGAGATCGGCGGTGCGTCTAGGGTCTGCTCAGACACGGGGCCGCGGGGACGGTAGCAGCAGCAGTCCCCGGTCTCGCTGCCGCAAATCTTGTGAATGTCCTCTAATCTCTGGCGCCGTCCGGCGTCCTGTAGCGGCAGTGCTCTTACGTCTCGCGTACGGTTCGTCGGCTATCCTCGTGCGCTCGCGGGCCAGGGATTGCCTGGAACTTGGCCCATTGACGCGCCGCCCCAAAGGCCGGCAGCGCTGCAGATCCCCTAGTCGAACGTCAGGCATTGGAGCCCCTACATGCGAATTTTGGTTCTTGGCGGTGACGGATACCTTGGGTGGCCGACCGCGCTTCACCTCAATGCCCTCGGGCATGACGTAGCGGTCAACGACAACTTCGCGCGTCGCGGCTACGACGAGGAGATGGGAGTCGAGAGCCTGGTGCCGATCGCCACGCTCGAGGAGCGGCTGGCCGTCTGGACCGAGGTCTCGGGCAAGACCATCAAGAGCTACGTCGGGGACCTGTGCGATCCGGCCTTCGTCCACGAGATGGTGGGCGACTTCCGGCCAGACACGATCGTCCACTTCGGCGAGCAGCGGGCCGCGCCGTACTCGATGATCTCGCAGGCCCACTGCGTGTACACGCAGACCAACAACATCGTCGGCACGCTGAACGTGATGTACGCGATCGCCGACATCGACCGTGACATCCACCTGGTCAAGCTCGGGACGATGGGTGAGTACGGAACCCCGAACATCGACATCGAGGAAGGGTGGTTCGAGGTCGTCCACAACGGTCGCAAGGATCGGATCCTGTTCCCGAAGCGGCCCGGCTCGTTCTACCACCTGTCCAAGGTCCACGACAGCCACAACATCGAGTTCGGATGTCGCATCTGGGGCCTGCGCGCCACCGACCTGAACCAGGGTGTCGTGTACGGCGCCGACACCGAGCAGACCAAGCTCGACCCGCGGCTCGCCACCCGCTTCGACTACGACGGCGTGTTCGGCACCGTGCTCAACCGGATGGTGATCCAGGCGGTGCTCGGCCATCCCCTGACCGTTTACGGGGACGGCTCGCAGACGCGCGGCATGATCAACATCGTCGACACCGTCGAGTGCATCCGGATCGCGTCGGAGAACCCCGCCGAGCCCGGCGAATTCCGGGTCTTCAATCAGATGACCGAATCGATGTCGGTCAAGCAGATCGCCGAGACGGTTGCCCAGGAGTATCCGGGGGAGGCGACGATCGAGCACGTCGATAACCCGCGCGTCGAGGCCGAGGGCCACTACTACAACGTCAAGCACTCGAAGCTGGAGGAGCTGGGACTGAAGCCGACACTGCTCTCGATGACGCTGATCGACCACCTGTTCGAAGTGGTCGAGCGCCACAAGGACCGCGTGGACCTCGCCGCGATCATGCCGACCGTGAGCTGGCGCGCCACGACCAGCGAGCTGCCCCAGACCTCGACGGGCGCGCTGGCCCAGACGTGAGCGACTCGACGGCCCTGCAGGGACGCCGGGTCCTCGTCACGGGAGGCTCAGGATTCATCGGCCGCCATGCGGTGGCGGAGCTGACGCGGGCCGGCGCGGTTGTTCGCGTTGTCGATCTGAAGCCCCATCCCGATCCGGCCGTTGACATCGTCGTCGGCGACATCGCGGATGCGGATGTCCTGGACGCGGCGTTCGCGGGTGGAGTCGATTCGGTGGTGCACCTGGCGGCCGTCACCTCGGTGCTGCGATCGGTCGAGAATCCGGTCGGCACGTTCGAGACCAACGTGGCGGGCACACAGGCGGTGCTCGAGGCGGCGCGGGCTGCCGGCGTGCGCTCGCTGGCCTTCGCTTCGACCAACGCGGTGACGGGTCCGATGGAAGCGCCGGCGATCGTCGAGACGGCGGTTCTGAAGCCGCTCACGCCGTACGGTGCGACCAAGGCCGCCGGCGAGATGCTGATGTCGGCCTACACCGCCTCGTACGGCGTGCGTTGCGCATTCCTGCGGCTAACCAATGTGTACGGGCCGGGGATGCAGGCCAAGGACAGCATCGTCGCGCGGCTGATGCGCGCGATCCGGCTCGGGCGGACGTTCGAGATCTACGGAGACGGCCGCCAGGTGCGCGACTATGTCCACGTGTCCGACGTGATCGCTGCGGTGCGCCTGGGGTTGGCCGGCGAGGATTGGCAGGGCCCGGTCGTGATCGGGTCGGGCAGGTCGATGTCGGTGCTCGAGGTCGTCGACGCCGTGCGCGAGGTGACCGGCGGGTCGTTCGAGGTCACGCACGGGCCGGCGCGGCCGGGCGAGATGCCGGCGGTGATCGTCGATCCGAGTCGGGCGAAATCGCTCGGGTGGTCGCCGCAATTCGATTTCGAGACGGGGCTACGAGGCGTCTGGGACGAGTGGTCCGTCGCCGACGTTGACGCGATCGCGGCGGGCGCGCCGGCGGCTCCGGTGACCGCTGGAGGTGCCGGATGACGGCGACTCGCGGATCATCGGAGTCCGTGCGGACGGAGGGTTTCGATCTCGAGACGGCGCTCGGCGAACTCGACCCGGTCGAGCGTGGTGCCGCGATGGCGTTCCTGGGGACGCACGCCCCCGGTCTCGGCGCGCCGCTCGCAATCGTGATCCCGGCATACAACGAGGAGCCAACGGTCGCCGCGGTGGTCTCCGAGATTCCACGGGAGGCCGCGGGTCTGAAGCTCGAGGTGATCGTCGTCGTCGACGGCGCCCGCGACGCGACCGCGGCCAAGGCCGCCGGCGCCGGAGCGCTCGTGTGCGACGTCTCGGTCAACCGCGGACAGGGCGCGGCGCTACGGCTTGGCTACTGGCTGGCCCGGGCGCGTGGCGCGCGCGTGATCGCGACGATCGATGCCGACGGGCAGTACGAAGCCGACGAGATCGCGCGCGTGGTTACCCCGATCCTCGAGGATCGCGCTGACTTCGTCTCGGGGTCGCGGCGGCTCGGGGCCGAGCTCACAACGGACAAGGTGCGCCACCTCGGCGTGCTCGTGTTCGGGGCGCTGATCAGCGTGCTCGTGCGCCACCGAATCACCGACCCGGCGTGCGGGGTCCGCGCGATGCGGTCCGAGGTCACCGCCGATGTCGTGCTCGAGCAGCCGCAGTACCAGGCCTCGGAGCTCATGATCAGCGCCGCCCTGCACGGCTACCGGTTGGCCGAGGTACCGACGACCATGCGTGACCGGGGGGTGCACGCCACCGGGACCAAGAAGGGCGGGAACTTCGGCTACGGAGTGCGGTTCGCGCGGGCCGCGTTGCGCACGTGGGCGCGCGACCGGAAGGCGGCGCGGACGCGGCTGCGTCCCGAGAAGATCCACACCTCGTAGACCGCGAACCGCGCGACGAACAGGACCGCGAACACCGCCAGATAGGAGGCGGTCACCAACAGCACGCGGATGCCGTGGTGGGCGGGAATATTCTGCACGTGACGCTGGGTCCACGCGGTCGTCTCGGCGGTGATGAACAACGTCAGCGCGGACACGATCACGTAAGCCACGATCTCGCGGCCGAAGGCGATCCGCCCCTCGACGCGCCACGCCCAGCGGCGATTGAGGATCCAGTTCGGCACGGCGCCCGCGAGGAACGCGATGATCGAGCATGCGGTCGTGCCGACGCCCATCACGTACAGCACGGCGAACACGATCGCGCTCGTCCCGGCGGCCACGATTGAGCCGAGCGTGTAGCGGGTGATGCGCGCACGCAGAGGCGACTGGGTGATGAGACGTCCAACCGAAGACTTCGCCAGTCGTACGCCGAGCGGAGAATTGCGCAGCGCGTGGTAGCGGTTAGTAATCACCGACCACCGATCGTAGCGTTTAAGGGCGTCAAGTGGGTGTATAGACCCCCATGTGGGGGTGTCGCCGTGGTCGGCGATACGGTCCGGTAGCCATGCGGATTCAGACGGCGAGCGAGCCGATCGTGCTCGACGACGACCTGGTCGTCGCCGGCGAGAACGCTGCCGTGCTCGCGCACCTGCCCGAGGGCGCGTTCGATCTGATCTACATGGATCCTCCGTTCAACACCGGGCGGGCGCAGACGCGGCATTCGTTGTCGGTCGTCGCGGATGACGCTGGTGGGGATCGCGTTGGCTTCGGCGGCCGGCGGTATCGGTCGCAACTGCTGCGCTCGTTGAGCTACGACGACTCGTTTGGCGACTACCTCACGTTCCTTGGGCCTCGGTTGGAGCGCGCCCGGTCGTTGCTCGCGCCTCATGGGACGCTCTACTTCCACATCGACTACCGCGAGGCGCACTACTGCAAGCTGCTGCTCGACGAGCTGTTCGGCCGGGACGCGTTCTTGAATGAGCTCATCTGGAGCTACGACTACGGCGCCAAGCCGCGCCGGCGGTGGCCGGCCAAGCACGACACGATCCTGGTGTACGTGCGCACGCCGGGGGCGCATTTCTTCGACGCCGATGCGGTCGAGCGCGAGCCGTACATGGCGCCCGGGCTCGTTTCGGCCGAGAAGGCGGCCCGGGGAAAGCGGCCGACCGACGTCTGGTTCCACACGATCGTTCCCACCAACGGCCGCGAGAAGACCGGCTATCCGACCCAGAAACCCGAGGGGGTGCTGCGCCGGATGGTGGCCGCCTCGTCGCGGCCGGGCGGGTGGTGCCTGGATCCGTTCGCGGGGTCGGGCACGGTCGGCGCGGTGTGTCGGGCGCTGGGCCGCCGGTTCGTGCTCGTCGACTCGAGCCCGGTGGCGGTCGATGTGATGCGGGCGCGTCTGGGTTCGGGTCCGGGTGAGGTCCGCGCGGATCTAGTCGGAGGAGCCGGGGACGAGCGGGACAAACTGGACCGGCTCGAGCTGCCGGCGAACTAACCGCCGGCCGACCCGCCGCGTCAGTATCAGCCGCTGGCTGGCCGACCCGACTGGCGCAACCAGCCGTCCTTGATCCGCCAGCTCGCGCTCGAGCGCCTCGGGCACCGCGTCGGCGGTGGCCGCCGCCACGTTGATCGCGTCGAAAGGCGCCTCGCTCGGCAGTCCCTGCGAACCATCGCCGACCACGAAAGTGACGTTGTCGATTCCGAGATCGCAGATCGTGTGCTCGGCCTCGGCGCTCAGCTCTCGGTGGCGCTCGATCGACCAGACGTGATCGACCAGCAGCGACAGCAGCGCCGCGTGATAACCCGAGCCGGTCCCGACGTCGAGGGCACGATCGGTCGGCTTCAGGTCGAGCGTCTCGAGCATCCGCGCCACGACGAGCGGCTGGGAGATCGTCTGGCCGCTGCCGATTGGCAGTGCCACGTTCTCGTAGGCGCGGTCGCGCTGATCGGCGGGGACGAACCGCTCGCGGGGGATGCTGGCGATCGCCGCGAGCACGCGCTCGTCGCCGATCGCGGGCCGGAGCAGGCGCGCTAGGTTGGCGGCTTCGGTCGGAGACATCGGGTTCTAGTCATCGTCGGCGTCCGCGTCGAGCCACTTGTCGAAGAACTCGTCGGCGTCGAGGCTCGCGAGATCCGCCCGCAGCAGCCTCAGGAGCCTCGAGGCCTGCTTGGGGTCGACGTCCCAGTACAGGATCACCTCGCCGTCGTCAACGGAGACCACCTCGATCCTGTCAGTCCTTGAGGGATCGGATAGGAACGCCGGCTCGCGTCCTTCCCGGGAGACGATCAGGTGGTAGAGGCGGTTGGCTTTCACTTCGCGCCTCCCAGGGCCATCGCCTCGGGGCCTTCGTAGGTCCGGCCATCGATCTGAATCGCGGGCAGCGTCGTGACCCCGGCGGCTTGGGCGCGCAGGTTCGCGGTCTGCAGCGCCTGAGCGGTCGAGGCCATCTGGACGCCCTTGCTCAGCGCCGCGGGGTGCATTTCGCACGCCGCGCCGGCGATCAGGATCGTGTGCTCGTCGCCGATGTCTCGGCCGCCCGCGAAGGTTTGGCGGAACGCGGCGAGGGAGAACGCGACGCCGCGGCCGATCCTCTTGGCGTACGTAGCAGCGAGCATCGCGGTTTCGGTCGTGGGCGGCGGCCACGCTGCCGGCCATCGGAGCGGCTGGAGGCCGAGCCTCACCGCGAGCCGCTCGATCTGCGAGCGGTCGAGCGCAGTCTCAGACGTGAGCTGAGAGGCGAGAACCGGCTCCCATTCCGGCACCACCGGCAAGGTCGACATAATCGTCTCGCCGAGTAGATAGCACTGCGGGCTGCCGAGGTCGTAGTAGAAGACTGGCTGTTGTCGATCCACGTTACCCGTGGATCAGCCAGCCATCCGCAGCGCGGCCGGCTTCCATGACCGCTTCCGACAGCGTCGGGTGGCCGTGGATGATGCGGGCGACCTCGGGATATCCGCCCTCGAGCGCGCGCACGTTGACGAGCTCCTGGATCAGCTCGGTCGCCTTGGTGCCGACGATGTGGCCGCCGAGCAGCTCGCCGTACTGCTTCTCGCCGACGATCTTGACCAGCCCCGTGCGGTCTCCGTAGACGGTTCCGGCCCCGACCGCGCCGTACTGGAGCTTGCCGACGACGACGTCGTAGCCCTGCTCGCGGGCCTGGGCCTCGGTCAGCCCGAAGCTGCCCACGTTCGGCGTGCAGAAGGTTGCGCGGGGAACGTCGACGTAGTCGATCGGGTGGGTCTCGAGCCCGGCCGCGTTCTCGACCGCGATCACGCCCTCGTCGGATGCCTTGTGGGCGAGCGCCGGGCCCGGGACCAGGTCCCCGATCGCGTATACGCCCTCGACGCTCGTCCGCAACGCTCCGTCAACCTCGATCAACCCGTTGTCGGCGAGCTTGACGCCCGCGGTGTCGAGGTTGAGGGCGGTGACGTCCGGAGCGCGGCCGGTGGCGATCACGAGCCACTCGACCTCGCGCGGCTCACCGGCGTGAGTGAACCGGCACATCGCCTCGCTCGTCTCGATGTTCTCGACGAACGTGCTGGTGTGGATCGACATCCCCTGGCGCTTCAGCCCGCGGTCGACGACCTTCGAGATGTCGGCGTCCTCGGTCGGGAGCACGCGGTCGAGTGCCTCGTACAGGAGCACGTCCGTCCCGAGCCGGGCATAGGCGGAGGCGATCTCCGAGCCCGAGGCGCCGGCGCCGACGACCGCGAGCGTCTTCGGGAGCTCGGGCAGGGCCCAGGCTTCCTCGGTGCCGATCACGCGGCCTCCGAACTGCGTTCCAGGGATCGGACGCTTGACCGACCCGGTGGCGAGGATGATGGTCTTGGCGGCGATCTGGTTGCCGCCATTAACTGCGATCGTCCCGGCTCCTGCGAGAGCGCCCTCTCCCTCGATCAGCTCGATCCCGTTCTTCTTGAACAGCCCGGACACGCCGCCGGTGAGGGTCTTGATCACCTTCTCGCGGCGGGCCGTGACCGCGGGGTAGTCGATCTCGGGCTCTCCGACCTTGATTCCGAAGTCGCCGGCCTCCCTGACCTCGGTGAGGACGTCGGCGACGCGCAGGACGGCCTTGGCGGGAATGCAGGCGACGTTCAGGCACCGGCCGCCGACGAACTGCTTCTCGACCACGGCGGTCTTCATCCCGAGCTGGGCAGCGCGGATCGCCGCGACGTAGCCGCCGGGTCCGGAGCCGATGACGATGCAGTCGTAAGAGGCCTCAGGCATTGCCGGCGCAGACTATAGAAAGGCGCTGGGGATGGACGGTGGCGCGGGTGCCCTTCGGACGGCCGGGGATATTGCGGTCTGCCGGCGGCTGCGGTCTACTCGCGTCCCGGGTACTTCGGGATCTGGATCCGGCTGAGCACGCGCACGAGCTTGTAGAACAGCCAGCCGCCGCCACCGACCACGATAAGCGCGGTGACTACCGCCAGCACGTTCGCCGCGCGCAGTCCGAGCAGCGAAAAGAACAGGATCACGAACGCCAGGATCGCCTGAAAGCCGAGCACGGCCCAGTAGCGGAGCTGCCACATCCCGACCGCGCACACCAGCATCAGCACCGAGAACAGGATCACGCCGCCGGCGCCGGCGTGGGCGCCGCCGACCTTGAACTGGCCGTCGATGATCACCGCGACGAGGTCGCCGCCGCCGATCAGGACGGCGAGCAGGACCGCGATCTTGAGCGACCAGGGGCGCTCGCCGGGCTCGAGCGGCTCGAGCGCGGCCCGGACGGCCGCGTTGCGCTCCTCGGATGTGCGGCGGGACTTTGGCCGCTGGGAGGCCGCACGCCCGGTCTCAGCCTCGGGCCTGGTCTCGGGCCGCTGCGGTGGGCGGGGTGCGGTCGCGACCGGACCGGCTCCGGGCGGCCGCCGGCGGCCGCGCTTGCGGCTACTGCGCTGAGCCAACGCGCACTCCGGCAGTGATCGCGGCCCGCAGCGTGCGGGCGGCCGCGACTGGTTGGGCGCTCTCGGTCAGGGCCCGCACGACCGCAATCCGGGTGGCGCCGGCGTCCGCGACCGCGGTCGCGTTCGTCATATCGATGCCGCCGATGGCGAAGAACGGCACGGTGGCGTGCTCGGCCGCGTAGCGCACGAGCTCGAGTCCGACCGCGGGGCGCCCCGGCTTGGTCGGCGTCTCGTGAACGGGACCGACGGCGAAGTAGTCGACGCCGGCGCGGGTAGCGGCGTCGACCTGCTCGGGGCTGTGAGTCGAGAGGCCGATCACGCGGTCCGGCCCGACGATCGCGCGCGCCTCGTTCACGGCGGCGTCGTCCTGCCCCACGTGCACGCCGTCCGCACCGACGGCGGCCACCAGATCGGGGCGGTCGTTGAGGACGAACAGCGCGCCGTGCTCGGTGGCGGCATTTGCGAACCGGCGCCCGGCGGCGACGATCTCTGCATCGCCGGAGGCGTCCTTCATCCGGAGCTGGATGATGTCGACGCCGGCGCCGAGCACGGCGTCGAGGAACTCATCGGGACGGTCGTCGCAGACGAGGTAGAGGTGCGCCGATCTGAGGCGTTCGTGCGGATCTGTCACGAACTCCAAGTGTGGCAGGGACCGGACGACCCGGCGGCGGTGCCGGAGGTGTGAGATGAGGTCCCGCCCCCATTGCCGCGCGATCACGTCCCGGGTTGGATACCCCCATGCAGTTCGCGGCGCCGGCCGAGCACTACGACCGCTTCATGGGACGCTACGCGCCGACGTTGGCCGAGGCGCTCGCGGACACCGCGGGTGTGGGGGCCAGGATGCGAGTGGTCGACGTCGGCTGTGGACCGGGGGGTCTCACGCGTGAGTTGGTTGCTCGGGTCGGCGCCGCAAATGTCGCGGCGATCGACCCGGCGCCGCAGTTCGCGGCAGCGTGCCTTGCCCGCAATCCGGGCGCTGACGTCCGCGAGGGCGTCGCCGAGGCGCTCCCCTGGGCGGATGGAGCGTTCGACGCGACGCTGTCGTCGCTCGTGATCGCCTTCATGCACGACCCCGACCGGGGTGTCCGCGAGATGGCGCGCGTCACGCGGCCGGGCGGGGTCGTCGCGGCGTGCATGTGGGACATCGCGGGCGGTGGGATGACGATGCTGCGGCTGTTCTGGACGGCGGTGCGCGAGATCGATCCCGACGCCCACGGCGAACGGCGGCTGGCCGGCACCGCCGAGGGCGACCTCGTCCGGCGGTTCGAACGCGCGGATCTCGAAGACGTGACCGGCTCCGCGCTCGTAGCCAGCGCCGACTACGCGGGTTTCGACGACTTCTGGCAGCCGTTCACGCTCGCGGTCGGGCCGGCCGGGCAGTATCTGCGGTCGCTGTCGGACGACCGGCGGGCGATCGTGCGGGAAGCGTGTCGGGCGGTCCTCCCGGACGGTGGGTTCACGCTCGAGGCGCGCGCCTGGTGCGCACGAGGCGTCGTCCCGGCCTCAGGCTCATCATGAGGGGATGAGCGTATTTAGAGAAGCCGAGCTGAATTACCTGACGGGAGGGCGGCAACTGGGCCGTATCGCGACGGTGGGAACCGATGGCACGCCCCACGTGGTGCCGGTCGGGTGGATCTACAACGCCGCAAGCGAGACGATCGACATCTCGGGGGTCGATCTCGAGCGCTCCAAGAAGTTCCGCGACGTCGCCCGCAGCGCCCGGACGGTGGCGACATAGGGGGTCCGCGGGCGACGCGACTGAGGTTTCCGGCAACTATTGCCGGAAAACTCAGTCGCATCAGGGGTGGCAATGCCCCGGCGCTAGGATTGACGAAACGGGAGCCCTACCACTGGGCTGAGAGGGCGGGCTCGAGTCCGCCGACCGTCTGAACCTGAACCGGGTAATGCCGGCGCAGGGAGCCGAGAACCCTTGCCGAACCGCTCAAGCTCATTCGATGTCGCCGTCGTAGGCGCCGGCGTCGTCGGCCTCGCCATCGGCTGGCGCGCCGCGCAACGCGGCCTGCGCGTGATCGTGCTCGATCGCGCCGAGCGGCCCGGGGCGGGCACGTCCGCGGTCGCCGCCGGGATGCTGGCGCCGATCTCGGAGACGATCGCGACCGAGCTGCCGCTGATGCGGCTCGGGCTCGCCAGCGTCGGCGCGTACCCCCAGTTCGTCGAGGAGCTGAGCGACACCTCCGGAATGGATCCGGGTTATCTCCGCTGCGGCACCTTGCTTGCCGCGCGCGACGGCGACGAGGCCGAGGCCTTGGCGCGCGAGCTCGAGTTGCGCCACAGCTTGGGGCTCAGCGTCGACCGGCTCCGAGCGAGCGAGGCGCGCCGTCTCGAGCCGGCGCTGGCGCCGACGCTGCGGCTTGCGCTCGAGATCCCCGACGACCACGCGATCGACCCGCGCAAGTTATCGGCGGCGCTGGCGGTGGCGCTGACGCGCGCCGGCGGGGAGCTGCGGGTAGGAGCGCCGGTGCGCGCCGTGGCGAGCGCGCAAGACGAGATCACCGGGGTGACACTCGAAGACGGGGCCGCGATCCCCGCGGACAACGTTGTGGTGGCCGCCGGCCCTTGGTCGAGCTCGCTCGATGGCATCCCCGAGGGAGCACGGATCCCCATCCATCCAATAAAAGGCCAAATACTGAGGCTCCACGATCCCGCCGGACCTGGGCTGCTCACGCGAGTGCTGCGGATGACCGGTGGCTACGTCGTGCCGCGGGGCGACGGTCGCTACGTGATCGGCGCGACGATGGAGGAGCGCGGGTTCGACACCACGGTCACCGCCGGCGGCGCGTTCGAGCTCCTCAGGAACGCGTTCGAGCTGCTCCCGTCCGTGACCGAGCTCGTGATCGACGAGCTGTCGGCGGGGCTCCGTCCGGCGACGCCCGACAACGCGCCGGCAATCGGCCCGGGCGTGCTTCCCGGTCTGCACTGGGCCGTCGGGCACTACCGACATGGGATCTTGCTCACGCCGATCACGGCGGAACTGGTGGTCGGGGCGCTCGCGAGCGAGGCCGCGATCCCGGACGAGTTTGCCCCCACCCGGTTCGCCGGCGTCCCGGCGGTGACGGCATGAACGTGACCGTCAACGGCGATCGGCGTGAGCTGCCGGCCGGCGCGACGGTGGCGAGCGTTGTGGAGTCGCTGCAGAATGCGCCTGAGGGTCGCGGCGTCGCAGTCGCTGTGGAGGGCGAGGTCGTCCCGCGGGCGAAATGGTCGACCACGGCCATCCGCGAAGGCGCGACCGTCGAGGTCGTTGTGGCGGTGCAGGGCGGATGACCACGCCTTTCGCGATCGCGGGACGGCAGCTGAGCTCGCGCCTGATCCTCGGGACCGGCGGCTTCACCAACCATGAGGTCCTGGCGGCGGCACTGAACGCCTCCGGCGCGGAGCTGTGCACGGTCGCGCTGCGCCGGCTTGATCCCGCGGCGCGAGGCTCGATCCTGGATGTGCTCGACGGCGCCGGCGTCGAGGTGCTTCCGAACACGGCCGGTTGCTACACCGCCCGCGACGCGATCGTCACCGCCCAGCTCGCGCGCGAGGCGTTCGGGACCGACTGGATCAAGCTCGAGGTGATCGGCGACGACCGCACCCTGCTCCCCGACGCGGTTGAGCTGGTGGCCGCCGCCGAGGCGCTCGTGGACGACGGGTTCGTCGTGCTCCCGTACACCACCGACGATCCGATCCTTGCCCGCCGGCTCGAGGACGTCGGTTGCGCCGCCGTGATGCCGCTTGGGTCGCCGATCGGGAGCGGCATGGGGATCCGCAACCCGTACAACATCTCGATTGTGGTCGAACGCGCCGGCGTGCCGGTGATCCTCGACGCCGGCGTCGGCACGGCTTCGGATGCTGCGTTCGCGATCGAGCTCGGGTGCGATGCGGTGCTGTGCGCGAGCGCGATCTCGCGCGCCCACGACCCGATCGCGATGGCGACCGGCATCCGACTGGCCGTCGAGGCGGGTTGGCTCGCGCGCGGCGCGGGCCGCATCCCGAGACGGCGCTACGCCGAGGCGTCGACCCCGGACGAGGGGCTGCCCGTGTTCGACAGCGCCTCGCAGTGACGGTCGACGAGCTGATCGACGGCTGGGACGCGGCCTGGTCGGGCAAGGACGAGGCCGCGTTCGAAGAGGTCTGCGACCGCAGGGTTCACTACGAGGACCCGCTCACGCCCGAGCCGCTCGAGGGGCTCGATCAGCTGCAGCACCACGCCGGCCGGCTGTGGGCGGCGTTCCCAGACGCGCGCATGGAGCAGACCGGAAAGCGCTTGACCGACGAGCAGTTCGTCGCCGCCCCGTGCAAGGTGCTCGGCACCCATCGCGCTTCGCTCAACGGGCTGCCCGCGACCAACCGGTTCGTGGTCGTGCACGCGATCTTCTACTGCGAGCTCCGCGCCGAGCGCCTGTTGCGCGTGCGCGGCTTCTTCGATCTGTACGACGTCGCCACCCAGCTCGGGGTCCTGCCGGCGCGGGGCACGCTCGGGGAAAAGGCCCTGCTCATGCTCCGCGGCTTCGGCCTGCGGGCGGGCCGGAACGAGTAGTCGCGAGCGCGACTACCACTGGCGCGTGGTCGGAGAGACGGCCTCGGTCCAGCACCTCGGCTCCGGACTCCACGGAAAGGCCACGGATGTAGAACTCGTCGATGCCGTGGCCGCCCGCGTAGGTGAACCCCTCGAGCGCCGGCTCGCGGATGTTGAAATCGCCGCCGAGCACGACCGGGACCGAGCCGGCCCATCGCAGCGCGCTCTCGGCCGCGCGACGCGCGTCGCGGAGCGGGCCGCCGCAGTGAGTGTTCGCCGCCCAGACGCCGGCTTCGTGCAGCCGGACGGCGTGGACCCAGCGGCGCTCCGGCCAGATGCACAGCCGCCTAGAGCGATGCTCGGTGATCGTGTCCCCCCGGACGAGGATCGCGTTGGCGCTGCCGCCGTTTGACTTGATCAGGTCGGGCCAGCGCACGGCGACCGCGCGCCGGATCGGGAGCAGGGCATTGCGGGAGGTGAGGATGAGCCGGTAGTCGGTTCCGAGGCGTGCGGCGAGGTCCGGGGGCCACCACGGCGGCACCTCCTGGAGCAGCGCCACGTCCCACTCCCAGCCCGCGAGGGCTGCGCAGAACTCGTCGAACAGGTCTCGGCCGCTCGGCGGCACCGATCGGCCATGCAGCAGATTCCAGGTCAGCATGCGCAGGACCATCAGCGCAACGTACACTCGCCGCTTGCCGCGCCACTTCATCACCGGGTCGGAGCTCAGCCCCGACGAGCTGCAGGCGGTGATCGAGCGCGCGCTCGAGCTCAAGGGGAACCCGTACAGCTCCGACGCGTTGCGCAAACGAACGGTGGCCCTGATCTTCCAGAAGCCCTCGACCCGCACCCGCGTGTCGTTCGAGGCCGGGATCGCGGAGCTCGGCGGGCACCCGATGGTGCTGCGCACCGACGACCTCCAGCTCACCCGTGGCGAATCGGTCCGCGACACGGCGTACGTGCTGTCGCGACACGCCGCCGCGATCGGGATTCGCACGGGCGATGACCAGCTCATAACCGAGCTCGCGCAGCACGCCACCGTGCCCGTTATCAACATGCTTAGTCCCAGTCACCACCCGTGCCAGGTTCTCGCCGACCTGCTGACGCTCCGGGAGACGTTCGGAAAGCTCGACGGACTTACGCTCGCCTACGTGGGCGACGGCAACAACGTGGCCCGGTCGCTGATCGTGGTTGGCACGCAGGCCGGGCTCGAGGTGCGGGTGGCCGCGCCCGACGGCTACCAGCTCGAGCCCGACGGCGCCGGGGTCCTGACAGACGATCCGAGGACGGCCGTAACCGGGGCCGACGCGGTTTACACCGACGTCTGGGTGAGCATGAACGACGATCCGCAATCGGCGGCCGAGCGGCGGCGGGTGCTGGCGCCGTACCGACTCGACGACGACCTGCTCGACCATGCAGCCCCCGGGGCGGTCGCGCTCCACTGTCTGCCCGCCCACCCGGGCGAGGAGATCACCGAGCAGGTCCTGTACGGAGACCGCCAGCGGATCTGGGACCAGGCCGAGAACCGCCGCCACGCGCAAAAGGCGTTGCTCGAGTTCCTGATCGGCGCGTAGCGCCAGATCGTTCGGCTACCCTCCTAACGGGCTTTCTGGGAAGGAGACGAGCAACGATGCCTGCACCGAAATCCTCACCGGGTCGCCCGCGAGCGGCCGGCGGATCAAGGTCCTCCACCAAGGGTCGTCGCCGGTCGGCGAAGAGCGATGGCGGCGCGGCCACCGCGGACGCCAGCGACGGGCTCGCGAGCCTGGCCGAGCAGGTGACCAACCGCGTGCTGAAGCCGCTCGGCCTCGTGGTACTCACTACCGAGCGGATCCAGGAGGTCCTCGACGACGCCGCCGAGCGCGGCCGCGTGACCCGCTCGGACGCCAACGATCTCGCCGCGCAGCTGATCGCCCGAGGACGCCAGCAGACCGACCAGCTGCTCTCAGATATCGAGCGCCTGCTCGGCCGGGGCCGCCAGCAGTCGTGGCCGGCGAGCGTTGGCTCGCGCTGGAGCGAGTCGATCGACCTGATTGTGCGGAGCGCCGACCGGGCCCGACGGACCGTCGGGGTGGGTCAGACCTTCCCGATTCTCGGCTACGACGACCTCACCGCCGCCCAGGTCCAGGCCCGGCTCGACGGGCTGTCGCCCGCGGAGCTCCGCCGGGTGCGCGAGTACGAGCGACGGCACGCCAATCGAAAGTCCGTGCTGGCGGCGATCGACAAGTCGCTTGCTCCCCGTTAGCGAAAGCGCGCGACAGGTCCTGCTGAACGCCGAAGCAGAGGCGCGGTCGCTACATCACAGCTATGTCGGGACCGAGCACGTGTTGCTCGCGCTCGTACGCGATGACGTTGGCGCGCTCGGCTCCGTTGGCCTCACGCACTCGAACGTCCGCGGCGCGATCGTCCGGATGATGGGGGTCGGCGTCGAGGCTCCTCAGGGCGAGCTCCCGCTCACCGGCGCCGCCCAAATCGTCGTCGAACGGGCTGGGCGCGAGGCGTCGCTCCTGGGCGCCGATGAGGTGGGCTCCGAGCACATTCTGCTCGCGCTGCTGCGGGATCCGGAGGGCGCGGCGACGCGCATCATCAGGCAGCTCGACGCCGATCCGGCCGCGATCCGCGCGGCGCTCAGCTGAGCCCGAGGTCGGCGAGCACGACGCCGAAGTCGAGGCGGTCACCGGTGAGCTCCTCGAGCAGCTCCTCCGCGTCGAGGCGCTGGCCGTCGCGCCACAGCGCCTGGAGCACCTCACCGGCTTGTCTCGACTCGAACCACGCCGGCCCGAAACGCTCACGCAGGTGCGAGCGGAGATGCGTCTCGAGCGCCCACGCTCGCAGGTAGCAGGCGCAGTAGAAGCCGGGATCGACGTCGGCAAGGTAGGTCTCGGTCGGCCAATCGATGGCCAGCGCGTTGCCGAGCAGCTCCGCGTAGCGGCCGGCGAGGCCGTCGGTGTCTGCGGAATCGTGGAGCTCCAGCTCGTAGGCGAGCTTGCCGGCGTAACGGCGCAGGTAGACGAGCCGCTGGGCCCTGGCATGCGCAACCAGTTCAGAGGGGTCGTCGAGATTGAGCCGTCGCGCCAGCCACTCCGGGTTCTCGACCAGGTGCTGCATCAGGAACGCATACGTCTCGCTGATCGAGTTGTCGCCGAGGCAGCGGAACTCGAACGGCAAGCCGGGGTCGGTGCTGGCGGCGTGCTCGGTGTGGCCGCCCTCGTGAAACAGCGTGGCGAAATCGTCCCAGCCGCCGACCGGCGCCACCACGAGATAGACCTCACCTGGTACGCGTACGGGGGCGCAGAAGGCCCGGGGCGACTTGTTCGGGCGCGAGCCGATGTCGAATGTCACGCCGCGCTGCGCGGCGACCTCGATCCCGAGTCCGCGCATTGTCTCGACGAAGCTCTCGGTGAGTCTTGCGGCCGGGAAGTGGCGGTCCTGCTCGGCGGCTCTGAAGAACCGCGGCAGATCGGCGCGGCGGAGCTCGCTCATGTCGATCCCGAGCGTGCGGCGGAGCTCGGGCTCGAGGACTCGCGGATAGCTTTGAGCGCTCGCGTCCGCGAACGCGGCGGTCTGGGTCGAGAGCGCCCGCAGGTCGATCCGCTTGAGGTGCGCGCACATGTCGGCGTAGCTGGCCCACCCGAGCTCGGTGGCGCACGCGTGCTGGCGCTCGATCAGCTCACGGTGGTGGGGACCGAGCGGGTCGCGCGTCGCGGCCAGCAGCGCGGCCTCGATCTCGGCTCGCCGCTCGGCATCGGCCTCGTTGGCCTGCACGACGGGCGCCTCGCGAAAGCCGATCCGCTCGCCGTCGACGTCGATCGTCAGGCCGGCCTCGGTGCGCGCGAGCTCCTCCTCGACGGCCTTGGTCGCCTCGCCGACGTAGCCGTCGACCGCGAAGTCGAGCAGCATGCGGGCTCGCCGGCGGTCGTCGCCGTCGCCGTTCGCGCGGGCGTCGAGTTCGCGTAGCGCATCTACGGCGTCCCGGGTGAACAGATGCGCGTGGCGCGCATAGATCGGCTCGATCTCAAAGCTGTCCTGGAGGCCTGCGTGGTGGCGGTAGTACTCGCGCATCAGCTCTTCGGTGAAGGTCTCGGCGGACTGCCGGTAGGCGTCGAGTTCCATGCGGCTGCCATGCTAGAGACGTGGAACCTTCTTCCAGTGCAACTCGAACGCGCCCCAGCCGGGGCGACGAGCTGACTCTGAACATCGACTCACTCGCGTTCGGCGGCGCCGGCGTCGCCCGGCTCGACGGCTACGTCGTGTTCGTCGCCGACGGCTTCCCGGGCGATCGGGTGCGGGCCGTGGTCGAGAAGTCCAAGCGCGCCTATGCGCAGGCGCGCACGGTCGAGGTGATCGAGCCGAGCCCCGAGCGCGTGCCGCCGCGTGCGGACCATCCCGGGGCGCCCTGGCAGGTGCTGCCCTACGAGCGCCAGCTCGAGGCCAAGCAGGCCCAAGTCGACGATGCACTGCGCCGGATCGGCCGGCTCGACGGATTCGAGCTTGAGCCGATCGTTCCCGCCGATGAAGTCTGGCGGTATCGCAACAAGCTCGAGTACTCGTTCGGACGTGACGTCGACGGTCGGCTCATTTGTGGGTTCCACGCTCCGGGGCGGTGGGAGGAGATCGTCGAGGTCACCGACTGCCTGCTCGCCTCGGTGGCCGGCAACGCGGTGCGCGAGCAGGTCGTCGCGTGGTGTCGGTCGCAGGGTCTCGACGCCTACGACCGGCGGACCGGTGAGGGCTTCTTGCGAAACCTGGTCGTCCGCGAGGGCCGACGGAGCGGCGAGCTCCAGGTCCGGCTCGTGACAAGTCCGGGTCGGCTCGACACCGAAGGCTTCGCACAGGCGATGGAAGGCGTCGCCGGTCTGCTGTGGACCCAGCTCGACAGCGTCGCCGAGACGACCCAGGGCGGCGAAACCGAACTGATCGCCGGCAGCGACCGCCTCGAGGAGGAGATCGGCGGGATGCGCATCGAGATCTCGCCCAATGCGTTCTTCCAGACCAACACCGAGATGGCCGAGCGTCTTTACCGGCTGGCGATCGAATACGCCGCGCCGGCCCCTGCCGATCGGGTCTACGACCTCTACTGCGGGATCGGGACGATCGGTCTGCTGTTGGCGCCACGAGCCCGCGAGGTGTGGGGCCTCGAGCTCGTCGAGGAGGCGATCGCCGACGCGATTGCGAACGCTCGGTTGAACGAAATAGATAACGCCCGGTTCTTCGCCGGGGACGTGCGGCTGGCGTTGCGGGACCTGGTGGAGCGCGCCGGCCGACCCGACGTGCTCGTCGTCGACCCGCCGCGGTCGGGTCTGTCACAGAAAGTCGTGCGCCGGGTGATCGAGGCCGCTCCACGCCGGATCGCCTACGTCTCCTGCAATCCGACGACGCTCGCGCCGAACGCCGCCCAGTTGGTAGAGGACGGTGGCTATCGCCTTCGCCGCGTTCGCGCGGTCGACATGTTCCCGCAGACCCCGCACATAGAGTGCGTGGCGCTGCTCGAGCGTGATGATTAGCTGCGCTGGGCCTTGAGGTGCCGGATGAAGCCGGCGGTGACGACCAGGCCGGTCCCCAGCACCAGGACTCGCACCGCGGTCGAGTCGGCGACGAACGATCCCGTCGGGACGGTCAGGGCAAGGGCTATCTGGCTGGCGCCGTCGATCGTGAACGTAAGGCCGACGATCGCGGTCAGCATCGAGATCGCCCGGCGGCGGGCGGGGTCTGCCAGCCTCGCCTCGATCTCGGGCCGACGCTCCGGGTTCAGCTGCGCCGCGTGCTTGGCGGCGAGCAGCAGTAGCGGGCGCCCGAGCGCTACGGACGTGAGCGCAGCGATCCCCATCGTGCCGGTGACCGCCCCCCGGCGCAGCTTCAAGGCGATGGGGTCACCGCCCGTAAGCGCGTAGGCGCCGAGCGCGATCGCGACGGTCAGCGTGGAGAGCACCGCGATCGGGTCGACCTTGCGGCGCACGATCGCGGTGACGAGCAGCCACGTCGCGGGGACCGCTTCGGTGATCGCGAGCGCGCCGGTGGCCGAGCCAAGCACGGCGCGGAGCACCAGATAGGCGGCCAGCGGAAGCAAGAGGCCGGCGGCGAGGCGAGGCGGTGACATCTGCGGCGGGAGGCGGTTCACGACATCGCCTCCTTCGGGCGGATGAAGAAGCCGGCCACCTGGCGGTCGGCATTCAGAACGACGCGACCGGTGCCGTCGGCGCGCTCGAGCGCGACCGGGATGTCGACGACGGTGTAGCCGTCGCGCACGGACACCGTGGGGGTGCCGATCGCCTGGACTTCTCCGGCCTCGCGCCACACTCTCTCGCGCACGTCGGCGAGCAGCTCGACCGAGCACGCCTCGAGCATCCGCTCGTCGAACGTCGACCGCGTGTCGTCCCAGCGCCCGTCGATGAAGGCCTCGAGCACCGGGAGGGCGTGCTCGACCGCGCGTTCGACCGGCACGTCGACGGCGTCCTCCTCGGTGGCCTGGCGCCGGCCGCCGCCGAAACGTTGAAAAGCCGCCTGACGGCTGACATGGAGCACGTCGCCGATCTCGGCCCAGGTGTGGCCGGCGGCCCTCGCCTGCTCGACGAGCGCACGCAGGGTGTCATCGACGATCGTCTCGAGGCTGCGCGTGGCGGCGATCGCCCGGACGATCTGGCCGGAGGGATGTCCGTCAGCGCGGAGCACGCCGGCGACGAGCTCGACGTTGGTCGAGAGCATCATCGCCATGACCTCGCGGTCGAGCTGGAGCGAGGTGCGGGGTTCATCCATGCGTGTCAAGGTAGCCTTTACACGAGCATTTGTCAAGGCAATCTTTACAAGGTCCGATTGCGCCGAGGGTGTGGCGGTCGCCGGGTGGGTAGATTCGAGGCATGAGGACTCGCAGCACTCGCGCGGTCCTGCTGGTTGCCGCGGGCCTGGTGGCTGGTCTGGTCCTGTTGGCCGGTGGGGCCCTGGGGGGTCGCGTCGGGGTCGCGAGGGCCGCCACTCGTCCGCCGGCGCTGCGGCTGACGGCGCTGTCTCCGAAGGGCGCGGCTCCCGGCGATGCCCGGATCGAGCTCCGGTTCTCCGCGCCGCTCGCGCCGCTGACGGCGCGGACCGAGCCCAGGCTGGCCCCGGCGACCGCCGGCGCGTGGTCCCAGCCGAGCCCGACCACGCTCGTCTTCACCCCGAGCCTTGCGTATCTCCCGGAGACCGTCGTGCACATCACCGTCCACCGGGGGGTCCTGGCCGCCGACGGCGCAAAGCTCCGGCGGGCCGTGACGGTCGGCTTTCAGGTGGAGAACGGTTCCACGGCACGGCTCGCCCAGTTGCTTGCCGAGCTGCGATACCTGCCCGTGCATCTCGCCTCCTCCGCGCACCAGCCGCGTCCGGGCGACACCGCCGGGCAGCTCAGCGCGATCTTCCACCCGCCGGCGGGCCGGCTCGAGCTCGGTTCCGAGTGGCCGTCGGAGCTGGGCGGGCTGTGGATCCACGACCCCTCGACCGTGCTCAGGGGTGCGGTCATGGCGTTTGAGTCCCAGCACGGGCTGGCTGTGGACGGCGTCGCCAGCACCGCGCTCTGGCGCGCGCTCCTGGCCGCTCGCTTCCACCGCCAGTTCAACACCGAGGGCTACAACTACGCCGTCGCCACCGAGACCAGCCCGGAGACGTTCACGCTCTATCACAACGGGCACGTAGTTCTGCGAACCGCTGCCAACACCGGCATCGGCGGCCGGGGCACTGCCGCCGGGACCTATCCGGTGTACGAGCGCCTACGGAGCCAGACCATGCAGGGCACCAACCCCGACGGATCGCACTACGCGGACTTCGTGCAATGGGTCGCCTATTTCAACGGAGGCGACGCTGTCCACTACATCCCGCGGGCGTCGTACGGGTCGCCACAAAGCCTGGGTTGCATCGAGCTGCCCTACGCCGCCGCCGAGCAGGCCTGGGGCTATCTGACCTACGGCACGCTGGTCACCGTTCTCTAGTGATCGCTCACCACTAGTTATCGTCCCCGGCGAGCATGCGCGCGGTCACGATCAGAGACGGCAACCTGAGCGTCGAGGACCATCCCGACCCGATCGTCGGCGCCGGCGAGTGCCTGGTTCGCGTCAGGGCCGCCGGGCTGAACGGCGCCGACATGATGCAGCGGCGCGGTTTCTACCCCGCTCCGCCGGGCGCGCCGCAGGACATCCCGGGGCTAGAGCTCGCCGGCGAGGTCGTAGATCGCGGTCCGGGCGCCACCCGCTTTGACGTCGGTGATCGGGTCATGGGGATCGTCGCCGGCGGCGGCCAGGCCGAGTTCGCGGTCGTCCACGAGCGGATCCTGATGCCGGTTCCGGAGAATCTGGGGTGGACCGACGCCGGCGGCGTTCCGGAGACGTTCACGACCGCGCACGACGGCGTGTTCACCCAGGCCGGTCTGAAGCCGGGCGAACGCCTGCTCGTGCACGGGGGCGCCGGCGGCGTCGGCACGGCGGCGATCCAACTCGCCCGCGCGTCCGGCGCGCGCGTGACCGCGACCGTGCGGAGCCCGGACAATCGTGGCCTCGTCGCCGAGCTCGGGGCCGACGTGATCGCCCCCGCGGGCTTTGAGCAGCACGGTCCGTTCGACGTCATCCTCGAGCTCGTGGGCGGGCCCAACATGCCGGGCAATCTCGAGGCGCTGGGCTTCTGGGGACGGATCATGGTGATCGGGATCAGCGCCGGCGCCAAGGCCGAGGTGAACCTGGGACTCGCCATGCAACGGCGGGCGCGGATCTTGAACTCGACGCTCCGCCCCCGGCCACTCGAGGAGAAGGCGCTGACCGCGCGCGCCATGGAGCGCTCGGTACTGCCGCTGCTCGCGTCGGGAGCGGTGCGCGTCCTGGTCGCGGAGACGTATCCGCTCGAGGAAGCGGTCGCTGCCTACGACCGGTTCGCCGAGGGCGGCAAGCTGGGCAAGATCGTGCTTACGATGGGCTGAGCCGCCGCGGGCCTGAGCGCGTAGCCGGAGGTAGACCCGAGGTCGAGACGCTACTCGCCCTCGGCGAAGTCGTCCTCTTCGCCTACCGGGACGACCTCTTCCGCGTGGACCGTGCACAGCGCCGGTCCGCCTGACTCCATCGCGGCCTCGATCTCCGCCGGCGTGAGCTTGGCGCCACACTCTTCACACCGGTCGCCGATGTGCTCGAGGGACTTCTCTTCGAGGTCCATGCGGGCGAGTCTAGCCGCGTCGGCCCTAGTACGGGGGTAAGTCTGCCCACCACTGGCCGACGACGCGGAACGCGCCCCAGAACTCGCGCTTGGCGCCTTCCTCGTCGAGCGAGTCATCGATATTCGGCACGTACACGGCCTCGATCGAGGGCGTGAGGCGCTGGATCTCGCCGAAGACGGGGTGGAGCTCGCGGGCGAGCGGCAGGTCGAACTCGTTGACGACTCCGAGGGCTTCCGCCCCCATCACGACGACGAGCTTCGGCGAGACGATCTGGATCTCCTCGACGAGCCGGGCGACGCACGCGGGGTCGGCCAGGTCGGGGTCGGACACAGGGCACTTGACGCACAACGTCCCGTAGACCGCGAGCGGATCGATCGAGAGCCGTTTCAGAGACTTCATCAGCGCGTTCCCCGCCCGCCCGTAGAACGCGACGCCCTCCTCTACCTCAGAGGGCCGCGGCGAGTACTTGACCAGAAATATGTCGGCCTGGGGGTGGCCCGATCCGAGTACGGGCATGAGCGCGCCGCGGGGGCAGTGGGTGCACGACTGGACCTCGCGAGAAAAAGCGTTCAGCTCGCGGATCGCGCGCTCGAGGTACTTCTCGCGGATCTCGTCGTCGGTGGCTGGCATCGCTGTCCGATTGGACGGCTCGCTGGCTTGTCCTTGCGAGTGCATCAGGAGTTGCGGCTGTCGCGACCATTCGTGTGCCGGCGGTCGCGGCCCGTCGCCCGACGGACGCGACGCTCGCGCGAGGCCCGTCGGGCTCCGGGCGGAAGTGCCTTCGTCTGCAGGAATTTCAGCGCCTGGACGTACAGCAGGCTGGCCGGATTGCGGACGATGTCCGCGTCTCTGAGCGACTCGAGGAACTCCTCCGGGCCGTCGAACTCGCGCATCCGGATGCGGACCGAGCCAAGCCCCTGCGGCACGTGTGCGTCCGACCCGGCGCCGGCCGGGATCCGATACTTGGCCGCGAACCTGGCCGCTTCGTCGTTGAACTCGCTGATGGCCACGCGCGGGTTGAAAACCTCGATCGCGTCCACGTCGTCGAGGACGTCGAGCAGGTGCTCGTAGTCGGGGACGGAGTGGAGCCGGTCGAACGGATGTGGGACATACACGATGCCGCCCTGGCGCTTGATCTCGGCGATCGTCTCCTGGAGCGTCATCCCGCGCGGGATCTTCTCCTCGATGAACAGCCCGATGACCTCACCCTGGTCCGCGGTCTTGACCTCCTCGCCGACGATCACGGCGATCCCGTTCGCCTGGGCGCGGGCGGCGTGGGCGCCCGACACCTCGTTGTGGTCGGTGACCGCGATCGCCCCGAGGCCGCGTGCCCGGGCTTCCGCGAGCAACACCTCGACCGGGGTGGCGCAGTCGTAGGAGTGGTCGGTGTGCATGTGCAGGTCGACGTCGATCAACCGGCGGGACGTCAGCCGGGCTCTCACGTTGCCGTTGCTGCGGGTGTCGTGACGCTTGGCGACCAGGCCTTTGTATATCTGCTCGAACTCGTCGGCCACGCGCGACCAACCGAACCTCGCTCGGAGCTCCAGGATCTGCTCGGGGGTGCGCTCGTGTAGCGCGGGTTCGGCGATCAGCCGACTCAGGTGGCTGGTAAGCGTCTGGACGTCGCCGGGCTCGAACACGAACCCGAGCTCGCCCTCGCCGAGCAGCTCCTCGTACGCGGGCAAGCGCGAGGCGACGGGCACGAGGCCCGAGGCGAGCGCCCGCACGAGGATCCCGGGTACGGTCCTGATTCCCTCGGAGGCCAGCACGAGCACGTCGGCGCCGGCCAGCGCGTCGGTCTCGGACAGCCGCGTCGAGTCAAGGAACTCGACCCGGTCGCGGAGCGCCCGCCCGAGCGTCGGCGGGGCCGTGTAAGGCCTCGGCGACCAGACGGTGGCATGCCATGGGATTTCGAGCGGGAGCGCGCGCAGCGCCCGCAGGAAGATGCGTAGCGCGCCGCGTTCCTCGCCGGCGTCGAACAGCAGTTGCACGGGATCGTGCGCGACGTGCTCGAACTCGACATCGGCGCCGGGATGGATGACTCGGTAGTCGCCGGGGAAGTAGCGCTGCAAGAGATCTCGGGTGGCCGCATAGCTGGCGGTACGAGCGTCGAGCCGGCCGAACAGCAGCCGCGACAGCGGCGCCGCGAACTGTGTCGAGAGGATCCGCTCGGTCGGCGCGTGGAAGCTCCCGACGTTCAGCCCGCGCGAGTGGCGCAGGGCCACGCTCGAGGCGCTCGGGGCGAACGGCTCGTGGACGTGAACGATGTCGAGCGAGAGTTCGACGAGCGCGTCCTCGATCGTCCGCGCCACGTCGACCGGGAGCGAGGCCGCCCGCCGGCGCGTGGGCGCGAACGGCAATACCTCGCCCACGCCGAGCACGAGTGGCTCGCCGTCCGCTGAGTCGAGCAGCGTGTCGGCGTGGTTGCGGATCGCCCGACGGGTGTCGCGCACGAGCGCCCCCGACTCGGAGGGCGCGATGATCAGCACGCGATGTCCGCGCCGGGACAGCTCGTGCGAGACGCGCGCGACGTAGTCGTTGACCTCGTGCGACGCCTCCCAGGCGAACGGCGTCACCTGGGCGATCGCGAGCCGCTCGGAGGGCACGGCGGCAGTGTAGTCCGCCGCGCCCTGCGGCCGATCACCCGGCGCTGGACTTCGCCTTCGCCTTGGCGGCCTTGTCCGCCGGGACCTGGCGGGCGTACTTGGCGATGAACTTGTCGGTGAGCTCGCGCGCTTCGTCGTCGGGGCGCTGATGCATCGGCGACTTCATCAGGTAGGAGCTCGGGCCGTCGAGCTGGCCGGAGAGACCATTGTTGAGCGCCAGCTTGCAGCAGCGGACGGCGTCGATCACGATCCCCGCGGAGTTCGGTGAGTCCCACACCTCGAGCTTGAGCTCCATCTGCAGCGGGACATCGCCAAACGCCTCACCCTCCAGCCGGATGTGGGCCCATTTGCGATCTGTGAGCCACGGCACGTAATCGGACGGGCCGACGTGCACATCGTCGGCGGGCAGCGTGTGGCCCATGATCGAGGTCACGGCGTTGGTCTTGGAGATCTTCTTCGACTCCAGCCGCTCGCGCTCGAGCATGTTGTAGAAGTCCATGTTGCCGCCGACGTTCAGCTGCGACGTGCGGAGCAGCTTGACCCCGCGGTCGTGCATGAGCCTGGCCAGCGCACGGTGCACGATCGTCGCGCCCACCTGGGACTTGATGTCGTCGCCGACGATCGGTAGCCCGGCCTTCTTGAAGCGCTTGTTCCAGTACTCCTCGCGAGCGATGAACACCGGGATGCAGTTCACGAAACCACACCCGGCTTCGAGAATCTGCTCGACGTACCACTTCGTGGCCTGCTCCGAGCCGACCGGAAGGTAGGAGACGACGACATCGGTGTGCGTCTCCTTGAGGATGTCGACGATATCGGCGGTCGGGCCGGGAGCCTTGGTGATCTTCTCCTTGAGGTACTTGCCGAGGCCGTCATGCGTCATCCCGCGCTCGACCGTCACGCCGAGGTTCGGGACCTTCTCGGCGAACTTGAGCGTGTTGTTCTGTCCGGCGAAGATCGCCTCGGACAGGTCCTTTCCGACCTTGTCGGCATCGATGTCGAACGCAGCGCTGAACTCGATGTCGCGGACGTGGTAGCCGCCGAGGTCGACATGCATCAGGCCGGGGACAGACTCGCGTGGGTCGGCGTCGCGGTAGTACCGGACGCCCTGCACGAACGAGCTCGCGCAGTTGCCGACGCCGATGATCGCGACGCGCACCTTGTCTTCCTGGTAGCGCGCAGCGCCGTTAGTTGAACC
>Ga0335079_10001091_pt1 | contig 30858 bp, 29 predicted proteins | sample Lox_Sample_33_FD_206719 | JGI IMG/M metagenome (GOLD analysis project Ga0335079, IMG submission 206719) | Soil microbial communities from Loxahatchee National Wildlife Refuge, Florida, United States - Lox_Sample_3.3 | ecosystem: Environmental > Terrestrial > Soil > Wetlands | place: USA...
AAGAGGAAGATCGAAATCGCGGAGCTTCTAAGGGACCACGGCGCTGATCCAGATTTGAGAGATAATGACGGTCAGTCGCCACGGATGATGGCCGCTCAAACCGAAGACCGAAGCCTAAGTTCGGTGTTTGATAGGAGCTGAGGGGCAACAATTCGCCAGCAATGACGTGCGGAGGCTAGGCTAGCCTATACAACACCCTTGCTCTCTACACTTCCACTTCGTCGGCGGATATGGCAGGAGCCTTGGCGCAGACCTACACTTTCGACTCATTTGGGAAGCAAACGGCCTCCAGCGGCTCGCTGACCAGCCCCTTCCAGTACACGGGGCGCGAATTCGACCCCGAAACGGGCCTATATTACTATCGCGCCAGATACTACGATCCTTGCTTAAAGGAAAATGCTCCCAAAGTTCCACTCCGCTCCTCCGGAGGCCAGAGATCTTCTCGCTCCCGCATCCCATTTCCCGTCTCAGCAAACGCCGTCGAACCTCCTGAATTGCCTCTCAACCCCGATTAACTGCCATTCGCTGTAAAGTACTTACCCGTTAGTTCCCTTTCCTGCTACCATTCCTCATGTTCGCCCGCCACCGCCCGCTCCCGGCTCGCTATCCCCGTGATCTCCGCGCTGCCTCTGCCTACTCTGCGTTCGATACTCAGTTCGCTTCCTCCTCCTTCCCCATCTCCCCTCTGTCTTCTCGAATCGCTAAATCCTTTCCTTGCCACACATCCAGCGTAATCGCCCGTAACTCCTTTCCCTGCCGCACATCCGAAAACAAAGGACTTATAACCCTAGTGTTTGCCACACATCCGAAAAACCAGGGGTGGGGTCCACAAATTGTTAACCGACCCGGCCTCTCCTCAGCTTGCTCCCTCCTCTCGCACCCCGTACACTTTTGCAAACCAGACCGTCCCATGTCCTTCACACAAAATCTTCGCGAGGAATTTCGCCCCACTGTGCGCCTCGCACTTCCGCTCGTGCTCGCCGAGCTGGGCTGGATGGCCATGGGCATCGTGGATACCATGATGGTCGGCCGGCTCCCGAACGCCGCCGAGGCCATGGGCGCTGTCAGCCTGGGCGGAGTTCTCGTCAACACGCTGGCCTTCTTCGGTGGTGGCCTCCTCATTGGCCTGGACACGCTCGTCTCTCAAGCCTTCGGCGCGGGGAAACGCGAGGACTGCCATCGCTCGTTAATCACCGGAATCTACCTGAGCCTTGTACTCACGCCGTTTCTCATGGCTCCAGTCTGGCTGTTCGGCCCGCTTCTCCGTGCTTTCCGTGTTGCCCCGGATGTCATTGCGCTCACGGTTCCCTATTCCAAGGCCATGGCCTGGGGCACGCTCCCGCTGCTTCTTTATTTCGGCGTCCGGCGCTGTATGCAAGGTATGAACATCGTGCGGCCGATTGCCTTCGCGCAGGTCACCGGCAACCTCATCAACGCGGTCGGCAACTGGATTCTGATCTACGGCAAATGGGGAGCTCCGGCGATGGGGGCCGTAGGTTCCGGATGGTCCACCGCCTGGGCCAGGATTTACCTCGCGGCGGTTCTCGTCGGCTATCTCCTGTGGTACGACCGGCGGCACCGCACGCAGCTCTTGCAAACGCCTATTCAACCCGACCTGGCCCGCATCAAGCGTCTCGTCGCCCTTGGATTTCCCGCTGCCATGCAGCTCACCGTCGAGATCGGCGTTTTTGCCGTTATCACCGCGCTGATCGGGCGGCTTGGCGCCGTCGCGCTTGCCAGCCACCAGATCGCCATGAACACCGTTTCATTCACATATATGGTGCCGCTGGGAATCTCTTCGGCTGCGGCGGTGCGCGTCGGGCAAGCCATTGGGCGCAAGGACGTTCGCGGCGCGGGCGCTGCTGGAAACACCGCCATTTTCCTGGGCGCTTCGTTCATGTCCCTTTGCGGCGTCGCCTTGCTGGTCTTTCCCCGCGCGATCGCGCGTATTTACACCCCGGACGAACTGGTGATCAAAAGCACCGTACTGCTTCTCGCGGCGGGCGCCGCGTTCCAGCTCTTCGATGGAATCCAGACCGTCGCGACCGGCGCGCTTCGCGGCACCGGCGACACTCGTACTCCCATGTTGTGCCATTTCACGGCATATTGGCTGATCGGTTTGCCGCTGGGGATCTGGCTCTGCTTTCACCGCGGCTGGGGTGTGCTGGGGCTCTGGATTGGCTTCAGTGTGGCTCTGATCCTGATCGGGATCGTCCTGCTCTTCACCTGGCGCCGTACGGTTCGGCGCCTCAAGGTCTGACGCCAACGGCTTCCTGCAAACTACATCTTGTAGCGGCCCAAATCCTCATCCGGAAGACCTTCGAGGTAGTTTCGCAACTGCTCGCTATTGGTGCGCTCCGCGAGCGCAGAAGTCACTTTCGAGTTTTTCAAAACCTGCTCGTCCACAAAAATCGGACAATCCACGCGAAGAGCCAGCGCCAGCGCATCGCTCGGCCGCGAATCAATGGTCATCATTTCGCCTTCGCGCTCCACCCAGATCAGCGCGTAAAACGTGTCATCTTTCAGATCGCTCACCACTATCTTGTCCACGCGCACGTCCAGGCCCAGGAAGACATTCTTCAGCAGGTCGTGCGTCATCGGCCGGGGCGTCTGCACTTTCTCGATTTCCAGAGCGATGGCATTCGCTTCAGGGACGCCCACCCAGATGGGAAGAATGGTGTTACCGTGCACGTCTTTAAGGACTACGATCGGCATGTTCGTCACGGGGTCAATCATCAGGCCGCGGATTCTCATCTCGATTTCCATCGCGTCCTCCCCATACACGAATACCTTCTCTACTCGCATTTTTATCATCATGCAAGCCGGGATACAACAGACTCGATGCTGAAATTGTCGGACGCTAAACGACGTGTTCGCCGGCCAGGCTGTTGGGTCCGGCCGCGAGCACTTTCACGCGTATGTATTTGCCCAGAAGTCCATTGTGTGAGGAAGTCAGATTCATCACGCGATGGCAGGAAGTGTGCCCGGCCCACTGGTTTTCCCGCCGCGACTTCCCTTCCACCATCACTTCGAAAATCTTGCCGATCAATTTCTCATTTCCGGCCGTCTGAATATCCCTCTGTTTCGCTTGCAGCTCCGCCAGTCTTCGGCCCTTTTCCTCTTCCGGAATCGCATCCGTCATGGCTTGCGCCGGAGTGTTGGGCCGCGGCGAATATTTGAATGAAAAAATTCCTTCGTACTTCACTTCGTCCAGCAGGCTCAGCGTTTCTTCAAAATCCTTTTGCGTTTCGCCTGGAAATCCCACAATGATGTCCGAGGTAATTGCGATCGGCCGCTTCGCCTCGCGTATCATGGCAATCTTTTCCAGGTACTCTGCACGCGAGTACGTCCGCTGCATCGCCCGCAACACTTTCGTGGATCCGCACTGCACCGGCAAGTGCACGTGATTGCAGACGGTCTCGTTGGCTTCGATCGCCTCCACGATGTCCGGCGTGAAATCCTTTGGATGGGAAGTGGTGAAGCGCACGCGCCGGATTCCCGGCAACTCCGCCGCGGCCAGCAGGAGTTCCGAAAAGCGCATTTTCCGTGGCGAGGGATCGGCGTAGGAATTCACGGTTTGTCCGAGAAATTGCACTTCGGAGTAACCGAGATCGGCGAGCTGGCGCAGTTCACGGAGGACCGAATCGCTGGCGCGGCTGCGCTCCGGCCCACGCGTGTGCGGCACCACACAGTAGGTGCAGGCTTTGTCGCAGCCTTCGATGATGGTCAGATAAGCGCGCCAGGGATTGTCCCGCCGCGTCATTTCCGTTTCAAAGGTTTCGTCCGTGTCGGTATCGAGACCGGTAACGCGGCGATTTCCATTTTCGAGCTGTGCAAGAAGTTCCGGAAGTTTGCGATAGCTGGCCGATCCGCAAACCAGACTCACCCACGGAGCGCGTTCGAAAATCTCTTCGCCCTCCTGCTGCGCAACGCAGCCGAGGACGCCGATCATCTTGCCTTCGCTGCGAGCGCCACGGAATTCACCGAGGCGCGAAAATACCTTGTGCGCCGCTTTTTCGCGGATGCTGCACGTGTTGTACAAAATCAGCGAGGCGGCATCCGGGGAATCCACCTGGCGGTAGCCGCGCGAAAGCAGAACCCCTGCGACTTTTTCCGAGTCGTGCTCGTTCATCTGGCAACCAAACGTTTCCAGAAAAAACGTGGCGCGGGCGGCATCTTCGGCGGAGCCGGGGACAAACGGACGGGCGACCGGCCGCGGCTGACCGGCGAGCGAATCCAATCCGATATCAAACGCCTTGCTCATGCTTGGGACGCCAGTTTAACACAGGCCATGCGCCCGGCCCTGGATCGGCGCCGATCGAAGCGGCGCGGACCGAGGCTCGTGTGCAAATAAGCAGCATTTTTACTTGACGTTTCGTTGATTCCACTTTCGGCCTATGCTACGTTGCTGAAGTCTGTAAAATTTTGTCCGAACTGAGGAAAAAACAATTCATCTGCTCACTGTTTTTCTGATTGCCGACCTCGGAACCCTATTAAACCAGACCGGCTGGGTGGCCCGCGGCGTCCTTGCAATTCTCCTGCTTTTTTCGGTGATTTCATGGGGCATGATCTTCCAGAAGCTCAGCCTCTTCGGCCGAATCCGAAGGGACAGCGATCAATTCCTTCGCATCTTCCGCGCCACACGCGGCGTTGCCAATCCACAAGCCCTGGTTTCGGCGGGTTCCCCTTTCGCGTCCGTCTACGCGGCGGGCTATCGCGAGCTGCAATCGCAAGTTGGCGGCGCGACCGGCAACCCTTCCCCGCCAAAACTCAAAAGCCTACCGGCAGTCACGGTCAACATGCAGCTTGCCTCCGCGGAAGAAGTACGGAGGGCCGAAAAAGGAATGGCCTGGCTGGCGACCACGGGATCCGTCAGTCCTTTTATCGGACTTTTCGGAACCGTGTGGGGAATCATTGACGCGTTCTCGGGTTTGGGGGCGGCAGGCGCCGCGAGCCTTCGCGCCGTCGCGCCGGGTATCGCGGAGGCGCTGATCACCACCGCCGCGGGACTTTTCGCAGCCATTCCCGCCGTTATTTTCTATAATCAATTTCTGGGAAACATCCGCGATCTGGCGCAGCGGCTGGATACCTTTGCCCTGGAAGTCGCCGCGCAGATCGAGAAGACGTTCAACTGATCGAGGCCGCCCGTCGGGCGCATCTAATCTCTATGCCGCAACTCGCCAAACAAACACAGACCTCGCTTTCTGACATCAACATGGTGCCGTTCATTGACGTCGTGTTGGTGCTGCTGATTATTTTCATGATTACCGCGCCGATTCTTCAGTCCGGGATCGAAGTGGAAGTGCCGAAGACGCACACGGTCAAAGAAATCACCGAAGAGCGCCTGGTGGTCACGATAGACAAATCGCAGCGCATTTATCTTGGCAACATGCCCGTGAACATCCACCAACTGGGATCGAAGGTTCAATCGCAACTGAAGAAACCGCAGGACGCTGTGTTTCTCCGCTGCGATGAGGCAGTGCCCTTTAACATTTTTGCATCCGTCGTGGATGCGCTCCGCGTGTCGGGAATTTCAAACATCAGTATCGTGACGGAGCCATTGAACGAACGATCGCGCACACGCTGAACCATGACCACCGCCGTCGCCAATCCGCCTGATTTCGGCCTGCGGCGCTTCCTTGTGTATTCCGGAATCCTTCACGCGCTTCTTATCGTCTGGATCGCGCTTGCAGCGGTTGGCCTCTTCAAAGGGCCGGAGTGGACGGGAGCGGGCGGTGGCGGGGACAGCGTGAAGGTGAGCCTAGTGAGCAGCGCGGGCCTTCCGATGCCGCAACCGCCAGCAGTCACAGAAAGCAAGACGGTTGATCCGACCAAGAGCCTTTACAAAGAAGAGGAAGTAAAGCCACCGCCGGAACCTCCCAAGCCCGAGGAAAAGATCCAGCAATTTAAGCACGAAAAGCCTCTTCCTCCATCCCGCAAGTCCCGAATCATGGAGAATAAGACTCCCATTCCAGACAACGCAGTTCCTGGACCATCCAGCGGAGCGCCGAAGGTTCCCACGGGCTATCAGTCTGTACAGGGGAGCGGCCAAGGTCCCATCTCTGCGCAATCACAGGGCGGAGGGGATTTCGCGTCGCGCTATTCCTGGTACATCGAAGCGGTAAAGCGCCGGATTCAGGGCAACTGGCTACAGAACACGATTGATCCAGCAGTTCGAGCGGGGCGCACCGCTCATGCCGTGGTGCAATTTACGATCGAGCGCGACGGCACCGTCAAGGACATTCACGTCACGCAGGGCAGCGGGAATTACTCGATGGACAATTCCGGACTGCGTGCTGTTATTGCGTCAAATCCGATGCCGGCGCTGCCAAACGACTACTCAGGTTCTTATGTCACCGTTGTTTTTGATTTTGATCTTTCATTGAATCAATGAAACGCCCAGCCATGCACGTGCCGTCCAAACTTTGAGTCCGGGAGGTTCTGTTGTCTGCTCGCCTAAACCGCACTTCGTTCATTCTTTCTGTTCTTCTCATCGCGTTCGCTTCCGTTCCCACGGCGTATGGCCAGGCGTGGTTCCGCACGGGAACCGGGTTGGGGGTTGAAAAGCCGCGGGTTGCCGTGGCGGACTTTGCGCCGCGCGAAGCAACCACCAAAGATCATGCCGCCTTGTTCACCCAGGTTGTGCGCGACGACCTGACCTACAGCGGGATTCTCGATCTGGTCAGCCCAAGCTTTTATCCCGCGCAACAGCCGAGCGTGCCCTCGGAATTGCGGTTCCTGGACTGGACAGCGACCCCGTTGAACGCGCAGTACACGGCGTTCGGCAATCTCTCCGAGAATGGCACGGAAGTGGCGATTCAGGCATGGCTCTATGACGTCACCAACCCTTCTTCGCAACCGGTCGTGGGCAAGGTGTATCGCGGAGCTCCCACGGACGACCAAGTTCGGCTGTTTGCACATCAATTCGCCGACGAGATCGTTATGCGGCTTTCTGGCGGGCTCCCCGGCATCGCTTCGACGCACATCGCATTTGTCCGCGGACCTGAAGGTCGCAAAGAGATTTGGGAAGTGGATTACGACGGCAATAACCAGCACCAACTGACGCATTTGAACACGATTTCACTCACGCCGCGGTGGTCTCCGGATGCATCGCGAATTGCGTTCACTTGTTTCAAGCCGGGTCCGCAAATCTGTATGTATTCGATGGATCTGAACAAGGTTGTAGCCTTCCCGCGATACGGCGGCACGAACAGCGCCCCCACGTGGGCGCCGGACGGCACGCAGATCATGTTTTCGTCGTCCATGAACGGCAACCCGGAACTGTACGTGGTCAACGCTGACGGGGGACGCCCGAAGCGCATTACTTACTCTTCCGGCGCGAGCACTTCGCCAACCTGGAATCCGAAGACCGGGCAAACCGTGGTTTTTGTGAGCGACCGCAGCGGATTGCCCAAACTCTATATGATGAATTCGGACGGCACCAACACAGTTCCGCTCGATCTGCCGGATAAAGGCTACCTGATTGATCCGGCGTGGTCGCCGAACGGCCAATTGATTGCATTTAGCTGGCGTCGGCCCGACGGAAACTACGACATCTATCTCATGGACGTGGGTTCGCGAGACATTTTGCAGATCACGCGCGATTCGGGAAGAAATGAGCGTCCCAGCTGGGCGCCCGACGGACGGCATATCGTTTTCGAATCCACGCGGACGGGCACACGGGAGATCTGGACCATGCTGGCCGACGGTACAGAAACGCGCCAGTTAACTACTACGGGACACAACGAGAGCCCGAACTGGTCGCCGCGATAAATTTGACGCTGCACGATGTATAATATATCGTGTTACGAGATTTCGCCCGGACCCAGCCCGCTGGTGGTTTATCTTGACTTGGTGGGAGAAGTCGGGGGAAGTCTATCCGTCAAGGAGGAAAAGGAATGAGAGAGGCCACACGACCTGTCCATCGTGTTTGTTTAGTCGCCGCTTTTGCCGCGGCAATGCTGGCGATCGGATGCGCCAAGAAGGCAACTCCGCCACCGCCACCACCACCGCCGCCACCACCGGCAGCTCGACCGACGGTGACGTTGCAGGCCAACCCCACGGCCATGAAGAAGGGTGAAAGCTCGACCCTGACATGGTCCTCGACGAACGCTACGCAGTTGACGATTGCTCCTGACGTCGGCGCGGTGGCTCCCGAAGGCAACACTACAGTTTCTCCATCGGATTCCACCACGTACACGGTGACGGCCAGCGGTCCTGGAGGATCTGCCGACGCCAGTGTCCGCGTGACCGTGGAAGCTCCGCCTCCACCGCCGCCTCCCCCTGCAGAGAAGACCTGGCAGGAGCTATTCACGCAGGAGGTGCAGGACGCGTACTTCGATTACGACAAAGCGGATATTCGTCCTGACGCCCGTGAAGCCCTCGGCAAGACGGCGGACTTCCTCCGCAAGTATCCGGAGGCGAAGGTTACCATCGAGGGGCACTGCGACGAGCGTGGCTCGACGGAATACAACCTGGCGCTTGGCGACCGGCGCGCCCATGCCGTGAAGGAGTATCTGGTTTCGCTGGGAATTTCCGCGGACCGGATGAACACCATCAGCTACGGCAAGGAGAAGCCGTTCTGTGACGAGCACAACGAGGCATGCTGGCAGCAGAACCGGCGCGGCCACTTCATTCCCCAGCAGTAAGGGGAGCTTGACGGCGCACTTGAAACCACCAGCCTACTGACGGATAGGCAACAAACAGAGCCGCGCGGAGGAGGAGAACCCACCATTCTCTTGCCACCGCGCGGCTCTCTCGTTAGAGTGAGGATGTAGTTCCAGCCCGTATGCCGGCTGCTTTTAAGCCGCCCAGGAAAAACAGGAGGAAGTTCCATGCAATTTCGGAATATTGCGAAGTTCGGAGCAGCGATGCTTGCCGGCGCGATTGCGGGCAGTCTGGCCGGGCCGCGGCCGGCGGAGGCTGTTGCGCGGGAGATTATCGAGCTGCAGCGCGACGTCACGACCCTGTTGCAGGGACAGAAAGACCTGTCCACGCAGATGACGCAGGACCATACGGTCATCAAGACGGTGGTTCAGCAGGGCAGCGACAACGTGGACAAGCTGAACACCACGATGGGCTCGCTGCAAAAATCGGTGCAGGACGTTCAGGCGAACTCGGGCGCGCGGCTGGACACGATGTCCACGCAGCTCCAGGGTTTGTCGGACAATCTGGAAGAGATCAAGTCGCGGATCGGCAAGCTGAATCAACAGCTGGTGGACTTGCAGAGCTCCGTGCAAGGCATTGACGCCAAGCTCTCGGGCAACGCTCCTGCTGGCGGCGCGCCTCCAAGCGCCAGCGCCTCGCCCAATTCCGGGCTGAATCCCTCTACTAGCCCAGCCGCTACGGGAAGCTCGAGCGTGGTTCCGGCAGGAGCCCCTAACGCCGACACACTGTACTCAAATGGTCTGCGCGATATCACGAGCGGAAAGTACGATCTGGCGCGTTCCGAGTTCACGGACTATCTGAAATATTATGGGGACACGGATCTGGCGTCGAATGCGCAATTTTATCTTGGGGAGATCGCATACGCCCAGAAGCGGTTCAGCGAGGCGGTGACGGAATACGACAAGGTGCTCAACAATTATCCCAAGAGCTTCAAACTGGCCCCGGCACTCTTCAAGAAGGGGATGGCGCTTCTGGAGCTGGGCCAGAAGACCTCTGGGGTGCGGCAGTTGAGGGAAGTGGTGAAACGTTACCCGGGAACGGAAGAAGAGCGCCGCGCGCGCGCGAAACTGAAGGAACTTGGCGTCACGGTGTCAGCGAGCGACTAGCCCGCCTCGATTCCCGCCGGTTCCCAGCGCTCTCCTCCCCGCTGTTTATCCCCGCTCTACGCTATCCAGCTAATTGGCCGGAACTTGCGCTGTTTGCGAAGCATCCGCGCTAAAGAGGGTAACTTCCACGCGGCGATTTTTGGAGCGTTCATCCCGGGTTTTCTGATCGTTGACTGGCTTATCTTCACCGAGGCCAACGATCTGAATGCGGTAAACCGGAATGTTTTTCTCCGCCACGAGATAGGTCTGAACGGCCTGCGCGCGGCGGCGGCTGAGTTCCAGATTGTATTCCGCGGTACCGGTCTTGTCCGTAAAGCCCTGAATCGCAATGAAGTAGCGCTTCAGGGCCCCCATCTGCCCTCCGGTCAACTGATCGAGCGCCTGCTTGGCGTCCGGCTCGAGCTTGTCCGAATTGAATTTGAAGAGCACGGTCGCTTCGCCGGCGGACTTGTAGTCATCCAGATTGGCAATGCGGTCGTTCAGTTCGTTACGCAGGTCGGTCCGGACCGTGTCCGCCTTCTTGGAGGCAGCATCGGCCCTGGTCAGCGCGTCACCGGCGCGGGCGTCAGCCGAGTCTGCTTTTTCCGCCGTGGCGTTCAGCTTGACTTCGTCGGTTTCCAACTGCTTTTGGGTACCCTGTTGATTCTTGTCCACATCATTGAGCCTGGCGTGAACAGGGTCCACCTGTTGCGCCACGTACTTTTTCGTTGCGCAGCCTGCCAGAAGCAAGAGACCCGCTGCGAAGGTCACTGGAATGGCCCATTTCATAGTTTCGATCCTCCACGCACAGTATTAGAAAAACCCCCGGAATGTTTCGGCCGCCGTTGGGCGGGACAGCGTCGAACTGGTTGGAAGTCTGCTGGGAGGACTTCGCGATTCCTGCTTCTGCCGGGACAATACGTCTGCATCAGCAGTGAATCTATCTTAATCGAGATTGCTTCGTGACGCCACCCTCGGAATAAAAAAGCGGGGACGGCTGGATGCCGCCCCCGCGCTTCTTTCCGTTGTGCTCTGTGCTCTGGACTCTTGAGTGGCCCCTAGGCTCCAGTTTCCCTTACATCTTCCTTGGCCAATATTTCCGCATCCTTCGCCACGCTCTTTGCGTTGGCGTCGGGCTTCAAAAGTTTAATCGTTTTCACGAGATTGAGGGGTTTGTCCGTGTCCGCCATGCGGCACGAGGAGGTGTCCACTCCTGTCTTGATGCCCGTGGCATTTGCGCGGACGCAGGCGAAATCCAGTCCGAGGCTGTGGCTCGCATGGAGCGCCGCCAGGCAATCTGCCAGTTCCTTGAAATCCACGCAAAGGTCTTTCACGTTGGAGTTCGCAGCCACGATCCCCTGGGCCTGCAGCCTGTCGTTCAGTTTCTTGGTCTGGTCGCTATTTGCATCCTGTGAATCGCCGGTTTTCTTGGGTTCCTTTTTGAGCCAGTGAATCGGGTTGTAGGAATGCGAGCTCTCCGAGGAGGACGCCACGGCAGCGGTTGCTCCTGCTCCCGCCGGGCCTTGCGCCGCCGCCTGCCTCACTCCGAGGGTCACCCCCGTGACCATGATTGCCATAACCAGTAAGCATTTCTTCATGAAATTTCCCTCCGTTCCTTCCGCGCGGGATCCGGCCAGGGTCCACGGCACGGCAGGATTGGGCTTAGACATGAGCCACGCACTCCAATTAGCCATGCGGTTGCGAGTGCGGCCAGTCTTCCCGGGAAAGTACTCCCCCAATCGGTCACGTTGTCCTTTCGAACAGGTGGCCGTGGGAGGTTACCAGGATTGCCGGTACTGGATTCCGAGATCGTCCGACGCCGAGAAGCAGGCTGGTGCTAAGAATGCCTTAATCATCGATGGGACTTAGTGGAATTACACTTGCTTTCCTTTTTGCAGTTGTTAAAGTAAGCGTACTCCCTTCCAAAACTCAGCCCGCACATTCTCCTACCCGGGCGCCCGGAGTCGGATATGAAAGTTCGCTCTGCACTGTTTGATCGGCGCGGCGCGCCACGACATTTTTTGCACATCCCGTTGCGTGTACGGCTGTGGAAGTCGCCCTTGCCGGAACATGAGAGCGTTTCGCAGAATCTTTCAGCCATGGGTGCTTTCTTCGCGACGGAACTGCCGGTCGAAATCGGAACCGTCGTGGAGATTCGGCTGCCCATGCCGCAGGAAATCACGGGAGAACCGCTTGCGGAATGGCGATGTTCCGGCCACGTGGTCCGCGTATGTTCGGAAAATCCTCACCTGAGGCCCGGAGTGGCAATCCAGTTCGATTGCTACGAGATTGCGCGCGGATGCGCACCGTTGAGAACGGACGCGGTGACGTGAGCTGCGTTTCGGATTGTGCTCGCACTTGCCGGAAGGACAATGAGGATGAAGCGCGCGCTGGTTGTGGATGATCAACCGGAGATCTGTGAACTGCTGGCTCAGACTTTGCAATCCGCCGGCCTTGAGACGCTCACCTTGCAGGCAAGCGGAGATGCGCCGGAGTTTCTGACCGAGAACAAATTCGACGTCGTGTTCCTCGATTTGCACATGCCCAACCTCGATGGCATTGACCTCCTGCGTCACATTCGCAAGTCCCTGAACAATCAAACCACACCTGTCATTCTTCTGAGCGACGATCAGCGGCCCAGCGCTCTCTCCGTCGCGTTTGACGCCGGGGCCAGCTTTTTTCTCTACAAGCCGCTCGATAAGGAGCGTGTGCTGAAAATTCTTCGGGCTGCTCAAAGCGCGTTGGATTACCGGCAACGGCAAACGAGGCGGGTGAAATTGCGCGCCCCAGTTCAAATTCGATGGGGAGCGGAGGTAATGGAAGGGGAGACCGTTGATATGAGCATGAGCGGCGTATTGCTCAAGTGTTCCAGGCTGATTCCCGTCGGCTCTCCCGTGAACCTCAAACTTTATCTCGCCCCGAACGGCCGGCCGGTAACCACACAAGGCTCGGTGGTTCGCCTCGAGCAGGAGAATCGTATCGGCATCCGCCTGAACAATCTCGCCATGCAGGACAGCATGCAACTCCAGGAATTTCTGCTTCCGTTGATCTCCGTGGATTGATTGTCTTTCACTCCGAGCGGCAATTTCCATTTCTTTCGCAGTCATGTTATTGTCCAATTCTTAATGGAACGGATGGCGCCGGCCGCACCACACCGTCGTGCCTTGGAACCGCAGCCGGCAATCAAAATATTCCCGGGAGCAGGAGAAGGCTATGTCGGTCAATAAGGTGATTCTCGTGGGGCGTCTCGGGCGCGATCCGGAGACCCGCTATACGGGCGGCGGGCAGGCCGTGGCCAATTTTTCGGTCGCCACCGACGAGTCCTACCGCGACCGCAACGGCGAACGCCAGAAGCGAACGGAGTGGCACAAGATTGTGGTTTGGGGCAAGCAGGCCGAAATCGCTCAGCAGTATTTGAAAAAAGGCTCGCTGGTCTTCATTGAAGGGCGCATCCAATCCCGAGAATGGCAGGACAAAGAAGGCCAGAAGCGCACAAGTTTTGAGATTGTCGCCAATAACTTCCGCATGCTGGGCGGGCGGGGAGATGCTGCAGCTGCGACCGCAGGCGGAGGATCACCACGAGCCGGCGAAGAGTTCGATCAATCCTCTCATGTGGAAGACTCCACGGGCACATCCGGCGGGCCGGAAATCTCCGACGAGGACATACCCTTCTGATCGACGAAGGCCTGTCTTTCCGCAACCCTTATCAGTTTGGTACATAGGCCTCTCGAGCGTCCAGGCACTGAAATTCCGCCGCAACATGGTAGTTCTGCTTGATCTCCTGAACCATCCCCGGGGTGAAGCGCGCATCGGGTCCTGTGTACTTGCCGGCGTAGTTTTCGAGCAGGATCACGTCGAATTTCTTATCGTGAATCCGCTGCCGGACCACCTCATCGGACCATCCGGCGTGCAGCACAAGCTGGGAGAATACATAAGGGTTGGATACCTGCACCGGCTTGCCGGTGAGCAAGACCGCCCCCACGTTGTCCGTGAGCACCGCGTTGCCATGAGATCTCAGAAATTGATCGAGCTTTACGCACGATGCAGGGTCATCCAGAGGATCCAGCGGGATGCGATACAGTGCAAACGGAATCAGCATGGCCAGGTAGGTTCCTGCCAGGACTACCGCCGATGCGGCTGCCAACTTCCTTTCACCGAACCACGCGCTTACATACCGCCAACCATACCCGGCGCAGAAGCACAGGGCGGCATAGAGCTCCAGGAGATGGTTGGTATTCGACCCTGCTTTCCCGCTCGTTGCGGCCCCGACTCCAGCCATGAGGAAGTACAAAACTGGCAGGGCCGCTTCCCTCTTCCTCAGGTCCACAATTAAGGCCAAAAGCGATAGTCCAGCCAGGAAGGGAAACGTTCTGGCGACTCGCTCAAGATAAACGAGATAAACTATGAGCCTGTAGGCATCCGGATGCGTTCCAAATTGGGCAAAAGCAAAGTGTCCTCCGGACCACCACTGCGCCAGCGCGAAACCTGTGCCCGCTAGAATCGAGCCTGCCACCAGGCATTGCCATATCTGCTTCCAATCTCGCCTCGAGATTAGATAGAGGCCGCATGCCGCCGGCGCCGCCAATAAGGAGACTTTGACAAAGAGCGCCGCGACGAAAAGGATCACCGCGATCAAGGGCCCCGTCCTGCCACGTAAGCAAAAGAACACTGTGAGCCCCATCAGGGCCAGGGCCAAGCCAAGCCAATCCACCCGGCAGCTCACGACCCAGTTTCGCGCGCTGTTATTGCACAAGAAAAGCGCCGCAAACCCCAGGCTAATCGGCCAGGCAGCGCCTACGCGCCGTAGCAAAAGCACAAGGCAGGCCACAATTATGACGGCGCAGAAAATGGACTCCACTCGCGGGGCAAAAAAGGAGACTCCGAAAGCCTTCACCAGCGCAGCGGTCACAAGATAGGCGATCGGACCGTAGGGGTTGATGATGATGGGCCAGCTATGAGGATCAGGATAAGGAGTCAGCCCTTGGGTGATTCGCAGCCCGGCATTCAGGATATTCCCTTCCTCATAGTCAAGTTCAAAGGGAAAGTGGGCCACCCGCAGGGCCAGTACAACTGCATAGACGGCGCAGCACAGCGCGGCGGCTGCGAAGAACCATGCCAGGTGATTCTCCCATTTTTTTGAGGCTTCGACTCTATCCACCATGCCTCGCGCGCGACCGCACCAGTCCGCGTGCCGCTCCGAGACAGATTAGCCTATGAGACCGCGGGTTCCGACTCCGGATACGCCTGAAGTTTCCGCTGGCGCAACGATTCGGGAATTCAACTCACCAAAGAAGCTTGAGGCCGAATTGAATTTGGCGGGAAGTTGTAGCGGTGCTCGTGATCGCACCAGCCGTGCCGGAAACACCGGTGAGATTGCTTGCCGTCGGCGGCGTAAAAAGGATCAGGTTCGGCGTGTTGAAATTGGAGCGATTCAAGAGATTGAAGATTTCTGCCCTGAATTGCAGGCTCATACGCTCGTGGATGGTTGTATCCTTAAGCACAGAAAAATCCCATGTGGCGAGCCCCGGACTGAAAAAAGTGTCTCTTCCGGCGTTTCCGTAAAACCCGCCCGCCGAGGGCGGCGCAATAAAAGCAGTGGTATTGAACCACTGGTTCGGGTTACCCGTAACAACCGTCCCTGTAAAGGCGGGGTTCAAAAAAGGACGTACGGGATTTCGCGTATCACCATTATTCGAAGGGTTGTAGCTCAACTGCGGGGTAAGCGGAAACCCCGACTGAGCCGTGAAGATGCTGGCTACGGACCAACCAGTCGCCAGCGCATTTTCCCAACCCTCCATTCCGTTTGCGAAGGCTTGTCCTTTGCCGAAAGGAAGAGCATAAATCGCATGGATCACCGCGATATGCCTCGCATCGTAAGTCGCCAAGCCCTTGTCTGCCTTCAAGTTTAGCGGATTGGAAGCCAACCCCGGGGCGTTGCCTGCGGTGGTCTGGTTCAGCGAATCTCCGTCGTCCAGTGCCTTTGAAAAGGTGTACACCCCACGCAATGTTAGGCCGCCCCGCAACCGGCGCCTGAGATCCACTTGGAGCGCGTGATATGAACTTGTCCCCTCGGAAAACCAGGTCCAGGTATTTGCCAAAGCCGGATTCGCCCGCGGAGTTCCTGCGGGGATGTAATACGTCCTAGCGGGAACCGGAGCCCCTGCCAAAGGAGACCCGATGGGAAACCCAACTGCCGGAGAATTCGACGCAGATGTCGGCTGGCTGGGATCGTACGTAGGGTAAACCGCCGGGCAGGGAGAAGCGGGGCAGATCGTCGGAATAGGTTCGTTCCCGTCAATCCCAATCAGTTCGTGGTAACCGTGCGAACCGACGTAACCTACGGTTAGAGCTGTGTTTGGCGACAGTTCCCGCTCAACTCGAAGAGACCAGGAGACCAACGTCGGCGTCTCCATGTCCGGCTGCACGCCTCCCGGAACCAACTTTGCGCTCGCAGGTACAGCTGCGGCAGGATCAATCGGCAGCGACGCCACAGGAAGAGAGGCGATGCTGTAGGAGGGATTGTAAGGTGCATTTTGATCGGCGCGATAGCCCAGCGCGTCTTGCAGATCGTTGTATATCCCAAAACCCGCGCGCAATACGGTTTTCGCGCCAAAGGGGCTCCACGCTGCGCCCACTCGCGGTTGCGGCAGGAATTTCGCATTGTTGACTGTGAAAAACGAACCTCCGATTCGTGGTTCTGTGGAAATCACCCCATCCGTAAAGGTGTAGTTTGACGCCCGGCCATGAGCTTCGTTCCAACCTGTTGAGAACTCGCCCCGAAACCCAAGAGAAAGAGTCAGCTTCGGGCTGATTCGAATGACATCCTCCGCATACCCGGCCCCAAACAATGAACGCCAATTCAACTCCGTGGGAGCCGGATCATAAAGAAAGCTATTGATCGTGCCACTCAGAAACTGCGTCAAACTGGAGAATGTCGCTTGCCCGTACTGGCTAAGCGCCAGCATCTCATTGGATTGCAGTCTCTGAAACCAGACTCCAATGTTCAATTGATGACGCCCTCGCGTCAGCGTCACGCGGTCCTCATAAGTAAAGAGATTACGGTGGACATGTAGATTGCTCCCATTGTTGCTGCCAGCCAGTCCGATGGACGCCTGGGGATTCGAGGCTGCGCTTCCTCCGACAACCAAAGCTCCCGGCGGCAAGCCTTCCAGGAAGCCTTGAACACTGGCCGCGGGCGTGCCTGGCGTTGGCTCGCCCGTAAAAAAGTAACCCGCGCGGGAAAAGCCGAAGCGCGCGGTGTTCAGCAGCGTCGGCGAAAACGTATGGGTTTCCTCCAGACTTAGGACCTGCTCGCGGAGCGTGACAATGTCGGTGCTGTAGGGATTTACCGGGGTGGCGGTCACGTCCTGGCCATCGTCTATGGTGTAAACCGCCGCGAGCGAGTCACTGCTTGAGAAAATATGATCCAGGCGCGTGGTTCCGAAATCCTCGCGAATGGTTTGCAACGGGCTGCTGAATACTTCTGCGATGCCATTGAAATCCGGCGCACCCACCGGCGCCACCGGCCATAGGTTCAAAAGTGGTTGGACACTTGGAACCGCCGCTGCCCGGGACGCCGCGTCCGGAACAAACGCCAAGGAAGTCTGGTGCAGGCTCTGGCGAAATCCCTCATAATTGCTGAAAATAAAGGTCTTGTCCTCTCGAATTGGCCCTCCGCCGGAGACTCCGAATTGATTGCGCTGAAACGGTGGCGCCGATCCCTGGTCGAAATAATTCGGCGCGTCCAACGCGCTGTTTCTCAAAAATTCGAAGGCCGCTCCGTGCCACGCATTGGTTCCGGAGCGCGTCACAATGACGACCTGGGCCCCCGGCCGTTTTCCATATTCGGCTCCGTAGGAATCGCGCTCTACATTGAACTCGCGCACGGCATCCACACCCAACAACATGCCGCTCGTTCCTCCCGGCTGCATGTTGTTTTCGGCCGCTCCCGTGTACTCAATTCCATTCAACAGAAATTCGTTTTGCTGTGGCCGGTTTCCCGAGACGGCAAAGTTGTTGCCGGTACTCGAGTTCGATATTCCTGTGCCGCCCGTTTTTTGCGAGGTGAAATTCACGATGCCAGGATTCAGTGTCAGCAGCAGGTCATAGCTCCGCCCGTTTAGGGGCAGTTCCCTCACCTGGCGCTCCCCGACCAAACCCGAAATGTCCGTGGTCGCGGTGCTCACCATCGGCGCGTCCTCCGTCACGCTGACGCGAGCATGGACGGATCCTACTTTCAACCGAAAATCCACCTCTGCTTCCGCCCCCACATCCAAATGGATTCCGCTCCTCGCCGTTTCCTCGAATCCGGCTTTAACGACCGTGAGTTGGTACTCTCCAACTCCAAGTGCCAGGATCGCGTAATGCCCCGCGCCATCCGTTATCGCGGTGCGAAGCGCTCCAGTCTCCAGATTTCTTGCCGACACGCTTGCGGCAGCGACCATCGCGCCCGAACTGTCTGTGACCGTTCCGCCGATACTGCCTGACATTTGCGAAAAAACCCCGCGGCTGCCGGCGAGCATTGCCATCAGTGCGAAAATTAACCGGGGCAGTATTCCGGCCCAATTGGACAATGTTGTACGCGAATTCATCTGCCATACCCCCTCGCCGGTCTGCCCCTGCCGCGAACCCAGACGCCGGGCAGGCGATTCGCCCGGGCAGGATAGACAATTCAATACGCATCGTATCGTTAAGTCAAATCGCCTTAATCCGTTTAGGAGCTATGCGGAATGATGCGATTTGCGTGAGCGAGAACCGTCGCGGCGTGCGGGAGGCTCTGGCAAGAGGGAACCCTCCGAGCCGGCTTGATGGCATGAGCCGATGCGCTTCGATTCTAAGATAAAGGAACGGGACCGCCTCATTCTGCGCAGCGGAACGGACTCTCCGAACACTGTTGCGGTAATCGAACTAATGCGAGGCGTTTTTCTTGCGTTCTTCGTCCAGCTTGCGAAGGTGCTCTTCGAATTTAGGCACTTGGTCGGGAGTCAGAAACGCGCGGATCTCATCCCGAGCGGCCTTTCGGGCAGCTTCGATCTGTGGCTGATCGGCTTCGTGAATGGCTTTGAATTTGCCCTGAACTTCGGTTAGGACCTCATCCAGTTTTTTTTGCTGATCCGTTGTCAAACCTAATTCCTTCGTCAGCTGTTCTACCTTCTGCGCGCGCCTGGCGGTGTCACTCAGTGCCGGCCTCATATCCCCATGCGTCTTCGCCGCAAAGGAATAGCCGAGCACCCCGCCCAAAACCAAGCCAAGGACAAACACGAGTCCCACCCACAACGCTGCCTTCTGCTTGACGTCAACTGCGCTCATTGACCCCGCTCCAATACACTGAGAAGGACTTCGTCTTTGCTCGTCGGCAGCGTGGCGTTATCCTCAAAAATTGCGCTCGCCGGCTCCATCGTCTTTTCATTGGCCTGTTTCTTGCCAGGGGCCGTATACAACCAGGTTCCCGCCACCAGGAGGATTAGCATGGCTATTCCGGCAAGACGTGAAGCCAGCCGCGGAACAGCGGCCCAAGCCCGCGTCGAACGTTCCAGTTCGTCCTCGCGTGAGCGAATTCTCGCCAAAACCCTCTGTACGAAGTAGGGATTCGTTACTACCGCCTTCCTGGCGAGCGGTGCGAGCAATTTTTTGGATTCCAGGAATTCTAGGCAAGAGTTCTGGCAGTTCTGGCACCGCCTGATGTGATCCTGGGCCGTTTGAGGCAATCCTACCATCAATTCCTCAAACGTCTCCGCCTGGGGATGGCGAACGCCTACCGCTTCCAACCATTCTGGCGCTACGCTACATTTTCCATGCTGTGATTTGTCAGTGCCCCACATCAGATCCTCCTTGCCGTTCAATCGCCTGGCCTGTCCTCCCCAAACGACTTCAGTTCGTCTTTCGTGCCAGGCCTACAAGCCGGCGCCGGGCACGAAACAGCCTGACCTTGACGGTGTTGGCGTTCAGGTCCAGCACATCGCCAATCTCCTCTACGGAGAACCCTTCAACCTCTTTCATAATCAACATCAAGCGGTCCCGCGCTTCCAGATGTTCCAGCAGCCTCTCCACCTGCTCCCGCGCCACAAGGCGCTCGCTTGCATCTGGGCCTCGGGCTTCCTTATTCTCCGATGCGGTGTACTCCCGGGACTGCTCTTCGCTGAAGTCTGCCTCATAGACCAGGGGCCGTACTTTCCTTTTCCTTAGCAAATCCCAACATTCGTTGACCGTAATCTTGTAAAGCCAGGTACTGAAAGCTGCTCGCTGATCAAATCTCTTCAATGAAAAGTAAGCCTTTACAAATACTTGCTGGGAAATATCCTCCACATCCTCCTGTTTCTTCAGGATACCCCTGGCTACCGCGAAAACCCGGTGCTGGTGCCTCCGGATCAGCTCTGCATAGCAGTCCTGATTCCCTCTCTGCGCCCGGCGTACCAGTTCTCGGTCGTCCAGGGACCCTACGGCCGCGGCCGAGCCCTCCCCTCCCCCGGGTCGCAACCCCGGCGGGGTAGCCTGTACTTTTGTGACGCGCGCCATAGCAGTTCGGTTACGGCATCCTTTTCCGGTGTGACCTTCCACGATACATGCGTTTCAACAGGTCCATGTGAAGTTTATGCTTGCACAATATCTTATCTACATGGAATAATGCCTTCATGATTATTGGTGACCGTCTTCGCGTTCTGCGCGAAGATAAAAAACTCTCCCAGGGCGACATCGAGAAGCGTACGGGCCTGCTGCGTTGTTATATCTCCCGCGTCGAGAATGGCCACACGGTTCCGGCCATCGAAACGTTGGAAAAGCTCGCCCGCGCTCTCGAAGTGCCTCTCTATCAACTCTTTTATGACGGCGAAGAGCCGCCGCAGTTGCCGAACCTACCCAAGCGCAGGTCCTCGGACGACATCGCCTGGGGAAGCACGGGCAAAGATGCACGTTACCTCAACAAGCTTCGCCGTTTGTTGAGCAAGGCGGACGAAGAAGATCGCAAGTTGCTTCTCTATATGGCGCAGAAAGTGGCCAATAGATAAGATCGCGATTTGCTTCATTTTTGCTCGTCAATTGGGCTTCATACCCTAATCAGAGGCCACGGTGTCTTCGCGTGGCCTCTTTATTTATTTCCTGGCGCGCGACTCCCTACTCCCACTCGATCGTGCCGGGCGGCTTGGAACTGACGTCGTACACTACTCTCGTTACGCCTGGAACCTCATTCACGATCCTCGTGGACATCTTCTCCAGCACCTCTCCCGGCAGCCGGACCCAATCCGCGGTCATGGCATCTTCGCTCTCAACCACCCGGATGGCCACTGTCAGCCCATAAGTTCTGCCGTCTCCCATCACACCTACGCTGCGCACCGGCAGAAGCACGGCGAACGCCTGCCATACTCTTTCATAGAGGCCCGCCCGGCGAATCTCTTGGCGCACAATCGCGTCCGCTTCCCGTACGGTGCTCAGATGCTCGGCGTTCACTTCACCCAGCACTCGCACCGCCAAGCCGGGCCCGGGAAACGGATGTTTCACCAATATCTCTTCTGGTAAACCAAGATCCTTTCCAATTCTTCGCACTTCGTCCTTGAAGAGGTCGCGCAGCGGCTCAATCAGCTTGAACGGCATGTTTTCCGGTAGTCCACCAACGTTGTGATGCGTCTTGATGGTCGCCGATGGCCCCTTTACGGAAACAGATTCAATCACGTCAGGGTACAACGTCCCCTGGACGAGAAACTCAATTTCTCCTTGCGCCTCTCCGCGCTGAAGCTTCTCCGCTTCCCCCGCAAAAACAGCAATAAATTCGCGCCCGATCCGCTTCCGCTTTTCTTCTGGATCGCTAACTCCTTTGAGTTGCGCTAAGAAGCGATCCGTTGCATCCACCCCGATGACATGGAGCCCCAGGCGCTCGCGGTACATTTGCAGCGTGTCTTCAAATTCGTTTTTCCGAAGCAGTCCGGTATTGACAAAAATATTGGTCAGCCTGCTGCCCATTGCCCGATGCACGATCACCGCTGCAACCGTCGAATCCACGCCGCCGCTCAGCCCGCAGATGGCAAATTTGTTACCCACCCTTCTCCGAATTGCATCAACCGTTTCCCCGACGAAGGCCGCGCCGCTCCATTTCGGCTGCGCATTGCATACGCGAAACAGAAAATTGCGCAGCAATTCCGTTCCGCGCTCGGTATGCTGCACTTCCGGGTGGAATTGCACCGTGTAAATCTGTTTTTCGGAGTTTTCCGCCGCGGCGATCGCGTTCTCGGTCCTGCCGGTCGCATGGAATCCTGCGGGCAGCGTATTCACTTTGTCTCCGTGGCTGTTCCAGATCCTCAACCTCTCCGGCACCCCGGCAAAAAGTTCCGACCCAGCATTCCCGCTCTCCACATGCAAGGCCGCACGCCCATACTCTCGCCGTTCCGCCTTTTCCACTTCGCCGCCCATTATTTTCGCGATCCACTGCATTCCATAGCAAATTCCCAGTACGGGAACGCCCAGTTCCAGCACTTTCGGGTCGCATTTCGGCGCATCCGCGTCGTACACCGAACTTGGCCCGCCGGAAAGAATAATGCCTGCCGGGTTGAACCTGCGGATCGCGTCGGGCGGCGCCGTACACGGCAGAATCGCGGAAAATACCTGCTGCTCGCGCACACGCCGAGCGATCAGCTGCGTGTATTGCCCGCCAAAATCGAGCACGACAATCCCGCCGGTTTCCGAGGGCGGTCTCCCCTCTTCCTCCTGCATCCTGGTCCCTGCGGTCATCGCTTCCTCCTGGTCCACAAAGATCACGCCACCACAAGATTCAACAGCTTGTTTGGTACGTATATGCGTTTCACCAGGCGCTTCCCGGCAACATGCTGCGCAACTCCGGGTTCGGCCGTTGCCATCACCACCACTTCTTCCTCGCCGGCCCCGGCAGACACTTTTATCTTTCCGCGGAGTTTCCCGTTCACCTGCACCGGAATTTCCACCTCGTCGTCTTTTGCGAGCTCGGAATTCACTTCCGGCCATCCCACGCACGAAAGCCCCGTCGAATGCCCCATCATCTCCCACAACTCTTCCCCCAGATGCGGCGTCATGGGAGCCAGCATGAGAACCAGCAACTCAAGCACTTCCTTGCGAATCTGCGGCCTGACTCCTTCGGCCAGCGGTTCCTGCGCGTGAATTTCATTGGTAAGCTCCATAACCAGCGCAATCGCCGAATTGAAGTGCCACCTCGATTCAAAATCCTGCGTTACCCTGCGCAATGTTTGATGCGCCTTCCACAGCAGGATCTTTTCCTTCTCTGTCAGGTTCTGAGTATCTGACGCCCGCGGATCTCTTTGCTTCTCTTTCGTTACTCGCCACTCGCCACTCGCCACTTCTTTGGAGTGCCGTTCCACGAGCCGGTAGATGCGGTTCAGGAATCTCCACGATCCCTCGATGCTCTCTTCGCTCCACTCAAGATCTTTCTCCGGAGGAGCTGCAAAAAGCGTGTAGAGGCGTCCTGTATCGGCGCCAAACTTGTCGGCCATTTCGTGCGCGCCGACGACGTTCCCTCGCGACTTGGACATTGCCGATCCGCCCCTGAGCACCATCCCCTGGGTGAACAGCCGGGCTGCCGGCTCGCTGTGACTGATGAGCCCCAAGTCGCGCATCACTTTGCACCAGAACCTCGAGTACAGAAGATGCAGGATCGCGTGCGTGATTCCTCCGATGTACTGATCAATCGGGAACCAGTAGCCTACCTTTGCAGAGTCGAACGGCGCTTTGTCGTTGTGCGGATCGCAGTAGCGGTAGAAATACCAGGACGAATCCACGAAAGTATCCATCGTGTCCGTTTCACGCATCGCCGGTCCGCCGCACTTCGGGCACTTCACATTCACAAATTCAGGATCCGTCGCCAGCGGCGATTCGCCTTCTCCCGTCAGATTGGGATTTGCCGGCAAGACCACCGGCAGGTCCTTGTCGGGCACGGGCACCACGCCGTCTTTTTCACAATAAATTACCGGAATGGGCGTTCCCCAGTATCTTTGCCGGGAAATTCCCCAGTCCCTCAACCGGAAAATGATCTCTTTCTTGCCAAAGCCTTTCGCTTGCGCGTCGGCGGACATCTTCTCGATCGCCTGTTCCGGCGAAAGGCCGTCATAAGGCCCGGAGTTCACCAGGGTGCCTTGTTCATGTTCGCCGAACGCCTCGCGCATTGTTGCACCGTCGAGCTTTTCGCCTTTGAGCGGCTGCACGACAACCCGCACCGGCAATCCATACTTCCTGCAAAACTCGAAATCGCGCTCATCGTGCGCCGGAACGGCCATCACCGCCCCCGTTCCATATTCCAGCAGCACAAAATTCCCGACCCAGATCGGGATCTTCTCTTCGTTAAACGGATTCAGTGCGTATCGCCCGGTGAAAAAACCTTCTTTCTCCGCCGTAGCAATATCGGCGGTCTTCACCGACATTTGCAGAATATGTGCGAGCGTTTTTTCGGCTTCGCGCCGGATCGGCGAATCTTCCAGCAGCCTGTGCACGAGCGGATGATTCGGCGCAAGGATCAGCGCCGTCGCGCCATAGATCGTGTCAATCCGCGTCGTGAAGACTTCAATCGGCTCGATCCCCACGACATCCGCCACAGCGAACTTTACCCGCGCGCCCGTGGACTTGCCGATCCAGTTCCGTTGCATGGCAATGACTCGATCCGGCCACCCGCCTTCGAGCTGGTTCAGGTCATCCAGCAATTGGTCGGCATACGCCGTGGTTTTCAGGAACCACTGCTCGATTTCCTGCGATTCCACCAGCGTGTCCTCGTGCCGCCAGCAATATCCGTTGACCACCTGCTCGTTGGCCAGCACCGTGCAGCACTTTGGACACCAGTTCACACGGCTCTTTTTGCGATACGCCAAACCCCGTTCCAGCATGCGCAGGAAAAACCACTGGTTCCAGCGGTAATATTCCGGGTCGCAGGTGGAAATCTCGCGCCGCCAGTCGTAGCTGAATCCAAAACGCCTTAGCGTGCTCTGAAATTCCGCGATATTGTTGTTGGTCCACGTGCGTGGATGCGTATTGTTTTTGATCGCCGCGTTTTCCGCAGGAAGCCCGAACGCATCCCAGCCCATCGGATGCAAAACGTTGAATCCTCGCATACGCTTCACGCGCGCAACCACGTCCCCGATCGTGTAGTTGCGCATGTGCCCCATGTGCAAGGTCCCGGATGGATACGGCAGCATCTCCAGCACGTAATACTTCGGCTTCGAGGGGTCCGCTTCGCTTTCAAACACACGCTCCTCTTCCCAGCGTCGCTGCCACTTGGCTTCGATCTTCTGGGGATCGTACGCCGATCCTTCCTGAGGGAAATGTTCCGCCACGCCCGGTTACCCCTTCTTCGACTTCGTTTTCTTCCCGGTCTTCCCTGACTTCCGCTTCCCTGCGCCCGCTTTCGCCTTGTTTCGCGCGATCGTTTTTCGATGCTCGGTGATCTTTTTCTTCAATGCTGCGGTCAGCATCGAGAAACCCTTCTCCGCGCGCGGCGCCTGATCGCTCAGCCCGGCCAGCTCCCATAATTTCGCCACGTTGCGCCGGTCGTTTCCCGGATCGTCAATCGGCGTCTCCAGCAGAAACGCTCTTCCCGGTAATCCTTCTGGCGGAGCCGCTCCCAATTTCGGATGCCGCAAAATACGCGCAAACGCTTCCGCACCAATCTTTCCCTTGCCGATGTGCTCGTGCCGGTCCACCCGGCCGCCCAGGGGAATCTTGGAATCGTTCGCGTGGAACACCGGCACATTCTGCAAACCGATCGTTCGTTCGACCAGCGCAATCGTCGTCTCCAATCCAGCCGCCATGGAAATGTCGTATCCCGCAGCAAAAAGATGCGCCGTATCAAGACACGCTCCGGCTCCCAGCGATTCGAGCCCGCGTACAATCTCCGCAACTTCTTCCAGCCGCGAACCCACCGCCGTTCCCATTCCTGCCGTATTCTCAATCAGCACGCGCAAATTGCCGAGTTGGAGCCGTTTCCCCGCTTGCTTCACGCTCTCGATGATCGTCGTCATCGCCTGCCCGGGCGATGCTTCTCCCCGCGATCCCGGATGCACCACCAGAAAATCCGCTCCAAGTTGCAACCCTCGGAGCATCTCATCGTGGAACGCCTGGATCGATCGCGTGCGCAGCATCGGCTGCACCGCTGCCAGGTTGATCAAGTAATTTGCGTGAATTACCAGCGGCCCCAGCTTCAACTCCTCCCGCCGAGCTCGGAATTCCGCTGCGTCCGCCTCCGGAATCCGCGAAGGTCCGCCGGCCCACATCCGCGGACTCGCGGAAAAAATCTGCAGCGCGTTGCACCCCAGCTTACGGGCGGATTCCAGCGCATTCGTGTACCGCCCCGCGATGGAGGCGTGAACCCCGATTCTCAGGCTGCCATCGGTCCATGCTGGCGGTTCCGCTTCCGGTTCGGGTTCCGGGCGGTATTCGTCTTCGGGATCAAATTGCGTGTCGGTGAGTATGGGCTCTTGCGGCATCCGCTGGTGGCGTGGGCCTCTCTACATTTCATTTTAGCGTAGCCGCCCCCCTCGTCCAAGCTTGCCTTTTTAGCGCTGCGGAGTCGTCTCGGGCGTCAACTTCGCTGCCCGATTGCTCATATTCATCTGCTATGGGCGATGCAAGCGCATCGCTTCCGCCGTCACATCGCTGTATTTCAATCCCGCTCCCGTATTGAAAATCACCACGCGATCCTCCGGCTTCAGATCACCCGAAGCGATCAATCGGTCATAAGCAGCCGTCGCCGTCGCGCCTTCTGGCGATAGAAACATCCCCTCGTTTTTCGCCCAGTCCTGCAACGAAGCAAGAATCTCCTCGTCCGGAATCGCCACAGCCAATCCCTTTGATTCGCGCAAAATTTCCAACATGATCGAATCGCCATACGGTTTCGGCACGCGCAGTCCCGCGGCAAACGTCGCCGCATTCTCCCACGCCTGGCAGACTTTCTCGCCTTGTTCAAACGCCCGCACCACTGGCGCGCATCCTGCCGATTGCACGGAAATCATCTTCGGCCGCTTGCCCGGCTTCACCCACCCAAGCTCTTCCAACTCCCCAAACGCTTTCCACATCCCGATCAGTCCTACGCCTCCTCCTGTGGGATAAAAAACCGCCTCCGGATACTCCCATCCGAGCTGCTCCACCAACTCGTAACCCATGGTCTTCTTCCCTTCCACGCGAAACGGCTCCTTCAATGTGGAAATATCGAACCATCCCTCTTTTTCCTTACGCTCCGCGACCATCCGCCCGCAGTCAGAGATCAATCCGTCCACCAACGTCACCTTCGCACCATAGAGAACGGCTTCGATGTAATTCGCCGACGGCACATCCTTCGGCATGAAAATATTCGCTTCGATTCCCGCCGCCGCCGCGTACGCCGCCAGCGCCCCTGCCGCATTTCCCGCCGACGGCACCGCCACTTTCTTCAGCCCGTAATGGCGCACCATGGTCACCGCCATCGCCAGCCCGCGCGCTTTGAAGCTCCCCGTCGGATTCGCCCCCTCTTCCTTCAGGTAAAGTCGCGAATACCGCCGGCTCCGCAGCATCGGCGTCCATCCCTCTCCCAGCGTCACCGGCTTTACGTCCGGTAGGACCGACCGGTAGCGCCACATCCCCGCCGACGGCGCCGTTTGCGCATCTCTGGTAATCGCGTCGCGCGCGGCCGTGCCGCGCGTCCGCGAAAGGTCATAGCGCACATAGAGCGATCCTGCGCATTTTGGACAAACCGTCTGTGGTTTTTCCGCGGAAACGTTGTTCTTGCAACGGGAGCATTCCAGCAATTCGATTTTTGGCATTTCAGCAAAATAGCAGCGCGAGCTCTTTCCGCGCAACACATCCGCAAATTTTCCTGGGGGCGCTTCGTCTTACCCAGGAAGCGGTATATCATCTGCGCCGTCTATGGGGGAACCAAACGAGAACACAGCTGGCCGCGCTCGCCGCGCTTCGGCGCCGCCGGCGCTCATCGCGGCAGGCTTCGCAATTTTTCTCGCGGGAGCCCTGCTGCCTCTCCTCTTGGGCTCTCACACATGGCTTTTGGCCATTCGCTGGTCGGGCATCGCCATCCTTGCCCTAGCTGCCTTGCGAAAGCCCTCCCTCACCTTCTGGATCCTCATCGCCATGCTCGCAGGCTTCGAGATTGGCCTCGACCGTCCGCATTTTGCCGAAAATTTACGCTTCCTGAGCGATATCTTCCTCCGCCTCATTCGCCTGATCGTCGCTCCGCTCATCCTCGGCACGCTGATCACCGGTATCGCCAGCCATGGCGATCTTCGCGGCGTCGGCCGCATCGGCATCAAGAGCCTCGTCTATTTCGAAATCGTCACCACGATTGCGCTCTTCATTGGCCTCGGCGCCATCAACCTCACCCGCGCCGGCGAAGGCCTCGTCATTCCCGAGGCCACCCAGGCAGCCGCAGCGGCCTCGCAGACCACAGCTCCCGTGCGCTGGCAGGACTTCGTTCTTCATATTTTTCCGGACAACATCGTTAAGGCCGCCGGCGACAATCAAATCCTTCAAGTCGCCGTCTTCGCCATCATCTTCGGCATCGCCCTTACGCTCGTCTCTGAGAAAAAGCGCGAGCCGCTCGTCAAGCTCGCCGAATCCCTCACGCAAGCCATGTTCGCCTTCACCAACATCGTGATGTACTACGCGCCCATCGGCGTCGGCGCCGCCATGGCGTATACCATTGGCCACGTCGGCCTCGGCGCGCTTCTTCCCCTCGCCAAACTTCTTGGCACCGCCTACGCCGCGCTGCTTGCGTTCCTGCTCCTGGTCTTCCTGCCCATCACGCAGATCTTCCGCATTCCCCTCAAGAGATTCATCCTCGCCGTCGCCGAGCCCGCCGCCATCGCCTTCGCCACCAGCACCTCGGAGGCGGCACTTCCTCGCGCCATGGAAGCGATGGAAGAATTCGGCGTTCCCCGCCGCATTGTCGCTTTTGTGATCCCCGCAGGCTACAGCTTCAATCTGGATGGTTCTACGCTCTATCTCGCGCTCGCTTCCGTCTTCGTCGCCCAGGCTGCTGGCATGCACATGACCTTGGGCCAGCAACTTTACATGGTCCTGATGCTGATGCTCACCAGCAAAGGCGTCGCCGGCGTTCCGCGCGCCGCTCTTGTCGTCCTCATGGCCACGGCTTCGATGTTCCACTTGCCCGTCGAGCCGATTTTCCTCATCCTCGGCATTGACGCGCTCATTGACATGATCCGCACTTCGGTCAACGTCACTGGCAATTGCCTCGCCTGCGCCGTCATCGCCCGCTCCGAAGGCGAACTCCCTCCGGCTGGAGCCGTGCCCTCTGCTTGATGTCGCTGCAATTGGGGATTAGGCTGACTGACCCGCTGCCGGCTTTGCCGCGAGAAACGCCAGCCCCAGAAAGATCACAATCGCGATCTCCGCGATAACGGGCCCCGCAAAAAAGTAGAAATACGAATTTACCGCCATAGCCACGTAAGCCACCATAAATGCCGCAAGGATCGGCCTTAGCCGCGCCCCGTCGCTCTTCGCCAGCGAACCCAACTGCCAAAATACCACTGCCTCAATTGTCAAGAAAATGCTCACCGCCAGGCCCATCCCGCGCTCGAACTGCCAATAGCTCCGCGTCACTCCCAGAACGTGAAACGTGTTCGCCTTCATCACCGCCAGCGTCGTCTCTTGCACGCCCGGCGCCGCCTTCCCGAACACGCCGCCAATCGTGTGTAGCAACGCATGCAGAAACGTCAGCACCGACGCAACACGCAGACACACCGTCGCCCTCATCTCTTCAAGTCTCCTTGAATCTTCAGATCTGTAGAATCAAACTACGCTTAGGCTCGCTTCTCTGAACAGCAATTCCCCTTCGCCACCGCCGGCGCTTCGTAGTGCGCCTTCGGGTCCACTGTATATCCATCCTCGTACTTGTCGTGATGTCTCACCCACGCCATCGAAAACGCCAGCCCGTCCTCGTCTCTGCCCTTGGGCGTGAGGTCGAGATAGTTATACGGCCCCACGAGAATGTCCAGCCCTCGCGCATAACTTGAATACGTGTGATAGACCGCTCCTTTGCTGTCCTTCGCGAATACGCTCAGTCCCGGCCCTTCCTCCGGCGGGAATTCCACCATTCCGTAGTTGTAATACACTTTCCCGTTTTTTCGCTCTTCCGCCTTGAACGACACGTGGTAATCGTAATTGAAATCGCTCCCGTATGACGAAGCCCACGGGAAATGCCATCCCATGCGCTTCTTGAACGCCTCGATCTGCGCCAGCGGCGCCCGCGATACCGCCATCAGTGTCGTGTCCCGGTGCGCCACGTGCGCGAACGCTCCCTCGATCGTATCCGCCAGAAACGAGCAGCTTCGGCATCCCTCTGTCCACTCCGGCCCCAGCATGAAGTGGTACACGATCAGCTGGCCCCTGCCCGCGAACAGTTCGCTCAGGCTCTTCTTCCCCTCTGGCGCATCGAAAACATAATTCTTCTCCACCTTCACCCACGGCATTTCCCGCCGCTTCGCGCTCAGCGCATCCCGTTGCCGCGTAAATTTCTTCTCCTCTGCCAGCAATGCCTTCCTCGCCTCCAGCCACTTTTCCTCCGATACCACTTTCGCATGCGCCGCTGTTTTCGCTGTCATTGCACTTTCTCCTTCCTCTTGAGCTCAGCAGAAAGCCTCTTCAACTTCCCTCGTTGCACGATCTTGCTCACCACCGCCGCGCTCGCTCCGCCCGCCATCGCGGCTTTCACCGCCACAACTGCTGCCGCGGCCAGACAGAACGGGCACATCGCATTTCTCCTCCCACCCCGCGCTTCCACCTTCGCTTCGCAACTCGTCTTCTATGCTGATTTCGCCTTCTGCATAGACTGTGGCGGCTCATCGGCGCTCGGTCCCCAGCTCGCCGGCACCGCCTGCCCGAGCAACCTCAAGTACACGCTGAACTGCCCCCTGTGTTGGTACCAGTGGCTCAGCATCACATCCCGCAGAAACAATCCCCGCGCCTGTTCCACCAGCACGCTGTCTCCCTGCACTAGCCGCCAAGTTTCCTCCATGCTCCGGTCGTCCAACTTCGGCAGCTCGCTCCTCACCGTCCCCACGCTCTTCTCCATCGCTTCCAGAACTTCCCGCGTACTCACCGGCTGCGGAAAATTGAAGCCTCGCGGCACGGCCGGATTCTG